>Ga0181520_10010690_pt1 | contig 12235 bp, 8 predicted proteins | sample PEATcosm2014_Bin_29_FD_132451 | JGI IMG/M metagenome (GOLD analysis project Ga0181520, IMG submission 132451) | Peatland microbial communities from MTU Mesocosm Facility, Houghton, MI, USA - PEATcosm2014_Bin02_30_metaG | ecosystem: Environmental > Terrestrial > Soil > Wetlands > Peat | place...
GACAAAAATAGATCTTCTCGAAATCCTGGTCCCTTACTTCAAGGCCGGGCTGGAAAATAACGAATACTGCATGTGGGTTACGGCGGAAAATCTCGGCGTGGACGAAGCCAGTGAAGCCCTGAAAAAAGCCGTTCCTGATCTTGATGATTATTTCAAGAAAGGACAGATAGAGATCTTCCCTTATACGGAGTGGTACATCAGGAATGGCAGATTCAACGCGAAAAAGGTTCTGGCCGGTTGGGTGGAGAGACATGACAGCGCGCTAAAAAAAGGTTTTTACGGGCTGCGGCTTACCGGCAATACTTTCTGGATTGAAAAGCACGACTGGCAGGCCTTTGCGGAATATGAATCTGCAGTTCACGGCGTGATCGGCGGCTACAAAATGATCGGCCTCTGCGCCTATTCGCTGGAAAAATGCGGCGTCCCGGAAATCCTGGACGTTGTCAAAAATCACGAGTTCGCGCTGGTTCTGAATAAGGGAACCTGGCAGACGGTTTCCATGCCGTCCTCTGTACGCCATAATTAGATCAGGCATTACCCGGCGCGGGAAAACAACAGATTAAACTGATGTTTATCGACAGGAAATCGGGCATATCCTTAATAGGCGACCTGCCGTGGGGCAGTCATTTCTGCCAGTTATACCAGACCAAAAATGATCTGCTGGACATCCTCGTGCCTTATTTCAAAGCAGGATTGGAAAACAACGAGCTTTGCATATGGACCTGTTCCGCCCCATTGGACGAAAATGAAGCTAAAACCGCATTGAAAAAAGCCGTGCCGCATTTCAAGAAGTATGCGGCCAGCGGGCAGATCGAAGTAATTTCTTTCAATCAGCCGCCTGCCGGCGGCGAAACAATCCACGAAACCATCAATTCAAAACTTGATAAAGCCATCCAATGCGGCCTCGACGGTATGCGGGTCGCGGTCAACGGTATTGAGAACGCCGCTCTAAGCAGGCACCGTATGATCGCGGTTTCCGCATATCCCCGCGACTCGCTCAATGCGGCGCGGCTTATGGATGTCGTCAAGAAACACAGGTTCGCGCTGATCCAGAATGCCGGCAAATGGGAGGTCATCGAAAGCTCCGAAGCGCATCTCGCCAGGCAGGCCCTGAGAAGAAGCGAAGAAAAATTCATTTCCCTTTTCAACAACATGTCCGAAGGCTTTGCCTATCACCGGATAGTGCTGGATGCCGAAGGTAAGCCCTGCGATTATGTCTTTCTTGAGATCAACAAAGCGTTCGAAAAGTTGACCGGCATGAAAAAAGAAAACGTAATCGGCAAAAAGGTGACTGAAGTCCTTCCGGGCATTGAAAAAGACCCGGCAGACTGGATAGGAAAATATGGGAAAGTCGCGCTTACCGGGAAGCCTCTGCGTTTTGAGAACTATTCAGAAGGCATTAAAAAGTTCGTTTCAGTTTCCGCCTTCAGCCCGTACAAAGGTTATTTTGCCGTAACTTTCAGTGATATCACTGAGCGCAAGCGTGCGGAAGAGGCGCTTAGGGAAAGCGAGTCGCGGCTGTCCGAAATTAACAAAAATCTCGAGAAGGAAGTCGGCAAACGGGTGGAAGAACTTCGCCGTAAGGATCTTGAACTGGAGCAAATGCGGAGGCTGGAAGCGGTTGGTCGTCTAGCAGGAGGGGTGGCGCACGACTTCAATAATCTTCTTACGGGCATAGTCGGCGTAGTTCAGGAAGCGCATGGCCAACTGCCGGCAGGTGATCCCCTGCGGGAAGACCTGAATATGGCGCTTAACGCCGCGCAGCGCGCTTTTTCTTTGACCCGCCAGCTTCTTACCTTCAGCCGCCGCCAGATTGCGGTACCTCAAGTGCTGGACATGAGTGTCCATATTGCCGAATTTCAAAAGATGCTGAACCGCCTGATCGGCGAGGATGTAACCCTTCACGCAAATCTTCAGCCCGGTATCGGGCATGTCCGGATCGATCCGGGACAACTCGAGCAGATCGTCATAAACCTGGCGGTCAACGCGCGCGATGCCATGCCGAAAGGCGGCGATCTGTTTATCGAAACGGCAGAATATCGGGAGGAAAAAGGAACGTCTCCCGTGCACTACGTGCGGCTAACCGTGCGCGACACCGGGATCGGAATGGATCAGAAAACTCTTCATCATATATTTGATCCGTTCTTCACGACCAAAGGGAGCAAAGGAACCGGGCTCGGGCTTTCCACCGTGTTCGGGATCGTTCAGCAGAGCGGCGGGCATATTGACGTCCGAAGCAGGGAAGGCCAGGGCACAACGTTTGACGTGTTTTTTCCCAATCTCGGCACGGATCACCCCGAAGCGCCGCAGGAGCGCAAGAATGACGCCGATCACGGCCGCGAGACGGTCCTTGTGGTTGAGGACGAACAGCTCGTGCGCCGCGTGACCTGCGGGAAACTGCGGCGGCAGGGCTACAACGTTCTGGAAGCGTCCACTGGCGCCGAAGCCCTTGAGCTGGCGGATAAGTTTCATGAGCAAATCCATCTCCTGCTGACGGACGTGGTCATGCCGGGCATGAACGGGCGCGAAGTGGCGGAGGCATTAGCCGGGAAACGCCCGGGACTGGCGGTCCTTTTCATGTCAGGATATACGCAGGACATTCTTGATGGCAAAGGCATTGCTGACGGGGAAACCAGATTTATTGAAAAAACCACCCTGAACACCGACTTGTTGCGCAAAGTCCGCGAAATCCTGGACAAGCCGAAAATCTCCTGAATGATTACAAAAGGAAGCGCGCACCTTAGCAAGCCCGCTTGCTAAGGCGCTCTTCCCGCATAAGAGGGGTATTATTCGAACCCTATGTTATATCAGTAGCCGCCCGGTGTAGGGCTGGGAGTGGTTCCTGTTGATTTCCACTGCTGGTTCGAGCCTTGACCTTTCATTGTTGACGATGAATACGTCATCGGGTCGTTGGCGGACATCGGATCTTTGGTATTTGCAGCCACATCCATTTTACTTGTATCAGAAGACGTCATAGCGCCCATATTAACCGTATTGGACGACGTCATGGCTCCCATATTAATGGTGTCAGACGACGTCATGGCGCCCATATTAACGGTATTGGACGACGTCATTGCCGCTACGTTCACGGTATCCGATGACGTCATGGCTGCCTCATCAGTCCGGATCGTGTCAGACGACGACATCGCTGCGAATGCAAACGTGCCGGCGGCCATCACGGCGGTCAGAGATGCGATAACAATTCGTTTCATAATACCTCCAGTTCGTTATTCCTCTTCGACTGGACTTGCGGTGATGAACTCAACCGCCGCATGTCCTCGAAAATATTCTTTCTTACCAAATAAGACACGTGATTCCGAAAAACGGTTGCTTCAAAGTATTTTCTACTTGCCTGTAACCGCCCTCCTCCGGCAGCAGTCAAATTTGTAAGGAGATTCAAATGCAAACCTTAGATATGCAACACCATGGATTCCGGGGCGACCGGGTACACATCAATACTGATCCGGACATTAATCGCCGGCTGCTTGAAATAATGCAGTCTCATATCCAGAGGCATGCCACCGGCGACCCCCGGATCATCGACGGGCGCGCGGAATTCCTCAATTATGAATGGGACATCGAACGCATGCTGGAGCTCGGGCTTTCGGGCGCGGCATTCATCGGTCTCATCCTTGGAATTTTTTCCAGCAGAAAATGGCTTATGCTTCCTTTTGTGTCGCTCCCATATCTGATTCAGCATGCGGTATTCGGCCAGTGCGTTCCGGGCCGGCTTCTGCGAAGACTGGGCGCGAGAACCCAGAGGGAAATCGAAGCCGAGCGTTATGCTCTCAAATCGCTGCAGAAGGAACGTACAAACCACCCCTCCGGCCAGCCTGCCGTTGCAGCGCCGGCAGCCGGAGCCCGCTGATTTCCGATATATCCGCCGGAACATTCTCCACAGTACATGCGCAGGCGGATGGAACCCCCGGTATTCAAGGTTGTTATTAAAATTGATGGGAAAGGAGTAAGTTTATGGAAAATATCGTAAAAGAAAGGCCGAGTGCGGAACTGGAACGGCGTGCTGTTCCATCGTTTCTGGCTCCCGGCATTTTGCGCCGCGTATCATGGGGCGCCGTGTTCGCAGGGAGTTTCGTTGCCTTTGCAGCAGGCATCTCATTGGAAATTCTAAATGAAGGCGTTATTTTGAATCAGGTTCCCGTACCCGGTTACGGACTGGGCAGCGGCATCTGGTTCTGCATCGTTACTATCCTGGCGCTTTTTGCCGGCGGATTGGCTTCCGGACGGCTGGCGGGCGTACCAAGGGATGTGGATGGCGCGCTTCATGGCGTTCTGACATACAGCCTGGTCACAATGGCGTCGTTCTTCCTGTTGTCTACGACATCCATCGCGAGATACTTCGGCCCCAGGAGTATTATCGGGCAAGACCTGCTGATCGGCATTCATTTCCCCGCAGCCGCGGTATGGACGTTTGTGGCTCTGGTTCTCGGAGTCATAGCGGCGGCGTTTGGGGGCATGCTGGGCAGCCCGATCGATCCGCGTCAGAAGAAGACCGGCTTATAAGAATTGCTCCATCTTTAAAGCTCCGCGCACGCGACCCATTGTGTCGCGTGCCTGTTGTCCGGCTTTAACGGTGCCATCCCGGAGAATTTCCAGGACTGAAGGAATATGCCGTTCCCATTCTTTCCGTTTAGCGCGGAGGGGAAAAAGGAAATCGTTCAGGACAGCTATCAGCCGCTTTTTTACGGCGACGTCTCCGGTCTTGCCGGAAATATATCGTTCCTTAAGTCCGGCAAGGCCCTCCTGGTCCGGATCGAAAGCGTCCAGATAAGAGAAAACGACGTTCCCTTCAACATGTCCCGGATCGGAGGCATGGATCTTCAAAGGATCGGTGTACATTCTCATCACCTGCCGTTCCACAAAACCCGGGTCGGAGTGCAGCGGTATGGTATTGCCCAGCGACTTGCTCATTTTTGATCTGCCTTCTATGCCCGGGAGGCGCGGCACGCGCGAGAGCAGGGCCCGAGGTTCTACCAGCGTGTCGCCGTAGGTTCGATTAAATGTCCGTACAATTTCTCTTGTCTGTTCAATCATGGGCAGTTGATCCTCGCCAACCGGAACCAGCGCCGCTCCGAACACAGTGATGTCCGCGGCCTGATGCACCGGATAGGTCAGAAAACCGGCCGGAATGTCTGCGCCGATTTTTTTCTGCTTCATTTCATCCTTGACTGTGGGATTTCTCTGCAGGCGGGCCAGGGTAATCAGGTTCAAAAAGTAAACGAAAAGCTCGGAAATTTCCGGGATTTGGGACTGCAGGACGAAGGTCGTTTTCGCCGGATCCAATCCGACCGACAGGTAATCCAGCATAATCTCCCGCACCTGCCGCGCCAGGAATTCCGGCTGATTGAAATAATCCGTCATCGCCTGCACATCAGCGATTAAAACGTACTGGCGGTATTTATTCTGGAGTTGAAGCCGCTGTTCCAGCGAACCGGCATAATGACCGAGATGCAAAGGCCCGGTTGGCCGGTCGCCGGTCAGGACAACAGGCGATGTTTCGAGGGTATCCAAATCGGCTCCAACAGGATTAACGCCGGGATTAACGGATTAACGGTGGCGTTAATCCTCATATTTCTGATTATGCTTAAGGCTGCGTAATCTTGATTGCGAATACCGGGCAGACCGCTTCGCAGGCGGTGCAGAAAATGCAGTCTTTTTCCCGCGTAGGATCGGCCTTTTTTGATGAAGCGGGGTGCCCGGGCGTTTCAAACCAGTCGAAAACATTTACGGGACACGCCGGCAGACAAGAACCATCCGCTATGCAAATATCAAAATCAACCGCCACCGCCGTGCCATGAATCCCGAGCTTGTTCGGGGCCTCAACAGGTCCCCAGACATCATGATCAAAGTGTTTTTCGGGAATTTTAGTCCGGTGCTGCACGAACTCCTGATCAATTTGCGTTGTTGGCACGATTCACCCCTTTCTTCCTCTAAATATTCGAAACCCGAGAATGCGTCGAAGTTACTGACAATTTGATGAATCCGCCCGGGAAGGCCGTTGAACCCGATTCAGATTTCCTATTTGGGAAGGACGGCGGTTGTTACCGGCGCGGTTGATGCTACGGGGGGAGATTCCATGTTATGCGGCCAGGGCAGTTGTGTCGTATCCCATCCACCGCCAATTGCGCGGATCAGAGTCACGGCTGCGGTCATGCGCCGTCCGAGGATTTGAGCCGAAGCGCGTTCATTGGTCAATGCGATGTTCTGAGCGGTAATGACATCGAGATAAGAAGCCGTGCCCGCCTTGTATCGCGCCAAAACCAGCTGAAGGGAATCTTCCGCGGCTTTGGTTGCGGAATCCGTCTGAGCCGCTTCCTGCTCCAGCAGTCTTTGCGCGGCCAGATTATCTTCCACCTCCTGAAACGCCGCCAGCACTGTCTGGCGGTATGCCGCGACCTGGGCATCGTAAAGGGCATAGGCCTGCTGGCTGACGGCCCGGCGGCGGCCAAAATCAAGGATCGTTTCCGTAGCGGTGGCGCCCAATGACCAGAAGCGGCTGGGCCAGGTCAATAAATTGGACAGGTTGATGCTCTCATATCCGCCCGATGCCGAGAGCGATAAAGCCGGGAAATACGCCGCCCTGGCAAGCCCGATCTGCCCGTTGGCGGCAACGATCAGGCGCTCCGCAGAGGCGACATCCGGGCGCCTTTCCAGCAGCTGCGAAGGCAGCAGCATCGGAACCTTGCGGGGAGCGTTTTGAATCCGTCCGGCAGGCAGCGAAAATGTGGACGGCGCCTGGCCGATCAAAACGGCAATGGCGTGTTCCGTCTGCGCGCGGGTGATGTTCAGGTCCGTAGCCTGGGCGCGCGTCTGATCCAGTTGCGCCTGCGACTGAGCTATATCCGCCTGCGAAGCTACGCCGCTTGCGAATCGCGCCTGCGTCAGTTTAAGCGCCTCTTCATAAGATTTGACCGCAGCGTCCAGAGTAGACAACTGCATGTCCGTGCTTTGCAGAGTGAAATAATCCGCAGCCAGTTCCGCCTGCATGCTGAGAAGCATTCCCTGCAGTTGCGCTGCGCTCGCCTGCGCCGCGGCCTTTTCCGTCCGCACGGCAAACGCCACCGCTCCCCACAGGTCCGGCTCCCAGGAAGCGGCAAGCGGTAATTCATACTGATTCGTAGTGCCCGCATTGCTCCGGGAAAAACTGATGTTATTCGGGCCGAAGCTGCGTATGGCCGAAGGCTGAGCCGACAGAGTCGGGAACCAGGCGGCCTGCGCCTGCCGGACCAGCGCCTGCGCTTCCCGGTACTGGGCCTCGGCCTGCTTCACGTTCTGGTTGGACACCGCGACTTTCAGCTCCAGTTGATTCAGCTGCGAATCGCCGAAGAATTCCCACCACGCCCCGCGCGGGAAAGCGTCGCCCGGTTTTGCCGTCTTCCATTCGACACCCGTTGCGGCCGCGGAGGAGGGCGAAACCGCGGCGGCCTGTTCCTTAAAGGCGGGCGGCGTTTCAACGTCCGGCCTTTTATATTTGGGAGCAAGAAAACATCCCGGAAGAAAAAGTGCGCCAGCTAAAAAGGCAAAAATAAAATTACGATTAGCCATAAATAAAAGTCCTTCTTTATTCGTCACCCCGGCTAACGGAATGCCGGGACGACGTCTTTCTACTTCATCCAAAAATCTCCGCAGTCTGCAGCCGTATCCACTGTTTCAGCCGCCCGCGATGGTGCTCAAACCAGATCCGCAGGCGGTCCATAAATAAATAAACGATCGGAGTCGTAAAAAGTGTGAGCATCTGGCTCACAATCAACCCGCCTATGATGGAGATGCCCAGCGGTCTGCGCAACTCCGATCCAGTGCCCCGCCCCAGCGCCAGCGGCAGAGCGCCCAGAAGTGCGGCCATCGTGGTCATCATAATGGGGCGGAAGCGCAAAAGACAAGCTTCGTAGATCGCGTCTTCGGAATTTTTACCTTCCTTGCGTTCCGCTTCGAGCGCAAAGTCTATCATCAGAATCGCGTTCTTCTTGACCAGGCCGATCAACAGGATGATGCCGATCAACGCGATGATGTTCAGGTCGTTATGCGTGATCAACATGGCCAGGAGGGCTCCGACTCCCGCGGAGGGCAAAGTCGAGAGAATCGTCACCGGATGGATATAGCTTTCATAGAGCATTCCCAGCACGATGTAAACCGCGATCAGCGCCGTAAGAATCAGGATCGGTTCATTGGCCAGCGAATCCTGGAAGGCCTGCGCCGTTCCGGAAAACCGGCTCTGAAGCGCGGCCGGGGCCCTTATATCGGTCATGGCCTGATGAATGGCGTCTACCGCCTGGCCCAGGGCGATCCCCGGAGGCAAATTAAAAGAAAACGTGACTGACGGGAATTGCCCCTGGTGATTGACCACAAGCGGGGTGTTCGTCTGCGACCAGCGCGCGAAAGCGGAAAAAGGGACCTGCCGCCCGGATGGCGTCGCCGCGTAAAGCGTCCGCAGAATCTGCGGGTTCTGCCAGTATTCCGGCGCCACTTCCATGACTACATGGTACTGGTTCATCGTAGTGTACATGGTCGAGACCTGCCTCTGGCCGAAAGCGTCGTAGAGCGCATCGTCGACATTCTGCGCCGTCAACCCCAGACGGGAAGCGGTATCGCGGTCGATCACGATCGAACTGGACAGGCCGTTATTCTGCTGATCGGTGTTCAGATCAACGAGCTGGCGGACCGTTTTCAACTTCTGCATCACTTTAGGAGCCCATTCATTAAGGAGATTTAAATCCTGGCTCTGCAGCGTGAACTGATACTGCGCATTCGCGGAGCGACCGCCGATGCGGATATCCTGAACGGCCTGCAGGAAAAGCATGGCGCCCGGAACGCTGACGGACGCTTTGCGGATACGGCCTATAACCTGATCTATAGTTTCCTTACGTTTATCCGGATCCGTCAGCGAAACAAACATGCGCCCGGCGTTGGTGCCCGTAGTGCTGCCGGTAAACGCCACCATGTTGGTTACGGCGGGGTCCGCCATCACGATCTTGACGAAGGCGTTGAGCTTTTCATTCATCAACTGGAAAGAAATATTCTGTTCCGCCTGTATGCCTCCCACCAGCCGTCCTGTGTCCTGCTGGGGGAAAAAGCCCTTCGGGATAATGCCGAACAGAAAGACGTTCAAGGCTATGGTAGCAGCCAGAACTGCCAGCGTCTTTCCCGGATGCCCAAGAATAACGCGCAGCGAGGTGGCATAAGCTTTCAATATCCGGTCGAACGCGCGCTCGCTCCACTGATAAATTCTGCCGCGCTTTTCCGAAGGTTCGTGTTTCAGAAAACGCGCGCACATCATCGGCGTAGCCGTGAGAGAAACGACCATTGAAACGGCAATGGCCGTTGAAAGCGTTACGGCAAACTCGCGGAAAAGCCTGCCGACAATGCCGGTCATCATCAGGATTGGAATAAAAACCGCAACCAGCGATGTGCTCATGGTCACGACAGTGAACCCGATTTCCTTGGAACCTTTTAAAGCGGCGTCAAAGGAATGCATGCCTTTTTCAAGGTACCGCGTAATGTTTTCTATGACCACGATGGCGTCGTCTACCACGAACCCGGTGGAGATCGTAAGCGCCATGAGCGACAGGTTGTCCAGGCTGTAGTGCAGCAGGTACATGACGCCGAAGGTGCCGATCAATGAAAGCGGCACAACGACGCTGGGGATGAACGTAGCCATCGCGTTGCGCAGGAAAACAAAAACGACCAGCACCACCAGCACAATCGAAATTATCAGCGAACGCTCGACGTCCTTAACCGAAGCGCGGATCGTGGTAGTCCGGTCAACCACGGTGCCGATATGCATGCCGGGAGGAATGGAAGCCTGAAGCTGAGGCAGCACCGCGTAGCAGCTGTCCACCGTTTCAATGATATTTGCCCCCGGCTGGCGGAAGATAATAAGGAAGACCGCAGGCTTGCCGTTCACTACGCCCGCGGTACGTATATCTTCTACGGAGTCCGTCACCGTGCCCAGATCCGATACGCGCACGGGCGCCCCGTTGCGGTATCCAACGATAAGCGGCTTGTATAAGTCGGCCTTTAGAAGCTGATCGTTCGCATAAAGAGTCATGGCCGTATGCGCATCCGCCAGTTCGCCTTTGGGTATGTTGGCGTTAAAAGCCGCAATTCTGGACCGGATCGACGCCATGCCGACTCCGTATTGACTGACCACGTGAGGATTAAGTTCCACCCGCACTGCAGGAAGGGAACTTCCCCCGGTGAAAACCTGGCCCACGCCGTTTACCTGGGCGATCTTCTGCTGCAGGATGGTTGAAGCGGCGTCATACATCTGCGCCTGGTTATAGATATCGGAAGTGACTGAAAGGATCAGGATCGGCGCGTCTGCGGGATTCACCTTCCTGTAGGTCGGGTTACTGGGTAAATTGGCCGGGAGGTTGCCGAGCGCCGCGTTGATCGCGGCCTGAACGTCACGGGCGGCGGCGTCGATATTGCGGCTTAAGTCAAACTGAAGGACGATCGTGGTCGAGCCAAGATTGCTCGAGGAAGTCATCTCGCTGACTCCGGCTATGTGCCCGAACTGACGTTCAAGCGGCGTAGCCACGGACGAGGCCATTGTTTCCGGGCTTGCCCCGGGCAGGGAAGCGGAAACCTGGATGGTGGGGAAATCCACCTGGGGCAGCGGAGAAACCGGAAGGAGGCGGAACGCAACCATGCCGGAAAGAGCGATGGCTATCGTCAGCAGAGAGGTGGCTACAGGCCGACGGATAAAAGGTTCGGAGATGCTCACCGGCTTCTCCGCGCCAGCAACCACTTACTGAGCCTGTCAAACTGGAGATAAATTACCGGAGTCGTAAACAACGTCAAAACCTGGCTGATTAGAAGTCCGCCGATGATCGTGATGCCCAGAGGACGCCTGAGTTCGGACCCGGTACCGGAGCCAAGCGCAAGAGGAACTGCGCCCAGAAGCGCGGCCATCGTGGTCATCATGATGGGCCGGAAGCGCAGCATGGAAGCCTGGTAAATCGCCTCGGCCGGAGTTTTCCCTTCGCCTCGTTCCGCTTCAAGAGCAAAATCGATCATCATGATGGCGTTTTTCTTAACGATACCAATCAGAAGAATGATGCCGATGAGCGCGATCACGCCCATATCCTGACGGAATAAAATCAGCGCGAGAATCGCGCCGACGCCCGCGGAAGGCAGCGTGGAAAGAATGGTGATGGGATGAATATAACTTTCGTAAAGTACGCCCAGCACGATATAAACGGTGATGATGGCCGCAAGAATCAAAGGGAATTCATTGGATAGAGACGCCACGAAAGCCTGAGCCGTTCCCTGGAAGTTCGCTTCAATGCTGCGCGGCAAATGCAGTTCCTTCGTCGCTTTGCGGATAATGTCAACCGCATGCCCCAGAGACACGTGAGGAGCCAGGTTAAAAGAAAGCGTGACGGAGGGGAACTGTCCCTGGCGATTGATGGCGAGCGGCGAAGAAATGGTTTCCGTGCGGACCATCGTATTCAGAGGCGCCTGCGTTCCGTATACCGTTGGGACGTAAAGGCCGCGAAGGGAATTAACGTCCTGCTGCCAGTCCGGACGCGCTTCCAGTACGACATGATATTGATTCAACTGCGTGAACATGATCGAGACCTGGCGCTGGCCGAAGGCGTCATAAAGAACGTTATCTATCACGCCGGGGGTAATTCCCAGGCGCGAAGCCGTATCGCGATCGATCGTGAGCTTCAATCCCAATCCATCGTTCTGCTGGTCGCTGGCGACATCGCGTAAATCTTTCAACGATCTGAGCTTGTCCAGAAGCCGCGGAGCCCACCGGTTAAGCTCCACCGAATCCGGCCCTTCAATGGTGTACTGATACTGCGTCCGGCTGACGCGGTTCTCCACCGTAAGGTCCTGCACCGGCTGCATATAAAGAGTGATGCCCGGGATCTGCGCGAGCTTTGGCTGGAGCCGGCGTATCACTTCCGAAGCGTTGGCGTCACGCTCTTCCAGCGGCTTGAGCGTGATCTGAATGCGGCCGCTGTTTGGCGTTGTGTTTGTCCCGTCAACGCCGATAAACGACGACAGGTTCTCTACCGCGGGGTCCTGAAGGATAACTTTGGCAAGCTGCTGCTGGCGATCGGACATCTGTGCGAAAGAAACCGATTGCGGCGCGTCCGAGACGCCAAGAATCACGCCGGTATCCTGTACCGGGAAAAATCCCTTGGGAACAATTAAGAACATCAATACCGTAAGGGGAAGCGTCCCGATCGCTATCCACGTCGTTTCC
>Ga0181520_10010691_pt1 | contig 12235 bp, 11 predicted proteins | sample PEATcosm2014_Bin_29_FD_132451 | JGI IMG/M metagenome (GOLD analysis project Ga0181520, IMG submission 132451) | Peatland microbial communities from MTU Mesocosm Facility, Houghton, MI, USA - PEATcosm2014_Bin02_30_metaG | ecosystem: Environmental > Terrestrial > Soil > Wetlands > Peat | place...
AACCTTCCTGATAAGGAAAAAGTGTCGGAGATGTGCCCGGTCTGAAATGTCAGTTATGTGCCCGGCTGTTCATTTTCAGGGTGCGGATTGGACGAAGAGCGTTGGGCCCTTCACTTCCTCTTGATGTTTTCCGGCACTCGTTCCACATCTGCTGTCCCTTCCTGCCCGACCAATTGAGAACATTGTGCTCCGACCCAAAGTTATTTTCTGCAAGGCGAGTTGGGATGCTGGTCGGAAAGAATTCAAGACCTACCTAATGCGAATGCCATCGATGCCGCACACTGAGCTGCCTGAAAAGATAAAACCCGCATACTCGGGTTTGTGCTATCCCACCCTTTCCGCAGAAAGAAGCGGAAAGGATGGGGCACCCGGGAACTGCATATGCAGGGAGAGGATCATTTTTGCGGAGGGGGACAATCTGCCTTAATACGTGCGCTGAGATTCTCATCCTCCGTTTCGTCTTTGGCTTTAATTTCTGCTTCTTGAATATCCTGTCGCTCCGCCTCCTTTATCCGCGCACGTTCTCCTTTAGCATCTGCAGCGGATATGCGAGCATAATTTGAATCGAGCAGCCTTTCATCGCGCGCGTTCCTGCGGTCTATTGACTGACTTGCAGCCTCCATAGCAGCTTTGCACGGAGGGGTTTCTCCATCAAATGACGGGCTGGAGATCGGTACTGAAGAATCTGTGGGCACCGAATTGGCTATCCCTGAAGGTTGTTCTCCATTAGGATGCAGGGCCTTACCAACAATCGAGGCAATTCCCACACATACGACGAGCAGAATAAACCACGCCCATGTAGGCATGAAACTTTCGAGCCATCCCTTATGTGCCATTTCATAGCTCCCTTCTGCCCGTTAACATAGTACTCCCAAGGCCGTGCTGCTGAATCCAGAAATGGACACTGCTGCGAGGTTTTCACTCGGAAACCTTGGAGAATTGGCGGTTCGCCCTCGATAAATTCGAAGACCTTGTCAACGCAAAAATACCCTGCCAGTGTTTTTTGATGCCGCGTTTCGGCCAGAGGAGGTTGAGGACCAGACAATAGGCTAGCAAAGTGATTTATGCAACGCCGGAAATTTCCTCGACCAACCCCTTGGCGAGATTTTCCAAGTCAGGGAAAACACTCCAGCGCCGGACTCCAAGCGCTTTCAGCGCGTCCCGCAATTCACTTTTGCACTCTTTCTTGATGATTATTTGCTCAAGAAAGGTTTCTTTGTGCGCGAGTGTTTCAACAGCGGCTTCTGTACTGTGAATCGTAAAGCGCCCTGTTTGAGCGATGATTCTTTCATTGCTTTCCCAGGGTTGCAGGGCTAAAACTTGCGGAAGTTTCGTATTACCCTTTACACCAAAAGCAATAGATGCCATCGTTTTAACGACAGATAATTGAACAGATGCAAGCCCATTTAGCGCTTCTTCTGGACTACCAGGGTTTGAGTATTTCAAATTAAGTTTGGACGGAGATAACGCCCATAAACACCCATCTTTGTCGTCATACTTGTTACATCCTCCTGGATTCAATATGAAATATAGGGCAACAAGAGGCGACTCCGTCCAATCGAGCAAGCGCGTAGGCAAGCCAAAATGCCGTGCCAAACAGATCCATTCAAAATCCGATTGCAAGTTACGAGATGAGCCTACCTGACATAATGCGCGTCCTTGGAAATGATTTATCAATGCGATTTCTTGATTCTTGAATTCTGAGTGTTCAGGCCGAAAGATCGATGGCCTTAGCGGCCAGCCAAAATCTGCATGTCCACGCCAAAACACAGTTTCGTCAAATACCTTGCAAAGCAGTCGAGCTGCAAGCTCTAGTTCCGCAATCGTCGAGATTGTTTTTGGGATTTCCGTTTGACACCCCCCAAAAAGCATACCCCACATCCCAAAACAAAAGGGACGGGCAAATCGAGTACGTTGCTACAACTCACCCTGTCTTACTGCAACAGCGTTCCCTGCTCCTCGTCTTTGCCGTTGCCGTTCAACTCTTCCGGTGGGATGATCACCGCGGCGGCTACCTTGTCGTCCGGCTCCAGGTTCAGCAGGCGCACGCCTTGCGTGGCGCGGCCCGCGGCGCGGATGGTCTTGGTGTCGATGCGGATGATCTTGCCGAATTGGCTGATGACCATCAGCTCCGAAGTGTCGTCCACCAGCTCAATGGTGTTCACCTTGCCGATGCGCGGCGTGACAGCCATGTTCTTGACACCCTTGCCGCCGCGTGTCTGCAAGCGGTACATCTCGACATTGGTGCGCTTGCCGAATCCGTTTTCCGTGATGGAAAGAATCCGGTATTCTTCCGGTTCATGCTCCTTGGGCGTAATTGCCACGCCAACCACGTAATCGTTCTTAGCCAGATCGATGCCGCGCACGCCGTAGGCCGGACGGCCCATGGAGCGCACATCGTTCTCGTCGAAGCGAATCGCCATGCCCAGATGCGTAGCCAAAAAGACAATCTGGTTTCCGTCGGTAATGCGCGCAGCCACCAACTCGTCGTCTTTGTCGATGCCGATGGCGATAATGCCGCGAGCCATCACGTTCGAGAAGTCCTTGAGCGACGTCTTCTTCACCGTGCCTTTTTGCGTGGTAAAGAAGATGAACTTGCCCTCTTCCTCGAGGTCGCGCACGGGCAGAATGGCGCGCACGTTTTCTCCCTGTTGCAAATCGAGCAGGCTCTGCATCGACTTGCCCTTGCCTGCCGCGCCCACGTCGGGAATCTCGTAGACCTTCAGCCAGTAGACGCGCCCGGTGTTGGTGAAGCACAAGAGGAATGCGTGCGTCGAATCGACAATTAGCTGCGCAACAAAATCTTCCTCGCGCGTCTTCATGCCCATGCGCCCGGTGCCGCCGCGGCGTTGCTGGCGATAGATCGAAATAGGTGTCCGCTTCAGGTAGCCCTGATGCGAGACGGTGACCGCAACCTGCTCGTCGGCGATGAGGTCTTCAAGCTGTAATTCGGCGCTCTCGTCCACAATCTGCGTGCGCCGCGCGTCGCCATACTTGTCGCGCACCTCTTCCAATTCCTTCACGATCACCGAGCGCAGCTTCTTCTCGCTGGCCAATATTGCTTCGTACTCGTCGATCTTTTTGCGGATCTCGGCCAGCTCTTTGAGAATCTCATCGACCGAGAACTGAGTGAGGCGGTAGAGCTGGAGTTCGAGGATGGCATCAACCTGGCGGAGGGTGAGGCCTTTTTCTTCGTGCGGCAGCCGCTCACGTCCCAGGTTGATAACGATGTCTTTGCCCTTGCCCCATGCGTACAAGTTCTCGCGCGCTTCGACACGCGATCCGGAAGCGCGAATGATGCGGATCACGGTGTCGAGGTTGTCGATGGCAATCTTGTAGCCTTCAAACTGGTGTTCCCGCTCGCGCGCCTTGCGCAGCAGGTAAACCGTGCGCCGCTGAACAACATCGATGCGATGATCGATGAAGCAGCGAATGGCCTGATCGAGTCCCAGCTCTCGCGGCTGCCCGTTGAGCACCGCAAGAAAGATCATGGAGAAGCTTTCCTGCATCTGCGTGTGCTTGTAGAGCTGGTTGAGCACGATCTCCGGCTGTGCGCCGCGCTTCAGTTCGATAACAATGCGCATGCCGTCGCGATCGCTCTCATCACGCACATCGCCAATGTCGTCGACGATTTTGTCGTTCACCAACTCGGCGATGCGCTCGATCAGCTTGGACTTGTTCACCTGGTAAGGAATCTCGGTGACGATGATCGCGAGTCTTTCCTTGGTCAGGTTTTCAGTGGCCACTTTGGCGCGCATCATAAAGCGCCCGCGCCCGGTTTTGTACGCGTTGGGGATTCCGGACTTGCCGTAGAGAAATCCGCCCGTGGGGAAATCCGGTCCCTGCACGTGCTTCAACACTTCGGCGAGGCCCGCGTGGGGATCCTTCACCAGCGCAATCGTCGCGTTGAGGACTTCCGTGAGATTGTGCGGCGGGATGTTGGTGGCCATGCCGACCGCGATGCCGCTTGAACCATTCACGATCAAATTGGGAATGCGCGTGGGCAGTACCGTCGGCTCGAATGTGGACTCGTCGTAATTCGGCGTGAAGTCTACGGTCTCCATCTCGATGTCGGCCAGCATCTCGCCGGCAATGCGCTCCATGCGGCACTCGGTGTAGCGCATGGCCGCCGGAGGATCGCCGTCCACGGAACCGAAGTTTCCCTGCCCGTCCACCAGCGGATAGCGCAGCGAAAACGGCTGCGCCATGCGCACCAGCGTGTCGTAGATGGCCGAGTCGCCGTGGGGATGATAGACGCCCATCGCCTGGCCCACCACTTTGGCGCACTTGGTGTATTTCTTGTTGTGCTCCAGGCCCATCTCGCTGAGCGTGTAGAGGACGCGCCGGTGCACGGGTTTCAACCCGTCGCGGGCATCCGGCAACGCGCGCCCGATGATCACGCTCATCGAGTAATCGAGATAGGAGCGCCGCATCTCCTCTTCAATGTTGATGGGAATGAGGTTGGCGCTGCTGTGCGGCGGCGTGCCGCCTTCGAGGGGGAGAAGTGGATTCTGATCGTCTGGCATATGAGGTCTTTTCGTGCCCGCTGGAAGGCGCGGAAAGGTCCGGGAAAAGCGGGGCCGGCCCGGCGCGGGCTGTGCTTCTATTTTACCTCTTCAAAGAGGGTTTCAGCAAGGCGAAAAACGGTAAATAAGTCCTTATTTTGCTTGATTTTATAGTCCTTCTCAATGAGTTCTCCGAGGGCTTCTTCCGAGACTGGCCGTACACCCCGTTTTTGCCCCGAATCCGGCAGGAGACGCGGCCCGGTTTTATGCGCTTTTTGCCAGTGCTGAGACTGTGAAAACCTCCCTGTATGCTTACGGTTCGCCCTAGAGCAGCCCCGGCAAGCTCAGCACGCAGAATACCGCCTGCAACAGCACAATGGCTCCGGCGGCGCCCATCGCCAACCGGCCCCGTGGCCCATCGTAGGCGTCGGCAAAAATCCCGCCGATAAACGTGAGCAGAAACGGCAACGCCCACAGCCATGGACTTCCCGGAACGCCGGTCATCACCAGCGCCATCAAAACCAAAGTACAAAGCAGGGGAGCGATATTGCCGAAGTACCACGATTTGCGCAAGCCCAGGAACAGCACCACCGCAGCGCCGGCGGCTACCGTGATTCCAGCATTTGGCAGAGCGGAGAAGAAGCGCCGAGCGGGATCGAGCGAAACCCACAAAAAGCCCGCGGCTGAGCGGAACAGGTAGCTAAAGGCGTCCGGCGAGAAGCCGTAGCAAGCAAAGACCACCACCATTGCCCCGGCTACAGCCATGAGCACCACCGGCAACACCTGGCTCCTGTGCCCCTCTGCCACCCACAGCATGGCCGCCAGGCCTATCAGCGCCACCACCGGCAGCGCAGCAATGTGCGCAGACGCCGCCAGGCCAAAGGCCACCGTCAGCAGCACAATGCGCGGACGCCATTTGCGCCTGGGTCCTTGCATGGCATGGGCCACGCCGATGCATGTGTAGACGCCGCCATACACCCCCAGTGCGGCAAGCACCTCAGCGTTGGGTGCGACACAGGCCCTGAGCACCGCGGGAGAAAAGCAGTAGAGCGCGAGCGCCGTGTAGCCGCCCAGGTTGCCGTAAAGCCGGCGTGTCACCCACCACAAGCAGCCTCCCAACAAGCATCCTGCCCCGAGAAACGGCAGTCGCAACAGAAGAAGAATGTGTGTGAGCTGATGGCGTAATTCCCAACTGCTCAAAGCGCCGCCGGTTTGTACCACCCGGTCCTCGGGTTTGCGGAAGTGGTCCAGTCCCCGCTCGGCCAGCAGATCCACGGTCAGCGGCAACCCGGCGACCCGGTAGACCAAAACGCCATCGTGAATGTTGCCGCAACTGGTAAAGTAGCCGGCCAGCGACGATGGCCGCTCCCACATCTCGCGGCCGCAGCGCGCATATTGGTAATCGCGATCGGTGAGCGTCTGACGGCTGGTGAGCCACAACCCCTGCGCGAGAAACACTGCCAGCAGCCCCGCCGCAATGCGCTGCGGCAGATTGAAGCGGAAACGGCGAAGAATTCCAAACCGGTGGGTCATCTTGCTCCGGACAACCTTACCAGTCTAAACGCTGAGTCGCCGAATACGTCTTCGCTCACTGATTCCCCTCTTGCGCAACCTGCCGTTTCACTCCGCATGCGGACTGTTCACCGATGATACCCTTTCTCCATGACGGAATGGCTCGAAACCGAAAGGCTCATCCTACGGCAGTGGCGAGACTCGGACCGGCAGCCCTTCCGTGAACTGAATGCGGATTCACGCGTGATGGAATTCATGCCCGGGCTGCTTGCCTCCGAAGCTTCCGACGAAATGATGGACCGCATTCAACAAAGCTTTCTGCTTTATGGCTTTGGCCTCTTCGCAGCGGAGCTTCGCGTGGATCAATCCTTCCTTGGTTTTATCGGCCTGTCCGTCCCGGGTTTTGATGCTCCCTTCATGCCTGCCGTCGAAGTCGGCTGGAGAATTGCAGCCCGGCATTGGGGCAGTGGATTTGCGACCGAAGGAGCGCGCGAGGTGCTGCGATTTGCGTATGAGTCAGCCGGACTTGACAGCGTGGTTTCGTTTACGGTCCCCGGCAACATTCGCTCACGACGGGTCATGGAGAAACTCGGCATGACTTACGACCAGGCAGACGATTTCGACCACCCTCGCCTGCCTGCGGGTCATGCCTTGCGGCGTCACGTGCTTTACCGTCTCCATCGCAGGGAGTGGGACAGACTCCGTCCGTAATTACTAAGGCCGGTCCGTCCCGGGAATCCACCGATCCTCGACCTTCGCCTCCAGACGCAAGAAAGCCGCTCCGAAGAGCGGCCTTCTTTGGCAAAGCTGTTGATTAATTAACCGTGAGGATCGTAAACCCAGTGACCATTATGTTGTCGTTGGGATTGGTATAGGTGGCCGTAATTGTTGTAGTACCCGCTCCAACCGTTGAGCCAGCTCCCGTTGCCGGGTTAATCGTGGCAACACCTAAGTTGCTCGATGTCCATACAGACGAGGTCGTCAGAGTCACCTGATGTCCGGTCCCCGTAGTTCCAATCGCTGAGAACCCCACAGGCAGACCCGCAGAAGCGATTGTCGGACTCGCTGGCTCGACGGCAATCGAAACAATATCACTGTTTGTGCTGGAGTTTGGCGCGTCGACGTTGTAGGTCGCTGTGTTGCTGATAATGATGCCGTTGAACCCCTGCATGCTGGCAGTGATCTGTGTGCTTCCGTACATATTGCCGGTAACCGTGGCTACTCCGTCATTGTTGACGGTTACCATAAGGGGCGTGTAGGAATACCAAGTGACCGAGTCGGTTATGTCCTTTGTCCCAGCGGTATGGCCAGGGTGAGTGTAGTATCCGGTGGCCGTGAAATTCGTCGTGACCTGCGCATCTCCAGGCGGTGACGCTATCGCCGTATACGTAGTGGGGCTAATCACGATGGAAGTCAATGAGGGGTCGGTACTGCAACTGGTAAACGGAAGTAGAACTCCGGCACACAAAAGCACGCTAAGAAAAAAACGGCCACGCATAGGGGACTCCTTGCTTTTCCAACGATTCTACGCCCAGATCCTCTCGCCGGATACATAATAATTGTCAATTTTTTGAAGGTATAAAGTCGGTAAACGATCGCACCCCGCCCGCGGCTCAAGCGCCTACTATTACTTTGGTTTCGCGACGGTGGTTTGCATTGCACAGGTTCCGCGCGCCTTCGACACCCACCCGTCGCTCGGCTTGAAAGTGCTATCCTCCTCTGCAAGGGTTCGCGCGTGAGCAATTTCTTCACCATCGCCACTCCAACCACGCCATTGAGGTGTGGCTTGCGCCGCTCTTCCTTTGCGGCGATGGCCGTCTCGAATCCGATGAAACGGTGGCCGCTGAAGCAGGCAAGCCGCTCATCGATACGCAACCCGCGCTCTTCGCGGAACTCGACGAGGACCAATGGAGATCTACAGCATCGGTTTTACCCAAAAAAGCGCCCGCGAATTCTTCAGCACATTGAAGGCTCACGGCATCGAACGCCTGCTCGACGTTCGCCTGAATAACACTTCCCAGCTTGCTGCCTTCGCCAAGCAAGCCGACCTGGCCTACTTTGTAGAGGAAATCTGTGGAGCGGCCTATGAGCATGAGCCTTTGCTCGCTCCCACGCAGGAGATTCTTGACGCTTATAAGAAATACAAGACCGGCTGGGAACCTTACACCAAAGCCTATCTCGCTCTTATACGCTCGCGAAAAGTGGAGTCGGCCCTTTCCAAAGAGAGCTTCAAGAAGAAAACTGTTCTGCTCTGCAGCGAGCCCACTGCGGAGCATTGTCACCGCCGCCTGGCCCTCGAATATTTACAACAACACTGGAAGGGTGTAACAATCCGTCATCTTTAATTTTCAACTTGAAGGTGAGTCCAACTCCATGGGTCTCGACCGGATTGTGTGCCTTGCCAACTCCTGCAAGCCTCATGCACTTCTCTCTGGCTGCAAGCCCCTCAAGACCTTCCTAACCGTGAGTCTCAGCGAACCGTTCGAAGGCTTCCACTACAAGCTGGTTGCGGGCGTAGTGTATCTTCCAGCTTGAGCTTGCATCGCTCCGGTTGCAGTTGCAACCCCAGCCCGTTAGACTGCTTGCAGCATGGCCATCGCTCGCGATAACACTCCAGAACGGCTGGTCAGCGCCGCGCGCGCTGACGAAGAACAAGGTTTTGAACTCAAACTGCGCCCTCGTTGGCTACGCGAATTCATCGGCCAGTCCAAGGCCAAAGAGCAGCTCGCCATCGCCCTTGAAGCCGCCAAATCCCGCGGCGAGGCCCTCGATCACGTGCTCCTCTTTGGGCCGCCGGGCCTGGGCAAAACCACTCTCGCCACCATCATCGCCAACGAACTCGACGTCGGTTTCCAGCAGACTTCAGGCCCGGCCCTGCAAATTCAGGGCGACCTGACCGCCATCCTCACTAACCTGCGTGAGCGCCAGGTGCTCTTCCTCGACGAAATCCACCGCATGCAACCGGTGCTGGAAGAAAAGCTCTACACCGCGCTCGAGGACTACAAGCTCGATATCATCATTGGCCAAGGACCAGCGGCGCGCACTCACGTGATGGAAATTCGCCCCTTCACATTTATCGGCGCAACGACGCGCCCCGGTCTGCTCTCTTCGCCCCTGCGTTCGCGCTTTGGTATTCTGCTGCGCCTGGAGTTTTACACGGAGGAAGAGTTGCAGGTAATCGTCTCCCGCTCCGCTGACGTGATGCAGATTCCAATCGATCAGGACGGCGCAGCGGAAATAGCTCTCCGCTCACGAGGTACGCCGCGCATCGCCAACCGTCTCCTGCGCCGCGTGCGTGACTACGCGCAGGTGCGCGGCAACGGCGAGATTGATCGCTCCACCGCCAACGCCGCGCTCACCATGCTTGAAGTGGACGCCCACGGCTTCGACGAAATTGATCGCCGTCTGCTACTGGCCATCATCCAAAAATACGACGGCGGCCCAGTCGGCCTGAGTACGCTGGCCGCAACACTGGCCGAGGAGCAAGACGCGCTGGAAGAGGTTTATGAACCATTCCTCATCCAGATCGGATTTCTCGACCGCACGCCGCGCGGACGCGTGGCCACGCGCCTGGCTTATGAGCACTTTGGCCTCACGATGCCCGGCCGCCAGACACCGCTGTTTTAGCAAGTCAACCTTGTGCCCCATCCATTCGCCTTTTCTCTGGCGAATGGGTGGGAGACCGGCAAGTTCGCTAATTGGCTAACTTCTTATTTCCTCAAAAGGATCTTCTCATGGCACTTACTGAATCCACCATGCTCGACCTGGGCGCAGCAGCCCCCGACTTTGCACTTGCGGATGTTGTCACCAGCAAGACCGTTCGCCGCGACGATTTCCACGGACAGAAAGCTCTGCTGGTCATGTTCATCTGTACCCACTGCCCCTATGTGAAGCACATCGAGACGGGCCTGGCCGCACTCGGCAAAGACTATGCCGGCAAGCCTCTCGGCATTGTGGCCATCAGCAGCAACGATGTGATCACCCACCCCGAAGATGGCCCCGACGGACTGAAGCAACAAGCCAAAACATTCGGCTTCAATTTTCCTTATCTTTACGATGAGACCCAGGCCGTGGCGCACGCATACAAAGCCGCCTGCACGCCGGACTTCTTTCTATTCGACGCTGGCTTCCGCTTGGTTTATCGCGGCCAATTCGATTTGAGCCGTCCCGGCAACGGCGTCGCGGTCACCGGAGAAAACCTGCGCGCTGCTATCGATGCAGCACTCGCCGGCAAGCCGCCGCTCGTGGACCAGCGCCCGTCCATCGGCTGCAACATCAAGTGGAAGGCATAAACGAGAAATTCGCAACGCACGGGGTCAGTTTTTTGGCTTAGGGAGCTTCAGCGCTTTAAGCACTTTGAGCGATAACCAACTGCCTCCTAAGCCAGGAACGAGGTATGCTAGAGTGAAGATGAGTGGCTGGGTTCGTCCTCCAAGGATCGACGTGAGAGGCGACGCAGAGAGGGCAAGAATGACCGCAATGAATCCAACATACGAGCAGGCCCCAAATGCGAGGACCGCCACAAGAAATCGCTTCCCTAGCGCGTCGAATCCTAGTGCAACTGAAATGCAAACGTAGCCGCAGAACGCTATAAAGAAGAACGCGCCTGCATAGAAAATCGGTAAGAATCCCATGGCGTTTGTGCCCTCTCGATGGCGTCAGACCCTGATCCCTGACCTCTGCCCCCTAATCCCTGTTTACAACGCCAGCCCCTTCAAGTACGCGCGGAACTGCGGCCCGAGATCGCTGCGCTTGAGTGCAAATTCGACTGTCGCTTGTAACATGCCTAACTTATCGCCGGCATCGAACCGCTTGCCTTCGAAGGTATAGCCAAAGACTTTTTCTTCCTTGAGCAGCGCCCGGATGCCGTCGGTAAGTTGAATCTCGCCGCCCGCGCCGGGAGTGGTCTCCGCCAGCAGCGCAAAGATCCGCGGTGTAAGTACATACCGTCCAATAATGGCTTGTTTCGACGGCGCATCGGCAAACTTCGGCTTCTCTACCATGCCGGTGCAGTTATAAATCCGTGAGTTATCCGGGTCCTGTGAGCCGGCCAGCACGCCATACGCGCTGATCGCCTCGCCCTCCACCGTCTGCGTCGCCAGCACGGAGCCGCCTCGCTCGTTGAACACTTCCATAATTTGCTTAAGGCAGGGAACCTTCGCATCGATCACATCGTCGGGAAGAATAACCGCGAACGGTTCGTCGCCCACCAGCGCCCTGGCGCATAAAACGGCGTGGCCCAGCCCCAGCGGCTCCTTCTGCCGCACATAGCTGATCCGCGCCAGCGCCGAAACGCCACGCGAAACCGCCAGCAACTCATGCTTGCCTTTCCGCGCCAGTTCTGCGTCCAACTCGAAGCTGTTGTCGAAGTGATCCTCTATCGTGCCCTTGCCGCGGCCGGTAATGATGATGATGTGCTCGATCCCCGACGCAATCGCCTCCTCAACGCCGTATTGGATGATGGGCTTATCCACCAGCGCCAGCATCTCTTTGGGAATCACCTTGGTGGCCGGCAAAAAACGCGTGCCCAATCCGCCCGCTGGAAATACTGCCTTCCGAACTTGCTTGCCCATCTCATCTCCCTCATGTCAATAACACAATATGCCGGGTGGCCCAGGTCTCGACCTTGAGACCTGGGAATCCACAAATTACAGCGCCGGCGAATCATCTCCCAGTAGCGCTTCCCGCACAATCTTTACCGGCGGAAATCCTTGCTTTAGAAAATCATCGTGGAACTTCTCCAGCGAAAATGCCGCGCCCTGCTTCTTCTTCATATCCTCGCGCAGCTTCATGATCTCGAGCTTGCCCAGCGTGTAATAAAGATAAGTCGGGTCGCTGGCGCCGCGCTTTGTCTCGATGATAGCTGACTCTTTCGACTGATAGCCTTCCTTCTGGAAAAACGCGACCGCATCATCAAAGCTCATCTTGCCGGTGTGCATCTCGATGCCCACAACGAAACGTGCGTTCCTCAGCAGCGCATCCTGCAACTGGCCAAGCCGAAGAAATTGTGATTCGCGCTCGTCCTTTGCTCCCGCACCGGGCTGACCATAACCTTCGTCCAGCATCATCTGCTCGGTGTAGTGCGCCCAGCCCTCGATGTCGGTGTTCGCGCCCAAGAGCTTGCGCACAAGGCTTGGCGCCTGCGGCAACCACAGGAACTGAATGTAATGGCCGGGATAAGCTTCATGCACGGCCGTTGAAATCACCGTGCCGATATT
>Ga0181520_10010692_pt1 | contig 12235 bp, 15 predicted proteins | sample PEATcosm2014_Bin_29_FD_132451 | JGI IMG/M metagenome (GOLD analysis project Ga0181520, IMG submission 132451) | Peatland microbial communities from MTU Mesocosm Facility, Houghton, MI, USA - PEATcosm2014_Bin02_30_metaG | ecosystem: Environmental > Terrestrial > Soil > Wetlands > Peat | place...
GAAACAACGTCCCCTGACTACGGCCTTCGCCTTGGATATAGCTCATAAACAGTGATGCCCTCGCTCCCGCGAGGGCATCTTCTCACCTATCCCTGTTTAAATCCTAGTTCCGTAACAGCCTCCGTCAGGGAAGGCCTTTTGTATTGCTGGGAATCAGAGGCGGCTCGCTAGACAGCTCGCGAGGCAGTCAGCCGTGTTTCGGACTGGGGAGGAAACGGCGTCACCATCTTGAGCGAGGCGCGACGCATGACCTCAAGCTCGGCCGGGGCGAAGAGTTCGGGAGGCACACCGCCAACCGCGACAAAGCCGGGGCTGTCGCCGAGTGCCTGCGAAATCTGGTTCCAGCGCAGGAACGGCGACGTAGTAGGCAGCACGATGATGCGCCGTTTGGGCTCAGGTACGGCGAAGTAGGCCGTCCAGGTGGATAGGATCACACAGATGACGACACCGTTGATCACGTTATAGGCCGTCTGCATTTGATGGGGGTATAAGACCAGCCAAGCGGAGTGGATCAGGTCGTTGGTTGCCATCATGCCAAGGCCGAGGCTCACGCCGAAGATTCGGCTGCTGAAAGAGAGTCCCATGGGGCGAATTGCGAAGCAGACGAAGAGCAGCAGGCAGAGCGTAAGGATGCTCTGCGTTCGCTGCAGTTGTGAGATAGCGGCCACGAGATAACCCGTGCCAGTCATATGCGGGGCGAAGGTGTTGCCAAGTGCAACCGCGATTGAGATTCCGGCGGCCCACTTGAATACCAGCATTCCGAGGGTCTGCAGACCCTTCAGGGGGGCCATCGCAAGTTTGAACACGCTGTAGACCACGATCAGTGCCAGGATCGACTCGACCGCAAAGCTGATCCAGTACGTGTAGAAGTACGGATAGTAAAGGACTACTGCTCTTTGGCGGCTAGCGACAGCGAGATGGTTCAGAGAGGTCAGAACGACGTCGGAGAAGATCCGGACCGCCAGGAAGCAGCCAAGGGCTGCATAGTCGGCCCACTGTTTTTTCCCAATCAGAACACACAGGGCAACAACACACAAAACGACTTCAAGGTAGCCGAGCAGGCCGATAAGTGAGATGGATGTCACGCGCGCACGAACCCCCTGGACAAGTTGAGGATACCTCATCCAGGGGGAACGTCAACTGAATTATTTGCAACTATCGCGTTACCACTGGCCCAAGCCGCAGCCGTTCGGCTCGCCCGGAGGGCAGGTCGGCGTGGGCATTGCGCTCGTCTTGGCGCTAAGGGTCGCTTTGGCGGGAGCTGCGTTGGCAAAGCTGGTGGCAACCGCACCGGAGACAGCGAGGGCGATAACGAGGCTACGAACGATGACTTTCATGGTAGTGGACTCCCTTTTTGGTTACTGCGAGTGGGCCGAGCTAAATATTTCTCTGGACACGCCAGATGGAACAACTCTAGGATGTCTAGGCTCCGAAGTCTACGGAAATCACTTACATAACCGGATATTATACCGATGTGGTTACTAACGTAACTTTTTCGGTAAGAAACCCACGAATTGCTGGGTTTTCTGCGATTCTGGATCTGGAACCTACCTCGTAAACCGCGCCCCAATTGCCACCGGAACCTTCCCTGGTGCCCAATATTTTCGCGAAAACTACATCCTTTGGGGGATTCCGTGCCGCAAGCCGGCGGAAATGGGCAGCTTGCGCCGCCGGGATGCAGTCTACAACCTTTGGGGGATGAACTGCGCAGCGCACCCGATGGCCGTGTCAGCGCGCTTTCGCGCCCGAGAGGGCACGGCGGAATCTGAGCCGGCAGGACCAGCTCCGGAGAGGATGGCCCGGCCGAGGGCAGACAGCGACCGGTAGCAGCCCATTTCGGGTGGAATGCGGGGATTAGCTGGGAATGAGCGGGCCGGTGGTATGGTATGACCTACCAAAGCAGCAAACGTCGGCTGCGGCGGGCCGGAATGACGGCAGGCGGACCGGAACTGCGATTGGCTGTGATTCTTCACAGATCGGCCGCAACCGGAGCCGGATAGTCCACGTCAAACTGCGCGTAGCCCAAGCCCTTCCAGGAGACAGTCCCATGGTTGCCCCACAGCAGTTGCTCTTCACTGATCCGGCGCTCCTGCCGCTTTTCTCACCCGACCTCAACGAATGCGACATCGCTGGGCGAGGCTTGTTTCCGTCAAGCGCAGACCTCCTCGCCGCACCCTACGGCGATGACGATGAAGAGGAGGAAGAGGACGATCCGGAGGAAGAAGAAGACGATTTGGACACCGAGGAGGAGGAAGACGAAGAGGACTACGAAGAGGATGAGGAAGAGGATGACGACGACGACGATGTTGTGATCGAGGACGACGAAGAAGAAGACGATGAGGACGACGACGACTTAGAGGACGACGAGGACGATCACGACGAAGAAGAGGATGATGCCCACTTCGTCCGGTGAATCGCGACCGTCAGTAACCCGCGTCCGTAACAGTATTTTCCAGTGGCTGGCCGGCGATAAATCGCCGCACCTGCTGCGCGGCGAAGCCGAAGGCGCGATGGATGAACTCCGGCGTTGATCCCCCGATGTGGGGTGTAATCAGGCAGTTGGGTGCCGACCAAAGGGGATGGCCGGCTGGGAGCGGCTCGGGATCGGTCACATCGACGGCGGCGCGGATACGGTGCTGGTGAAGGGCTTGGACCAGGGCGGCAGTATCGACCACGGGACCGCGGGCAGCGTTTACCAGCAGCGCGCCGTGCTTCATCAGGGCAAGTTCGGGGGCGCCGACCAGGCCGCGGGTGGCGTCGGTGAGCGGGACGATCAGCACTACAACGTCAGCCAGGGGGAGCAACGCGTGGAGATCCGAGACGGCGCTGACGGGCGGCTGCGCCCGCGGACTGCGGGCTACACGCAGGATGGAAACGCCGAACGGGGCTAAGCGAGCCTCGATGGCCGCGCCAATGGAGCCATACCCGACGATGAGCACGGTCTTTCCGGAGAGGTCTTCCGCGAGCACCGTGTACTGGCCGCGAGCCGGTCCGGGTTCGCTGAGGAAGCCATCGGTGACGCTGGCGAAGCCGCGCCACTGTTCCTGGCTTTGCAGATCGCGATAGAGGGGGATGCGCTTCATGGTGGCCATGATGGCGGCCATCACCCACTCGGATGCGGAGATGTCGTGGATGCCGCGGCCGTCGCAGAGGATGACGTTATGCGGCAACCAGGGAAGAATCCAATCGACGCCGGCCATCAGCGACTGCGCCACCTGGACGCCGCGCAACTGGAGAAATGCGGCCGCGGCGTCCTTGCGATAGAAGGGAAGAATCCAGAAGTCGACCTCCACGGGAGTTGGAATCGCCCGGGGCAGGCGGACGATGCGGGCTTCGGCAGGGAAGTCTGCGAGTAGTTCTGGTGCGAGATTCTCGTCCACGCCAACACGGACCATGCGGAGCAGTGTTGCAGAAGAGTGGTGCCAGGGGCAATACTTGGGGAACCTTTTGCTATCTTGACAGCGGTTTGTGAGATGCGAGATTGAGGAGACTGGATGAAGCGCAGGATTCTGCTGGTCGACGATGAAGTGGCGGTGTTGCTGACGATGAAGGCGGTCCTGGAGATCAGCGGGTTCGATGTGGATACAGCCGCGTCGGCACGGGAGGGCAAGAGCAAGCTGCGGACGCACGAGTACCACATGGTGATTTCAGATATGCGGATGGAGAACGACGCGTCGGGAGCCGAGGTGATTGCGGCGGCGCGATCGGCGAGCTACCACCCGGCCGTGGCGCTGTTGACGGCGTTTCCCGTGGCGGAAGAAGACTGGCAAACCATGGGCGCGGACAAGATGCTGGTGAAGCCGATGCACACGCGGATTCTGCTGCAGCAGATTGAGAAGCTGCTGGCGTCGCATGAAGCGAAGTTGAGCATCTGGAGCAAGCCCGCGCCTGGCGCCGGAGACGAGGCCGTCGAAGGGCTCGCTGCCGCCGTGAAGAGCGCGGGAAGAAAGACGCCGGCCAAGCGGCCGGTGCGGAAGACGGCGGTGGGGAAGAAGGGTGCGACAGCTCGGGCGAAGCCGGCGAAGAAGCGCTGACTCCCCTTGGGCTATCGGGGTGAGTGGGTCTTGATGTAGCTGCGCAGCGAAAGATTGATGTCGAGGGCCTTGCGGACACCGTTGTCGAGCAGGCGCAGCCAGTCGCTGCCCGGCTCCTTCAACTCCACCGTGCCGAGCAGGTAGCTGGTTTGGACGATGATCTCGAGCGCATTGGAGAGATCGTGCGCCAGTCTGCGAATTTCCAACGCGAGATCCTCGGGAATCTCAGCGACGGCGTTCTGGGGTGCTGCGGGGGTTGGTTCCTTCATATTCGGATGCTTGAGCCTTCCTGCCGGAGTGGCGATGCCAGGAGGTCTCAGTGTAAGACAGGCTGGGCGCAATTGACAGGCGACACGGTGTTTGAAAGACTGGTTACTCACGGCTGCCGTGTCCTGCCGAAGGGCAAGTGACAAGCAAGCAGTGCCGAAGTGGCGGAATTGGCAGACGCGCATGGTTCAGGTCCATGTACTCGCAAGGGTGTGGGGGTTCGAGTCCCTTCTTCGGCACCAAAAACTTTCCAGCGACACAAATTAAATGGCGACGCAACTAGAGAGGATTCTCGCGCATACGCGGCTCGAAGTGCGGGAACGCCGCGCTGTTGCGGACGTTGCCGTGGTCGAGCGCCGGGCCGCGGCGCACCGGCCGCGGGGGTTCGAGGCAGGATTGCGCCAGGCAGCGGCCTCAGGGACGGCAATTATCGCGGAATTGAAGAAGGCCTCGCCGTCGCGGGGGCTGATCCGGCCGGAATTTGACCCCGTTGCGCTGGCCAGGGCGCTGGAGGCGGCAGGTGCGGCAGCCCTCTCGGTGCTGACCGACCGGGAGTTCTTTCAAGGATCGCTGGAGAATCTGACGCTCGCATCCGGGGCTGTGAGTGTTCCGTGCCTGCGCAAGGATTTCATGGTGGATGCGTTCCAGGTGCTGGAGGCGCGGGCCGCGGGTGCGGATGCGATTCTGCTGATTGTCGCCGCGCTCGAGGATGCGCAGTTGAAGAGCCTCTACGCCGAGGCCAAGCGCATGGAACTGGATGTGCTGTGTGAGATCCACGATGGTGAGGAGTTGGAGCGCGCGCTGGCGCTGGGATTTGAGATGATCGGGGTAAACAGCCGCAACTTGCATACGATGCAAGTCGATCCGCAGACGCAAATCGACCTGGCCTCCCGGTTGCCGGATGCGGTGCTGCGGGTGGCAGAGAGCGGGATCAAGAGTCCGGCCGACCTTGCGCGGATGACAGCGGCGGGGTTCGACGCTTTCCTGGTGGGCGAGTCGCTGATGCGCGAGCCGGACCCGGGTGCGGCGCTGGCAAGCCTGCTTGGTCGCGCCGTCTCGGCGGGGAGTTGAGGCGGACGCAATGTGGGTGAAGATCTGCGGGAATACGAATCTCGAAGATGCGGCGTTGGCAGCTGAGCTGGGCGCGGACGCGGTAGGTTTCGTGTTTGCGGCAAGCCCGCGTCAGGTGACGGCAGCGCAGGTGGCCGCGATTACGGGGCTTCTGCCGCAGCAGGTCGGGCGGGTGGGAGTCTTCGATTCGCATAATCCAGACATCATCGCAAATCGGGCGCAGGTCGCTGGACTCACCGCAGTTCAGCTTCACGGCGGTTTCGATGAGGAGCTCCTGCAGCACATGGACGAAATCCTCGTGAGCGGAGAGCAGATAATCCAAACCCTCCACTGGTCGCTCGACGATCCGTCGTCGGCAACACGGATCGCCGACCAACTCAGACGGGTTAACGCTCTTGGTATAACGGACCGGGTGCTGGTCGACTCGAAGGTGGGCTCGGCAGGGGGCGGAACGGGTGTGTCGTTTGACTGGGCCGCGGCCCATGACGTCTTTGCGTCGGCGCCAAAAGGGATGCGGCTGATCCTTGCAGGAGGCCTGAGACCGGAGAATGTGGCGCAGGCCGTCGGCCAACTGGGGCCGTGGGGTGTCGACGTATCCAGCGGTGTGGAAGCCTCACTCGGCCGGAAAGACCCAAACCGGGTGAGACAATTCATCGAAATCGCCCACGGGACTCAAACGCCCTGATTCCGGCGGAGTCATTTCTGCTGAGTGATGGTCGAGCGTTCTAGCCGTGGTGGGGATGAGAACCATGCACGTGCGCCCTGGGGGTGCGGTCGTGATAAGTCTGAGTGCGCGTGTGTGCGGTACCGGACTTGTGCGATGCATAGGCGTAAGCGGGCGCAAGACACATCAGAATGAGGAGCGACGCTCCCAGTACGAATTGGAATTTTGACTTCATTTCTGGATGCTCCCAAACTACATCTATGTGACGCATAAAGCAATGGGTTGGATTCGAAAACTTTCGGCGGCGGAAAGCGTACCTGCGTGGTCATCAATTCAGGAGGAACCACGGTAATCGGACTGGCAGGCGGTTGCCGTGGCACACCTTTGCTCCAGGAGACCGGCTGGCGCCCGGGCGCCAACTGAATTCAGTCTGGTTGCACGGGAGCCGGGGAAGGCTATATCGTAGACGACAGGATGACAGCAAACTTTGGCCGCGTCGTGTTTACGTTCCGCTATTGGCGCACAATAGCGGGCTCGGCGGACTAGCGTCATCTGAACGATCTGTAGCAACGATCTGGAAGCTTCAGTTGATTCGACATCCATGCGAGCCGCGACCGAACCTGTCGCGGCTTTTGCTTTGTGCGGTAGGGAAGTGGGGAGGGCAGGACCGATGAGCGTGACTGCAGGATTGACATCGCCGATGGTTGCGGCGGTGAACGCGAAGGCCGGGCGCTTTGGCGTGTACGGCGGCCGCTATGTGCCGGAGACGCTGATGGCGGCTCTGGAAGAACTGGAGCAGGCCTACGCCGCCGCCGACGCCGATCCGGCGTTCCACGCCGAACTGGACGGGCTGCTGCATCACTATTGCGGACGGCCGACGCCGCTCTACTTCGCGAAGAGGATGAGTGAGCAGTTGGGCGGCGCCAGGATCTATCTGAAGCGCGAGGACCTGCTGCACACCGGGGCGCACAAGATCAATAACGCGCTCGGCCAGGGGCTCCTCGCGCGGCGGATGGGCAAACAGCGAATCATCGCCGAGACCGGCGCGGGGCAGCATGGCGTGGCGACCGCGACGGTGTGCGCGCTGTTTGGGCTGGAGTGCGTGATCTACATGGGCGAGGAGGACATGCGGCGGCAGGAGTTGAACGTGTTCCGCATGCGGCTGCTGGGCGCGGAGGTGCGCGGGGTGGGGGCGGGGTCGGCGACGCTGAAGGATGCGATCAATGAGGCGATGCGGGACTGGGTGACGAATGTTCGCGACACGTACTACATCCTGGGAAGTGCGCTGGGGGCGCATCCGTATCCGACGATGGTGCGGAATTTTCATCGCGTGATCGGCAAAGAGGCGCGGGTGCAGATGCTGGAGCAGGAGGGCAAGCTGCCAACCGCGATCGTGGCGTGCGTGGGCGGCGGGTCGAATGCGATTGGCGCGTTTTATGAGTTTCTCGGCGACAAGGCCGTGCGGCTGATTGGCGTGGAGGCCGGCGGCCGCGGCACTGCGCTGGGCGAGCATGCGGCTCGGTTCCAATCGCCGGGCGGCGGGCTGCCGGGCGTGTTGCAGGGTACGTACAGCTACGTGTTGCAGAACGATGCAGGGCAGGTGGCCACGACGCATTCGGTGAGCGCGGGGCTGGACTATGCGAGTGTCGGGCCGGAACATGCGATGCTGCACGATTCGGGGCGGGCGGAGTACACGAGTGCGACGGATGCGGAGGCGTTGGCGGCTACGAGTGCGCTGGCCAGGACGGAAGGGATTTTGCCGGCGCTGGAGAGTGCTCATGCGGTGGCCGAGGCCATGAAGATGGCCCCGAAGATGGCGAAGACGGATGTGATTATGGTGAATTTGAGTGGGCGTGGGGATAAGGATATGGGGATTCTGGCGCGGGAGATGAATCTGGATGGAGCCTGATATGAAGTTCAAAGTGCCGGAGAATTGGAAGGTCAGCGCAGAGGAGGTGTCCCCCGGTCAGTTCCGCGTGGTTGCGGTTGCGACCGACGGTCGAAAGATCGAGATGGCCGGATCAGATGACGAGCAAATGTTGCGCGACGTGCATGCCTCGATAGAGGAGTTTGAGACATTGGCGAAATATCGAAAGACCGATGCGGAAAGATAGAGAAATGATTTCATTCAAGAAGAAGCCGGGGATTGTGGCGTATTTGACGGCGGGCGATCCGGACTTGCAGACGACGCTCGATATTGCGCTGGCGGCGGTTGACAATGGCGCGGATGTAATTGAGCTGGGCGTGCCGTTTTCAGACCCGCTGGCGGATGGGCCGGTGATTCAGCGGGCGAGCGAGCGGGCGGTGGGGCGCGGGGTTCGGCTGGCCGATGTGCTGGAGACGGCGCGGCAGTTGCGGGCGGCGCGGCCGGCGTGCGGGATTGTGATCTTCAGCTATCTGAACCCGGTTGTGCGGATGGGGATGAAGCAGTTCTGCGCGGCGGCGAAGGCTGCGGGCGCGGATGGCGTGCTGCTGACGGACATGATTGTGGAAGAGGCAGGCGAGTATCTGGCGGAGATGCGGTTGAATGAGCTGGCGCCGGTATTTCTGGCGGCGCCGACCTCGCCCGACAAGCGATTGAAGGCGATCGCCGAGAATTCGCGCGGATTTGTCTACGCCATCTCGCGCGTGGGGATCACCGGCACGCAGACGGAGCTGGCACGCGATGCGCAGGGGCTGGTGGAGCGGATTCGCAGATTTACGGAGCTGCCAATTGCGCTCGGGTTTGGCATCTCCAACGCCGCACACGTACGCGCCGTCAACGCCTTTGCCGACGCGGCCGTGGTTGGCTCGGCGGTTGTGGAACTGATTGAAAGGACGCCGGCAGCCGACGCGCCCAAAGCGGTCGGCGAATTTGTAGCAGGCCTCCGGCTGTAGGAGTTGCCCGTTTATCATGGTTGGGGCTTTGCGGCGGCTTTGCTGTCGAAGCTCGCCGCACCGTTCCACTATTTTGCAGACTAAGGACGAATCACGATGGATATCTCCGACTGGCGCAGGAAGATTGATGAGCTCGACGAACAAATTGTGCAGCTCATCAGCAAACGCGCGGAGGCGGCCAAGGCCATCGGCGAATTGAAGCGCGAGACGCAGTTGCCGGTGTATGAGCCGGGGCGCGAGCAAACGGTATTCGCGCATGTGAGGGCGGTGAATCCGGGGCCGCTGAGCGATGCCGATCTGCTGGATATCTATGAGCGGCTGATCGACGTGATGCGCGCGCTGCAGCGGCGGGACGGTACCGCGTGATCGATTTGCAGCAGATGTAGTTACGAACTTATTCGCAGGGATTAAGAGTAGTTACAAATACGAAAGAGTGGATGGACGCGATGATTGTTGCAATGCAGGATGAGGCCACCGAGCAGCATATCCAGGATGTGATCGAGCGCATGGTGGAGTTGGGATTCAATGTCCACCGGACGACCGGGACGCAGCAGACGATACTCGCCGGAGTCGGCACGCCGGCGCACTTCGACGTGGTCGAGTTCAAGGTGCTTCCGGGCGTGCACGACGCGTACCGGATTTCGTCGCCGTACAAGCTGGCGGGGAAGAACTTCCGGCCGGAGGGGACGACGATCACGTTTGCGAACGGCGTGGTGGTGGGCGGCGAAGAGGTAGTTGTGATGGCGGGGCCGTGCTCGGTGGAGTCGCGCGAGCAGATATTGCAGAGCGCGAAGCTGGCGGCGGCGTCGGGCGCGAAATTTCTGCGGGGCGGCGCGTATAAGCCGCGGAGCTCGCCGTACAGCTTCCAGGGCATGGGGCTCGACGGATTGAAGCTGCTGCGCGAAGTGGCCGATGCGACTGGACTGCTGGTGATTACGGAGGTGATGGAGATCGCACAGATCGAGTCGATGATTCCGTACATCGATTGTTTCCAGGTGGGTGCGCGCAACATGCAGAACTTTAACCTCCTGCGCGAACTGGGACACACGCGCACGCCGGTGCTGATGAAACGCGGCATGTCGGCAACGATTGAAGAGGTGCTGCTGAGCGCGGAGTACATCCTTTCCGGCGGCAACTACGACCTGATGCTGTGCGAGCGCGGCATTCGGACGTATGAGACGTATACTCGCAACACCATGGACATTTCGGCGATTCCGGTGTTGCAGAAGCTGACCCACCTGCCGGTGATGGCCGATCCATCGCACGGTGTGGGGATTCGCGACCTGGTGGCGCCGATGGCGCTGGCAGCCGTGGCCGCGGGCGCGGATGGGCTGGTGATCGAGATGCATCCGAACCCGGACAAGGCGATGAGCGACGGAGCGCAGAGTTTGTATCCGGAGCAGTTGCAGAAGCTGATTGCCCAGCTGCGGCTGCTGGCTCCGGTGGTGGGAAGGAAAGTGGCGTAAGCGATGGCGCGCCGCATCCTCATCGTCGGCACGGGACTGATCGGAGCGTCGATCGGACTGGCACTGCGCGCCGCGGGGTTCGACGGAGACATCGTAGGTACTGGGCCAACCGAAGCGACGCTGACGACCGCCCGCGAGATGGGGGCAATCGACACGTGGCTTGGCCGCGAGGACGCCGCAGCTGCGGCCGCGGCGTCCGACATCATCGTGCTGGCCGGACCGGTGCTGTCGATCCTCGACTGGATGCAGCGGCTGGCGCCGGTGCTCGGCGAACAACAACTTGTGACGGACGTTGGCAGCACCAAAGTGCAGATTGCGGAGTTGGCGGCGAAGCTCTTCAACCAGCCCGGCAAGGCGAGGTTTCTGCCGGGGCACCCCATGGCCGGCAAGGAACAGGGCGGCGCCGCGCTGGCGGAGGCAGACCTGTTTCAGAATGCGATGTGGTTGTTTACGCCTGTGGCTGAAACGATTCCTGCGCAGATGGAAACGGAGTGGCGCGGATGGGTGTCGCAGTTTGGCGCGCGCACCATGGATCTCGACCCCGCGCGGCACGATGAGATTTGCGCGTGGGTGAGTCATTTGCCGCAGATGGTGTCGACTGCGCTGGCGGCATTGCTGGAGGAGACCTTCGGCGCCGATCCGGTGCGGCAGGAAGAAATCGCAGCGATTGGCGGGCGTGCGCTGCGAGAGACGACGCGGCTGGGCGCGAGCCCCTACAGCATGTGGCGCGACATCGCGCTGTCGAATACCGAGCCGATTGCGGCGACGCTGCATGCGCTGGAACAGCGGCTGGCGCACGTGCGCGAGAATCTGCGGACACCGGAACTGAAGGAAGAATTCCGCCTGGCGAACGAGTTTCGCAAGCGTCGATAGCACTGCGCGCAGCTCTCGGCCGCTTCGCACTAAAGACCGCCGATCGAATCATCCTCTCGCGAACGCGATACCATTAACAATTGATGAGTACCGAGACCGGTTCCAAACTGAGCATTCAGCTGGCGGATGTGTTGGCTGCGCGCGGGCGGCTGCGCGAGGCGATCTACACCTCGCCGTGCCCGCACTCGCTGATGCTGTCGGCGCTGACCGGCCAGCAGGTTTACCTTAAGCTGGAAAGCCTGCAGATGACGGGCAGCTTCAAAGAGCGCGGCGCGCTGAACCGCATCGCCACGCTGACGCCGGAGCAGGCGGCGCGTGGCGTGGTTGCGGCGAGCGCCGGCAATCATGCGCAGGGCGTGGCGTATCACGCGACCAAGCGCGGGATCCGCGCGATGATCGTGATGCCGCTGACCACGCCGCTGGTGAAGGTGACGGCCACGCGCGATTTCGGCGCCGAGGTGCTGCTGCACGGTGCCAGCTACGACGAGGCGTACACCGAGGCAATGCGGTTGTGCGCCGAGCAGGAGTTGACCTTTATTCATCCCTTCGACGACCCGGATGTCATGGCCGGGCAGGGAACCATTGGACTGGAGCTGCTGGAACAGGTGCCGCGGCTGGAAGCAGTGGTGGTGCCTATTGGCGGCGGCGGACTGATCAGCGGGATTGCGTGCGCGATCAAGGAGTCGCGTCCGGAGATTCGCATGGTCGGGGTACAGACGATGCGGCTGCCGTCGATGGCGGCGGCGGTGGAGGCTCATCATCCGGTGACGCTTGAGCCGGCGACCACAATTGCGGATGGCATCGCAGTGCGGCGAGCGGGCGACCTGACGCTGCCGCTGGTCGAGCGTTACGTCGACGAGATTGTGATGGTGGACGAGGACGAGATTGCCTCGGCGATCCTGATGCTGCTGGAGCGCGAGAAAACCCTGGCAGAAGGTGCGGGTGCGGCGGCGCTGGCCGCGCTGCTGCAGCACCGCACCAGC
>Ga0181520_10010693_pt1 | contig 12234 bp, 11 predicted proteins | sample PEATcosm2014_Bin_29_FD_132451 | JGI IMG/M metagenome (GOLD analysis project Ga0181520, IMG submission 132451) | Peatland microbial communities from MTU Mesocosm Facility, Houghton, MI, USA - PEATcosm2014_Bin02_30_metaG | ecosystem: Environmental > Terrestrial > Soil > Wetlands > Peat | place...
AATATTATCTTGCACTCCTGAACGGTGAACCCGAAGGGGCGCTTTATGTTGATTCTGAAGGTTCGCTCTTTGGTGATAATGCAGTCATTCATATTCGCGAAGGCAGACAGTATGTCCTTTGTGATGTAAAACCTGAAATTATTGATGCACTAGTTATGGGGTGCCGGATTTTTGAAAAGGGGCATCTCCGGAAAAATATTACCTATTCAGTACCGGAAATAGGGAAAAAAAGTAAGGGACTGGGGGTTGTCACTCTTACAGTTCGTCGTGATAAAATTCCACAAAACGGTGTACGAGTATCCATCAGGAAAGATGGCAAGATAGTAGGAAGTGATGTAACTACAGGTAAGGGAGAAGTCAGTTTCCGGGTAATGTACGGGGATTATACCTGCCTTGTCCAAGACAGGAAACAGACAGTAACTCACTTTAACATTTCATTTGATGAATCTCATCTGACCCATTTTCTCGATCTTTAATGCTTTAAAAATGCATATATTATATTTGTTATAGTATATAATCTCACTAACGGGATGAAATCATTTAATTATTTTCTGACCGAGTAATTTTATGAAGATTGAAAAGGAAGATTTTGTAGCTTTGATTAAGGGAGAAAAAGATATATCTTCCTATATTGAGCTTGATACCCTCGCAGGAACCTATTCTGTTTTTGGGGTGAGGACCGCCAGTAATCCCAATTATCTCATCAAGGCGATCTATGAGATGAATGAGGCTCATTTGAACAAGAAGCTGGCAGTAAAAGCCGTTCGCAAACTATTTCGGTCGGTCGGTCTTGGCTCTGTTGGCCTTTTTAATCTGTTAAAAAAATTTAACATTGACCTATCTCCCGCAGAATTCCTTCTTTTAGTTTTCAAACTCCAACATCAGCAAGGCTGGGGTGCACCTTTCGACCTTGTCGAACAGAGTGAGAAAAGAATTGTTTTACGCTCAAAACACACCTTCGAATCAGAGATTCTTAAAGACTGGAAAATGCCAGTCTGCGGTGTACATATGGGTTGGATTGAAGGCGTACTGATGGCTGTGACCGGCAAGACCTGGTACTGCCTTGAACGCAGGTGCGTGGCAAACGGTGATGAATATTGTGAATTTGTGGCCGATCAGGTAGAACCCAGCTGGAAATTCAAAGCTCAAGCCGTAGTGAAGGGTGATTCTGCAATTACCGAATTCATCGAACACAAACCAGTGAAAGGCACAATCAAGTTGATCGATGATCCCGTAGTTATAATGCCAAGATTTGTCTTTTCGTCCATGATGAATTCGCTAAAAAAGACTATGGGAGAGTTGCCGGCCGGTGGTGTGAACTATAGGGCATATATGGATATGGGTAAAGAAAATATCGAACACTACAAAAAAATGGGTATCACTGAGCCTAAAACGCTCTCTGATATGGCATTCACCTTTTATTCCCAGATGGGCTGGTTTCGTCTTGTTAAAGATGAATGGAACGAAGAAAAGAAGGAAAAGACAATTACCCTCGACAATACTGTGGAATCCGAGGCATTTGGGAATACAGGAAAGAACGTCTGTTATTGTACTGCAGGTCTTCTTGCCGGGATAATAGAGGGGTCTTTTGGCATCAAGGTTCAGGCCCGTGAAATTAAATGCCATTCGAAAGGAGACGAGTTTTGTGTCTTTGCAATAACCAATAAGGCTGAGTAAATTCCGGAGAATTAATTTACTCCAGACCGCCACATTTTGTCAAAATTCCTCACCGTTTACCTGGTGATTACGTATAGCTACCCTCAAATTTTAAAATTTCAGGATTTTATAGTGAAAATCTATATTTAAATACTCTTGTCTCGTAATTATAACCGGAAACATACCCTGTGAATGCTATGGCCTCGCCCATCCAGATTCTGATTGTGGAAGATGACGAGATAATCTCCAACCTCATTGGAGTAATTCTTGAAAAAAAAGGGTATGCAGTAGCCGGTAAAGTTGCAACCGGTGAAGAGGGAATTATGAAGGCAGCAGAATGCATGCCCGACCTTGTTCTTATGGATATAAATCTTGCAGGCACATTCGATGGTATTACTGCAGCACAATACATTTATTCCATTTTTCGTATCCCGGTGATTTTTCTAACCGGTCAGTGCGATGATGCTACACTTAACCGGGCAAAAGCATCAGAACCCTATGGGTTCCTTCTTAAGCCTTTCACTTCGAATGAAATTGTGTCTAATATTGAAATCGCCTTATATAATCACAGTATACGAAAAAGGTATTTCGATAAAGCCTCGATATGGGATATGAAAAAGATCATGGCTGCGCTCGAGTCCGTGATCATTACTGACATTAAAGGCCGAATAATTTTTCTTAATCCCTATTCATGCAGGCTGCTGGATGTTCTTGAAAAGGATGCGTTGGCGAAACCTCTGAGAAAAGTCCTTATCCTTGTAAACAAGCAGACTGGAGAACGGATAAACGATCCCGCGCTTGGTGTGCTTAAAGATAAGATTGTTGTAAGTTATGAGCTTAATACAGTTCTTGTTTCCCTTACAAACAAGAAACGTTTGGTGGCACTCACGGCACGCCCGGTAAAAGATGACAAAAACGAAATGATAGGTGTGTCAGTCCAGATTCGTGAAAAGACTCTTACTGAGATTAAAATGTCAGAAAAGATCTGAACCGACGCTTAAAAAGCAATCAAAAAAGTTATTATTTTATATCAGATTTCTTTTTGAAAAGAGCCTTTGAAAACCTTTCAATAAAGCCGTCTCTTTGTACTTTGGCGGGAATCTCCTCCTTATATGCCACTCCGATGAGTTGTGAAGCAATCCGTTGAATCGCTTTTGAAGCAGGTGAATCCGGATAGGTGACAACAATCGGTGATCGCGCAGCTGCTGCCCTCCTTACATTGGAATCCTCAGGAATAATTCCGAGCACTTTTACGCCAAGTACTTTTTCCATTTTCTTTGAAATGACATCACTTTTATCCTGGTCAACACGATTGATAATTGAACCAAGGACATGCCCTCCGACAACCTCCGTAAGGATTTTTGTCTTAAGGGCGTCTACAATTGAGGATAGTTCGGGATTTACTACAAGAATTACTTCATCGGCTACAGCAAGAGGAACGACACCATCCTTGCTTATACCGGCTGGTGCATCAATCAAGAGGAACTCGCATCTTTTTACAATCTCGGAAAGAACGTCCCGGATCTTATCTGGATCTGCTTGCTGAAAACCCTGGAGAGAGATGCCGCTTGGTATTACTTTGAGTCCCGCAGGACCCTGGTAGATTCCTTCATCGATATTGTTTTTCCCGGCAAGGATTTCATGAAGGGTGACCGGAGCATCCTGAAGACCCAGGATTAGTCCGACGTTTGCCATGCCAATATCGGCATCCATGAGGTAGGTTTCTTTCCCAAGTTTTGCAAGCATCGTTCCCAGATTAACTGAAACGGTTGTTTTACCCGTGCCCCCCTTCCCGGATGCAATTGTATATACTTTAACCATTAAGCACCTGTTGTTATCCTGATAATTATCCTTGCACAAATATGTGTATGATGAAATATTTTATCTAGTGTGTTTCATATCGTTTTATATCCACCAGTTTAAAATATCTTTTGTCTCGCATGCAAAATCCCGATCTGGCTCCTGAGCAAGCAGATCTTTCGTTTTGGCAATTCCAACCAATAAGGATCCTTTATGCTCTATACTGAACAGTATAATTCCCGGAGGCCATGGCCGCATGTTCTCTGCGTACATTTCTGCGTATCTGGCGACTGCATCGGTAGAAGGTGTTTTTTGAGATGAAGCCAGCAACAGACCATCGGAAGTGGCAAGAGTGATCTCTTCGAGTGCATATTTTGCAGCAAGAGCCTCAAGACTCTCTGAGAGATTTGTCTTTCCTTCAAGGCAGTCCATCTCTTTAATTTTTGATGTAGGACTGAAAGCCATATCCGACTCGGAGGAATCACTTTCAGTATATGCCGGGATCTTTCGTACGCGAAAAGGGATTCTCGAAGGATCCAAATTTATAACATTCGAATATTCTTTGGCTCGCTGACGATTTTTTATTATTAATATTAAGATTGTGATACAGACGATGACTGCGATGACTATTCCAAGAAATAAAATGACGTTGTCAATACCAAACATACCGGACATACTATCACCTTCAGATCAATCTTTATCCATCAGATGATCGAGATGGAGATGTTTGACCATCGTTTTGCAATCGTCCCTGATTTTATCTTTTACCTGATCGAGGTTCATTGAATCCAGTATATCAAGATCATTGTCGAAATCAGTTTTTTCAGTGTTTTTTTCAGGTATTTGCGGTTCTTTAGGGCCCGGCGGTCTTTCTAAACGTATTGCAGAAGGAGGTCCTGTGACGGGATTTTGTGGCCCCGCTAGGCGCCGGGGAATCTTTTCCGATGAATGTGCAACCAATGTTGCCACTTCTTCATGTGGTGGTGAGAGATTTTTTTCATGGAGGGTATCGGTTTTTTTTATGAGTACTCGTTGAGCAGGAACTACCGTGTGTGGAGTTGGTTTTCGTGTGGCCGGGCGGTTATGGGTGGCTTTTACGATTCGTTCTACCTTGTTGAATTCCAGAGATAACTGAATTTGTGGTTCATCCAGGGTTGAAAGTGCAGCATCGACCGTCTCTCCAGCGAGAGAATTGAGGAGATCCTCAAATGCAGCATCACCTTTAAATGAGTTGTATTCTGCGAGAATACATTTCCCCGATTTCAGTACGAGAGTGCAGATACTATCCCGCTTTGAAATGCTGCAGATCCCTGAAAAATGCCCTTGCTCAAGCTCAACGAGAAGGTTATGAGGTTCCTTGTTCTTTTGGATCTCGCGGAATGTCCCACGGGGCAGTTGCATGATCTCTCTAATGATCGCATTCAAGTATATAGTTTCTTTTTCCTGTTCGCGAAAATTTTTCCTCTCTCATAGCGAAAAAACGATTTTTGTTTATTATATAAAATATCTATAAATATAATCCGATTTTCAGATCAAGGTTTAAATGAAGTTTTTTTGTTTTTTAAGGATTAATGTTTCTATATTCCTTGGATAAATAAACCCAATCTATTAATATGAAAAAAACAAGAGTAACATTTATTAAATGGTGAAAAGATGCTCAAACCATTATTAGAGGAGTTCCTGAGGGTTGAAGGAGTATCTGCTGCAGTTGTGGTGGGAAGAGATGGGTTTGTGATTGAAAGCGCGGTTTCGGGGAAGCTGGATGTGGAGGCTCTTGGTGCAATGGCTTCTACCGGTCTGGGGACTTCTGAAGCGATGGGGAATACCCTCGGAAAAGGCGAGCTCTCCCAAATGCTTGTTGAACTTGAAAAAGGACCTATTATTCTCGCACCTCTTTCAGCGGATGAACTAATTGCTCTGGTTGCAGATTCAACAGCAAATATCGGCCGGATACGGTACGAATTAAAGAAAAATAAGGAACGTATCGTCGCAGCTCTCTAGACTCATCATTTATCTGGCTATTTTTATGAAACTGCCGGCAGGAAGACAAGGGGGTGTCGTTATCGATCCAAAGAAAGAAGATGTGATTCAGCATCTCAAGGCTTTTAGAGGAGCAATCAACATTAACACAAGCCGGGGAGAGGGCTTTATTCTTATACGCAATGGTGAATTGATTGCAGCATTTTTTGAAGATAAAGAAAGTGTATACCGGGCTGACGCTGCAGTTCGATACATCATGGATTATCCTGCCGATGATGCCGATAGCCAGCACCAGCAACATTTTGTTATGAGATCATACAGTGAAGAAGAATACGCAGAATCTCTGAAAAAATGTGCACGGGAGGGACTCGTGATTGAGACTTTTCCCGTTGAGGTGAGTGCCATTCCACTTCAACCCAAAATCCAGGATATAGCCATCAGTCACATGTCCCCCCGTGTGGACGAATCCATTCTTAAAAAACTCATGTGCCAGCCGGGAGTTATTGCGGTTTCTGCATTCTATGAAGGATTTCCGGTCCTGTCATTAGGAGAAGCGGATTTTGAGCATGTGGCGGCTCGGGCAGAGGATTTTCTGAGGACAGGGACTAAGATAGCACAGGATATGAATCTTGGGCAGGCTTGCCAATTGATACTCGAAACGGAAGAAAACAAATTTATCATAGTTCCCTGGGGGGATCTTTTTCTTTGTATTATTACCCGTGCAGATGCCCAGCTTGGTCTCATGCGGGTTCTGATCCGCAGCATTCAGAGTGATGTGGAGAGTGAAACCTGACCAGAAGAATATTATTTTCTGGGGAAGGTTTTTCCTGCATTGCGTTCAGAGAATACATATAGTCTGAGAAAAAAAGAACTTTTATATAAATGCTGGGAATTGTGAATATCGGGCAGGAGGAGATTTAACTTGAAATCACAGGATGATGAGGAGCATGATGACATAAACACCCTTCTTAAAAAAATCAAGGGTATTCAGGCGCCGGGGAAAGAATCGACAGGATCTATGGTAGCACCCCCTCCTGAAAAGAAGCCCGGGGAAGGTGAATCCGATACGAGTGAGACTGGCGATTTTTCAGCTCTTATAAAAAAGCTCAAGCTCAACAATATTCCAACAACTCTTGAGACCGAACTAGAAACAACCCGCCCTGCAGATGCCCTTTTCGCTCCTGGTAAAAAATCCGATTCAGGGGAATCTGATCAGGGAAAATCCGGTGATTTCTCGGCAATTATTCGCAAACTTGGCATAGACAATACAGTAATCAAAAGTGTTGAACCTGAAGCCTTAACACCACCAGTAAAATCTACAATCCCTGATGTGGGGCAGGACGATCTGGGTGACCTGATTGAAGAGGTTTCTGTGGCAAAACTAGTGCCTGAATCTCCTGATACGGGTGCCGATAACGTACGCGCGGTACAGGAAAGGGTCATGGAACCACCGGTACCACCTTCTGTGGCTATTCCACCTCCAGAAAAAAAATCCACATCGAAAACGATAGAATCGGTCCCTGAGCCGGCAGTGGAAATAATTGAAGAAGACCCTCGTGAAAGCAAGACCTCTAAATTTTTCAAGAAAAAGAAGTCAGTAAAAAGTGAAAGTGAAGAGAGGAATGCCGCGGATTCAATAGTGTCCGATGCAGATGAACGAATAATATCTGCGGACCAGATTTCCGAGTATTCAGGACTTATCCTCCCCAAGGGTGCGACATTCCAGATTGACGAGATCAACCTTCATGGGAGAATGACGGCATTTGAAAGTACCGGGACCGGTGCCCTGCCTCCTGAACTCGCCGACGTATGGAAAAGAGAGTTTTCAACCGCCGGATTTAAAGATCTGGAGTCTGAACTAAATCTGGAAAAGGAAAAAATTGATCATGCTGCAACAAAGAAATCCGGGTTTGGCTCTCTTTTCGGTGCTGTTCGACAGACTTCCGTTGATTATGATCCCAAATTACATGGTCCTTTGGTGGATCTTTCTTTTGATATAAAGCCCGGCATCGAAGAAATGGAGATGTATCCGGTCAACGAACCTTATGCTTATGTCAGGGTTATCTATGATCATTCGACTCATGAATACACTTACCAGGTTATAGAACCCGTCCTTACTGAACCAGAGAAAGATCTTTTGAAAGAAATAAAGGAGCGTCTCTTTGAAACACTTGATATTAATACTAAAGATATATCAAAAGAGGAAGCCCGGCGCCGGCTCAGAAGTTCAGTGGACGATATTCTCTCCGATTATGGGATAAAGCTTAGTCCGGTACAACGTGAGAAGATCTTATATAATATGCATAAGGATTTTCTCGGGGACGGACTAATCGACGCGATCATGCATGACAAATATATCGAAGATATCTCATGCGATGGTGTTAACACACCTCTCTTTGCCTTCCACGCCAGCTACGAATCGATGAAGACGACGCTGATGTATCACAATGCCGAGGAACTTGATTCGTTTGTCACAAAACTTGCCCAGCGTGCCGGCAAGTACATCTCAATTGCTGAACCGATTCTTGATGCCACGATGTCCGATGGTTCCCGTATCCAGATGACACTTGGCCAGGAAGTAACAGCACACGGTTCCACATTTACCATACGTAAATTCAAGGATGAGCCGATTACTCCGACGGATCTTATTGAGTGGCATACGTTTGCCCCGCTTTCTGTAGCCTATATATGGCTTGCTGTCGAGAATGGCAAATCTGCTATTTTCGCCGGGGGGACTGCTTCCGGAAAAACTACCTCGTTAAACGCGATTTCGCTTTTTATCCCCCCTATGGCAAAAATCGTCAGTCTTGAAGATACCCGGGAAGTGAAACTTCCTCATCCAAACTGGATTCCCAGTATTACAAGAGATTCCTTTGATACAGCAGGACGCGGGGAAATCAATATGTATGAACTCCTGCGCGCAGCAATGCGGCAACGGCCTGAGTATATCATTGTCGGAGAAGTCCGTGGGAAAGAATGCCAGACACTTTTCCAGGCAATGAGTACCGGCCATGTAACTTACTCCACAATCCACGCGGACTCGGTATCGAGTGTCGTCCACCGTATCGAAAACCCTCCCATGGATGTGCCGCGAAACATGCTTTCCGCGCTCGATATTGTGTGTATTCAGGTGCAGGCAAGGATGGGTGGAAAACGGATCCGCCGGAACAAACAGATTGTTGAAATTCTCGATATCGACCCGCGAACAAACGAACTCATCACAAACGAGGTTTTCAAATGGCGATCCGCTACTGATGAGATCACCTATTCAGGTAAGTCCTACATCCTTGAAGATATCATGGAATCCCGGGGCTGGAACGAGAATCGTATGCGGGAAGAACTCAAACGGCGGCAGGAAGTGCTTGAATGGATGCGCATCAAAAAGATCCGGCATTATAAGGATGTCGCGAAGATTCTTATCTCGTATTATCGTGAACCTGAAGTGGTTATTGAACGTGTGAGGAAAGACCTATATGAATAGCTTTGAGCGATTTTGTTTCAATCTTCTCGGCATGCGAATGAAGGCCCACCGTGAGCAGTACGCCCAGCTTCGAAATGACCTCATATCTGCACGGATCAAAACCCCCTTTGAGGTTTATATCTCCACAGCGATTGTCAGCTCTCTTATCGTAGGGCTCGTGGCAGCGGTCGGATTGGGCCTTCTTACCTGGGTTCTCAAAATACCCAATCTCATAAAATACAAAGGTGAGGTCCCGGCAACGGTACTCTTTCTCTCCCAGTACGGTCTTATCATTGGAACTGTTTTTGCGATAGTATTTTCTCTATTGATTTTTGGCGGGATTACATACGCCATTTTTAGTGTTTATCCTTCAGTTGAGGCCGGGAACCGGCGCCGGAATATTGACGCGACGCTACCTTATGCGATCAATTACATCACATCAATGTCTACTGCCGGAATCACTCCTGCAGAGATTTTTCGGTTACTCGGTGACAGCCCGATATACGGTGAAAGTTCAGTTGAGGCCCGTTATATCGCAAGGGAGATCGACATATTTGGTCGGGATCTTATTGATGCACTCAGAATAGTTTCATCGAGCACTCCCTCAGTCCGAATGAAGGAATTTTTGCAGGGTGCTATGGCCAGCATATCGAGCGGGGGAAACCTCACAGATTATTTCCGGACAAAGGCCAACCAGTACGCGTTGGAAAACCGCCAGACCCAGAAATTGTTTCTCGATACGCTTGCACTTATCTCTGAGTCCTATGTAACGGCAATGGTAGCAGGGACGCTCTTTTTGATCATCCTCCAGTCCATCATGTCGGTCCTTGGAGGGGATTCAAAACCTATATTCCTCTATGTTGTTATTTACCTGATGATTCCTTTTGGGACGATAATGTTCATTATTATGATTAGTTCCATGACCCCGGAGACCTGACATGGCGATTAACGACAGAATCACTGGTATACTCGGAAAACAAAAGGATGCAAGCGCCAAGCCCGCGGCACTCACGCGAACTGAGCTGGATTCGGTGGAAAAGGAACTCAATGAGATTACCGAAAAACTAGCATCTGAACGTAAAAACCGGGAAGGGATAGGGCTGTTTTTAAAGCACCCTCTCCAGGTTCTTTTGGCGAAACCTGAAAATATCCTTATAGTATGTCTCCCGCTTTCACTCATCGTTTTTTTTGGCGGATTTATCTCTATGGTGAAGATATATGGTATTTCCGTACTCTTCACATCGACGGTTGTCGATGATTTTGCGATCCTTGCGATCCTGATATCGATAATCCCTGTGGCAATACTTGACCTCCGGCAACAATCACGGATAAATAACATTGAGGTGGCACTCCCCAACTTCTTCCGCGACCTTGCAGGTATGAACGATTCCGGCATGACCCTTCCCAATGCTGTTCACCTGGTAGCCGGTGCAGAATATGGTGCCCTGACCCCACATATAAGGAAACTGGACAATGAGATGTCATGGGGGGTCGGTTTTGTTGAAGGCATGTACCGGTTTGGACAGAACCTTGGTACACCCTTAGCCGACAGGAGCGTTGATCTCATTGCAAAGGCAAGCAAAGCGGGTGGTGATATCAGCGAAGTGCTCCGTGCAGCGGCAAACGATACTTTTGAAGTTGTCAATCTTGCACAAGAACGCCGGAACAACATGCTTATCTACGTCATAATCGTGATCGTCTCATGGGCTGTCTTCATGTTTGTTATCGCAGTCCTCGTAAGTTCTTTCTTAAGTACTATGGCGACGGCTGGCACAGCTGCCCAAGCAACGTCTGCAAGCAGCCACTTTATGGGAAGGATCGATCTGCCCGCGTATAAACGTCTGTTTACCCATGCGGCTATGATCCAGGGTTTTTTCTCTGGTCTTTGTGCGGGCCAGATGGGTGAAGGCCGAGTTATAGCGGGTCTCAAATATGCGGCGATTATGCTGATTATTTCGTGGGTTGTTTTCCGTTTCTTCATCTGATCTTTTTAATAAATATTCTCATTTTGCGTTTATGAGAAAAAGAGGGATGTTTTATATTCTGTTATCTGGCCCCGTGTTTGGCCGGAATAGCGAGGCAAGGGAAAAACGAAAAAAACAGGATCAGGAAATGTTTTCCGTGCTATATCCTTTCAGTGAAAGAAGCTCTTTTACACGGTCGCGGTGATTTCCCTGAAGTTCTATTGAATTTCCTTTTACAGTTCCGCCGCACGCAAGTTTTCCTTTCATGAATTTTGAAAGATCCTCGAGGTCAATGTCTGTTGGATCGAGGCCTTCTATTACTGTGACCTCTTTTCCATACCGGCGTTTGTTGACTTTAACATTGATCCTCTGCTGTTCCTTTGCTACTTCCTCACAGATACATAGTTCCTTAGGAAGTCCACACGTCGGGCAAATGCCACCAATCATTACAGCTATTTTTCAGTTCTGGTTATTTATTACTTGGCATTGCCGGAACTAAACTCGCTCTTTGCAACCATTTTTTCACACACATCCGTTTTATGTTGTGCCATTCAAATGATTGTGTATGCCGCTCATGGTCGTGGGGACATCTTCGCATGTGGGAAAAAGCACAACGGTAGCGGCGATCTGCCGGTGTCTGGTGCAACGCGGAATCAGTGTCGCGCCGTTCAAGTCCCAGAACATGAGCCTGAACTCGTTTGTTACATCAGATGGTGGTGAAATTGGGATAGCCCAGGCAATGCAATCCTGGGCAGCCCGGCTCTCTCCCTCAACAGACATGAACCCGGTGTTGCTCAAACCCAAAGGTGACTGCATCTCGCAGGTAGTGCTTTTTGGTCGCCCTTATAAGGATGTCCCCATTGGGGAATATTATGCAGAAACACCTTATCTTCTTTCAGAGGCAGTTCTGGCGTTTGAACGTCTACGGAAAGAGTATGGTGAGGTTGTAGTTGAGGGAGCCGGGGGTGCGGCAGAGATTAACTTGTATGATCGCGATATTGCAAATACGCTGCTTGCAGAGAAATTGAAAATTCCCCTTATTCTTGTAGCTGATATTGAGCGCGGTGGTGTTTTTGCACAGATATATGGAACAATAAAACTGTTGCCGGAACAAATTCGCCCGCTGGTACGCGGCATCATTATCAACAAATTTCGGGGTGATCCCCTCATTTTTGCATCCGGAATTCAGATAATTGAAGATCTCACCGGGATTCCTGTGCTAGGTGTTATGCCCTATTTCCACATTCCTCTGCCAAGCGAGGATTCCCTTTCTTTAGCCGACAAAGTTCACCGGAACCTGCCCATCCGAATAGCAGTAATTCATTTTCCTCATGTGTCTAATTTTACCGATTTCGAACTGCTCGAACAGTATGC
>Ga0181520_10010694_pt1 | contig 12234 bp, 7 predicted proteins | sample PEATcosm2014_Bin_29_FD_132451 | JGI IMG/M metagenome (GOLD analysis project Ga0181520, IMG submission 132451) | Peatland microbial communities from MTU Mesocosm Facility, Houghton, MI, USA - PEATcosm2014_Bin02_30_metaG | ecosystem: Environmental > Terrestrial > Soil > Wetlands > Peat | place...
CGTGGGCGCCACCGCACCGCTGCACCGATAGACGGCCGACCGCTCCACGTAAAGTCGCTGGGCGACAGTCGCTGAAGGCGGCCCACCGAGGAGCAGATCGTAGAAGGGGGCGTTGTTGCAGGTGTGACGGCAGCTCGTAAGGTCGGACATGCCGGCTCCGACGACAGCGCAGGCAACCGGTCGCGTCACGGCAGCCAGAGCCGAGAGATAACCCCCGTAGCTCGAGCCCATGACCGCTGGCGCCTGTCTGGGCACTCGCCTGGACGACATCAGAAATTCCGCCCCTGCTAACACGTCTTCGAGCTCAGCACCGCCTGGGTCGCCATGGTTCGCCTTCGCGAACTCGCCGCCACGGCCCGGGCCGCCTCGCTGGTTCGCCAACAGCACGCAGTAGCCCGCTTCGAGCAACCGATTGGCGTGATGGGGATCGAAGCTGTGGTGATGAGCGAGGCTCGGTCCGCCGTGGATGAGCACGACGAGTGATCCGGCGTGCGCGCAACCCGCGCCAGGGCGGGAGGCGTCGGACTGCAGGAAAAGGCCCTGAATGTTTATTCCCCCCGGTCCTTGCCACGAGACCTCCTCGACCGAGAGGCCGCTTGGTACGGCACCGCTGCCTTCGACCCAGGGCTCGAAACGCCCGCCGGCACGGAGCACGGCGACCTGGCGGGGGGTGCGCTCGTCCGAGCGACAGGTCACTATCGTCTCCCCATCCTCCGAGACGACGAGCGACGGCCGCGATGGCGAGTTCATGAGGGAGGCCGCCACGTGAGTGGCGCTCTCTGTCTGAACAGGCACCCCGCTCTCGTCAAAAGAGACGGTTCCAAACGAGGTGCCCAGGTTCTTCCAACCGGCAAAGTGAAGGTGACCGCGTCCGTCGAACTCGACATAGGTGACATCGGCACCGAGGTTCGCCAAACGATGCTGGACGACGCCGTCGGCGGTGAGGATGACGACCTCGCCGGCGACTAGTCCGCGGTCACTTGCCCAGCCCTCGACAAAGGCGATCCGACCTGACACGGGGTCAGCCGCCAGACCCATGACCTGCCAATTGGGTCGATAGAGAACCTCGACGCGCCCCGAGGCATGGTCCAAGCGCCCGATCCAGGCCGAATACCAGGCGGCTTCGCCTGACCCTGACGAACAGACGCATATGGTGACGTCGGGATCAAGTGGGGCGATCTCCCAGATAGAGAGCTCCGGTGATGTGACCGCCCACGCCCCTTGGCCTTCGATGTCCAACTGCCAGAGCCGCTGGCCTCTCCCAGGACTCGTCACGAAGGGATCGGCATGCGACTGTTCCCGCCGCGTGCCTGAGGTCAGCGAGTCACTGTCGGACCCAGGTTCGGCCACGACCGCCAGCACCGCCTTCCCGTCTGCGCGCCAGGCGACCTGTTGCGCAGAGCCCGCAAGCGTGCCCAATCGAACCGAGGGTGCGTCGTCTCCGACCAGGCTGAAGATCCCGATCGTCGTTGTCTCTTCCTCGACAAAGGCGACGGCCAACCGCCCTCCCTCACGGTCAAGGGCCGGCGGCGCGCTCGGCACTAGCTCGCTCAAGCGCTCCGGTGTCTCGCCGATCCGTCCCCAATAGAGGCCTTCGTCTCCGTTCGGTCCGGCACCGTATGGAGGCATCCGCACAAAGCCGGCGCTCGACCCGTCCGGAGCGACCACGGGCCACTGCGGTATGCCCTGGAGCGCTTCGCTCATTTCATCACCACTCCCGGTTGTGAACGTTGGTGCAATGCGGTCGTGGCCACCGCAGCGACGGCACCTCGGTCGAGAACTTGTTTTGAGGACGGGGCTGGCGCCACGCCAGCCAGCGTTTGCACGCTCGAGGGGCTTTCACACCCGCTCATGACGATTGAGGTCGTGCCCCGAGTTGGCGATCGACAATTGCCGGGAGTAGTCCAGCGTTCGGCTCGGACCTCGCGTCGCGCCATTGCGGCCAGGCGTGGACGGTTGTGGGTGCCCCTCGTCACGGCCGACCGCCACGAGCGACAGCCGCACCGGGCGTGAGCTCGATCGGTGCGCAGCTTCGCGAGGTCGTCCGCCCGCTCGTCGGCGGGCGCGCTGGATGATGTCGGGCCCGAAAGGACTGTCCGTCGGGCGTCTGTTCCTATGGGACCGTTGAGCGCGATCGGGGTTCGCCTTCTCGGGAGCGCCTCCTGGCGTTGTCGGCCGGCGTCAATGGAGCCTGACGCGCGGATCGAGGACGGCGTAGACGACGTCAACGACGATGTTGGCGCTCACGACAGCCGCCGAGGCCACGATCACGACCCCGATGATCACCGGCAAGTCCTGGTTGGTGATCGCCTGCACCGCGGTGTAGCCGAGGCCGGGGAGGCCGTACACGTTCTCGGTGATCACCGCGCCTCCGAGCAGCGAACCGACGTCGATTCCGAACTGCGTGACGACCGGTGTGAGCGCGGCGCGCAGGGCGTGGCGGAAGGTGATCCGCGTCTCGGAAAGCCCCTTCGCGCGCGCCGTACGGATGTAGTCCTCGCCGAGGACGTCGAGCATCGAGGTTCGGGTGAGACGGGTGTAGGCGGCCGCGGAGACGAGGGCGAGGGTCAACCAGGGGAGTATCAGGCCGCGGAACCATTCGAAGAGGCTCTGGGTCGGCGAGGTGTAGCCCGAGCCGGGGAACCAACGCAGCCCGTGGACGGTGAGTTGGTAGTAGAACACCTCGATCATCAGCAGTCCGAGCACGAACGTCGGCATCGAGTAGAAGACAAGTGCGGTGAAGGTCGCCCCGCGGTCGAGCAACGAGCGCGGCCGAATCGCCGAGGCGACGCCGCTCAGCACGCCGAGCGTGAACCAGATGATCGCGGCGCCTACGGCCAGTGAGAGGGTCACGGGGAATGCCTGGGCGATGATCGAGTTCACCGACTCGCCGTGGTAGTAGTCGTAACCGAGATTGCCCTGCAGGAGCTGTGACAGGAAATGTAAGTACTGCACGTACCACGGGCGGTTGAGGAGCAGTCGTCGGGCGATCAGGGCGACAGTCTGCGGCGGTGCCTCGCGCCCCGCGAGCACGCGCGCCACGTAGCCCGGCCCGGGCCCGACGTAGAAGATGAGATAGACGATGACGGTGACGCAGAACATGACGAGCGCGCCGAGAAGCAGGCGCCGGACGAGGAAACGGATCACGCCCGGGTCCCGGTCGAGCGGGGGTCGAACGCGTCGCGGATTCCGTCACCGAGGATGTTGAACGCCAGTGTCGTGATGATGAGGGCGAGGCACGGGAACACGAGGAACCACCAGGCTTCCTGGTAGTACTGCTGGGCTTCCGCGATCATCGAACCCCAGTCCGCGGTCGGAGGCGGGACCCCGACGCCGAGAAACGACAGCGAGGCCTCCGAGACGATGCTCAGCGGGATGAGCAGCGTGGCGTAGATGATGATCGGCGCGAGCACGTTCGGCAGGACGTCGATGACGATGATCCGCCACGAGCCGGCCCCGAGAGAACGCGCCGCCTCGATGTACTCCTTCTCCCGGATCGCGAGCACCTGGCCGCGCACGATGCGCGCGACGGTTGCCCAGCTGAACGTGCCGATCACGATCACGACTATCCCGATCCCCTGCTGGAGCACGATCGGCCCGATGTGAAGTGGTGTCACCGAGACGACCGAGGCGAGCGAGATGGCAAAGAGCAGGAACGGGATCGACAGCATGACGTCGACGACGCGGGCAAGCACCGTGTCGACGACGCGGCCGAAGTAGCCGGCCGCGAGGCCGACGAGAGCCCCGATGGCCACGGCGAGGAGCGTGGCGAGAACCCCGACAAGCAGCGACACCTGCGCTCCGTAGGCCACGCGCACGAGGACGTCGCGGCCGAGGTCGTCGGTGCCGAAGAGGAACGAGAACGTCGGTGCCTTCGGCAGGCCGTCGATGGTCGTACCGATGGGTGGCGGGTACTGGACGTCCGGACCATGGCCGATGAGCGCCGCGATCACCGGCGCCAGCACCGCGATGAGGGCGATCATCACCACTACACCGAGCGCGATCATCGCCGCCCGGTCACGACGCAACTTCGCGAAACCGAGCCGCCACGGGCTCCTGCCCTGGATCACGTCCGCCTGCTCGGTCTCCAGTTCCCAGGGGTCGGGGGCACCCGGGACTGGCATGTTGCGGAGCCTCACGGGAGCGGACCCTCGAGACGGGCCGGCTCGGTGCGGGTGAAGACCTCCCCATCGGCGAGGGGGTAGAAGCAGGCAGTCGTGTGCTGGGGTGGGTCGGCAAGGCGCGGTTCGAGCGCCGGTACCGCAGCCGAGCAGTCGGGACGGACCCGGGGGCAGCGCGAGCTGAACCGGCAGCCCGCCGGAGGGTGGATCGGCGAGGGCAGGTCGCCGACGAGAACGATCCGCTCCCGACGGTCCGCGAAGTCTGGATCCGGAACGGTCGCCGCGGAGAGCAGCGCCGCGCTGTACGGATGGCGTGGGGCCCGGTAGAAGTCGTCCGACGCCGCCTGTTCGAGCACCTTGCCCAGGTACATCACCGCGATCCGGTTGCTGACATTGCGTACGACGGACAGGTCGTGGGCGATGAACACGTAGGTCAGGTTGAATTCCTCTTGCAGGTCGACGAGCAGATTGAGGATCTGCGCCTGGATGCTCACGTCGAGAGCCGAGACGGGCTCGTCGCAGATGATCAGCTTGGGGCGCAGCGCGAGAGCACGAGCCACGCCGATTCGCTGACGCTGGCCTCCGGAGAACTCGGCGGGGAAGCGGTTGAAATGCTCCGGGTTCAGCCCGACGAGCTCCATCAGCTCCTGCACCTGGCGCTTGCGTTCGGCCCCGGAGCCCTTCGTGTGAATGGCGAGCGGGTCGCCGATGATCGACCCGACCCTCCGACGCGGGTTGAGGGCGCCGAAGGGATCCTGGAAGATCATCTGCATCTCGCGGCGTACCGGTCGCAGACGGCGCTGGGAGAGCGCCGTGATGTCCGTGCCGTCGAAGACGATACTTCCAGCGGTCACCTCCTGGAGGCGGAGGATGCACCTTGCCAGGGTCGACTTGCCCGACCCCGACTCGCCGACGATGCCAAGGGTCTCGCCGCGGCGTACCTCGAGGCTCACACCGTCGATCGCGTGCACGACCTCCCGCTCACCGCGGTGCCGACGCGCGCCGCGCACGGGGAAGTGCTTCACCACATCGTCGAGTCGGACGAGCACGTCGCCCGGGACCGCACTCATCCCCGTTCCCCCGTCGCAATGTCGCCCGCCGGTGCGACCAGCGCGGAAGTGGCGCCCGCGGGCCGGTCCTGCAACCAACAGGCCGAGAAATGCGCGTCGTGCCCCTCGACAGGGGCAAGCGGCGGGCGCTCGAGGCGGCAGCGCGGCAGGCGCTCGGAGCAGCGCGGACCGAAGGGGCACCCTTCGCCGAGTGAGATGAGGCTCGGCGGCTGTCCCGGGATCGAGCTCAGCCGCCGCCGCCCGCCCTGGAAGGTTGGCACCGACCTGAGCAGTCCCGCGGTGTAGGGGTGGTGGTAGTCGTAGAAGAGCTCCCGCCGCTCGGCCTGCTCCATCACCGAGCCGGCGTACATCACGATGACCTCGTCGGCGACCTCGGCGATCACGCCGAGGTCGTGGGTGATGAGGATGATCGCCGTGCCGAACTCATCCTGCATGCGCTGGATCACTCCGAGGATCTGCGCCTGCACCGTGACATCGAGGGCCGTCGTCGGCTCGTCGGCGATGAGCAGAGCGGGGTTGAGGGCCATCGCCATCGCGATCATCACACGCTGGCGCATCCCGCCCGAGAACTGATGCGGGTAGTCGTCGATGCGCCGCGCCGGCTCGGGGATGCCGACCAGCCCCAACAGCTCGATCACCCGGGCTCGCGCCTCACGCTTGCTGATCGTCTTGTCGTGCTCGCGGAGCAGCTCGACGACCTGCCAACCGACGCGGTAGAACGGGTGAAGGCTCGAGAGCGGGTCCTGGAAGACCATGCCGATGCGGGCGCCGCGAATCGAACGCAGCTGGGCGGAAGTCATCGTCAGCAGGCTCGAGCCCTCGAACAGCGCCTCACCGCTCACCTGAACGCTCGCGCCCCGCGTCAGTCCGACGATCGTCTGCACCGAGACGCTCTTGCCAGACCCGGACTCGCCCACGATGCCGAGGGTCCGTCCACGTTCGACGCTGAACGACAGGTCTCGCACGGCCCGCACCAGACCATCCGGGGTGCCGAACGACACCGAGAGCCGGTTCACCTCGAGCATGGCCACGGCTTCATCCTGTCATTCGGTACCGGCTCCGTACGAACCGGCCCGTACCGGGCGGGACGCTCCGCCAGGCACGGGCCGGTTCTACTCAGAACGAGGTCAGGCGTTCTGACGATCGTTCGGCGACAGCCAGACGTTCGTCGGGTCGATCCCCTGGATCCAGGACAAGTACACCGCACCGTGCACCTGGGTCGGGTGGAACGTGGCGAACAACGGTGAGTTGATCATGTAGACAGCCGCGTCCTCCATGACCTGGTGGTCGGCCTTCGCCCAGAGCGAGTTCGCCGCCGCAGTGGTCGGCGCGACGAGCGCTTTGGCGATCAACGAGTTGACGACCGGATCGCTCTCGAAGCCGAAGTTGTCGCCGATCGGCGGGATGGCCGACGTCTGGTACTGGTCGATCAGGAACGATGCGGCGTTGTTGCCGTACCAGTCCGGGTACCACTGACCGAAGCCGAAGTCCCAGACCCCCTGCTCGCCGGGGCCAGGCGTCTCGTAGTACTTGACGTAGATGTCCGCAGAGGGCACGCCCTCTCCTGTGACGGTGATCCCGACCGCGGAGAGCTCGTACTGGATCGTCTGGAACATCTTCACCTGCACCGGATTGTTGATCTGGTAGAGGAACTTGAAGGTGTAGTGCTTGCCGCCGAGCAGCGCCTTGGCCTTAGCGGGGTTGTAAGGGTAGAGGTCGAAGTTCGACGTTCCGGGAACACCCGGAGGCAGCAATTGCGTCAGCGGCGGGCTCACGACCGGGCCGCCGGCGTCGGTGACGAGCGCCGCACGGTCCAGGGCGTAGGAGATCGCCCTGCGGACGTTGACGTTCTGCATCGCCTTGTTGAGGTTGGGGTCTTTCTGGTTGAAGATGACGAACGGGTCTTGGCCCTGGGTGAGGCCGAGGATCACGCCCGGGTTGTGGGCGGCGAGCAGCGCCGGCAGCTGGGCCGGCGGGATCGGGGTGTCACCCCATTCGAGGTCGGCGTTCGGCGAGTTCGTCTGCAGCTGCTGCTGTACGCTCGTCGCGCTGTCCGTCTCGACCACCTTGATCTCGTCTACATAGGCCTTGCTGATCGGGTCGAGCGACGCCTTCCAGACCGGGTTCCGGACGAAGGTGATGCTCCGCGTCGGAACGTAGGACTGCACCTCGTACGGACCGTCGGAAATGGTGTGCTGAGCCAAGGCAGCACTGGCCGGCAGGTAATTCAGCGTCTCGATCGGGGCGGGGGTGAAGGCCGCCATCGCGAGCAGGTTGGTGAAGTAGCTTTCCGGGTGCACGAGCTTGAAGCTGATCTGCAAAGGGTTCGACGGGTTGAGGATGACGCCCGGGATCGAGTGCGTCGCGAGGAACTGCTTTATCGCTGGCACCGTCGGCTTCACCTTCTCGAACGCGCTGCAGAACGCCGGCATGCCTTCGATGAGGCCCTCGTAGTCCGCCACACCGCCGAAAGGCTCAGCGGGATTGCACGTCCGCTCGAGGCCGCGCCGTGCGTCCGCGGCGGTCACCTGACGCGGTGGAGTCGTGTTCCACTCCGCGCCCTTGCGGATCGTGAGCGTGTACAGGGTGCCGCCATCGGTCACCGTCGGCATCGCGGTCGCGAGTTGCGGCACGACGTCGAGAGTCTTGCCCGGGACGGCAGGGTAGGCGAGGAGAGTCTCGGTCCAGATGCGGACACCGAGGTACCCGACGGTGTAATAGGTGATGTTCGGGTCGAAATAGTCGACGTCGCCGGTGCCGAGCCTGTAGAGGACGCCCCCGTAGTGGGAGCTCGACCGTGGCGTCGTCGCCGAGCTGGCCTGCGGGAGTGCGGTGAAGCCGGCGAGCGAGATCGCCGCCGCCGAGAGCATTCCAAGCGCCATCACGCGCCGCCTATGGAACAATCGTGTCATCGTGTTCAGCCTCCCAGTTCCCCTGTATTCATTGATCCATTGACGCGCGGCCTGGACCGTCACGGTGGTCGCCCGTCCCGTGGCTGCACCAAGAGCCCGCCGCCGCACTTCGCCGGTTAGAACCGAAATCGTACCCGTACTCGTAACAGGGCGCCCGATCCGTGAGCCATTCGTCCAGCCACCCTGGCTCCGTCGGGCTGGCACCTCCGTCGAAAGTGGGTCCTGTTGCGTTGTAGTTCCTCGGCCGGGACCTTGGGACGGGTCCCGCCGCCCGTCCGGGTGCGGTCGGCTCGTCCAAGTGCACCAGGGGGTACCTCACGATCAGCGAAAACCTGGACTGGCGGCCTTCGGTGCGCGGGGGAACGGTCGCTCTGGCGCGAGCGGCTGCAAGCTGTGCTCCAGGGTTTCCCCGTCGTGGCACCCGACCTGTCCAAGTTGACGGGAAGGATCTCGGGCGGCAAACAACGGTTCTGGGCCAGCGTGCGGGGAATGACGGCGAGCCCACCCTGGCCGGGACCCCAAATGGTGGAGTCTGTGTACGATCTCGTTGTGCAAAAAGCGGCCGAGGGCGCGGCGGTCTCGTCAGACAGAACGTGACTTACGCCTTCGAGACCACGAACCGGGCCCGCGTAATGCAGGAGGGCGGACAGGTGCCCTGCGGTCCGGGTCGAGAGCCGGCCGACGACCCGCGGGTCGCGCGGGCCATCTCGGCGTGCGGGCCGAGCGGCCGGGACAGACGCCTCAGGCATGAACCCTGACAAGAGCCCGTTGGCGCGACCCACATCCTGCTCGCTGCCGGGTTGCCCGAGCCCGGGAAGGGAAGTGATCGCCGTTGACGCCCACGCCGGTGGCGAACCGGGGCGGGTCATCGTGGGCGGGATCGAGGACGTGCCCGGGGCGACCATGTTTGAGAAAATGCGCCACCTCGCCACTTGCCACGACGACCTTCGCCTGCGCATGCTCCGCGAGCCCCGGGGTTACCCGGCGGCCAACTGCAACCTTCTGCTGCCGCCCATCAACGCCACAGCGGCTGGCGGCTTTGTGATCATGGAGCAGGTCGAGTACCCGCCGATGTCAGGCACCAACACCATCTGCGTGGCCACCGTAGTGATCGACCAAGGCATGGTGGAGGTGAGCGAGCCGGTGACGAGATTCACACTGGAGACTCCGGCCGGTCTTGTTCACATAAAGGCCGAAGTGGTCGGCGGACGGGCCCGGGCGATCACGTTCGAGAACGTGCCCTGCCTTGCCTTGCAGCTCGACGCGCCGGTCGAGGTGACCGGCCTCGGCACCGTGAGCGTCGACCTGGCCTATGGCGGCATGATCTACGTCATCGCCGACGCCGCCGCCATGGGCTTGCGCCTCACTCCCGATGAGGCCCGCGATCTGGTTCGCGTCGGTGAGTGCATCAAGGCTGCCGCCCGCGAGCAGGTGCCTCAGTGCCACCCGGAAAGACCCGAGTTGATTGGCCCCACGATCGCCTGTCTGGTGGGCCCGGCGAGCGGTCCCCACGCTGACCGGCGCAATGCCGTCGTCGTTTCCACGGGCGAGCTGGACTGGAGCCGGCCGGACACCTGGACGGGTGTCCTTGACCGTTCCCCGTGCGGGACCGGAACATGCGCGCAAATGGCCGTTCTCCACGCCCGGGGGCAACTGCCGCTCGGCCGCGATTTCCGCAGCGAGGGGATCCTGGGCACAGTGTTCACCGGCAGGCTGGTGGCCGAGGCGAGCGTGGCCGGCCGCCCCGGCGTGGTCCCGACCATCACCGGTACCGCCTGGATCACGGGCCACACCCGTTTCGTGCTCGACCCCGAGGACCCCTTCCCGGCCGGTTTCACCGTCGGCGACATCTGGGGCGCCGGTACCGCAGCCGCGCGGCCGACGGATGGCTCCTGATGCGGTCTCGCCTGGTCTTCGGAGCCGTCGACAGCCACACGGAGGGCATGCCGACGCGTGTGATCACCTCCGGCGTTGGAGAACTGCCCGGTGCCACGATGGCTGAACGGCGGCTTTATGTCATGAGCCAGCGTGACGACCTTCGCACGCTCCTGATGCACGAGCCCCGTGGCCACGGCGCCATGTCGGGTGCCATCTTGCAGAATTCGACACGTCCCGACGCCGATGTCGGGGTGGTCTTCATCGAAGTGTCAGGGTGCCTGCCGATGTGCGGCCACGGCACGATCGGCACGGCCACGGTGCTGGTGGAGACAGGCATGGTGGCGGTCAAGGAACCCGTCACGGTCATCCGCCTCGACACCCCTGCCGGCCTCGTGGAAGCGTCTGTCGAGGTGGAGCACGGGAGAGCCAAGAGCGTCACCATCCGCAACGTACCGGCCTATCTGCACCTGCGCGACGCCACCGTGAGAGTGCCCGGGGTCGGCGACTTGACCATCGACCTGGCCTGGGGCGGCAACTTCTATGCCCTGCTGCCCGCCTCCTCGATGGGCCTGGCCGTGCGACCGTCGTTGCACGACGACCTCATCAAGGCCGGTCTGGCGGTCATGGCGGCGGTCAACGACCAGCTCAGCTTCGTCCACCCAGAGCACAACTCCATCGACTACTGCCACCACGTCGTGCTCACCGAACCGGGCGACGCGGAGGTCTCCGGTCGCGCGGCGGTCGCCATCCACCCCGGTTGGCTGGACCGGTCACCCTGTGGCACGGGGACGTCCGCTCGTATGGCCCAGCTTCACGCACGCGGGGAACTGAACCTGGGAGAGGACTACGTGCACGCCTCCACCCTCGGGACGCGTTTCACCGGTCGCCTGATCGCCACCACAAAGGTGGGCGGCTTCGACGCTGTCATACCCACGGTACGCGGCCGAGCCTGGGTCACCGGGCTGGCTACTTATCTCCTGGACCCAGACGACCCCTTCCCCGCCGGCTTTCTTCTGGGCCGAGAAACGTGACCGGCACTGGCTCGCGAGGCGTGGGTGAAACTGATCGTCGAGCCCTCGGCTCTGGCCCACAATCGTTGCCGGCCGGCATCGAGGTGCTGGTAGTCGGGGCGGGCATCATCGGGGCCGCCGTCGCGAACAGGCTGGCGGCTGCCGGTTTGGAGGTCTGCCTTCTCGATCGCGTCGGCCCGGCCGCGGGCACCTCTTCGGCCGGCGAGGGCAATGTGCTTGTATCCGACAAGATGCCTGGCCCGGAGCTGGCCCTCGCCTTGCGGGGGGCGGAGCTGTGGCACGAGCTGGCGCTAGAGGCAGGAGAGGAGATCGAATTCGAGGCCAAGGGCGGCCTCGTGGTGGCCCACGACGAGAAGGAACTTGAAGCGCTGTCCGCCCTGGCCGAGTCACAGCGCCAGTTGGGAACGCGCGTCGAGCTGGTCACCGGTCGCGCCTTGCGGGATCTGGAGCCGGCCCTCACCGAGGATCTGCGTGGCGGTGTGTTCTATGAGCAGGATTGCCAGGTCCAGCCCATGGCGGCTGTCGACTTCCTCGTCCGCCAGTTCCGCTCGCACGGAGGTTGCCTGGTAAGGGGGGCCGAGGTCGTGGGCGCGGACCACGACAGTGAGGGCAAGGTCTGCTCGGTCCGCACCAGCGCGGGCACCGTCGCTGTCGGGACGTGCGTCGTCAACGCCTCAGGCCCCTGGGCGGGTGAGGTGGCGCAGCGCTTGGGAGCCGGCATACCGGTCGAGCCCCGGCGCGGCCATGTCCTTGTGACCGAACCGGAGCCTCCTTTCGTTCGGCACAAGGTCTACGAGGCCGGCTATGTGAGCACAGTCCACGACGACGGCACCGGCCTAGCCTGCTCTGCGGTCGTCGAGGCGACCCGGAGCGGCACCGTGCTCCTCGGCTCCTCCCGGGAGTTCGTGGGCTTCTCCAGGGAGCTCGACCCAAGGATCATAAGGACAATCGCGGCTCGCGCCCTCGCCCTGTTCCCGGACCTTGCCCGGGCCCGCCTGATGCGGGCCTACGTCGGCTTCCGTCCGACGACGCCCGACCGGCTCCCCATCATCGGCGCGGACAGCGCTGTCGGCGGCCTCTACCACGCAACGGGCCACGAGGGAGCGGGCATCGGCCTGGCACTGGTCACCGCCGAGATCGTCGAGTCGCTACTTTTCGGCCGGGCGCCTTCCATGGACCTGGCGCCGTTTGCCCCTGCACGGTTTGCCGCTGCGGCACGAAC
>Ga0181520_10010696_pt1 | contig 12232 bp, 9 predicted proteins | sample PEATcosm2014_Bin_29_FD_132451 | JGI IMG/M metagenome (GOLD analysis project Ga0181520, IMG submission 132451) | Peatland microbial communities from MTU Mesocosm Facility, Houghton, MI, USA - PEATcosm2014_Bin02_30_metaG | ecosystem: Environmental > Terrestrial > Soil > Wetlands > Peat | place...
AAGTATCCGGCCCCCGCTGCCGCTTAGGCGGCCTGGGGCCGGATACAGTTGGCGGCCTACGGCCGCCCAGACCGCCGATACGACCGGCGGTCTCGTAGGTCCGGCCCCTCCTGAACGGCAATTTACCCTACCTTCGCGCCTATATCCCCCTCCTGCACAAAAACGATGCTCCTGGCAAGAAATGGGTCCGCCCGCCGATTACTTACCATTACTACGCCGTTTTGACAACCGGCAGATGAAGCGCGAACGGCATTGAACCACGGAGACGCAGAGGGCACCGAGAACGGCTGGGAAACGGCCTGCCCCACGATAGGCGTTAAGGGACGTTGCCGTTCTCTGTGTCCTCTGTGTCTCGGTGGTCAATCGCCGTCCATCTCTCCGCATCGCATCTCATTGCCGAGCAGGGCCGCGCAACCGGCGTAGTAATACTACCTACAATTGAAAGACGCACCCTGCAAGAAACGGAAACGTCCGCCTGCCGTTCGCGGCTCTTCCTCAATGTGTGTGGGTAGATGCCAGGAACGGGTCTTGGCGAGGGGGGTAGCCGACTGCTGTGGGTAAGCCGTTGCCGTTGCGTCCGTCAGGACGCCCGGCGCGAAGCGCCCCTCAGCCGGATGCTTCAGCGTCCGGTTCAGAGCCGGCAGTTAGGGCGGTTTCCGTCCGCAGGACGGGTGGCGGCGCAGCCGCCCAAATCGTCGGGGACGCCAGCAGGCTGGGTCTTCTGTCGGGCGCTTCGCGCCGCCCGTCCTGCGGACGGGAAGGTCTTTGTGCGGCGGGCATCCCGGACGCTGAAGCATCCGGCTGAGGGTCCCCGCCTACGGCGGGGCCGGGCGTCCTGCGGACGCGACGGCGCGGATAACGACCATGTGTCTGAGGTGGTCTGTTCAGCCACTGTCAAGCTACCCATACACATTGAGGAAGAGCCGCCGTTCGCTTGCCGCCCCCTGCGCAACGGTGCTATAGTGCAGTCGGTATATGACTATGCGCCGACGCCCTGCCGACAACTCGCGCGCGGAGTTTGTTCGCGCGGAAACGCCCCTGTTGCCGCCCCCGGTTGCGGGCGGCGACGTGGTGCGGTGTGCGCTGCTCTTCCCCAACCGCTACCAGGTCGGCATGTCGAGCCTCGCCATTCACGCCCTGTACTCCCTTCTGCCCACGGACGGACTGTCGTGCGAGAGAGTGTTCGCCCCGGAGGACGGTCCCACCGTGTCCCTCGAGACTGGAAGCCTACTGAGTGACTTCGATGTGATTGCAGTCAGCGCGCCATACGAGCTTGACTGGCTGGCCCTGCCGGCGATGCTCGAGGCGGGCGAGGTTCCGGCGCTGGCGTCGGAGCGCAGCGCGGATAGCCCGGTAGTGATCGTCGGGGGGCCGCAGGTCACTGCAAATCCCGAGCCGCTGGCCGGGATCGCCGATGCAGCCTTCATTGGCGAGATCGAGACAATAAGGACAGCGCTCCAGCGCGCACTAAAATGCTGCCGCAATGGCGGGAAAGCTGCCTGCCGGGAAACGCTTAATGCAATCCCCGGCGTTCTCTTATATGACGAGCCGCACTTTGCGCCCGAACTCGGGCCTGAACGTGCGCGGGTGACGCGCCAGATCGCGCGCGACATCGACCAATTCCAGACGCACTCGGCGATCCTGACGCCCCACACGGAGTTTGGCAACCGCTTCCTGATCGAGGTGGGGCGGGGTTGCGGCCGGGGCTGCGGATTCTGCATGGCGGGCTGCATCTACCGCCCTGTTCGCCCCCGGAGGCCGGCGGGCATCATTGACGCCTGTCGCGGCATTGCCGAACATACCCGCCAGATCGGCCTCGTCGGCGCGGCGCTGTCGGATTACCCCTGGATCGACGAACTCGCGCCGGCGCTGGTCGAGGAGGGCTTCAGCATCTCCACCTCGTCGCTGCGAGCGGAGTCGGCGACGGAGGGCTTGCTGGCGGCGCTCGCAGCCTCGGGACAGGACAGCATCACCATCGCCCCCGAGGCCGGCGACTGCTCCCTGCGGCGGGAAATCGGCAAGCCGGTGCCGGACGAGGACTTGTGGCGGGTGTGCGAACTTGCGCAGGGCGTGGAAATGCGGCGGATCAAGCTTTACTTTATGATCGGGCTGCCCGGCGAGACCGATGAACAGGCGCTGGAGATCGCGGCGCTGACGGAGCGCCTCGCCGTGGACTTCCCACGGCTGCGGTTCATCGCCTCGGTCGGGCCGTTCGTGCCCAAGCCACACACGGCGCTCGAGCGACACGCGATGCCCCCGCAAAGCGTCCTGCGACAGCGGCTTTCGGCGATCGAGACGGCCCTCAGCCGGCTGAAGGGGGTGGAGGTTCGCTGCGGATCGGCGAGGTGGGCGGCGGTGCAGGCGGCGCTCAGCCGGGGCGGGCGCAAGCTATCGCTGCCGCTGGTGGAGGCCTCGCGCGAAGGCGGCGGGTATGCCGCGTTCCGGGCGGCGCTCAAACGCCACGGGCTGTCGCTGGAGCAATACATGGCCGCGCCGGATGTGCCGGACGGCGAACTCCCCTGGCATGTCGTTGACCCGGTGTGCAAAGGCGGGCGTCCGTGAGTTTCTTCTTCGATCTGGCGGGGGAGGAGCATGAGCTGGAGCTGGCGGCGCTGGAATTGTGGGCGTTGGCGGGGGCGGAAGGCGCCGCTCGCATCGGCATCGGCCCCGACGGGGCGGATATTGCGCGGTCGGCGTATGTGTCGCTGTGCGCAAGGGAACTCGCGGTCGCAGACTCGCCCGACAAACTGCTCGACAAGATCGCCGGCCTGCATCTGGAGGCCGACCGCTTCCGCATCGAGGTCGTCCGCCGGCCCGCACGAGGCAGCACGCGCACGGACCTGATCGTCGCGGTTGCGGACATCCTCCCCGGCAACCCGGACCTCGACCGTCCGCTGGTGCGCTATGTCATCCACTCCTGCGGCAACGTCTGGCGCTTCGGAGAAGTCGTATCCCGCAGCAGCCGCTCGTATCTACAGTACGAACACATGCCGCACAATCTCTCGCACGCCCTCCCGGTGCGATTTGCGCGGGCCCTGGTGAACATCGCAGCCGCCCCCGGCGACACGCTGATCGACCCCTGCTGCGGCAGCGGCACCTGCATCATCTCGGCGCTGGCGGTAGGGATCGAGGCCTCGGGTGGGGACATCCTGGAGGGTTCCGTCGACATCACCGCGAAGAACCTGGCACATTTCGGGATGCAGCCCCGGCTGTGGGTGGGAGATGCCCGAAGGCTCGGCAGAATCGACGACCCCACCCCCTGCGCCGATGCCTCCGGGAACTATGATGCCGCGATTGTCGATTTCCCTTATGGATTGACATCACACCCCGATCCGCATCTGCAGCGCGAGGTCCTTGCCGCTTTGCGCACTGCAACCGAGCGGGTGGTAATCGTCACCGGAGCGCCCGCCGAGGAGGACCTTGCGGCGAGCGGTTTCATGCCCGTCCGGTGCGCGAAAGTACCGAAGAACGCGCTGGTCCGGCACGTGTACCTGGCGCTGGCCGCGTAGTAGGTAGCTATAATGCCGGGTTCCGGCACTTTGAGACGATCCTGCCTGGGCGGGACGGCGACCTCACCCCCGGCCCCTCTCCGGGCCGCGCGCAGCGCGGCATAAGCGACTGCCTTCTTCGACCATGTGGCAGCGCGATTTATCGCGCGCATTACGTCGCGTAACTACCAGCATCTTCGCTTTCAAGAGGATGCTCGCCCGTGCCGACGGTGCAATAGGCGGAGAGTAGTTTAGGCCTGCATCTAACGCGATAAATCGCGCCGCCACATGGTCGAAGAAGGCAGTCGCTAAACACATACGAGTGGCGAGAGGGCAGGGGGTGAGGTACATTTTCGAGGCCGGCGAGGCGAAAGGTTGATGACCGCATGGCGACATCGAAGACCGTGCTTCACACTGATAGGGCACCCGCCGCGGTCGGCCCTTACTCACAGGGCGTACGTGCCAGCAGCCTGATCTTCACTGCCGGCATGATCCCGCTGGACCCTGCGACCGGCAAGCTGGTCGAGGGGGACATCGAGCCACAAACGCGCCGGACATTGGAGAACCTCAAGGCCCTGCTCGAAGACAGCAAGTCGTCATTGCGGAACGTTGTCAAGACAACGGTGTTCTTGCGAAACATGGACGACTTCAAGCGCTTCAACGCGATATACGCCGAGTTCTTCGCCGAGGAGTGTCCGGCCCGCAGTACGGTTGAGGTATCCAGAATTGCGCTCGACGCCCTCGTCGAGGTGGAGGCGATCGCGTTTGTTGATGAGATCGATGGATAGTCGGAGTACAACGGCCTCCTACCCCCTCGGTCGCCTCTGGCGACCATGTCCCTCCCTCGTAGGGAGGGGGAGACGGCAACAGACAACGGCGTCTAGCTTCCTGTTCTCCTCTCTGAACGGCAGCCGCCATCTCTCGCGACACGGCTACGCGTCGCATGGGGGCGCTGTCGCCGCAGTTCTGGCGCTGGTCGCGATCCTGGCTGTGGCCGGGGCCGGGGTGTGCGCGCCCGCGGCCGTGGCCAAGCCGTCTCCGGGAAACCTGCTTCTCAACGGCGATTTCGAGAGTGCCGACGCGAAGGGCCTTCCCGAAAACTGGGTGATGACCAACACCACGGGCAACAAGATGGTCAAAGCCTCGCTGGACTCGAAGGCCTTCAGCGGCAAGAAGTGCCTTGCCCTCGAAGGTCAGACATTCCCCGTCATGTTCGGCGTCTTCAGCAAGCCGGTCGACGTGTCCAACCTGACAACGACAACACTGATGTTCAACTGCTACTATCGTACCGAGGACGCGCCTCAGGCGGACGTCTCCATCACCACATTCAACACCGACTTCAGTCAAAACGAGTGGAAGACGCCGCCGATGCAGACCGAGGCTCGTCCCGTCCCTCAGTCCAAGGACTGGTCGCTGATGTCGTGGCAATTCCACTGCCAGCCCGGGGCCAAGCAAGTGGTGGTAATGTTCCGGGTCACAGGCAAGGGCACCGCGTTTTTCGACGGAGCCTCCCTCCGGACTTACCCCAGCGAGATCGTATGCACGGTGCACGACCCGGGGCAAATCACCAACCTGCCCGACCACCGCACCATCACCCTCGACCTGGCCAACACCGGCCCGGAGAGGCGTAAGATTCGCATCGTCGCCCTCGCGCAAGTGGAAGGCAAGAAGCCCGTGCGCGCCGAGACGGGCGCGGACATCGACCCCAACGCCAAAGGCGCCGTTTCGCTGGAGTACCGCTATGACGCCAGGAAAGCCCACCAACTGCAGATCATCGTGATGGGCGAGAACCCGGTGGACATCTTCGACCACCGCAACCTCGAGGTTCCCGGGCTGGTCGCGGGGCGGCTTCTTAGCCCCGCCTTTCGTGCCACAGTCCTATCCACCATCCCAAGCCCGAATGTCGAAGCCGAGGGCTATATCAATGCGCCGCCGGAGATGGTGCGGGCGATGACCTTCGAGGCGCGGCTCATGGGCACGGGGCAAAGGGCCGCTGCGGGCAGCAAGGAATTTCAGGTCACGCCGGAGGGCCGGTGGCATGTGAGCTTCCCCATCATCGGGATGCTCTCGGACAGTTTCGCCGTCCGCGTTTCAGCCAAGCTAAGCGACCACGAAGGGTGGGTCGATCTGCCGCTGCGCAAGGCCCCAAGCGGGACCAACGAATGCGGGTACGACGACCACCTGCGCCTGTGGGTGTCGGGCAAGGCCGTCTTCCCGATCGGCATCTACAACGCCCTCAAGGTGGAGGACCTGCCCAAAGTCTCTGCCGCCGGCTTCAACTTCATCATCAACCCCTCGCGGGCGCTCAGCTACGACCATGCCGACCAGTGCGAGAAGTTAGGGTTGGGCTTCGTGCTGTCCTCACCGACGCTGGAAAGCGCCTTCTGGAAGAACATGACCGACAAGTACGGCAGAAGCCCATGCCTGATCGGCTGGTACGGCGTGGAGCGGCCGGACTCCCACCTGACGGCGGCGACCACCATGCGCGATCTGTACAACCGGATGATGGCGGGCACGCCGCCCAAGGATCCTCCTATCGACACGCATCACCCCCTCCTGGAGGCGGTGGCCTCGCCGTCGCAGTACGCCGACTACTTCTCCGCAGCGGACATCCCGCTGGTATGGACCGACATCATCCCGACCGCGCCCCTGTCGGTTATCGGTTCTTCGATGGACACGGCGGTGGCCGCCACCCGGGGGCGTAAGCCGGTGTGGGCCGTCATTCAGGCGACAGGCAGGGGCTATACCGTGAGCAGGGAACTCGACCCGGCCAACGAGGGCCGCACCCCGACTCCAGCGGAGTACCGGGCGATGGTCTACGAGGCTCTTATACACGGAGCGAACGGAATCGTCGCGTATGCGTACACCATCCCCCAAGACAGCAAACACAGAGGCTACCAGATCGACGTTGACGCCAAGGGCCTTTGGGAGCAGATCAAGACGACGAACTCGGAACTTGCGTGGCTCGGGCCGGTATTCGCGAACGGACAGCGGACCGCGCTCCCGCCCGCAGCAGGCGGAGTTGTGGATATGGCCACCTGGAGCGGGCAGGCGGGCAAATACCTCGTGGCGGTGAACACCTCGCCGACGGCGACCGTAAGCGTGTTCAACGTGCCCGGCTGCTCCGCGACGAAGCTGAACGTGCTGTTCGAGAGCCGCTTCATCACCGGCCCCGGCCAGGGTGCCTTTGCCGACAGTTTCGACCCGCAGCAAGTGCACGTGTACTGCTGGAAATGAACGGCCACAACGGCGCGGCCGGCGGGCGGAGGCGAGAGCGAATTTCCGAAGACATGACGAGCCGGCTAACCACAGCGTCACTCTCGCCTGAGGAGAAGGCGCGCATCTCGCGTCGGCTGCAAGCGCTCAACTGCTTCGACCCGTGGAACTCGCCCCTGTGCACCTGCGGGCCGAAGCTCTCGCTCGACGCCTATGCGGGCTGTGGCAACGAGTGCTTCTACTGCTACGCCGCGTCGTACAATTGGCGCTACTGGGGGCGCGAGCTGGTCAGGCCGAAGACCGACCTCATCGCCCGGCTGCAGCGAGATCTGCGCAAGATCGCCGCAGCCGAGGACGCGGACTTCGCGCGGCTGGCCGGTATGTGGGTGGCGCTCAGCAACTCCTCGGACCCGTACCCCCAGCTCCCGGCTGCAGACGAGGCGGACCTGCGCTTGACGCGCCGGGCGCTGGAGCTTCTGCGCGCCGCGGCCATGCGCGTGCTCATCACCACCAAGTCGCCCCTTGTCGTCCGGGACCTCGATGTGCTCGACCCCGCCCGCTCGGCCATCACGATGACGATCACGACCCTGGATGCCGACCTGGCGGCACAGATGGAGCCGCTGGCTCCGTCCCCTCAGGCCCGGCTGGCGGCGCTTTCAGCCTGCGCCGGGCGCGGTTTTGGCGTTGCGTGTCGGCTCGACCCGGTAATCCCCGGGCTGAACGATGATGAGGAGGGCTGGGAGCGCCTGTGCGGGGAGTTGGCGGACGCAGGAGTGCGCCAGGTCATCAGCTCCACTCTCAAACTGCAGCCGAAGAGCGCAAGGCATTACCGGGAGCGCTTCCCGGACGCGGCCACGGCGGCGATGCCGCTATATGGCCCGACAGACCCGGACGGCTACCGACGGATGCACGACGAGATGCGCCGCGACCTGATGACTCGGTTGAAGCAGGTGGTGGAAGCGCACGGCATGGGATTTGCGGTCTGCCGCGAGGGGATGCCGGAGCTAAACACAGGGGCATGTGATGGGAGAGGCCTGGCCGGCGGGGCCGTGAACGATTGACCACAACGCCTGGCCCCGACCTTACGCGGCAGCCTTCTTCCGTCGGAAGGGTCGCATGAGCATGTCCACGGCGGAGTGCGCCTCATCGGCTTTCATCGCGAGCAGTGCGATGGCGTAGACGACGATCCCCGCGCAGAAGGGAACGGCTGTAGCCAGCGCGCGGGCGACGATCCCCGCCGTCCCAAAGCGGCCCTCCATTGCCAACATCAGCGCATACATGACCGCGCTCATAAGAGCGCAGCCGATCAGTATCTTCAGCGTTGAAGTCACAATGGCGCGTCCGTCGATGCCGTTGAGCCGCTTGCGCAGGAGGATAATCAGCAAGATGGCGTTCGTCAGATTCGAGATCGCCAGCCCCAGCCCCAGGCCGCTTTCCCCCATCGGACCGCGCAGAAGCAGGCAGCCCGCGACTCCCGCCGCCACCGCGATCACCCCGACGACCACCGGCGTTCTCGTGTCTTGCATCGAGTAGAAGGCGCGAGCCACGATCTGCACCAGGGCCATGCCGAAGATGCCCAGCGACATCCACGCGACGACGATCGCCGTGCGCGCCGTGGCCTCGGGACTGAAGGCTTTCCACTCGTACACGAGCCTGATGATCGGCTCGCGCAAGACCACAAGGGCGAAGGTGACCGGCGCGCACATGAACATCACGTTGCGGATGCCGAAGCTGATCTGCTTGCGCAGCCGATCCCACTCGCCGCGCGCCACCGCATAGGAGAACGACGGGAATAGGACGATGGCCAGCCCGGCTCCGAACATGCGCATCGGAAGCTTGGTGAGCCGGTCGGCATTGTTGAGGATCGTCGCCGCGCCGTCGCTGACTCCTGTGGCCAGCGAGGTCGCGATGACGAGATTCAACTCCGCGATTGCGAGGCCAAGAATGACGGGAACCGTCAGCGCGGCGACACGGATGACGCCGGGGTCTTTGAAATCGATGACGAGCCGGAGCTTCGCTCCCGCGCGCCATAAATCGCCGCCGCAGAGTGGTATCGCCGAGACGAACGCGCCGATCACCAGCGCCCCGGAGACGGCCCGGATGCCGAAGTCGAGATCGGGCACGAACCAGATGCCGGCCACGATGACCGCGATATTGACCAATATCGGGCCGATGGCCGCGGCGACAAAGCGGTTCATCGCGTTCAGCGTGCCCATGAACAGCCCGTTGAGCACGAAGAACACCTGCGCGGGGAACATGATCGCCATCAACACGCCGCAGAGTTGGGTTCCATCCGCCGGAAGTCCGCCGGCCACGAGCGGGGCGAGTTGCCGCGAGAATACGATGCCGAGCCCGACCACGATGCTGGCGAAAAGCGTGATGATGCAGGTGAGCGAGCTGAACGTGTGCCAGGCTTTCTCTCGCTCCCCGGCGGCGAGGTAACCCGTGAAGACGGGAACGAACCCGGTCCGCAGCGCTCCCCCGGCCACGAGGAAGTAGATCAGGGAGGGGAGCCGGAAGGCCTGCCAGTACGCATCCGTGCGCATCCCGACGCCAAATCGAGCCGCGATGACGGTCTGGAGAGCGACGCCGGTCACTGCGGAGAGGAATAGGGCGACGATGTTGAGGATCGCGGCGCCGGCGATGCCCGCGTCGCTTTTCGAGCTGGCGGGGGGGGCGCTGTCCGCCGGTTCTGCGATTGTAGTTGCTTCAGCCATAAAGCTCGTCTCTTGCGTAGATGATACGGGGTCGAGCGCTGACAAGGTCAGGCTATTGCGCACTGCGAGGGATTATGATATAGTCTCTGCGTCGAAAGCACAAGGCTTGCCGCGCTCGGTCTGCGCGGCATTCGTTTTCACGGGACAGAAGGGGTCGTTATATGCCACAACGCAAGGCAATGCACAAGAGCCTCCGCCAGTCGATGAAGCACCGAGACGCGAACCGCGCGGTCAAGAAGACCATGCGGCTTGCGATTCGCGCCGCCGTAGAATCCGCCGTGTCCGAGGCCGTCGAGCCGGGCAGCGACGCCGTCAAAGCCGCCTACAAGGCGATTGACAAGGCCGCGAAGAAGGGCGTCATCCACAAGGATGCGGCCTCCCGCAAGAAGGCCCGCCTTATGAAGCGCATCAACCCGCCGTCCGCCTGAGGCAGCCAGCTTCCACCCGGCTGCTCGCACATAGCGACGAGCGTACATGGGAGACGGCACGAAGCGATTCGTGCCGTCTTTTTCGCTGCGTGGCCATCGGGATGCTTATACCAGGGCCTGCGCGCGAAGGCCCCCTCCGGTGGCCGCGGCAATCCTGTCGCGGGTGGACCGCGCCCCTCTTCCCGGCCCCAGATCTCGCGCGCAACAGCGACCTCGACTGCCCTGCCCGATCACGCTACCACACGAACGGCAGAAGGGCTTTCACGCGGGCACGATAGGCAGCGTACTCGTCGGGGAACTGCCTCAGCAACAGCGCCTCTTCCTGCTTGAGTTTCACGCAAAGCCCCACGACGATGGCCAGGAATCCCAGGAACGAAGCAAGACGGCCGACCGCGATTACCGTGCCGAAGACCATCAGCAGCAGGCTCGTGTAGATCGGATGACGGGCGAATCGGTACGGCCCGCGCTCTACCAGTTCGTGTTCTTCCTTGAGAACAACCTCATCGCTCCAGTTCCCCGCGAGCGTTCGGCGCGCCCACAGTGCTCCGAACAGGCCCAACGCGCAAGACCCGACTGCGGCAATCTGAGCCACGGGCGTGGGGGGGACGACGAGCGCGTTGAGCGGAGGGAACGAGATCGGCACAAACAGGAGAATGGCACCGAGGGTGACCGGAATCTTATGCGCCATGTCACTCGCGGGGCTCTGGCGCTGAGTCGTTCTCTTTGTGGAGCAAGCGCTTACAAACCAGTAGACAAGGAATACGGTCCAGCAGACAAGAACCAGCGTGTGCGCGATCATGACCGCTCTGCCAACTCCCGTCTGCGGATCGTCCCGTTATTCCCCTGGAAGACACCTCACCCGGTCGCGCGTTCAGGCCTCGCGCGCGACCACCGGGTTGCTCAGGATACCGACCCCCTCGAGCTCGATGTCTACGACGTCGCCCGGCTCGAGCGCAATCCCGAGCGCCTTCCCTACCCCGGACGGCGTCCCGGTGGCGATGATGTCTCCGGTCTCCAGGGTGCACACATGGGAAATGTACTCGATGAGCATCGGCACATCGAAAACCATCTCGGCGGTGTTGGAATCCTGTCGGAGTTCGCCGTTTACGCTGAGCTTCATCGCGAGATTGTGGATGTCGGGGATGTCGCCGATCGGCACGGCGCAGGGGCCCATCGGGGCGAAGTTGTCGCACCACTTGCCATTGAGCCAGTCGAAAAACTTGTCCCATTCGCGCGTCTCGGGCCGATCCCAGATGTGCATGTCGCGCTCCGAGACATCATTGCAGATCGTGATGCCGCTGACGTGCTTCAGGGCGTCGGCACGGCTGATGTTGCGCCCGCCCTGGCCGATGATGACCGCCATCTCGGCTTCATAATCGACGAACACATTGTGTGGGTTGATGAAGATCGGGTCGTGCGGCCCGCAGACGGTGTTCGACACGGGCTTCATGAACACGCGCGGGGTCGCAAGGTCGCTCTCCACGACGCGGCCGATGTTGCCCGCTCCTTGACTCTCCTTGATATGCGCCCGATAATTGCCCGCAAGGGCCAGGAGTTTCGGGGGCCGGGGCACGGGCGCGAGCAGCTTCACCTCGCTGAGCGGGCGCGCCACCTGGGAGCGTGCCGTCGCGTCGGCCGTCTCAAACCATCGCCCACAGGCGCAAACGGCTGCCAGGCAGTCCTCGCGGGCGAGAATCGTCGCCACCGATGGCCGGCACTCAGCCTCGCACCGGCAGTCGACGGTTCCGCAAGCCTGCGCGGCCCCAATGACATCGACCACGTAATCCCCAACCCAGAGGCCGACGGCGTGCCGGGTCGGCGAGGGGCCGTCCGGGATCGTATAGGTAACAAGACGCGTGGACATGGATGAGTAATCCCTTCCGGCGGGTTCAAGAAGCGCAACGCCGGAACGCAGAACGGGAATGCGCCCGTGCGTGCCGGCGATGATCTCCGACGCGGCGAAGGTAGCACAGGGCCCTGGGTGTGTCAAGTTACGACAGAGGCGCGGACGCTCCAGGGCTAGCTGCGGTCCCGCTCGGTAGACGCACGGGGAACGGTCGTTAGCAGTCGCCGTTTCCCCCTCCCTACGAGGGAGGGGGCAGGGGGTAGGAAGCCGTCGCCGTTCTCCCCCTCCCTACGAGGGAGGGGGCAGGGGGGTAGGAAGCCGTCGTCGTTCTCCCCCTCCCTACGAGGGAGGGGGCAGGGGGGTAGGAAGCCGTCGTCGTTTCCCCCTCCCTACGAGGGAGGGGGCAGGGGGTAGGAAGCCGTTGCCGTTCTCCCCCTCCCTACGAGGGCTATGCTTTACCCACATCTTCGCACCTGGGGGTCGCGAATTGGTCTCAAGCCGTTGCCGTCAAGCCCCCGAAGGGGGCGTCGGAATTTA
>Ga0181520_10010697_pt1 | contig 12231 bp, 9 predicted proteins | sample PEATcosm2014_Bin_29_FD_132451 | JGI IMG/M metagenome (GOLD analysis project Ga0181520, IMG submission 132451) | Peatland microbial communities from MTU Mesocosm Facility, Houghton, MI, USA - PEATcosm2014_Bin02_30_metaG | ecosystem: Environmental > Terrestrial > Soil > Wetlands > Peat | place...
TCAAGACGGGCGACCGTGTTCGGGTTGATGGAACCAACGGTACCGTAGAGATTCTTGGCTAAGCTGCACAGCGGAGCGGCCGTTTTGAAGAAAGACGGCCGCTTCATTGAAATTGCGAAATCTCAACTTCTTAAGGAGAACTGAAATGAGTACGACAACAGCACCGGAAGTCGAATCGGCAAAGGTAACCAAGAAAGAGCCTGTGATGAAGGAAACGATTCCAATGTGGTTGGCCGTGGCGATCACGGTGGCCGTTTCGTTGCCTTTCGGAACCTATTTTGGAAAGTTTAACTTCTCCCTGTGGATCAGTTTCATTTGTTGGGCAGAGTACTTTGCCTTGGGTGCGAACCCGAAGGCTCTGAAGATCATCTTCCCAGCATTTGCGGCGTCCTCCATTTGGACTGGATTTATGATCTGGATGATCACCCCTTTTAGTGGCCTGCCCAAGGTCTTCGCACCCGGCGATCTGTCGGTCCAGGTTGCGTTCTTCATCGGCGTTTCGATCATGGTATATTGCATGAAGTTCTTTAAGACCTTCCAGGTCGGCTCGCTGGCATACTTCAACGGAATGTCTATGACCCTAGCAGTAATCTTCACTGGATCCACGCCGAAAATTAGCCTGATTGCGGCTCATCCGCAGTCTGCGACTTTTATCGCGGCTATCTGGTGCATCGCCATGGGTTGGTTTGGTGCGATTTTGGGTTGGTTCAATGTTGTAATTCTCTTTCCAAAAGAAGTAAAGGAATAGGGTTGTTGTTTGAGTTTTTCAGGGAGTAATTGAGGGCCTGATTGGAGAGCAGTGATGGAGCAGCGGCATCTTGGGAAAAGCGGACTGAGTGTTTCGGCTCTCGGTCTTGGGACAATGACGTTTGGTGGTAAGGATCGCTTCGCGCATATGGGTAACATACAAACTGCGGAAGCCACCCGGCTGATCGACATATGTCTCGAGTCAGGAGTCAATCTGGTTGACACTGCGGATCTGTATTCTTACGGCGCTGCCGAAGAAGTGCTCGGAGAGGTTCTAAAGGGCCGCCGTGGCAAGGTGGTACTTGCAACGAAGGCTTTTATGCGGATGGGGCCCGGCGTTCATGACGTCGGGCTCTCCCGTAAGCATCTCATACAGGCGTGCGAAGATAGCTTGAGACGTTTGCAGACCGACTACATCGACCTCTATATTGCACACGATCCTGACGCATTGGTACCCATGGAGGAAACTCTGCGCGCCTTTGACGACTTGGTGTCTCAGGGAAAAGTGCTTTACGCGGGATGTTCGAATTTTTCAGCTTGGCAGGTGATGAAGGCACTCGCCATTTCTGAACGTTGCGGTTACGCCCACTATATTAGTCAGCAGATTAATTACTCTCTTCTCGCCCGCGATGCTGAGCACGAACTAATTCCATTGGCTTTGGATCAGGGCATTGGCATCATGGCCTGGAGCCCTCTTGGATATGGGCTTCTGACTGGGAAGTTCCGCAGGGATTCGCGTCCTAGCGAGACTCGGCTCGCCAACCTTGAAGCACCGGGTACGCTCGATGAGAACCGGCTTTATCGAATCGTGGACGCGTTAATGGAGATCTCCAATGCGCGTGCCGTTTCGCCCGCGCAGGTGGCCTTGAATTGGGTAATGAGTAAGCCGGGTGTCAGTACCGTGCTAGTTGGCGCCCGCAACGAGCAACAGCTTCGAGATAACCTGGGCGCTGCGGAGTGGAGACTCACGGCAGAGGAAATGGCCCGCCTGGACGACGCTAGCGCGACCGTGCAACCTTATCCGGAATGGCACCACCGTCGGTTTGCCGCTGAGCGGAACCCTGCGCTTCCCAGCATGCGCTCGTAATCATTTGCTTCAAACTCATGAGGGCTAGTTCCTGTAGGCCTTGTGGGCGAGGCCTACCCATCCCCTGATTACTCTACCTGGAGTGATGACCAGTTTGCGAGTAGATCTCGTGTAGTTGCAGTCAGGTGCGCTTTGAGCATTGAGATTGCCGTGGTTGCGTCCCGGGCGATTACGGCATTCACGATGCGCTCATGTTCCCGTGCAGTGTTGCGGTCGCCAGTGGAGTGACGCGCCCATAACCTGCGATAGCGATAATATCGTTCACTCAGGACCTCGCAAAAACCCAGCAACAACGGTGAGCCGCAAGCGGAATGGAGTGCTTCGTGAAGAGCTTCATTCGCGGTATTCCATTCATCGCTGAATGTCCCATCCGGGCTCAGCAGCGGAACCCGGGTCAGCTCATGGTGGAGCGCCACGATGTTCGACTCCCAGCGCAGGTCGCCCTTTTCAATTGCCATACGGACTGCGATCGCTTCGAGTTCGCACCGCACCGTCGTAATGTCCAACAGTTCTTCCGGAGAAACCGGCGCGACGCGGAAGCCCTTGTTATTCTCGAGTACGACTAGGCTTTCCGATGCAAGCCGCATCAGAGCCTCGCGCAGCTGGCTGACACCAGCACCGTAATCCTCGCGCAGGGAGCGGAATAAAAGTCGCGCACCAGGTCGTAGATCACAGTGCAAAATATCTTTGCGAAGTCGCCGAAACAACTGCGAGCTTCCGGCGTCCTTACCCGGACTGACATCATGACGACTCGCAGCCTGACGCGCAAATTCCCCGTTAAGAACGATCATAGTTTGATTTTCCACGAATTCCGATATTTTCGAAAGTTTACCCGTTGGCACCTAAGCCGAATAATGTTCCATTATGGGAAGGCTTTCAAACGATATTCGATACCCCCATTGACTCCGGGCTGAGACCGGAATATATCAGAACTGTCGGAGATTATCGAATAAATAATTGATATTCGAAAATCGACATTACTTTAGTTAAGAATAGAGAGGCTTCCATGTCTACAACTCAGCACGTTCCCCATACAGAATTGGCTCGAACCGAAGCGGAGGCAGCTTATCGGCTCGATGGCAAGGTAGCGGTTGTTACCGGTGGTTGTGGCGGGATCGGTTCAGTCGTGAGCCAGGGTCTTGCCGAGCTCGGTGCGACAGTTGCGATCAGCGATTGGGCCGCAGACAAGGCGGCTGCTTTCAGTGAAACACTGCGGGCACAAGGCTTCGAATCCCACTCCGTTGCTTTCGATGTTTTCTCGGTTGCTGATACCTACCGTATGTTTGACGAGGTTGCCAAGTATTACGGCAAGATCGACATTCTCGTGAATTGCGTCGGAACACAGGTTGAAGAGGCCGCTGAGCTAGTAACGGAAGAGGCCTTTGACAAGGTCTACAACGTAAACCTCAAAGGAGCGATGTTCCAGGCCCAGGCTGCTGCGCGCCATATGATTCGCCAAGGCGCGGGTGGCAAGCAGGTGCATATGGGCTCGGTGCGCTCGATATTGGCCTTACGTGGCCGGGGATATGCAGCCTATTGTGCGACAAAGGGCGGGTTGGGAATTCTCTGTCAGCAATTGGCGGCGGAATGGGCACCTTACAAGATCAACGTAAACGTCGTGGCACCGACCTTCGTCCGCACCCCGCTGGTGGAACCGATGTTGTCCGATCCTGCTTTCTTGAACCAGCTTGAGTCCAGAATCCCATTGGGGCGGCTGGCTACACCAAAGGACGTACGGAGTGCGATTGCGTTCCTGGTTTCGCCGGCGTCAGACTTCATCACGGGGCAGAAGTTAGTTCTGGATGGCGGGATCACGGCCACTCAGTAGCTAACATTTTCAAAAGCATCTTGAGATGGCTGCGGGCCCGACGTGGGCTGCGGGCATCACGAATACGAGGGATCGCGCGAGATTCAGTGTAGGCGCGGTTTCTCTCGAAACGAAGGAATACTAGCTTGAGTCCACCACAGATCGTGGTGGCGAGAAAGGGTGCGATATGCCCGGAACGAAGACCGCCGTCACTCATGACGAAGCGAACAAGACCCACAATACTTATCTGAATTGGCTGGGCACCGAGACTGGGACGACTTGGTGGCACGACTCGGCAGATCCAAAGGAATTGCAACTTGCGATCGAGCGCGGGTGTGTTGGTGTGACAACCAATCCCGTGTTGTCGTTCACCGCGCTCAAGGCGAATCGTGAGCTCTGGGCGGCTGAAATCGACGAGGTACTCGCTGCAAAACTACCACCGGCTGAAAAGGCCGAGGCGCTTGTCCGGGTCACGGTGGTGAAGACTGCGGAAAGAATGCTCCCGCTCTTCAATTCGAGCAAAGGTGAATTGGGCTATGTTTGTGCCCAGGTAAATCCGGTGCAGGACGGGAACCGTGAAGCGATGGTGGCAATGGCCCGTCGTCTGCACTCGTGGGCTCCCAACATCTGCGTGAAAATGCCCGCGACTGGTGCGGGTGTTGACGCCATCGAGATGTGCGCTGCCGAGGGCATCAGCACCAACTCGACGGTCAGCTTCACCCTGGCTCAGCTACTTGCGGTGGGCGAGCAGACACAGGCCGGAGCAATACAGGCCCGGAAGAAGGGTATTAAGCCAGCCAAAAGCTTCGCCACCATGATGATTGGCCGTCTGGATGATTACCTGCGCGAAGTGGCTCAGGATAATCAGGTTGCGCTCAATGACGGAGACATCACGCAAGCTGGATTAGCCGTCGTGAAGCGTGCCTACGCTACATTCAAGGAACGCGGGTATGAGACCAAGGTGCTAGTGGCCGCCATGCGTGGCACAAACCACCTCACAGAACTTGCCGGAGGAGATTTGGTTCTCTCGGTGCACCCCAGCATTCAAAGCAAGGTACTGGCGGCGGAACTTCCTCGCGAGCGTGGAATTCAAAAGCCGGTCGCGGATGATGTAATTCAGCGGCTCTCTCAGGTTCGTGAGTTTGTGCGAGCCTATGAACCAAATGCTCTGGCAAACTCGGAATTCGTTAGCTACGGAGTCACTCAACGCACTATCAGCCAATTTGTCGAAGTGGCCTGGAAGAATCTAGAGGCTTACAAGTAAAATGGCAACCCCGGTTGAACTTCCGAAACTAGGAAATACGGTTGAGGAGTGCCTCATCGCAAAATGGGTGAGGCACACCGGAGACCAAGTAAGTGCAGGCGAAACGGTACTCGAAGTTGAGACCGATAAGGCGGTCCAAGAAATCGCTTCTCCGGCCAGCGGCACGCTTCTTGCCACTTTTTTCGAAGAGGGAGCCTTGGTTCCGGTATTCACGAATCTATTCGTGATCGGAGAGCCAGGCGAAAGCGTTGAAGCTTTCCGCCCGAAGTCCGAGGAGAGTTCGGACTCGGCCGCCGCTGCGACAGGGTCGCCGGAAGCCGTAGCTTCCGCTGCTCCGATTGAGATTGCTCAAACAGATGTCGACGACGGACCGCAGGGAAGCTACAGCCCACGAGCCCGGCGATTCGCCCAGGAACACAACTTCCACCCCAGGACCAGCCGCGGCTCAGGGCCTGAGGGAAGAGTCCTGGAGGCAGATCTCCGTGAGCTTTACCTCAGCTCTCCCCGGCTCTCCGGCGCCACGAGTCAACAAGTGGGAAGCGGATCACAGCCTCATGGCGAAGGTTCCGGGATTGGCGGAATGGTACTTGCTGGTGACCTTGTTGCCGGTGCGGCTGCTGCCACAGTATCGGGAACCGTCGAGTCTAAGCTGTCCAACATGCGCACTCGCATCGCGCAGCGCATGCGGGAATCGATCACGTCCACCGCTCAGTACACATTGAACTCCTGGGCCGATGCGGGCGCTATGTTGACCCTCCGCGCCCGTATCAAGGCTTCTACTGGTCTGCCGAACGTCAACCTAAACGACATGGTGATGTACTGCACGGTTCAGGCGCTCCTGGAAGTTCCAGAGCTAAACGTGGAGTTCATTGGCGGCAAACTGGTGAAACACTCCGCGGTGCATCTTGGGTTCGCCTGCGATACACCACGGGGCTTAATGGTTCCGGTCATTCGAAATGCGGACAAGCTTTCGCTCGGCGAATTGGGGAAAAAGGCAAAGGAACTTTCCACGAAAGCTGTGCAGGGAGGCATCTCTCCTGACGACCTTAGCGGGGCGACATTCAGCGTCAGCAATCTGGGCGGTCTTGGAATCGAGTCCTTCACTCCGATCCTGAATCCTCCACAGGTCGCCATTCTGGGTGTGAATGCGACTCAGATAAAGCCGGTGCGCAGAGATGGAGTTGTGCAGTTCGTGGACGCAATCGGTTTCTCGCTGACACTCGATCACCAGATCATTGACGGAGCACCGGGAGCGCGGTTCCTGATCGCTCTGAAGGCCAACATAGAGAAAGTCGAGCTGATATGAGGGATCTAGTTGTAATAGGTGGTGGGCCCGGTGGATATGAGGCCGCGGCTCATGCAGCCAGAATGGGTAAGAAGGTAACGCTCATAGAAAAGCAGAGCCTCGGTGGAACGTGTCTGAACGTCGGCTGTATCCCCGCGAAGACTTTCTTACGATCTTCCAAGCTCTTCCACGAATGTCAGCAAAAGGTGTATGGCATTCGCGTTTCCGATGTTCGGTTTGACATGCCTTCCGTGGTGGAGCGCAAGAAGAAGGTTGTCTCGACACTCACGCGCGGCGTAGCAGGCATTTTACGTCAGGCGGGCGTGGAGACGATTACGGGAACTGCACGCCTGGTAGCGCGCAATACCGTCCAAGTTGGGGATCAGAAAATCGAAGCCAGTAATGTCCTGATTGCAACGGGCTCGCGTCCGCTGGTGCCTCCTGGTCTGCGGTCAGAGTCCGTTCTGAATTCTGACCGCATTTTTGACATCACCAGTATTCCGGAGAAGGTGGTGATTGTCGGAGGTGGTGTAATCGGGTTGGAGTTTGCGTGTTTCTTCAGTGAGATTGGCTCCGCAGTGGAAGTTTTGGAGATGTTGCCTAAGATCGGCGGAGCAACCGACAACGAGGTTGCCGCGCGACTGCAGAAATCGATGGAAAAACAAGGTATCAAGTTTCATCTGTCGGCGAAAGTGCTGGCTGTGGATGGCCAGACCGTGCAGTACGCCGGTTCTGATGGAAAAACCGGCAGCATCACGGCGGATTGCATTCTGAATGCGACAGGGCGGTCACCTGTGGTGACTGATCTCGGCCTGGAAGAAGTTGGAGTGGATTTTGGCCCAAAGGGCATTCGCACAGATGAGCGCGGCAAGACGAACGTGGCGGGCATCTGGGCGTGTGGCGACGTAACTGGGCGAAGAATGTTGGCGCACGCTGCCGTTCGTGAAGGAATCGTTGCCGTCAACAATATGTTCGGAAAACCAGATCGCATCCGCTACAACGGCATTCCTGCAGTGATCTACACCCATCCCGAAGTGGCTTCTGTTGGAAAGACCGAGGAAGAGTTGAAGGCGCTCGGAATCGAGTACCGGAAATCGATGGTTCCCATGGCTGTGGCCGGACGGTATCTCATCGAACATGACGACGCTGCCGGTCTGGTGAAGGTGCTTACCGGCGCAAAATATGGAGAGATTCTCGGAGTGCACGCTCTGGGGGACGGCTCCAGCGAATTCATCGTCGCTGCTGCGTTGATGGTTGAGACAGAAATGTGCGCATCGGCTGCAAGCGAAATCGTGTTTCCACATCCAACCGTTTCCGAAGCGCTACGCGAAGCAATTCTCGCGGTCCATTGAGGGAGTCAAAATGCCTAAATCAATCGTTGTAGAGCCAGCAGTAGCTTTTGCCCCGGGAGCAATTCACTTTACGGATATCCCGGTGAACGCGTATCACAAGACCGTCCAGGAAGAACTGGCGATGTACTCGCGTGAGGATTTCCTGGATATGTGGTGGCAGATGTGCGCCATCAGGGAATTCGAAACCACGCTACATCTGCTCAAGACTACCGGTGCTTGTAAGGGCGTCCAATACAATCACGCCGGTCCTGCGCACCTTTCCATTGGCCAGGAAGCGGCGGCCGTGGGAATGGCCTTCTCGCTGACTTGCGACGATCACATCTTCGGCTCACATCGCAGTCACGGTGAGATCCTCGCAAAGGCGTTTTCGGCGATCAGGCAGTTGAGCGACGACCAACTCATGGCGATTATGACCGGATATCGTGACGGAGCCGTGCTCCGTCCGGTTGAGCAGGGGTACCACGGTTCGGTGAAGGGCTTGGCGGTTCGCTTCTTTCTCTACGGCGCATACAGCGAGTTGTTCGCGCGGGAGACCGGATTCAACCGTGGCCTGGGCGGCTCCATGCACGCGTTCTTCATCCCATTTGGAATCTTCCCGAACAATGCGATCGTAGGCGGCTCTGGCTCGGTTGCTCCTGGCGCCGCTCTCTATAAGCGGGTGAACCGCAAGCGCGGTATCGTTGTAGCCAACATCGGGGATGCGTCTTTTGCGTGCGGTCCAGTCTGGGAGGGAATCACGTTCTCAGCGATGGATCAGTATCGAAAGCTGTGGGATCCATCTCTTGGGGGAGGATTGCCGATTCTGTTCCACTGCATGGACAACTTTTACGGAATGGGCGGCCAGCCTAACGGCGAAACCATGGGCATGCAGTTCATCGCACGAATTGGTGCAGGTGTAAATCCCGCGCAAATGCATGCAGAACGTATCAACGGATACGATCCTCTCGCTGTGATCGATGCCTTCCGCCGCAAGAAAGCGATTCTTGAGCAGGGCGAGGGGCCGGTCCTGCTAGACACCGTTACCTATCGCTTTAGCGGACACTCCCCATCGGATGCATCGAGCTACCGATCCAAGGAGGAGATCGAAAACTGGCAGAAAAACGACGCGATTCCCGCGTTTGGCAAAAAACTCGCGAAGTCTGGAGTATTGTCGGAAAGCGAGTTGAATGCCGAGAAAGAGGCGATTGAGTCCACGGTCTTCGAGATGTTCAAGGCCGCTGCTGACCTTACCCAGAGCCCACGAATTGCGCTGAACTCTGAGTTGGTTGCGTCATTAATGTTCTCGAATCAGCACGTCGAGAAGCTTGCCGATCGCGAGCCGGAGCTATTGCCCAATCTGGAAAAATCGCCTCGCGTGCAGCAGATCCGCGGCAAGGTGCGGACCTCCGTGAAAGATGGAAAGCCTGTGCCCAAGATGACCCAGTTCAACGTGCGGGACGCCATCTTTGAAGGCATTCTCCATCGCTTCACCATTGATCCGACGATTGTCGCGTTTGGCGAGGAGAATCGCGACTGGGGAGGCTCATTCGCCGTCTACCGTGGCCTCACCGAGTGCTTGCCTTACCATCGGCTATTCAATTCGCCGATTTCAGAGGCGGCAATTGTAGGCGCTTCAGTGGGGTATGCCATGGAAGGAGGCCGCGCCATCGTTGAATTGATGTACGCCGACTTCATGGGCCGCTGTGGTGACGAACTCTTCAACCAGCTTGCCAAGTGGCAGTCCATGTCTGCCGGCCAGCTTCGTATGCCGGTGGTGGTTCGCGTTTCAGTCGGCGCAAAGTACGGCGCGCAGCACTCGCAGGATTGGACCGCTCTGGTTCATCACATCCCAGGCTTGAAAGTCGTGTATCCGGTCACGCCCTATGATGCAAAAGGTATGATGAACGCTGCGCTGGCAGGGACCGATCCCGTGATCTTCATGGAAAGCCAGAAGACCTATGACATTGGCGAGAGATTTGAGCCGAATGGCGTGCCGACAGACTACTACGAGATTGACCTCTCCGAGCCTTCCGTCAAGCGGCCTGGCAAGGATCTGACCATTCTTACGCTAGGACCGACTCTCTATACCGCAATTGCCGCTGCCGACGAACTGAAGTCGAAATATGGATTAGAGGCTGAGGTGATTGATCTGAGAGCGGCGTGCCCGCTGAATCTGGAAAAAGTGCTGCAGTCCGTAAAGAAGACCGGCAAGGTACTTCTCGCTTGCGATGCTGTAGAGCGCGGTTGCGTGATGCAGACCATCGCCTCGAGTTTGTGCCAGCTTTGCTTCGACGACCTCGATGCACCCCCTGTGGTGGTAGGATCGAGGAACTGGATTACCCCGGCCGCCGAACTGGAAAAGATGTTCTTCCCGCAGCCGGATTGGATGCTGGATGCAATCCATGAGCATATCCTTCCGCTCAAGGGATATGTGATGAGTGGGAATCGTACTACGGGAGAGCTCATCAAGCGGTCGCGCCTGGGGGTATAGTCCTCGCTGAACTTTAGCGGCGACTGAAGCCTGCGACCATCAATTCAACAATGACAACGTGCGCTATTTGACCGTAGCGCACGTTGCCATTCCTTGTGCGGATATATGGCACTGTTTCGGATATGTTTGATAAATGTCGCTTCTAGCCAGCTTGAAAAGTGCATCACAACCCGCGTTGTGCACCATTCAATAGGCTGATTTCGCCACATAGCACAACATGTTTGCCAAAGCAGTGTCGCTGGAGAGAGCATAAACATGTTCGCCGTAGTGGTGTTGACTCTTATTGAGGAAGTGATTTAAACAGATGGCCACAAGTCAGAAAGCTATTGAAATCGCAGCAGCGAAGGGCAAGCTCGGCATTTTAATCGTCGGACTGGGTTCGGTTGCTACCACCTTGATTGCCGGCGTGGAAGCCGTGCGCAGGGGAGTCGGGTGTCCGGTTGGTTCGTTGACCCAGATGGGAACGGTTCGTCTTGGCAAGCGCACGGATGGCCGTTCGCCGATGATCAAGGACTTTGTTCCTCTTGCCGACCTGAACGACCTGGTGTTTGGTGGCTGGGACATTTTCACCGATAGCGCCTATGAAGCGGCAGTTCACGCCAAGGTCCTGGACAAGGACATGCTGCTCGAGTTCAAGCCGTTCCTGGAAGGCATCAAGCCAATGCCTGCGGTCTTCGATCACAGCTATGTCAAGCTGCTCGACGGCCCCCATGTGAAGAAGGGCAAGGACAAGCTCGATCTGGCCGAGCAACTCCGTGCCGATATCCGCAACTTTAAGAAGGAAAATAACTGCGACCGGTTGGTCATGATTTGGTGCGGTTCCACGGAGGCATACCAGAAGGCGAGCGAGGCGCATTCATCGCTGGCGGCCTTTGAAAAGGGACTGAAGGAGAGCGATCCGAATATTGCTCCCTCCCAGATTTATGCCTACGCAGCTTTGCAGGAGAGCGTGCCTTTCGCGAACGGTGCGCCGAATCTTACGATTGATCTGCCATTTATGCAGGAGCTTTCGCGGAAGAATAACGCGCCCATCGCAGGCAAGGACTTCAAGACCGGCCAGACGATGATGAAGACGATTCTGTCTCCTGGTTTCAAGGCTCGCTTGCTGGGTCTGAATGGCTGGTTTTCTACCAACATTCTTGGCAACCGTGACGGCCAAGTGCTGAATGATCCGGAGTCGTTTAAGACGAAGGAAGTATCCAAGCTCAGCGTGCTGGAGCACATCTTGCAGCCGGCGTTGTATCCTGACCTGTACGGCCATATGTCTCACACCGTGCGGATCAACTACTATCCGCCACGCGGCGACAATAAAGAGGGTTGGGATAATATTGACATCTTCGGCTGGCTCGGCTACCCGATGCAGATCAAGGTCAATTTCCTTTGCCGGGACTCGATCTTGGCAGCTCCTTTAGCTCTGGACATCGTGCTCTTCCTCGACATGGCGGCACGTTGCAGCGCGTTGAAGGGTATAGGTATCCAGGAGTGGATGAGCTTCTATTTCAAGTCTCCGATGACGGCTGCTGGCCTCTACCCTGAGCATGATCTGTTCATCCAGTTGATGAAGCTGAAGAACACCCTGCGCTATATCAAGGGTGAAGAGCTGATCACCCATCTCGGTCTCGAGTACTACGACTGAGCTGTGATGGAATTTTATGAAAGGGCGGGAGCTTTGGCTTCTGCCCTTTCCGTTTCCTTCCGGCTTTTATCTGGTGTCTGAGACGACTAGGGGTGAACCGGTTACCGTGGCTTGCAAAACCGATCGCGGTCGCTATGATTTGGATGATTTGGAACTGAAAGAGCAAATGTCTTCTGGTGAATCAGCCCCGAACTACTCGGCAATCATTCTCGCTGCCGGATACTCTTCACGCATGGGGCAGTTTAAGCCCTTGCTCCGCGTTGGCGATTGTTTCGCGGTCACTTGCGCTGTACGGCTGTTTCTCGATGCTGGAGTCTCAGATGTGAGCGTGGTAGCTGGTCATCGCGCAGATGAACTTTACCCGATCGTTGAGGCCTTGGGCGCAAGATGCATAAGAAACTCCGAATTTGACCAAGGCATGTATTCGTCAGTGCGCGCGGGCGTAGCCGCGCTGCCGACAGGAGTGAAAGCGTGCTTTGTGATGCCGGTAGATATCCCTCTGGTGCGCGCGAGCACGGTTCGCCGTATGGCTGGCTTTTTCGCAGGATGTAACAAGAGCATTGTCTATCCCGTTTTCGAGGGA
>Ga0181520_10010698_pt1 | contig 12230 bp, 9 predicted proteins | sample PEATcosm2014_Bin_29_FD_132451 | JGI IMG/M metagenome (GOLD analysis project Ga0181520, IMG submission 132451) | Peatland microbial communities from MTU Mesocosm Facility, Houghton, MI, USA - PEATcosm2014_Bin02_30_metaG | ecosystem: Environmental > Terrestrial > Soil > Wetlands > Peat | place...
CAGCGGTGTTAGCGGTGTTAGCGGAGTCAGGAATCGTTCAGAGGCCTTGCATCGCCTGGCATTGCTTACTCATCCAAGAGTTCAGCCACGGAAATTCGCACAACATCGATAGGGAGAAGAATTATGGCAAATACAGAGTCGACGATGCTCGCGCTCGGCACTCCCGCGCCGGATTTTGCGCTTCTCGACGTCATCAGCGGCAAGACGATTCGCCGCGACGATTTTCGCGGCATGAAGGCGTTGCTGGTGATTTTCATTTGCCCCCACTGCCCCTATGTAAAACACATTGAGAAGTCGCTCGGCGATCTGGCCGCCGGCTACGAAGACAAGCCGCTGGGGATGGTCGCGATCAGCTCGAACGATGTGAAGACGCATCCGGCCGACAGTCCCGATGGCATGAGGCAACAGGCGCACGATAACGATTTCGACTTTCCGTACCTGTATGACGAGGATCAATACGTAGCCCACGCTTACAAGGCCGCCTGCACCCCAGATCCGTTTTTGTTCGATGCGGATTTCAAGCTGGTTTATCGCGGGCAGTACGATGACAGCCGTCCGGGAAATGGAATCCCGGTGACCGGGAAAGATTTGCGCGCGGCAATCGATGCGGTGCTGGCGGGCAAGCCGGTATCTAAAGACCAGAAACCCTCCATTGGCTGCAACATCAAGTGGAAGGCGTGAAGATGAAGCGGAGTTAGCGGGGCTAGAGCGGGAACCCGGATTTGTGCTATCCCAGGTCCCAGAAGCGGGACCTGGGGCACCCCAGTCAGTGGCAGGTCAGCTCCGCATTACAGCGCGGGCGAGTTGTCACCGAGCATGGCTTCGCGAACGATTTTGATGGGCGGGAAACCCTGGCGCAGAAAATCGTCGTGGAACTTCTGGAGTGAGAACGCCGCGCCTTCTTTTTTCTTCACGTCATCGCGCAGCTTCATGATCTCGAGCTTGCCGAGCGTGTAATAAAGATAGGTTGGGTCGCCTGCGCCTCGTTTGCTTTCGACCACAGCCGTTTCTTTGGATTGGTAGCCTTCCTTCTGGAAGAATTCTTCGGCCTGCTCCATCGTCATGTTGCCGGTGTGCATTTCAATACCGACGATGAACCGCGCATTGCGCAGAAGCGCATCCTGCAACTGGCCCAGGCGCAGCAGCTTTGCATCGCGTGCGTCTTTGGCGCCTGAGCCGGGTTCCGACCCCACGGACGAAGACCTGTCCGCGGGGACCCCGGGTTGACCATAACCCTCGTCGAGCATCATTTGCTCGCAGTAGTGCGCCCAGCCTTCCACGTCAGTGTTTGCGCCAAGGATTTTGCGAACTTTGCTTGGGGCTTGAGGCAGCCAGAGGAACTGCACGTAGTGCCCCGGATATGCCTCGTGCACCGCCGTTGAGATCACCGTGCCGATGTTGAAGGAATGCATGTAGCCCTCGACCTCCGCAGGCGTCATGGATGGATCGGGGAGCGTGACGTTGAAGTAGGATTCGGTGGCGCGGGTCTCGAAGGGGCCGGCGGTATCCATGCTTGCAAATGTAGTGGCGCGCATGAATGGCGGAGTCTCTTCGACGATCGGGCGGATATCGGATGGAATGGTGACGATGTGGTGCTCGCGGATGAAGCCGACAAGATTAGTGAACGTAGCGCGGAAGGCGTCGAGAAGCTGGCCGGGCGCGGGATGGTCTTCGCCCAGCTCTTCAAGAACGTCGCGGGGATCTTTTTCGGGATCGAGCTCGGCAGCGACTTGTTTGAAGTGGTCCTGATTCTTGCGCAGATCGGCCCAACCGATTTGGAGCAGCTTGCCAAGAGGGAGATCGACCATCTCGTCGTACTGGAGCTTTTTCTCGAATGTATCGGCGCCGATGCGGAAGTCGCCGTTGGAGCGCGCGAGGACGTCGGTTTTGAGCCAGTGCAGGTAATCATTCAAAGCGGATACAACGGCTGCATTGGTGCGAGCAAAATCGGCTTTCAGCGCCGGGTCATCGGCGTCGGCGAAGGCCTGCGGCACGTCGTGTTGGAAGAAGCTAATGATATCTGGAAGCTGCTCGATGGCGATTTCGGTGAAGACGTGCGGAGGGTTCTGAAGATTGGTGTGCGCCGCGGCGAGCAGGGCGGGCATTTGCTTTTCGCGGGCCACGAGAGAGCGGAAGCGGTCGTTGGGCGGCGCGAATTTGCGTTCCATCAAGACGAAGGCCGCATTGGCGCAGGTACTCGAATAAGCGTCCGCGTCCTTCTCCCACGGCCGGATAGTTTCAAGCGTGAGCAGTTGCGAGCGAATGTTGTTGAGCATGATTTCGCGGTCGCTGCGTGGAACGAAGCTGGCCTTTGAGTTATCCGGAGTGATCGCTTCGATCTGCTGGGCAAAGCTCTTGAGCGCGGCGATCTCCGCGTCAATGCTTGGTCGCGAAAAGTCCTCAAGCTGCGCGTCGTACCGGTGGAGACCGTCCATGGTCCCCGACGTCGGAGAGTAGTGGAAATAGACCTGATCGAAATAGTCATCGCTGGCTTGCGCGAACTGCTGTTTCCAGTCGGAGTTCGCGGCGCGGCTTTGAGCCATGGTCGACATGCAAATCAGAACGATAACAAACGGGGTGAGCTTTTTCATGGGGTGCCTCAACTACACCTCAATAACATTCTTTCGCCCCTACGGGGCTTGAGGATACTCTTTCCGCTTTCCCAGGGCTGCCCCTTCGACTTCGCTCAGGGTTGCCCTGGGCTATTCTCTTGCGCTCCCTCCGGGAGCTTGGTGAATTGCCGATGCGATTGACTGGTGCCTCTTTCCGAAATGTTTCTGAGGCTAAAGCCCGGAATCGTTTTCGACCCAATTCAGAGGCATGAAGGCCCCAGCTCCTTCCGTCGAATCTTCAGGCGTTCACAGGCGCCGGCGCCAGAGTTGCCAGTAATTCTCGAATCTCGAGCAGAACATCATCGGGGCGCGTAGCTCGCAAGGGGAACTTGAGCAGTCCTTGTGGCGTGAATTGGGCGCCGCGCTTGGCGTTGCGCGATACCAGCTGCATGAGGTGGGCGGGATCGACGGCCGCGTTTTCCATGAAGCGGATTTGGAGCTCGCCGCGCTTGCGATCGACCTGCGCGATACCGAGGCGTTCGCACTCGAGGCGGAGCATGGCGGCCTCAAGCAGATAGACGGTGGCGTCGGGGGGCGCGCCGTAGCGGTCTTCCATTTCAGCGCGAACTTCGTTGACCGCGGCCTCGGTGCTCGCGCCTGCAATCTTCTTGTAGAGGCGCAGTCGCTGATTCTCTTCGGGAACGTAGCTCTCGTCGATGCGCAGCGCGATGCCGAGATTGAGCTGCGTGGCCGGACGTTCTTCGCTGGCTTCGCCTTTCATCTCCTTGACAGCAGCCTCGAGCATGGATGTGTACAGCTCGAAGCCGACAGCCTCAATATGGCCGCTTTGCTCGCCACCGAGCATGTTGCCGGCGCCGCGCAACTCCAGGTCGAGCGCCGCGATTTTGAATCCAGCGCCGAGGTCGCTGAACTCCTTGAGCGCGGCGAGACGGCGGCGCGCGATTTCAGTCAGTTCGTTCTCTGGCGGAATCAGCAGGTATGCGTAGGCGCGGCGATTCGAGCGGCCGACACGACCGCGCAACTGATAGAGTTCGCTGAGTCCATGGCGTTCGGCGCGATTGATGAGGATGGTATTCGCCAGGGGGATGTCGAGTCCGTTTTCGATAATCGTGGTGGCGACGAGCACGTCGAATTCGTGCCGCATGAAGGCGAGCATGACTTTCTCGAGATCGTTTTCGCCCATCTGGCCGTGCGCAACGGCCACACGAGCAGAAGGCACCAGCTCCTGAATTCGCGCTGCGATTTCGTAGATGGACTCGACGCGGTTATGCACGAAGAAGACCTGGCCGCCGCGCTCGAGCTCGACTTCGATCGCGGAGCGGACGATCTTTTCGTCGAAGCGAGCAACGACTGTCTGAATGGCCATGCGATCTTTGGGCGGCGTTTCAATGATGCTCATGTCGCGCAAGCCGACGAGCGACATGTGCAACGTGCGGGGGATCGGTGTTGCACTCATGGCGAGAACATCAATCTGCTTGCGAAGTTGCTTGAGCCGCTCCTTGTGACGCACGCCGAAGCGCTGCTCTTCGTCGACGATGAGCAAGCCGAGATCCTGAAACTTGATGTCCTTTGAAAGCAGGCGGTGCGTGCCGATGAGGATGTCGACGCGGCCAGTGGAGACGCGCTCGATGATGTCCTTCTGCTCTTTCGCGGTGCGGAAGCGGGAGATCATCTCAATGTGAATGGGGAACTGGGCGAAGCGCTGCTTGAAGGTTTCGAAGTGCTGGAAGCTGAGCACGGTTGTGGGCGTGAGCACGGCGACCTGCTTGCCGTCCTGCACGGCTTTGAATGCGGCGCGCATGGCCACTTCGGTTTTGCCATAGCCGACGTCGCCGCACAAGAGGCGATCCATCGGCGTAGGCGATTCCATGTCTTCCTTGACGGCGCGAATGGCGGTGATCTGATCGTCGGTCTCGGTGTAGTCGAAGGCGTCTTCAAACTCGCGCTGGAACTCATTGTCGAGTGAGAAAGCATTGCCCTCGACGGTGCGGCGCTCGGCGTAGAGCTTGAGCAGCTCGGCGGCCATGTCCTGCATGGCCTTGCGCACGCGCGCTTTGGTTTTGGTCCATTGTTGCGAACCAAGCCTGCTCAGCACCGGCGCCGGGCCGGTGTCGGTGGAACGATATTTCTGGATGAGGTCCAGGCGGGTGAGCGGAACGTAGAGCTTGGCGCCCTCGGCGAATTCGAGGATCATGAATTCGATGGAAAGACCGTCCTGCACTATCTCCTTGAGGCCCTGGTATTGAGCGATGCCATGCTCCACGTGAACCACGTAGTCGCCGACACCGAGATCGCGGAAGTCGGAGACGAAGGCCGCGGTCTTCGATTTCTTGGGAATCGGACGGGCTTGCACGTCGGCTTCGTCGGAGAGATCGTTGGCGCCGAAGACGATGAGATTTGAATCGGCGAACATGACGCCCGATGCAATGGGAGAGCGGACAATCACGGGCACGCGCAGATCGCCGGCCATGAAGCTGGCTTCTTCAAGCATCATGTCGCTGCCGGTTTTTGGGACACGGCTGCCAAGGCGGTAGGGGACCTGATAATCGCGCAGGACGGTGGCGAGGCGCTCGACGTCGCCCTGGTGCACCGCAGCAAGCACGATGCGCGTTTCCGTTTCCATCAGCTTCTTCAATTGCTCGGTGAGCGCGGGAATGGAGCCGTGGAAGCGAAGAGTGGGCCGCGTGGGGAGTTCGATCTCGCCGAGCGTCGCGTCGTCCTCGAGCACATCAATCGCGCCGAGCTGATCGAGGTCGAGGCCCATGTGGGCAGCGAGCGACGCCTGAAGAACTTCTGGGCGCAGATAGATATCTTCCGGGCGGACGAGGGAACCAATTCCGGAGCGCTCGTGACGGAGCTCGACCTTATTCCACCAGCGATCAACCTGGTTGCGAACCATGGCAGGTTCATCGACAAACAGCGCGCTTCGCGGCAAGAGGGTGAGCAGCGAGTGCTCGGCCCCTGCTACGGGCGTAAAGAATTCCCAGCCCGGAAAGACGCTGACGCCGCCGGCCGCAGCAGCCTCAACCGCCATTTCGTCGTCTTCAATTTCGATTCGCTGGCGGCTTAGACGGCCGTTAACCGCGGCCAGAAGGTTTTCCGTGAGCGGCGCCTCGGTCAACGGCAACAGCTGGGTTTCGTCGAGGCCCGCCTGGGAGCGCTGCGTTTCCGGATCGAATTTGCGAATGGTCTCAATTTCGTCGCCGAAGAGCTCGATACGGACGGGGCGGTCGGCGTCGGGCGAATAGATGTCGAGAATTCCGCCGCGGCGCGTGAACTGGCCCGGCATCTCGACGAGATCGGTCTGCGTGTAGCCGATGCTGGCGAGGTGCGCGGTGAGCACTTCGATGTCGACCTCTTCGCTGCGCTTGAGCGTGACGGCGAGGCCGGCGTAGTAGTTGAGGTCGAAGAGCTTCATGGCCGCGGATTCGACAGGCGCGATGAGAATGTCGACTGCGCCGGTGGAGAGCTTCCAGAGCGCCGCTGCGCGCTGCTCCTGCACGTCGGGGTGCGGCGAAAGATTTTCGAAAGGGAGCACGTCGTGGGCAGGAAAGCGGACGACGCGGGCGGGATCGACGGCGCCGGTCAGGTCGCATCCAGCCTTGAGGAGCGGTTCAAGCGCCTCGGCGGCCTTGTTGTCGGCGACGATCACGATGACCGGTTGCCTGGCAGCCCGCGCCATCAGCGGAAGATAGAGCGCCCGCGCCGTTGCGGTCAATCCGGACACACGCCGCCGTCCCGCACCCAGGCTAAGGTGCCTGCGAACGCGTTCAAATCCCGGGGCCTGCTCCAGCTCCGCAAAGATTTCGCGGACAAACGGGAGGATCATCTACCTCTAGTTTAACAGTGGGATCGTGTGCTCGATTTGCAGCCGCGCTTTCACGAGATTCTGTAGGGGAGCTTCGCCTTGAGCTCAGCCGCTGCCGAGTTTCTTTGCGAATGCATACCAGAAGTCCAGCGACTTCCAGTACGAATCGAGGGGCAAGCGCTCATCGCGACCATGGGCGCGCACATCGTCCCGTTCGAGGGCGATCGCGGAGTAGCCGTAGCTCGGGATGCCGGCTTGCGCGAAGTAAATGGAGTCGCTGGCGCCGGTCTCCATGACCGGAGTGACCGTGATTCCGGGCCAGATGGCTTGTGTGAAGCTGGTGAGCGGCGACCAAACCTCCGGGAGGGGCGCCGGAGGAACGATGGCGGTGCGGTCGGGTGCGGTGGCGCTCACGTCGCCTGAATTCGATACGTATTCGACCTTCAGTTGCGGGTCGGAAAAGATGGAGATGAGCTGCTTCCTGATTTCTTCGGGTGAGTGGCCGGGCAGGATTCGACAGTTCACGATGGCCCGCGCCATCTGGGGCAGAGCATTGTTTGCATCCCCGGCATCGAGTCGCGTGGCCACGCAAGTAGTTCGAAACCTGGCGTTGAACGCCGGCTCCGCACTGAGGCGAGCGACAGCGGCAGTGTCGGGCGGCGTGGCCAAAATCGCCCGCATGTCCGCCGCAGTTTCTCCGGTCTCATTCTTGGCGAGGTTCGTGAAGTAGGTTCGTGTTACTTCATTCAGTTCGAAGGGGAACGTGTACGCGGCCAGACGGCTGAGTCCCCCTGCAAGCGCGTAGATGGCGTTATCGGGCCGTGGCAGGGAACTGTGGCCGCCGCGATTGGTGACGGTTACCTGGAAATCGGCGTAAACCTTTTCGGTGGCCTCGACTTCGGCAACCACGGCTCGCCCGTGCTCGAGCTCAATGCCGCCGGCGTCGGGGTTGATCACGTAGGCTGCATCGACCAAGTCGCGATGCTCGCGGACAAGCCAGTCAGCCCCGTTGAACTTGCCGCCCTCTTCGTCGGCCGTGAGCGCCAGGATCAGGTCGCGTTGCGGCTTATATCCCTCGCGATGCAGGCGCAGAAAAGTCTCGACCAGCGCGGCGTCGGAGTCTTTCATGTCCTGCGTGCCACGGCCGTAGAAGTATCCATCCTTCTCGATAAACTGAAAGGGATCGGTGGACCAATCGGCGCGCAATGCCTGCACCACGTCCATGTGGCAGAGGAAAACAACGGGCTTTTCGGACGACGTTCCGGCAGCGCGGAAACGGACAACGAGATTCTGCTTCCGGTCATTCGGGCCGAGGAGATGAACGTCTTGAGGCGCGAATCCCGCGTCGAGGAAGAGGCGTTCCATGGCCGCAGTCGCTGTGGTGACATTGCCCTGCGGCGTGTCCGTAGTGTTGATTTCGACGAGTTGCTTGAAGATGGCCAGCGCCTGCGCGCGATCTTCAGTGGAGGTCTGTGGCAAATGGTCTTGTGCTTTTACAAATGAGCCGGAATAAACCGCTGTACACAGGACCGTGAGAATCGCAGCGAATCTATACACGGCATCCTCACGTCTTTCAGTAAGTGCCTCAATCGATGCGCGGGGTTCCGCGACGCAGCACCAGCCCTGTCAGGCCGAACGCCACGATCAGAATGAGTGCAAGGAAGAAGTAATAGGCCATGGGATGCGCCCAGCCGGGGGAGTACTTGAGATCCTGGAAAACCCAAAGCGATAGGATGGTTGCAATCACCGCAAATTGACCGGCGATCACAAGAAATGTGTGCCCGAGGTCGCGGCGCTTGTCGAGCGCCTCCACCTGATCGGGTGTGAGGTTGCGTTCTTCGGGGGGAAGCAGGGAATTTGCCATCGCGTTCTTTCGCCGGTCTCGCTCAAAGAAACCTCCGCGACCGGCGCTCCTGAATACAATTCAAACACACGGCGGCGGGGACGCGCCAGCTAGTCCGTGAGGAAAGCGAGCGACTGCAGCGAAGTGATCTCGAATGGCTTGCGGCAGCGGACATTGGCGCATTGCAGCTTGTCGTCGCGGCGGACCATGTAGGATTGCGCCTTGGCGAAGCGCGCACGGTCGCGCTCGTCACCGCTTCGCGGCAGTTGCGCGCGCTTGCGGCGGACGATCCAGGTGACTTTGTATTCCGCGGCCTGGCCGCATTTGGGGCAGGTGAGGTTGTGCGTTCGTTGTTCCGTCGTTTCGTTGAAGAATTCCCGCTCATCCATATTGCGTTTCCTTGGGCCGAATTTCCTTAGGCTGCTGTTCCTCGACGCTGCTCGCTCCGTGGCTGTCTCTCACGCGCCGTCGGGGCTGCCAGAACGCCGGTCGACAAAGCCCACATCGTCTGGTGAATCCAAAGCGGCACTTTTGCGTCGTCCGAATCTACTCCATACTCATCCTTGCCATGGCGAAACGCAAGCCAGCCCGGTTTTCTGCAACAAAGGCGGTGAAGGCCAACGCGCGCGAGCGCGTGGGCCAGCCCAAGCCTTCGCGTATCCTGCCTGATAAGCCGCGCACCGGGCGCAAGGCAAAACATAAACCGAGACTCGAAGAGATCATCAGACGGGAGGAATAGGCATGGCCAAAGCAGTGGGCTTCGGCGGCATTTTTCTGAAGGCGCGCGACCCGGATGCACTGGGGCGCTGGTACGCGGAGCATCTAGGCATTCCGACCCAGGACGGCGGTTCGCTGGCCTTCGACGGGCCTGATTCCATGGGCATGACGGTTTTTGCGCATTTTCCGGTCGATACGAAGTACTTCGGCGAGGGTGCGCAGCAGTCAATGGTCAACTTCAGGGTCGACGATCTGGATGAACTGATGAAGCAGTTGGCCGATGCAGGCGTACGCATCGATCCGAAACGCGACGACGCTCCCTATGGGAAATTCGCGTGGATTTGGGACCCAGAAGGTAATCGCGTGGAGTTGTGGCAGCCGCTTGCAGGCTAAGACAGGACGGCGCGCCAAGTGTTATCGATTCCTGCGCATTTGGCGCCATCGCGCAAGAGAGGTGTCTTCTTCGTCGATGTGCCTTGCGGAGACGCAGACTGCGCGCAATAACCCATCACGCCGCGGACGAACTCGAGATGCGAAATCCCCAGGCGTGTTTGCACGGACGATTGGATTCAGGCTGCAATTCCTCGGGGATGGTTATGATAAGTCCCTGCGCGGGATCCAAGTGGCTGGCGAGAGGCTTTGAGAATCCCAACATCTCGACTTTTCCGGCCTGGTGCGCTTGCAGAGACCGAAGGGCCAGTGTTCTTCCGGGCCATTCAGACGCGAAGCAATAGACGGTTCGCTGATCCTTGCTGCGGGTGAAACGCAATGTATCGCCCTCCATCCACAGCGTGCCCTCGCGCGGCCGGGTGGCATAGATGCCCTCACCGTTCACTTTGAGCCATTGACCCGCTTCTCTGAGCTGCTCCACAGCGGTGGGATGGAAGGAACCTTGCCCGCTGGGGCCGACACCTACCATGAAGTTGCCGCCTTTGGCGGTGGCGTCAATGAGATTGCGCACGATCCAGCCAGCGCCCTTGTACTTGGCCGCATCGCTCTCGTAGGAAAACGACGAACCCAGCGGATAGATGACGAACCACGGCGTCTTTGTGGCTTCTTTTGAGGCGGGCACAAAGCCTTCGGGCGTGTAGTAATCGCCGTAATTACCGATGCCGCGCGCCCGCAACATTACGTCCGGCTGCAGTTTCCTGATTTTGAGGATAGTTTCACGCAACTGCGGCCATACCGTTGGCCCCCAGAAGATGTCAAGGCACATCATGTCGATGGGACCGTAGCGAGTGAGCAGTTCCGTGAGCTGTGCGCGATGGCGCGCGACCATGCGGTCAACCTGCTGCGGCGTGGGATCGGGAACGATCAAGAGATTGCCGGCGAACCGTTTCTTCAGCGCGTCCCAATAATCCAGATCGCTTCCGCCCGATGGCCGCCAATCCCAAAGTTTCGGCGAGGACGGCACTTGCAACGGATGCCAGCCGTAGGGGCGAAAATCGGCGTCGTACCAATCGGAGTGAGAAAAGTAGAGATCGATCTTGATGCCGCGTCGATGCGCCGCGCTGGTGAGTTCCTGAACTACGTCGCGACGGAATGGCGTCTCCATGATGCTGTACGCCAGATCGCAATCCTCGATCACCGGCCCACTGGGCGCCGTCCAGTTGGCCCGCTGCCGCACGCGAGTGCGCGTGTCGAACATGGAGAAACCCTCATGGTGCTTCGAGGTGAAGGCGAACATCTTCATCCCTGCTTCCTGGCAGAGATTCATCCATGCATCGGCATCGAATTCCGCAGGGTTCCAGGATCGATAGGCCTGGTTATAGTTCTGCCGGTCGGCGAGGGGCGAGGTAAGAAAAGGCCACGATTCGCCAGGGCGCCCAAAGTTGGAATAGATTCCCCAGTGAATGCGCAGCCCGAATTTAATGTCGTTGAATGCTTCGACAGCGCGGTCCGACGCCCAGTGATAGCCGTGAACCGGGACTTCTTCAACATACGCCCTGGCGAGGCGGTAATCGTTGTCGGTGGCAGGCAAGCGATGCTCGATGGGCGGCTCGGAAGCCTGAGACGGGAGGTGTTTGGGCAGGGAGGTGGAGACAGCGGCTGCGCCGGCAACGGAGAGAAAAGTGCGTCGATCCATAGGCCCCCGGATGCGTGCTTCGCTCGCGAACGTCTTTCGAGAAGAATAAGACCTCAATCGAAAGAGAACCGCCCGACTAGTGTTGCACGCTGTATGGACCGGGAAGCGACGGTGCAGAAGGCTGCTGCTCGGCCGGGTTCGCAGCGATCGCAGTCCGGTTGGAGTAAATGCGGAACTCCACCACGAGGTTAAGCAACACTGGTACCGGCTTGCCATTCTTGATTGCCGGGTCGAATGTGGCTTTGCGGATGGCGTCGACGGCGTTTTCATCGAGGCCGAAACCGATGGGCCGAGCCACAGCGATCTCGGCCGGCTTGCCGTCTGCACCGATGACCACGTGATAAAGGCAGATGCCTGCTACGCCGTGGTCCTGCGCGTACTGGTTTGACGGCGGCTCAAAGGTCGAAACCAGGCGAGCTTTCTTATCGACCATGCTCTGACGAAGCACATCGGAATCGGCGGGCTGGTAGTCAGTTTTAGCTGCGGCTGCCGCGTAGTAGAGCTTCCAGAATTCAGGCATCGCATCCATCATGCGGGCGTCGAATCCCTGAGCGAAGACGTTGTCGATAGCGTCGCGCAAGAGCTTGTTGGAATGCGCCTGCGATGTGGTTGTGGTGACGCTTTTGGCGTCGGCGGGACGCTCGGCGGCAGGAGCGGCGGCGATTTCCGCCTGGGCATCGGCGGTGGCATTGGCTTCATCGGGCGGGGCGGGCGAAGTGGACGGCGGAATATCCGGCGGCGGTGCGGTGGCTGACGGCGCCGGAGCCGATGCTGCAGCGGGTGCGGGCTTGTTTGCTTTGCCCTTTTCTTTTTCCTTTTTCTCTTTCGATTTGACCACAAGCTCGCGGTCGATGGTGATTTTGACCACCTTCTTTTTCGGCGTGATGTTCACGCGGTCGACTGCAGAGGTGGGATCCTCGTAGGGTAGGGCGCCGAGAAAGTGCAGACCGAAGCGTTCGCCTTCGAGCTCGAGCTTGTGTTTGGCCAGATGAACCTTGTCGATCTGGATCGCGCTCAGCGTGTAGGAGCCCTGAGCAGAATGGCCGACGATGATGCCGTGCTCGTTGTAGCCCAAGTCATTGTCGAGATAGCCGCCGCGGATAAAAAGCTGTTTGCCGACGAGGAGGGACTTGATCTCGTCTTCGGTGATTTCAGTTGTCTCGGACGTGGACGCCGTAGTTTTTTGAGAGGCTGCGGGTGCGG
>Ga0181520_10010700_pt1 | contig 12229 bp, 15 predicted proteins | sample PEATcosm2014_Bin_29_FD_132451 | JGI IMG/M metagenome (GOLD analysis project Ga0181520, IMG submission 132451) | Peatland microbial communities from MTU Mesocosm Facility, Houghton, MI, USA - PEATcosm2014_Bin02_30_metaG | ecosystem: Environmental > Terrestrial > Soil > Wetlands > Peat | place...
AAGTTCTGGCCAGCCGACATGCACCTGATCGGCAAGGAGATCAGCCGCTTCCACTGCGTATACTGGCCGGCGTTTTTAATGGCCGCGGGCATTCCGCTGCCGCGCTCGGTGAGGGCCAACGGCTGGCTGCTCTTTGACCAGGGCAAGATGTCGAAGTCGCGAGGCAACATCGTCCGCGCGGAGACGGTTCACTCCGTTTTAGGCTCCGATGCGTTGAGGTACTTCTTACTGCGCGAGATTCCCTTTGGGCAGGACGGAAGCTTCAGCTTTGACGCATTGGTCCAGCGCTACAACGGCGATCTGGCGAACGGCTACGGCAATCTTGTGAGCCGCGTCGTCAACATGGTGCACAAGTACTTCGGCGGCGTGGTGCCGGAGGTTGGCGCTGAGACACCTGCCGAAACAGCGCTGCGAGAGAGCGCAATGGGCGCTATCGCCGCATTCGGACCGGCCTTTGATGAAATGAACTTCTCCGAGGCGCTAAAGGCCTTGTGGACGTTGGTTGCAGAGACCGATGGCTACCTCACGGCCAATGCGCCCTGGAAGCGGCCAGCGGATCGTAGCGAAGCTGACCACGCCGCGCTACAGGCTCGCGTGCTGGCGACCGCCGCCGAAGCTATTCGCGTTATCACGGCGCTGGTTTATCCCATCTTGCCGGAATCGGCGGCTAAGGTCTGGTTGCAACTGGGATTGGGTGATCTGCAATCAGATTTTGGCAAAATAATGCTTTATGGCAAATGTGAGCCAATTCTAGCCGCCGATATTATCAATCTCGAAAAGTGCTTTGCAGATGGATTGATTATTTCAAAGCTTAAGGCTGGGACGAAATTTGGCGAGCCCGCGCCGCTCTTTCCCCGCGCTGAAAAGGACGCAATCGCGCGGATGCAGCAGATCGAAGAAGAAAACAATAAGAGCGTCATTGAGGCCGCGGACGGCAAGGCCGTTTCCGCAAACGAGCCAACCGCCAGCACTGATCCATCGACGCCGACACAGATTCCTTCACCGGTTGCTCCAATCTTGTCGAAAGTTGCTGAAACGCGTCAGGGCACGACTTTAAAGCCTGCCCTGAGCGCAGCCGAACGGGTGCCGCAAAACCCACAAAAGAATACCGGGGCTTCAGCCCCTGAGGGACGTTCTTTGGAAGATACGCCTGCAATCTCCGCTCCTCCAGTAACCGAGCCCGTCGCCGCACCGGCTCCGAGTCCGGCCGCTTCGGCGCAGACCGAACCCACTCACATTACCATTGACGACTTCGCCAAGGTCGAACTGCGTGTGGCGCAGATCTTGGTCGCCGAACGCGTCCCCAAAGCCGACAAGCTGCTGCGCCTTGAGGTCGATCTGGGCTACGAAAAGCGCCAGATTCTGGCTGGCATTGCGCAATTCTACGAGCCAGAAAAGCTGATTGGCCGTAAGATCGTGATCGTCGCCAATCTAGCTCCGCGCAAGATGCGTGGCCTCGAATCGAACGGCATGTTGCTGGCTGCCTCGCTACCCGACGGTGCGCCGGTGCTGGCTGGATTCCTGGAAGAAGCTCCGCTAGGCGCGCGGCTGAAATAGGAGCATGTGAAAGGAATTCGATGACCTCTTCCTCCGGCTGCCAGCAGCCCGATTTGGCGGAGTTGGTCTCCGCTCGGAAATCTTGTCGAGTTTGTTTGAATTGCACCCATACACATAAATCGTGCTATCCTTACACATCGGGAGTGACGCCTCATGCGGACCAATATCGACATTGACGATAAGCTGATGCGGCAGGCGATGAAGGCGACCGGAGCTACCACCAAGCGGGCTGCGGTCGAGGCATGCCTGCGCAAGCTGGTTGCGCTCAAGGTCCATGAGAAGAGGGTCGAAGAGATCTTCCGCCAGCAGGAGATTGACAGGCTCGCAGCCGAGCGGGATGGCCGTCTGGACGAGTGGCACGCGGCGCTGGTGAAAAAGGGCAATTGGCCGGAGTTTCCAAACGATGCGAACGAATATTGAAATCGACGAGAGATTGATGCGTAAGGCCATGGCCCTCACCGGCCAGCCTACGAAGAAGGCCGTTGTCGAACTGGCACTGCGACTCACCGTGCAACACAAACGTCAGGCAGAAGCCCTTCGCAAGCTTTGGGGCATTGGCTGGGAGGGCAATCTCGATGAGATGCGTGCCACCCGCTTCCCCGACTGGGATAACGATTGGAATTCTGAGCCGCAACTCCACCGCAGGTCTGTTGCATAATGCGGCCCATATTGCCGAGTCAGGTTAGAGATGGTCATTGTCGACTCATCGGTTTGGATTGACTTCCTGAATCAGAGGATTACACCGCAGACCAGTTGGCTCCGAGCGCCCAAAAACATCGGAACGATAGGCTTGACCTCCCTCGTGCTTACGGAGGTTCTGCAGGGGATCCGCTTCGACAGCCGTTTTCGCAACGCCGAGCAATTCTTTCGCACGTTGCCTGTCTTTGATTCCCTGACCCGGCCAGTGGCCGTTCGAGCAGCCGGCAACTACCGCAGCCTTCGCAAAATCGGGATTACCATCCGAAGTACGGTTGACTGTCTTATCGCAACCTTCTGCATTGAGAGTGGGTACCAACTCCTGCACAGTGACAGCGATTTCGACTTTTTCGAGCAGCACCTGCATCTGTCTGTGCTCCATCCGCCTGCGCTGCGAATCCCCTAATCTCAAATAAGACCTGGGAATTATTTCCCACCGAGGCTCCTTTGCTAATCGATTCTCACGCTCACCTGGACAGCCCACGCTACACCGACGACCGCGAACTGATGCTGCGCCGCGCCTGGGATTCTGGCGTGGGCACAGTGCTCGCGATCGGCATTGGCGAGCAAGCTGCCGGGATGGATGGGGCGCTGGCAATCTGCCGCGAGTTCAATACTCGACCTGAAAGCGGAGCCGGGATTCCAAAGCTCTACGCAAGCGCAGGCGTCTATCCGCACAATGCGACCGAGATCGATGATGGCGTCCTCGCGAAACTCGACGGCCTGCTGGCTGAGCCAGAGGTCATTGCTTGCGGCGAGATCGGGCTGGACTACTATCACGAGGGCGCGCCACACGAGATTCAGCGCGAGGGGTTGATTCGACAACTTGAAATCTCCGCCAGCCGCAAACGGCCTATTCTCATTCACTGTCGACCAAAAGACGGAGCCACCGACGCCTGGAACGACCTCTTCGAGATTCTGGAGGCTCATTGGCGGCCAACTGGCCTGGGCGGCGTGATGCATTGCTTCGGAGGCGGCTTCGAACAAGCTGCCCGCTCGCTTGACCTGGGCTTCCTCGTCTCATTTGCTGGAAATTTGACCTATCCAAAGGCCCAACCACTGCGCGATGTGGCCGCGCGCCTGCCCCTGGACAGCCTGCTGGTTGAGACCGATGCGCCATGGCTCGCTCCTGTGCCCAACCGCGGCAAGCGCAATGAGCCGGCGTGGGTGGCGCAGACGGCTTTGGTTCTGGCAGGGGTTTTGGGCATCAACGAGCAAGAAATCGCCTCCGGAACCACGAAAAACTTCAATCGGCTGTTTCGCCTTGGCCCCGGCGTGGGAAACTGATAAAGGCTTTGCACGCGGGTACTACGCACGGCAGCCCTCTTATGTTTGAGGATACGAGAAAAATGGCTCAAGAGAATTCGTTCGACATCGTCAGCAAAGTTGAGATCCAAGAGGTTCGCAACGCCATCGACCAGGCGCTCAAAGAGATTCGCCAGCGCTTCGACCTGAAGGACTCCCACTCAGAAGTGTCGCTGGTGGAAGGCGACAAGGAGATTCAACTGGCCTCAGACGGTGAGTACCACCTCGAGGCTGTGAAAGAGATTCTCGGGCAGAAGCTGGTCAAGCGCGGCGTCTCCCTGAAGAACATGACCTATGGCAAAGTTGAACCGGCACTGGGCAAGAGCGTGCGCCAGTAGATCAGCCTGCAACAGGGCATTCCCATCGAAAAGGCCAAGGAGATCGTGCGCCTGGTCAAGGACTCGAAAAAGAAGGCGCAGGCCAGCATACAGGGCGATACCGTGAGAATATCGAGCAAGGACCGCGACGAGCTACAGTCGATCATTGCCTTGTTGCGCGGCAAGGAACTCGGTGTGGAGTTGCAGTTCACCAACTACCGAACTAACTGAGTTAGTTAGGTTTCGGCTTCACATTTTTGAAGTAGGATTCTTAGCACCTTGAGTTGGCTTTCAGAGATGTTCTAATCGCACGGAAATCCGGAGAAACTTGAGCACACTGGCGATAGCGACGGCAAAAGAGGTCTTCGATCTGCTGCGGGACGACCTCGTAGCGATTGAACAGGAGTTGGGCCGAGACTCAGCATCCGGCGTCAGCACGATCACAGAGATTGCTGAATATCTGCGCAGCGGCGGCGGCAAGCGCATACGTCCGACGCTGCTGCTGCTGGCCTCTCACGCGCTGGACTTCTCTGGCGAGGGCGCCATTCGGCTGGGTGCTGTGGTCGAGATGGTGCACACCGCGACACTGGTCCACGACGACATTATCGACAGCGCCAATGTGCGGCGCGGACGGCCATCCGCCAACACGACATGGGGAAACGAAAAATGCGTGCTGGTCGGCGACTGGCTTTACATGCAGGCTTTCAAGGTGGCCTTGGAAGAAAAGGATCTGCGCGTTCTCGACTTGCTCATTGGCCTGACCCAGCAGATGGTCGAGGGTGAGTTGCTGCAGATTCAGAAGCTCGGGCGAGCTGTCTCAGAGGCCGAGTACTACGATCTGATCTATCGCAAGACCGCGTGCCTGTTTTCTGTCTCCATGCGGCTGGGCGCTGTGCTGGCCGGAGCTACGGAGGCTCAGGAGACAAGCCTCGCCACCTATGGGCGTGCTGTTGGACTGGCCTTCCAGATCGTCGACGATGTGCTCGATCTGACGGCTACCGAAGAAGTGTTGGGCAAGCCCGTGGCGAGCGACCTGCGCGAGGGCAAGGCTACGCTTTCGGTGATTCACTCCATCGACCACGGCACCGCCGCCGACCGCAAGGCCATCCAGCGAGTGCTTGACGACCGCAGCTTTGAAAATGTGAGCCGCGAGCGAATCCAGCAGATTCTCACGCGCAATGGATCGATCGAATACGCGATGAACGTCGCCGACCGCTACGCCGAGCAGAGCCGCCAGGCGCTAGCTCCAATCGCCGACTCGGAGTACAAGCGCGCCCTGCTCTGGGTGCCGGATTTTGTGGTGGCGCGGGGCAAATAACTGACCTGTTCGGAGGTTTCGATGCAGGAGTTGTGGACCGAGGTGGACCGCTACTACGGCGATCTGGTGGCTCCCTCCGATGGGATTCTCGATGATGTTCTCGCGGCCAATGAGCAGGCTGGCCTTCCGGCCATCGGCGTCTCGCCGCTTCAGGGCAAGTTTCTCGATCTTCTGGTGCGCATCTCCGGTGCGCGGCGCGTGCTGGAGATCGGAACTCTCGGCGGCTATTCGACAATATGGTTGGCTCGTGCGCTTCCCAGCGGCGGTCGGATCGTGACTCTGGAATTCGATCCGCACCACGCGGAGGTTGCTCATGCAAATCTACGCCGCGCTGGAGTCGCTGATCGCGTCGATCTGCGCGTGGGCCTTGCGATTGACAGCCTGCCAAAGCTGGTTGGCACAGCCGATGCGCCCTTCGATCTCATCTTCATCGACGCCGACAAGGAGAGCTACTCCGAATATCTCGATTGGGCATTGAAGCTCTCGCGGCCTGGAACGGTGATCATTGCCGACAATGTTGTCCGCGATGGAAAGGTAATCGATCCCGAGTGCGACGATCCGCGCGTTCAAGGCATCAGGCGTTTCGCGGCGCGTATTGCCGCTGAGCCGCGCCTCAGCGCAACAGCTCTTCAAACGGTCGGAATCAAGGGTTATGACGGCTTTGCGTTGGCGGTCGTCTTGCACTGAGCTGACGAAGAACAGTGTAGTTCAGAGTTGAATGGCGTCCTGATTGGCTCGCACGAGTTCGAAGAGCTGGCCTGCGATGTCCTCACCAGTGCCGGAGTAAAGACCGTCGCACTCTTCCAGTTGCTCGTCGCGTTCCTCATTTTCCGATTCGAGAGCCTCTTCAAGAGCCTCGGGAGAAAAATCCTGCGTGCCGAGAGCATTGATCGCACCACTCGTGATGTTGGCGGTCTCAGGGCATCCGATGCGGAGCAGAGAATCGACAATGATCGAAACATACTCGCCCGATGAGTTGCTGAAGAACTGGCCAAATCCACCGTTATTCACTTCGCGTTCGAGAGCCATAACCGCGAGGACGATGCGCTCTTCGTCGGAGAGATCGTGCTCACCGACCTCTTCGGCCTTTTGATTCAGCGCCTGCTCCAGCGCCACAAGCAGCGAATCGACGCGATATTCGTCAGCCAGCGCGAGCAATTCCTCAATGGTTTGTCCTGTGTAACCGTCGAGCCATTTTAGGTCTGCCATTTGCTGATAACTCCCGATTTTCGAATTTCTCTTGTAGAAACAAACAAGAAAACATGACCCAGCTCATTCGCGCTCACACAGACATCCTGGCTGAGAAGAGTGCATTTTTTAGAGCAGTTCGACAATGCTCTGAATTGAGACCGACTGCGCCTGAGCCACTTCGGCGATAATGCCGTGCAGCGTGCCGGTCTTCAATGGGTTGTGCTGTGGAACGGAGATCGAATGGGCTGGAGGCCCCGGATGAAGGAGCCTGATGTGGCTTCCCTTCTGCCGGATCACGGAGTAACCGATATGCTCCAGGGCGCGGATCAGATTGTCTGCAGAAACTCCACGTGGCAGCTTCACGCTGCCTCTAACGCGATAAGCTCATCCTTCACAAAATGCAATTGAATGAGTTTGGGCCGTTCGGACTCATCTTCAAAGTGCAAGCTCGCCGCCTCTCGCACATTGTCGCGCAACTCCTCCCATGTCTCAGCCTCGGTAAAAATCGCATAGCCGAGCGCCCGCGCTATGTAGCCGCCCTCTTCCGCCTCGCGAACCTCGAAGATCAGTTCCATGGCAAATAGAATACCGGAATCGACCGTATCCGTCTTCATCGCTTGTGATTTCTGGAACGATCTATTCCTTAGCCATCATGGCGCGTAGGGCGGCGATGTACTTTTCCGGGAGGACGGTCTTGTTCAGTTCCCCGTCGCAGACGACGTGGACGGTCTCGCCCTCGGCCAGGAGTGTGGGCTCTTCACCTTCGGAGGCCTTGCGCAAGATGCGATAGGCGAACTTGATCACCGAGCCGCGCAGCATGGCGGGCCGGGTCTCGATGAGGATCTGGTCGTCGTAGCGGGCGGGCGAGCGGTAGCGGCAACGAGACTCGATCACGGGCAGGATGCACTGGTGTTCGCGTTCGAGGAGACTGTAGGAAAAGCCGAGGGCGCGGAGCAGCTCCACGCGGCCAATTTCAAACCAGACCAGGTAGTTGGCGTAGTAGACGATTCCCATCTGGTCGGTTTCTGCGTAGCGGACACGAACTTCGGTTGTGACGGGCATTGAGAGCGGATCTCCAAGGTTGCTTCTTCCACTTTAGCGGCGAAGGGCTGACGCTGGGGCGGCATTGTGAGCCGCCTGGTATTTTTTATTTCAAGGTCAATTGGGATTGATTTCGGTGTCCGATAACGCTCGAAATTCGTCCCCAGTTTTCCACGTGGAACGCGAAGTTATCCACATATCTTCGGGTTTTTTAGGGGTTTTGTCGGTTGAAAAGAGGGGGGAAACCTCTTATTGATCGATGAGGTTCATTGGTTGCTTGGGGGTTTTCGCAGCGCCCGGACGGGGCGCGGGTTCTTGTTGGCCCGCAATCCCCGGATTCCGCTACGCTCCATCCGGGGCTATTTTCGATGCTCCCTACGGGAGCAGTCCATGGAAGATTGGGCCTGCTTCTAGCAATTCCCAGAGTGCCGCTGTCCTCTATCAGGAGCTACTTTTCATCACCCTCCGGGGGCAGTTGACAAAGGGTTGGGAGGGCTGCACAGGCTGCGGATAATCGCCTGTTCCCGAGGATTTTCGACGAAAGATCTACCGCAGGGGCTAAAGCCCATCATTTGTTTTGTTGCTTTTGCGGCACGACTGAAGTCGTGCCCTGACACTTGTGAGTGTTCCCATTGAGTCTTTCCCGCGCCAGTTCAAGCAATCCCCTGGGTGCCACTGTGTCTCATCAGGGCAATTCACTAGTGCTGCCTACGGGAAAAGGAGCTGCGTGCCGTGTCACGGCTTCAAATGGGTGAAGAACGGCAGTCTGGTCACGTCGTTGAAGATGACGAAGGCGAAGAAGGCCATGAGCACTACGAAGGCGGCCTGATAGATTCGCTCCTTGACGTTGATGTTGATCGGGCGGCGAATGGTGCTTTCGATCAGCAGGAAGAAGATCATGCCCCCGTCGAGGATCGGAAAGGGCATCAGGTTGAGTATTCCCAGGTTAAGACTGATGGACGCGGCGAGTTCGAACTTCGGGGCCCATTCCCTGGTCTGAGCTGCCTGCCCCGCCACGCGCGCGATACCCACGGGCCCGGAGATCTGGGAGGCCGAGACCTTGTGGGTGAGGATACGGCCGAGGACATCGAGAATGAGCGTAGAGTTTTCTACGCAGAAATCCTTCGACTCGGCCGTGGCCTCGAAGAGCGACAAGGGTTCGGGTTGAGTGGGAATCTCGGAGGGCGGCTGATAGTTGAAGCCCATACGCCAGACAGATTCGCCGATCTGGTTCGAGGGAGTCACGACAAGGGGCGGAAGCGTCTGGCCATTGCGGCTTACGGTGAGCGTGACTGGCTTGCCGTGTCCCGCTTGCAGATAGGGCACGAGCGGCTCCAGGGTATGGAAGGCGTGGCCATCGACGGCGAGAATCCGGTCTCCGCCGCGCAGGCCTGCCTGGGCAGCGGGCGAATTGGGAACGACCGCGTCCACATCGATCGGTGCTTGCACGAGTTGGAGGAAGAGGCCGGCCTGGCTCAGGTCCAATAGCTTGCCCTTGCTCTCAACGGGAAGGCGCAAATCGACAGCGAGGCTCTTGCCGTCTCTCTCAACTGTGACGGGCACGGCCTGGCCGGCACCCTGGATAGCGGTGCGGCGAATCTGCTCCCAACTGGGGTTATCTTGAGCGCCAAAGCGACGGATGATGTCGCCGGGGGCGATGCCGGCCTGGGCCGCCGGTGAACTGTCTGTGACCCATTCGACCACAATCGGCTGGATCGAAGGAACCTCATTGATGAAGTTGAAGTAGACGACCATCAGCACAAAGGCCAGGACAAAATTGGCAGTCGGGCCAGCGAGGCCGATGAGCATCTGCTGCCAGCGGGGGTGCGAAGTGAGGGCTCCGGGGTCGTTGATCGGCGCTTGCGTGGCTGTGCCCGTCGCGGCGTCGCTCAATTCGCTGAAGTTCTCGCCGGACATCTTGACGTAGCCGCCGAGGGGCAACAGGCAGACTTTGTAGTCGGTGTCGCCGAATACGTAGCCGAAGAGCCGCGGCCCAAAGCCCAGAGAAAACGCCTCGACGCGAACTTTGCACAGTTTGGCAACGGCAAAGTGGCCGAACTCGTGAACCACGACCATGACGGCAATCAGAACGATAAAGGCGGCGATTGCGACCAGAATTTCATGAAAATCATGCATAGATTTGCAGTTCTTCCCTCGGTAGTGCGCCCAAGTTCTACACCCCACGGACGTAGGCCTGTCCGCGGGAACCTACCGCGCGACTGGCGCTTATGCCAGAAGAGTACGTGCTGTTTGACGCGCCTCGTTGTCCGCAGCGAGCACCTCGGCGATCGTGGCCGGATGCGACTCTGGCGTGGCTGCGAGCACCTTTTCAATTGTACGCGGGATTCCCATGAACGAGATGCGGCAGTCAAGGAATGCCTCGACGGCGATCTCGTCGGCTGCGTTGAGAGCGATGCAGTGGGCTCCGCCTTTCTCTGCCGCTTCAAAGGCGAGGCGCAGGCAGGGGAAGCGCTCGAGGTCGGGCTGCTCAAAGTCAAGATGGCTGAGCGCGGCCAGATCGAAGGTGAGCGTGGAGGCAGGCCGCTCAGGGTAGGCCAGCGCATACAGGATGGGCAGGCGCATGTCGGTCACGGAGATCTGCGCAAGGATCGAGCCGTCAACGTATTCGACAAGCGAGTGAACGGTGGACTGAGGGTGAACGGTGACCCGCACTTGAGATGCGGTGACATTGAAGAGACGGCAGGCCTCGATAACTTCAAGGCCCTTGTTGAGCATGGAAGCCGAGTCGATGGTGATGCGACGGCCCATCACCCATGTGGGGTGCTTGAGGGCCTGCTCGGGGGTGATGTTGGCGAACTGGTCGAGCGCTAGTTTGCGGAAGGGTCCGCCTGAGGCCGTGAGCCAGATAAATTTCACTTCGTTGTGCTCGCCGACGCGCAGGCATTGATGGACGGCGTTGTGTTCGCTGTCGATGGGCAGGATGGGGACATTGCGCTCGCGGGCGGCGCGGGTGAGGATCTCGCCTGCGGCCACCATGCACTCTTTGTTGGCCAGGCCGATGGGTTTGCCAGCGAGGATGGCGGCGTGCGTGGCTTCAAGGCCGGAGACACCGACGATGGCCGATACCACAAAATCCGCGTCAGGCAGGGTTGCGCACGCAACGGTGCCTGCGGTGCCGTGAACAACTTCGATGCCGGTGACGCCAGCTTGCTTGAGCTTGGTTGTAAGCTGGCCGGCTAACTCTTCGGTGGCCAGGGAGACGATCTGAGGCCGCCAGCGGACGGTTTGCGCAAAGGCTTCGTCGATGTTACGGCCGGCGGCGAGAGAGGCAACCGAGTAGCGGTCGGGAAACTGTTCGACGATGGAGAGGGTGCTTTGGCCGATGGAGCCGGTGGAACCGAGTATGGCTAGTCGCTTCATAATTCTTTCTGTTGATTGATTGGCTATTTGAGTCAGTGCCGTGAGATAGACGGTCTCGTGAGATTCAAGGCGTAATACCTGCAATGGAGCCAACGATTTCGCGAACCTGAACCTCACAGAGAACATCATCCGTGACGTTGCAGATGAAGACGGCGTTGCGGGCTCGCCAATCCAAACTGCGCATCTGCGAACAAAGGACTACTCCAGTTATCGGCGCTCCTGGGGGCAGTGGAACCTCAGAGGCGTATCCCTTGATCTTGCTGGTAATGGGACAAACAAAGGCCAGCGAAGTTCTCAGATTGAATCGTTTTGAAGAGAGGACCAGTGCGGGCCTGCGGCCAGCTTGTTCGTGACCGGCCTGCGGATCGAATTCAAACCAAACCAGATCACCCGAATCGGAACAGAATGGATCTACCAAAACTCAACCCCGCGCGGCTGGCCCCAGTCAATCTCTGGCATCCGGGCACCCTCTGGAGTACCCTCCAAGATCTCATCCAGTGTCTTGCGCATTCGAGGTTTTGCGGCGGTTGAATCCGATGGCCTGACGAGCGCAAGACCACCGCTTCCGTTCGAAACCCACTCTACAGGCTCGCCCACTGATAACGCGGCCTGGGCGACCAGTTCCTCTGGAATCTCGACGGTGAGGGTGTTTCCGACGCGGATGATTCGGGTCGTCATACAGCGAACTCCTAACGAAATGATAGCGCAAATCGGAGTTGACCGGCGACTCTCCATTTGTTCGCAGAGACTTTGGAGTTCCTCAGAACCATTGGTGAACTATCAGGGCATACCAGAGCACGGGAGCGGCCACCAGTAGTGCATCAACGCGGTCAAGGACTCCGCCATGGCCAGGCAAGAGTGAGCCAGAGTCTTTGACGCCCGCCGAGCGCTTGAGCGCTGATTCGGCCAGATCGCCCACCTGCGCACCGATGTTGACGACAACAGCAAGGCCTAGCCAGTACCAGACATCTTCGGGATAGGAGAGCGCAGCCGAGTCCCATTGCGACGCCAGCAGATGAGCCAAGCCGAGCAAGCCGCAGGTTGCCAGCAGGCTGCCGGCTACCGAGCCGAGCGTGCCTTCCCAGGTCTTATTTGGACTCAACGAAGGCGCCATCTTGTGGCGGCCCCATGCGCGGCCGATATAGAGCGCGGCTGTATCTCCGGCCCAAACCGCGCACAGTAGAAAGGCCACCAGCGAAGGGCCATTGGTCTGCTCGCGGAGAGCGGGCAAAGCGATCAAGGTAAATCCGATGTAGAGCAGGCAGAAGACGGAGGATGAGACGTCGGCCATCATCTGCTCAACGGGCCGGGAGAATGTGCAATAAATCAGCAGGCCCAGGCTCAACATGCCGAGGATGGGTGCAGTCTGGTCGGGCCATGCGAAGGTGCCGGCAAAGAGCGCCAGAATGGCAACCAGCACCGC
>Ga0181520_10010701_pt1 | contig 12229 bp, 15 predicted proteins | sample PEATcosm2014_Bin_29_FD_132451 | JGI IMG/M metagenome (GOLD analysis project Ga0181520, IMG submission 132451) | Peatland microbial communities from MTU Mesocosm Facility, Houghton, MI, USA - PEATcosm2014_Bin02_30_metaG | ecosystem: Environmental > Terrestrial > Soil > Wetlands > Peat | place...
CTTGTCAAACAACGCAACATTCAGCCAACCGCGACCGACGCTAGCCGCGGAAGGGAAGATGCTTTTCTCGTCACAACATACTTGACACGCCACGCCTCATATAAGGGAGGGACCCACGCAGTGGGAGGGTGAGGGTGTGCGCCGGTGAAAATCGTTCGGAGAGGCGAAAACTGAACGTTTCTTCAGGCTATTAGGATGGAACCCTCACCCTCCCACCGCTGCGCGGCGGGCCCCGCCCTCTCCCGCGAAGCGGGCGAGGGGCAAGTTTGGCGTAGTCGCGCGAAGTGACGGATGTGGGTACCAAACGTTAGATTTCGACCGCCCTAGTTCGCCATCAGGCGGCGCCATGTCGCCGCCATTTTGGCAAGCGCCCCCGCCGGTTTCAATCCGGCCCCTCGCGCCCCGGAAATGAACGTCTCGAAGATCGCCGCGACGTCCGCCGGGACGGCGACCGGCTGGCCCAGTCGGCGTCCCCTCGCCCAGTCGGCGAAGGCGCGGGCGCGCAATTCGCGGGGCGCCGCGCCGTCGGAACCGCCGTCGACCGCCATATCGATCACCCGCTGTTCGCTCACGCTCAGCGTGCCATCGCCCAGACAACGAAAAAGTTCCCGATACAACGTGGTCAGCGGGTTCGCCTCGCCCGCCGACGACAACAGGATCATATGCGTCCTGTTTTTTCCGGCGGAGGGAAAGGACAGCCCGTCATAGGGCCACGCCTCGATCTCGAGGTCGGTCAGGGCCTCCCTGGGCATGCCGTGCAACGCGGCCAGCGCCTTCGCGTCGTAGGGCCGCGCCATCAAGCGGCCGCCAACCACCATGCCGGCCGTGGGCATCATCGTGGAAACCAGGTCCCACATGTGGATGACATCCTGTTCGCTGACGTCGCGGGCGGCGGCTGGCTCAAAAAAGATGTCCGCCGTCCGGTCCCTCACATGGAATTTCTCGATCTCCATGACGCGCGGTGACGTCTTGCCAGGCTCATACAGCCATACGCTGCCGTTTTCCATCCTCGCTCCCAGCTCCTTCCCGCCGCCGTGCGCCATCATCGTCGCAACCGCATGCGACTCTCAACAGCTTCGTTGAAATTTCAAGAAAATTGGTTAAGGCCGCGACGGCGTCATTGCGCCGGTTCCAAGGTCACCAGCACGATGTCGTTGCTGCGCATGGGGACGGTGATCGACGCGGTGCCGCGCCTGCCGACCGGCACGACGCGATCGGTTTCCGCCGGATCGCCGGTCAACGCCTTCAGCCGATCGAGCTGCGCGCCGGTCAAGGCGTCGGGCGAGCCCATGTCGATATAGGCCGAATAGGCGTCGTTGACGCGGAACCCGGTACGGTAAATCCGCAGATGATAGGTCTGGGCGGGCAAATGCACCAGTTTCAGCGCCACGGATGCCGCCCGCGTCGCCGGGACGATACGGCTGTAGAACGAACGGTTGCTGGTCGGTTGCGCGGGCTGCGCGAAATCCCACGCGACGACGGAGGTGACCGAGCCGTCGGTCGCCGCCCAGACTTGCCGATCCTCGACCGGGATTTCGTTGCCGCGCAGGGCGTGCAGATATTTGTAGGCGAAGTAGGCGGGCTTGCGGATGCCCTCGCGGTTCAACAGGCCGAAACCGCCGTGGAACGGAGTCGGCGGCGGGCCGGGTTCCTCGAACAGATCGGTGTACACCCAGTAGCTCATGCCTTGCACCAGGCCCTGGCTGGTCTTCAGCTTGCTAAGAATGTAAGGCGCGCTGACGTAGGAGTCGTGGATCAGGTCGCGCGGCGTGTAGCTGGTGCTCCATTCGGTGAAATAAAGCGGCAGCGTGGGAAATTTCGACGCCGCGATCTGCCCGCGCACCCGCCGCACATCGCCGACGATGGCGTCCGGCGAGGGCGAGAGTTTGGTGTCGGCCTTGCCGTTCTCATCGAGAAATCCGCCGTCGACGCCATAGCTATGGGTGGTGACGAAATCGATGCCGGCGCCGCTTCGCGCCACGTGGTCGAGGAACTCGGGAACCCAGGCGGCGCCAGCCGTCGACGGGCCACCAACGCGCAACGCCGGGTCGACGGCTTTGATCGTGTTCGACGTCAGATCGAACAACTCGAAATAGGCCTGCTGATCGGCGCCTTCCCAGAAGCCGGACAGGTTCGGCTCGTTCCACACCTCGAAGAACCACGAGCGTATCTCGGCCTGGCCGTAGCGCGCTTCGAGATGGCGAATATAGGCGTCGATCAGCTCCTTCCAGGCCGATGCGACCGGGTGGGAGGTGTTGCCGTTCCAATAGAAGACCTTGTTTTCGGACGTCGCCATCGCCTTGGGGGTGAATCCCAGTTCGACGAAGGGGCGGATGTGCCGGGCCAGGAGATCGTCATAGAGCTGATCGATTTTGCGCCAGTCATAGACCGTCTGGCCGTTTTCGACCCGAACCGTGCCAAGGACGTCATGGAAAATGGCGTGGAACCGGATGTAGCGGAAGCCCAGTTCGTCGACCACGGTTTTCAATTGGGCCTGGCTGTCATCCCTGATCAAGGTGCCGGGGAAATCGGAACCGACCGACAGGTCGAAAAAGCGGTCAAGCGGCTGCGTCGCCTGGGCGACATCGATCTCGACATGACGCGCCGGCGCGGCGGCGGCCGGCGTGGTCAGGGACAGGCAGGCCGCCATCAGGCTCGCCAGCCGGAAATTCTTCGAACACCTCATGTTCCGACCCCCGTCAGTTGGCCGCCCATTCGATATGAACAACGCTATAACCATTGTCTTTCAAAGCCTTAAGCAGAACCGGCAGGGCGACGGCGGTCGTGTTGTTGGCGTCGTGCATGACGATCATGCCGCCGCCCGACGCCTTCAGACGATCGACCAACCGGGTCTTCAGGATCTCCGTCGTGTCGCTCGGTTGCCAGTCGTCGATGCCGAGATCGGCGGACAGCACGGTCGTGTTCGCCGCCTGAAGCGCCGCCAGCATCGTCGGCGTCTCTTCAAGAAAGGGGAAGCGATAGGCCGGCGGCGCCGTGCCGAAGGCCGCCCGGTAGGCGTCTTCGGTTTTCCGCAGGTCGGCAAGTTGGTCTTCGGGACTTAGCGTGGCGAGATGCGGATGGGTGAAGCTGTGGATTCCGGCGGAATGCCCCTCGGCGATCTCGCGGCGCGCCAGATCGATATTCCGCTCGAGGTTGGCGCCGACCAGCAGAAACGTCGCCCTGGCGCATTGGTCGGCCAGCGCCTTGAGCACCAGGGGGGTCGTTTCGGGGCGTGGACCGTCGTCGAAGGTGAGAACGACCTCGCCTTTCCGCAGCGGCAGGGCCTGATGCTGCATCGTGCCGTAGGCGGCGGCTTCGCGTTTCAGGGTGATCGTGCGCGCGGTCCCCAGCACGTCCGGGCCGCAATCAGCCCGCGCCGTCGCGGCGCCGGCTGTGATAGCGATACCAATTCCAGCCGCGGCAATCGTCAGGGCGTTTGTTGCCGGTCTCATCGCGTCTCCGAAGATTGATGGTCCGTTGGGAATAATGCCGTCGGACTATATCCGCTAACCGACGGCAAACTCGACATTTTTTAGGGCCTGTCGCATGCGGGTTTCGGCATCGGCGAGTTCCCCCTCCAGGGTCAGCGCCGCCGCCAGCTCCGCGCCTTGGATGGCGATCCGCTCGCACTCGCCCGGCATGGCGAACACCCAGGCCAGTTTGGCGTCCAGATCGGAAAGATCCGACAGGATTGGAATATAATGGTGCCACGGCCGCAATCTGTCGTAAAACCACTGGCGATACCCATATGCGGACTCGATTTTTAGTATTGTTGCGCCCAGGATCATCTTTTCCAACAACGACCACGCATTCGACCACCCGTCGACATCGATCAAATACTTGTATTCGATAAATTGATGCTTTGTAACTGGCGCCTTGACGAAGCCGGCTGTTTCGACGTCTCTTTGAAGACAGCCATCGATAATCGCCTCGGTACTGACCACACCGATGTCGAGTCTGTCGCGGAAGCGGCTTTTCCCAGCGGCATCGCACAGGTGCAGGCGTTGATGCCAGCTCCAGTCGCCGCGGCCCACCTCCCCGATTTTCTTGACGGGGCGCCCATTCGACGCCCCACGCCAGAACACGACATCCGCGCGTTCCCGCCAGGTTCGCCCATGAGCGCGGACGAAATCGCGCAACTCACTGTAGTTCCCGGAATTGAAAAAATGCGGGTCGGGAACCAATACGGAATCAGGCCTGGAACAGGAGAAGGCGATACGACTGTAGTCGCCCTCCGTTTCACATCCATCGCTGAAATTGATTATGCATTCTTTTGACGTGCCAACGTCCAGTTGTGGTGCCAGTTTCGACAGTATTACGGAAAACATGCCGAAATTGCGCAGGCTCATCGCCGGTGTCAATTCAATGCCGTGCTGGAACATGACGAGGGCGCATTGGCGGGTCAGTCGCACCAGTCCGTGCGCCGGCGACGCGAGCGGGCGGGGCAACTTGCCCGGCGCCGACACGGAGCAGGTGATCGGTATCGCGCTCGGTTCCGAGAACGCCATGGAAAAGGCCATTGCGAGCAGCGCGTAAGCCTCGTCCTGGCGTCCCTCCGCCAGCGTCTGGGTCGCCAGATCGCGAAGCGCGATGGCGGGATGAGCGTTTGGGGCCATTCCTCACCAGAATCCGAGGTCAGCGGGCCAAGACCATTGATAGTTTGACCCGATTCCGGTTAGGGACGCAACCATTTGGGGCGGACCTCGGGAAGAGGTTGCTCACGCGACGGTGCGGCAAAGGTTCAGGGATCGGAGGCGACAATCGCTTGGAGGCGGGACCTTGTCGCGTCGTGCTGAGGAATGAGTCGGTCGGCTTGATCCGCGAAGTATACGGATTTGGCGGTGTCGCCGTCCAACGCGGCTTCACGCGCCAGAACGAAAGCGGCCAAGCCTTCATTTCCGGTCTTTTCGAAGACCGTGCCAAGCTGGTGCCAGATCAAGGAATCCTTGTTGTCGATCCCGGCTGCGTGAATCAACCTGGCTTGCGCGTCCAGCAATACGGCAGGCGAGTCCTGATTGATCTCCGCTTGCGCCGTTTCCAGCTCCAGCAGGGCGTTATCCGGCAACAGGTCCTGCGCCTTTTTGTATTCCGCGATCGATTCGGCGCCGCGCTGGCTTTGCCATAATATTTGCGCTTTCAACTCATGAAAAAACGGATCGCGGGGTTGGCGCTCGATAAGGGAATCCGCCAGAACCAACGCTCCGGGAAAATCCGGTTTCCGAAGCGCCGCCACGGCCCGCGCGTAAACCGACAGCGTGTTTGTGTCGGTCTTTTTGTATCGCGCCGAGGTGCGTTGCGGTGTCTCAGACAGAACACAAGCTTTGGCCCGGATCCTTTCGAAGGGTTCGCTAAATGCCGGATTGACGGGTTCGGCCGACCAGGGAGAGCGGCTTGCCATGGCCCGAACCCTCTCCACACGCTCGGCATCGATCCGGTGCATTTGCGCGAAGGCGGCCTTGTGCCCGGCATTGAATTCCTGGCCATCAAATCTCTCCATGAGATGGACCAAACCCACCGGCGATTGATGGGTTTTCTCCAGGATTTCAAGGGCGAGCTGATCGGCCGCCGCCTCCTGCGATTCGCTGTAGCGAAAGATTGCCTCGGGCGCCGTCCACGGGCCCTCCAAGGAATTAAAGGCTTGAAAACCCTCCAGGTCTCCTCGCCTTAGCTGATCGTTTGCGCCAATCAGACTGACAACCGACGACACGATTTGAATCGCGGCGACTTCATTCTTGCCGAGATGGTTCACCAGTGTCGGCTGATGCCCGCGAGCCAGATGGCCGATGACGTGAGCACCAACGCCGATTAACTCGCCAGGTGATTCGAGCTGACAGAGCAATCCCGAACTGATCAGAATCGACCGCGACTCGAAGGAGAAAACATTCGGGCTGGTTGCGTTGTATAATCTGGGTAGAACGTGGGTATCGGCCAGTCCAGCCGCCTGGACGAGAGGGTCAAGAATCAAGTGAAGCGCGCTTTCCGTTTCCGCATCACGAATTAAGACGACACCGCCTTCATTCCCTTGTGCCGTCGCCGCGAGCGTCATGACCGTGACGATGACGGCGAGACACAGTGACCGCTCGGCGATTGGTTTGAAGCGCGGTCCGCGCGGATTCACCATGGGCGTCTTCCGTGGTCGGGCCGTTATCGGTGGCCGGCGCTCACCAGAAACAACGTCCATAACCGACTTCATCAATTGCAGACGTCGTATTTCGCGACATCTTCGCCAAATTGAATTGCTTGCCATCGCCTTGGACTACACCCCTGGGAAGCGCCACGGCTCGAACCGGTTTGCGAGAAGGCGCTCTATGCCAGACAACATTTCCTGTCGATACTACCATTGGTGAATGATGTTCAAAATAGCTATCGTCAAGCATTTTCATGGTGTCCGTTTGCGACCGCGACGGTTGATCGCCATGCCAGAACCTCGGCCCGGCACTACGGCACCTCAGAGGAAATCAGGCGCGTTGAAAATCAACCCGGACGGCACTGTCGGGAAACTTCATATTCACCGTCATCCTCGTAGTGCTGGCGTTGTTCACGCGTAATGAAGTTGCCGCAGTAGAGAATTACTTGCGATGCCGACTTAATTCTCAAGGCAAATACAGAAGTCATCGCGATGGAGCCAGCAATCGCCCTCGCGTTGGTGATTGTCGAGTCTCAGCTTTAGCCCTTGCGCCAAGTCGGGTCGGCGGTCCGCCAGCACCTTGTCAAGCGCCGACATCCCGGCAGCGTCCCGAACGCCGACAAGCGGATAAAACCGCATGAAGTCACAACGGCGGGCGGAGAAGGTTGCGTCATCATCCATCTTGCGGAAGATAAACACGAAGCCGCTATTGAGCGTGCCGGTCAGCGGCAGCAGCATGCGCCCGCCGGACCGTAGGGAATCCGTCCAGGGTCGGTGGATGGTCGCCATCCCAGCACTGGAAAAGATCACGTCCACGGGTGGAAGTTGGATCGTCAGCGCGTCTTCCACGACCTCGACATTATGCAAACCGGAAAGATTCTGGCGTGCTTGCGCTCTCAGGCCGGGATCGATCTCGGCGGCGATAACACAACCATTTTCGCCAACCAACTCTGCCATGATCGCGGAAAAATAGCCCAATCCGCAACCGATATGAAAAACCGTCTCACCCGGTTTGATGTCAACGGCTTCCAGGAAGCGGGCAATTCGCGCCGGATTCCCCGTATTGAGTGCTCGTGGGAGGTCGAGGCAAACTCCCACGGCATGGAGAATGCGAGAAACCGAAGCATCTTGAGTTCGATAATAGCTCCCCTGGATGTTTTCGACGTCCCATGGTCCGGGGGGCAAAAAATCTTCTCTTGGCACGACGCTGAACGCCCTCAGAAGAACTTGGCTGTCAATTCCCCCGATCGCGGCTATTTCCTCAGCATAGCGCTGGCGTTGTTCCGCGCGACTGTCACCCATGCCGTCTCCGATTTATTTGGGGCGAGATAATTCTAGAATTGCCAATCTGCCGCCGCAATGGAGTGTGGTCAATCATTCGGCTGCCATCGCGGCCCTTGCCTTGGCGATCGTGATTGCGTCCGGTTTGCCACCGGGCACCAGGCAATTCGATCAGACGCGACATAATAATAATGTATAGGTTATTGAAATATTATATAAAAATAGCCTATAACTAATTAACTATGACGTATCTGATAAGGCATAGGTTATGGAAAAGGCTCAGCGTAATGCCGTGGCTCGGCGACATCTGGACACCAGGGTCAACCAACGGACCCCCGTGGAAAACCTGGCGCGACCGCCACGCGGTTGGATCAAGGCCATCCGCGAAGCTCTCGGCATGACCACGGCACAGCTCGCCCGTCGCATGGAAATCAGCCAACCCGGTGTCGTCATGCTGGAGCGATCCGAAGCCTCGGGAACGATCAAGCTGGATACCTTGCAGCGGGCGGCGGCGGCCCTGAACTGCCATCTTGTCTACGCCTTGGTGCCCAACGAGCCGCTGGAATCAATGGTCCTGCAGCGGGCACGTCAGCTCGCCTTGCGCCATCTGGATGCGATCGAACACACCATGAGACTGGAAAACCAGGAGGTTGAGGACCGGGCGGCCCGCAAGCGGCAACTCGACACCATGATCGACCAAATCAACGCCCGAACCCTGTGGGATGAACCATGACCGGACCAGGAAAGAATCATCCGGACGTAGCGCATCCGTTTGAGGCGGTGGATGGCGCGGCAACACCTCTGACCCCTGAGGAAAAGACCGGCCTCATTCCGTCCTGGGTAACGTTTCGCCATGAGCTGAACGAGGTGGAGCAAACCAACATCGCCGGGGGGACGCTGTGGGCGTCCCGTCAGCAACGGCGCGAACTGCTGGATGAAGACTTCCTGCGTGAGCTGCACAAACGGATGCTGGGTGAAGTCTGGACCTGGGCGGGGAACTACCGGACGACGGAACGGAACATCGGCATTCCCGCCTGGGAAATAGCGACGGCGTTGCGGAGTTTGTTCGATGATGCCCGACTCTGGATAAAGGATAAGGTGTTCGAGGCCGACGAGCTGGCGGTGCGGTTTCATCATCGCCTGGTGGCTATTCATCCCTTTCCGAATGGCAATGGCCGCCACGCCCGTTTGATGGCCGATTTGCTGGTGATGCACCTCGGCCGGCCGCGTTTTACCTGGGGCTGTGCCAGCTTGCTGGAAGCCGGCAAAATCAGGGCGCGCTATGTGGCTGCCCTGCGCCAGGCCGACGGCCACGACATTACGGCATTGCTCGCGTTCGCCCGATCTTGATCATTCGAACCGACGACACGAACGACGGAAGGTGCGGCGGAACTCGCGATCACACCACAGGTCGGATGAATTCCAGGCCGTTCTTGGCGTATCATCCACCGAACATTGATCAAGAGGTTTCAATGCCGAACAACGCGCAAGCCCTGATTGCGAAAATCCAGGCGCTCCCGCCCGAGCGATTCGCTGAAGTTGAAGACTTTGTCGATTTCATTGGGCACCGCGAACAGGAGCGGAGCCTCGCGCGGGCCGCAGCCGCGACCAGCGCCCCTGTTTTTGCATCAGTTTGGGACAACCCTGAAGACGCCGTCTACGATGCCCTTTGAGTTCGGCGACGTCATTCTGGTGCCGTTCCCTTTCACCAGCCAGGTCGCCTCAAAAAAACGGCCGGCAGTCATCGTCAGCAGTCGCGGCTACAACACCGCCAAACCAGATTTGGTTGTCATGGCTGTAACCAGCCAATTGCACCCTAGCCCTCAACTCGACAGCCTCAATTCGGATGATCAAAACACACTGCGCCAGACGATTCGCCGGATCGTCGGCGTGCCGAGGCACCTTTACCAACACGATCACTGCGCCATCGCGGCATTGCGATGAGAGCTATGTGCATCGTCTGGTGCGCCAGGGCAGGCTCAAGGCCCACCGCCAAGGCAAGTGCGGCCTGCGCATCTATTTGAACTCGATTACCGCCTACCAGGCGGACCGGGCGATCGGCGGCGAGAACGACCGGCGGCACCGGCGCCGCGAAAGGAACCGCTGGGGCCGGCGCATGTCGAGGCGTTGGCCCATCTGAAAGCGCTGGGGTGCCTTTGACCGGGGAGTCGTCGGGAGCAATGCTCGCCGATATATTCGCCAATAGCGAATTCCGGGCTTGACTTATTCTTCGCTATCAGCGAATTTCTACCCATGAAATTGATCCTGACCACCGCCGCCCTCAAGGGCCTTCGCAAGATCCCGACCAAGGATGCGACGGCGCTTTACGCGACGCTGGAAGAGATTGCCGCCGATCCGATCGGCGAACATCCCAAAGCCAAGAAGCTGGTCGGACTGCCGGGCTATCGGGCGCGACAGGGCGATTGGCGCGCGATTTACACCCTGGACCGCGAGGCTGACGAGATGATTGTGGATTTGATCGGCAACAGAGGCGAGGTTTATCGATGAACGCCATCACCCCCCTGGCCGAGACAGACGACACCGTCACTTTGGCCAAAAGCGATTATCAGGCCCTGCTGGAAGCCTTTGAGGATGCGGCGGACAGTTCGGCGTTCCTGGCGGCGCGGGCCGAGGAAGCCCGCGTTGGCAAGGAGATCTACCGGGCCAATTGCCTGCCGGCCGAGCTGGTCAAGCGGATGCTGGCCGGCGAGAATCTGGTGCGCCTGTGGCGCGAGCATCGCGGCCTGACCGGCAAGGAATTGGCGGCGGCGGCCGAGATCGCCCCGGCCTATCTGTCGGAGATCGAGAACGGCCGCAAGCCAGGCAGCGTCGATGCTCTGGCGAAGATCGCCAAGGCGCTGTGTGTGGCGATCGACGACTTGGTCGTGTGATCAAGCCGACTGGGCGGGCGAAGGAAGACTGAGAGCCGGGGAGGACAGCGGATGACCGTGTTTTATCGCCACAACCGGCAGGCCTGGTGTTACGCGTTCGAGCTGGGCGGCAAGCGCCATTATGGCTACGCCAAGCATCCCGACAGCGGCGAGATGGCGGCGACGCGGCGCGAGGCCAAGAAGATCGAGGATCTGGTGCGGGCGCACGCGCTGTTGTCGCTCGACGCGCCGGCGCCGAAAGCCTCGGCCTATTCGGTCGGGCAGGCCTTTTCCGCCTTTGCCACGCGCAAGATGAACGGCGGCAATTGGGCGAATCAGAAGGTCTACGTGCGCGAGCTGGTGGCCTATTTCGAGGCGGCGACGCCGGTGGCCGAGATCGACGAACAATGTGTATGGGATTACATCGCCTGGGCGCGGGCCAAGCCGCTGACGGTCTATACCGGGGCCGGCAAGCCGATCGACGCAGCGCTCGCAGCGCCCGAGGCATCGGCCTTGCGGACGCGGATGGCGGGGACGAGTCCCAGCCAGGAGTCCCAGCCAAGGGAATTCGCGAGGTTCCAGGGGGTCGCCGACCCCCTGGATAACCTCTTGTTTTCTTTAGGAACTTCGATGGTCGGAGCGGCGGGATTCGAACCCACGACCTCCAGTCCCCCAGACTGATGCGCTACCGGGCTGCGCTACGCTCCGATCGAAGGAGGCGCACTATAGCCATCCGGATTGGTGAACGCAACGACGCAAGGCGGGCTCAGCCCCGCGCTTTGCGCAGCAGCTCGTGCAGCGCGATGAGTTCCTCGAGTATGGCTTCCAGGTCCTGCTGCGGCGAGGTGTCGAAGCCGTCCTCCCCCGCCTCCTCGTCCGGCGTGGCCTCGATCTTCGCCGCTTCCAGCACAGGTGTCGGCGCCGGCACCGGTGCGGCGACCGAATCGCCGCGCACCGGTTCGCGCAGCAGTTTCTGCACGCCACGGATGGTGTAGCCGTCGCGGTAGAGCAGATCGCGGATTCGACGAAGCAGGACAAGGTCTTCCGGCCGATAATACCGTCGGCCACCGCCGCGTTTCAGCGGGCGAATCTGGGTAAACTTGCTTTCCCAAAAGCGGAGAACGTGTTGGGGAACGTCGAGTTCCTCAGAGACTTCGCTGATGGTGCGAAACGCCGCCTCCGATTTTCCAGTCCGGCGGGACTTGGCTTCCCCTGCCTCCGCCTCGCCTTCGATCACGTCGTGCGCTTACCGTCTGAGCGGCTCCCCGCCTTGACGATCCCCTCGTTGATCTTGTTCTTGAGGAGCTGCGAGGCGCGGAACACCAGAACCCGGCGGGGCAAAATCGGCACCTCTTCGCCGGTCTTCGGATTGCGGCCAACCCGTTGGCCTTTCGAGCGGATGGAGAAGCTGCCGAACGAGGAAATCTTGACGACTTCGCCGCGCGCCAGCGCCGACGACATCTCGTTCAGCACCAGTTCAAGAAGATCGGCCGATTCGTTTCGCGACAAGCCGACTTCCTGATAGACCGCGTCGCTCAACTGGGCCCGCGTCATGGTTCGTTCGGTCATGCTTTCATTCCTTCGCCGATGATCGCACGACCCTACAGCAAATGGTAGAAAGGCGTCAATATCAAAGGGATGGAAGATTACGTTGCGATCGCTGCAAAAGCGAAAAAGCGGTCACATCCGGACCAGGGCGGCACCCCAGGTAAAGCCGCCGCCCATCGCTTCGAGCAACACCAGATCGCCCTCTTTCACCCGACCGTCGGCCACCGCTTCGGCCAGGGCCAGGGGAACCGACGCCGCGGAGGTGTTGGCGTGCCGATCGACGGTGATGACGATGCGTTCCTTGGGCAGACCGAGTTTGTGCGCCACGCCGTCGAGAATGCGGCTGTTGGCCTGGTGAGGGACCACCCAGGTCACGGCGGACGCCTCCAGGCCGTTGGCGACC
>Ga0181520_10010702_pt1 | contig 12228 bp, 11 predicted proteins | sample PEATcosm2014_Bin_29_FD_132451 | JGI IMG/M metagenome (GOLD analysis project Ga0181520, IMG submission 132451) | Peatland microbial communities from MTU Mesocosm Facility, Houghton, MI, USA - PEATcosm2014_Bin02_30_metaG | ecosystem: Environmental > Terrestrial > Soil > Wetlands > Peat | place...
CCCCTGGTTTCAATCAATCCGATTGCTTCGCTCATTTCGTCTCCTCGAAGTGCAGCGTTCACCTCGCCGTTCTACTTCTTCGGCGCAGCTTTGTTCTGTTGAACGAAAGACGGCAGCTCGTCGTGAGGCCGTGAGATGACTTGCACACTCACCACTTCGCCGATTCGGGATGCTGCTTCCGCGCCCGCGTCCGTAGCGGCCTTTACGGCTGCCACGTCCCCTTCAACGAAGGCGGTTACCAGACCCGAACCTACGGTCTGCCAGCCGGCGAAGGTCACGTTTGCTGATTTGAGCATGGCGTCAGTCGCCTCAAACAGCGCAACCAGGCCTTTGGTCTCAATCATTCCAAGCGCTTGTTTCATCGCTTCCTCTCTTGTTGCGTAACGTTACTGCAATTTCTCTTACGTTATTTGAAAAGCTCAACGTCTTTGGTCAAATGCAGACCGCAGGCGTTTGCCTCGTCGGTGTCCATATGGACGTTGAGGCGGGATGTTGGATCGATTCGCACGTGAACTTTGTTGAATGTCACTCCCGACGCTCCGCCGATACGCAGCTTCATCATGTCGCCTTGCTTGACGCCGAAGTAGCCGGCTTCCGTTGGGTTCATGTGGACGTGGATGGCGGCGCGAATGACGCCCTCCTTCAGTTCGACAACGCCCTTTGGCCCAATGATGACGGCGCCCGGCGTGCCGGCGATGTTGCCGGAAAGGCGTATGGGCAGATCGTTGAAGCCGAGCATGATGGCGTCAGTAAACGCCAGTTCCACCTGCGACTGCTTGCGCATGGGCCCGAGGATGCGCAGGTTGGAAATGATACGGCTGCGCGGCCCGACAATCGTGACGGTCTCGTTGGCGGCATAGAAGCCTTCCTGATAGAGCGGCCGTTGCACCGTAAGGTCTGTGCCGGGCCCGAAGAGCACGTCCATATCTTCGCGGCAAACATGCATGTGGCGCGAGGATGCCTGCACCGTAAGCACCGGCGCGGGGCCTCTCTTTTCCCGTCCCAGGTACTCGAGCGCAACCTGGCGAACGATGCGCTCCACAGTCGATCGATCAATCGAAACCGAGTTTTGTGCACTTGCCATAAACGATCCTGTGCTGCTTTGTCTTACTTTGCCTGCCCCACCAATGTCTGCGTTGCTGTGCGCGCGCGTGTCACTACCGCAACGGTTTCGCGCGCAACAATTGATTCTTCATTGGCGGGAATTACGAGAACCTTGACCGTCGAACCGAGGGTCGAGATGGCGCCCTCGCCTTTGAGGTTCCTGTTCGCTTCGTCGTCGAGTTCGACGCCGAATGGCACGAGGCCCGTGAGAACCGCGGCGCGAATGGCGACACTGTTTTCGCCAATGCCGCCAGAGAACGTGATCGTGTCGACGCCGCCCAACTCGAGGAGAAAGGCGCCCAAATAGTGGCGAATGGCGCGCACAAAAACATCGAGAGCGAGGCGCGAGCGCTTGTCGCCCTTCGCCGCCGCATCTTCGAGGTCACGCAAATCGCCGCTGGTGCCGCTGATTCCGGCCAGGCCAGATCGAGAGCCTAGCAACGTTGCCATCTCGTCGGGCGAAAGCGAAAGCTTCTTCATCATGTGCAGAACGGCAAAGACGTCGATGTCGCCGACGCGATTGCACTGCGGGAGACCCGACTGCGGCGATGCGCCAAAGCTGGTGTCGACAGCGACGCCATCGCGGAATGCCGCAACGCTCGAACTGCCGCCCAGGTGGCAGGAGATGTGGCGGAGATTGTTGCAGCCAAGCGCTGCGCAAGCTCGCTCGCTGGCGGCGCGGTGGCTGGCCCCGTGAAATCCGTAGCGGCGAATGCTGTATTCGGTGCGCCACTCGTAGGGCACGGCGTAAGTTGTCGACGCCTCATCCATGAATCGATACGGGAAAGGCTCCATGACCGCGACCAGCGGAACACCCGGCATCTCTTTGCGAAAGGCCTTCATGGCGGCGATATAGGGAGGGTTGTGGGCCGGCGCCAGAAAGATGAACTCCTCCATGGCGGCCAGAAAGGCATCGTCGATGATCTGCGGCTGATTGTGCGGCCCGGCGTGGACCGCCTTGAACCCTACCGCACCGATCTCTGACAGGCTTTTGAGCACCTTGCCGGACCCGGCAATCTCCCCAATGCACTTGCGGATGGCAGCCGGGTAATCGGCGCAGTCGCTACCCACCTGCCCGATCCGCTCCACCCTTCCCTGGGCCAAAACGGTCTCGGCTGGCGGGAGTTTGGCAGGGTCTGCAAGGGCGTTGTCGGCCAGTTCAAGCAGCCGGTACTTGAACGAGGTGCTGCCGATATTGGGAATTAGCACTTTCATTGTTGAATGATCTTGATTGAAAATGAATGATACGATACATTATTCACCAGAGTCAATCTTGAATTTGGCTGATTCTGAGGTAGAACGCAAGATATGGCGCCAACAACTGGCACTTTCGGGTCAGGCCCTTTCGGCAGCACTACGACTCTTGACCGCATCGCCGAGCTGGGAATCGTCGGCGCGGGGGGTGGGGGGTTCCCGACCGCAGTCAAGCTCAAGACGCCGGCCTCGATCCTGATTGCCAACGCCGCCGAGTGCGAACCCCTTCTCCATAAAGACAAGGAGCTGCTTCACCATCACGCCGAGCCCTTTCTTCGCGGCATGCAGATGGCCATGCAGCTGGTAGGCGCCGGCGAGGGCGTGATCGGCGTCAAGGAAAAATACCAGGACATCATCGCCGCGCTCGAAGGTCGGGCCCCGAGCGGCATCCGCGTGCAGGCGCTGCCGGACTGCTACCCGGCGGGTGACGAATTCATCCTGGTGCACATGGTGACGGGACGGGTGATTCCCCCAGGCGGCCTGCCGAAGGATGTGGATGCCGCAGTGGCCAATGTCGAGACCCTGATGAACATGGGCATTGATCGGCCGGTGACTCACAAGTATCTGACCGTGGCGGGCGCCGTGGCCGAGCCAGTAACACTTCGCGTTCCCATCGGCATCACCATTGGCGAAGTGATCGAGGCCGCCGGCGGGCCCTCCGTTCCCGACTTCGGCATTCTGCTCGGCGGCGTGATGATGGCCAAGCCGGCCGCAGACCTGAGCGTTCCTGTTACCAAGACCACGGGCGGCATCATCGTTCTGCCCGCAGAGCATGCGCTCATCCGCCGCCACAACGCGCCCTGGATGCACATCGCCAAGATTGGCCGGTCGGCATGTGACCAATGCCGCTTCTGCACGGAATTTTGCCCGCGGTTCCTGCTTGGACATCCCATTGAGCCGCACCGCGCGATGCAGTCGCTCGGCTTTTCAAAGCCCGGTGACCTGACGGTGGCAACGCTCTACTGCTGCGAGTGCAACCTGTGCACCATGTTCGCCTGCCCCGAGGACCTCGATCCGAAGAGCGTCTGCGTGCAGGGCAAGCCCGTCGCCCGCGAGCGCGGACTGACTTGGAAGGGCACGCCCGAATCGATCGTGCCGCATCCCATGGGCGAATTCCGCCGCGTGCCGATGCGCCGGCTAATAGCCAAGCTGGGACTGGGCGAGTTCAACAATACCGGCCCACTCAAGGAGCACAACTTCGCGCCGCGCAAGGTGACTCTGCCGCTGAAGCAGCACGCTGGCGCGCCAGCGGCAGCCACCGTCAAGTCCGGCGACCGTGTGCGCGAGGGCGATTTGATCGCCGCGCCGGAACCCGGCAAGCTGGGCGCGCGCATTCACGCAAGCATCGACGGCAAAGTGAGCGCGGGCGGCGATGCAATCGTGATTGAGGCGTGAGACAGTGGTCAGGGGTCAGGGAGTGTAAGACGAAGACTGGGCGCAATGCGTTTGCGTGAGACGTGCGATTGACACGGTAAGACGCCGGGGTTCGAGCGCGGGACGCCGTAAGACGATGTGAGACGGTCCCGTGAGAACAAGGCGTCAGGAACGACAGAGCAAGACGCCAGCGGGCAGTGCGGGGCAGAAACAAACGACCGCGGGCTTTGAGCTGTGAACTACGAACTCTGGATTGGAACTCAGAACTGGGACCGAAGGGAGCAACATCGTGGCGACGGAAATCGATTCCATTGGACTCATCGAGCTATCGAGCGTGGCCACTGGCTTTCTGGTCGAGGATATTATGTTGAAGGCCGGCAGCGTCCAACTACTGCTGGCGCGTAGCATCTGCTCGGGCAAATTCCTGATCGTCGTCTCAGGCGACGTGACCAGCGTGCAGTCTGCTCTGCTGGCCGGAGCCTCCGCTGCCGGAGCCTCGCTCATCGAGCGCCGCCAGATCGCCCGCGTTCACCCCTCAGTGTTGCAGGCAATTTCGCAAACCGTCGATATCGATCCTGCGCAACTGAAGTCGCTTGGCGTCGTGGAAACCTTCTCCGCGGCCAGCATCATCGAAGTCGCCGACGCGGCGGTTAAATCGGCCAACGTGACTCTGCTCAAAATCCACCTGGCCATGGCTCTCGGCGGCAAAGGATTTGTGGTGATGGCCGGCGATGTGTCGAGCGTGCAAGACGCGGTGAAAGTCGGCTGCAAAGCCGCGGCCGACGACGGCATGCTCGTCGGCAGAGCTGTCATCGCCGCCCCATCGCTGGAAATGTTCAAGGAATATATATAGAGACAGGGTCCGTAGTTTGTCATCGGGCGCGACGGATTGTTTCGAAGCGGGCTACGAGCCGCGCAAACGCGCTGAGGGCGGCCAAAATGTTAATGGCGAAGAAAAAAGGAGCCCGCGGATGGGCTCCCTTTTTCTTGGTATCGCAACGATCATCGGGCGCGTTTACGAGACTTTGCGGCGCTGTTCATCCTGCTGCTGATCCTGCTTGCCGCCAGCCGGCGCCGGGACGGATCCGGGACCCTTTTGATTCTGCGGATTGTTCTGGTTCTGGCGGTCACGATTCCGGTCGTCGAATTGGTTCTGCCCTTTCTCATTCTCCCGATCCTGATTGCGGTCATCCTGACCGGATTGTCCGGGCTGACCGGGGCGGTTTGAAGATTGAGTCGGCTGGAACTTCTGCTGCGGGTTTTGTTGTTGGTTCGACTGTTCCGTTCCGCTCTGCTTGCTCGTATCCATTGACATAATGATCTCCCTATGGCCGAGAAATTTTCCCGGTCCCTGTGGTGAGATACAAGGGTCCGCCTCATCGTTGCCTTCAATGATTATCGGGATTTCGTGAGATGAAATAGCAAGATTCGACCGGGCAATGCGCGATGGATGATGGCGCGATAGTCAAATACGATTCAGATCCGCAGCTTGCGCAGCGTGGCGCGCACGACATGCCGCGAATTTCGCAGGACGATGACGAACCGCCAGCTTCTGAGGCACGCGAAATTGTTCCCACAAAATAAAAGGGCCGGAATTGATCCGGCCCGAATGGGAGAAAGATTGCGAAACAATCTCACTCTCTTAAGCTGACTCCATTAGACCGGAGAAGCACTTTTGCGACAATCGCCAATTCGCGGCATTACAGGTGCGAGTTACCGATAGCTCGCAAGTAATCCGTGAAGGTAATAAGAGAGCTGAAGCCAGGGGACTAAGGAATTCAGGAGCAAGAACGAGCGAGTTCGGCACAAGACTGGACGGACTTAGACCAGATCGAGTACGTGGAGCGCAGGCGTGGACGCTGACCAAGTCATGTTTTTCCTTGTGGCTGCGTGTTTTGGGACATGCTCACGGTGCGGCGTTCACACGGCTGTACAGTCTCTTGAGTCTTGAGTTTAAGCCGTTTTGATTGTTATGGTTGGAGGCGATGTACAGCGGTACAGCGGGTGTACGCGCGCTTGTCTTACGTGCGGAAGTCGTTGAATTGGAAAGGGTTGATGGCGGTTCGGCGGTACAGCCGGAAATTTGGCGTTTTTTGGGGCATAGGGGGAGGGGGTGAATCAGGGGACGAAGGGAACAAGGGAACGAGGTAACAAGGGGACCGGGAGCGAAGTGGCGAAGAGGGAACCCGAACTGGGCCGGAGTTGGAGAAAAGTCTGCCATGAAATGATTGTGCGCCGAAGGGATGTAATGATCTGCAAAGTATTTTCAGGGTCACGGACGGGCTCTATAGCGGCGGGTCGTGAGTCGTGAATGACTTCGATGATCGGTTCAGGGTCCACGAACCACGTTCCACGAATCACGGAATCGAACGAAATTCATCGAATTCTGGTGATGACCATCACGAGAGTCACACGCCACTGGCGTGTGTAATTTTCCTAGAGCCTCGTTCAACGACGACGAGGCAATCGAGGAGAACTTGATGAAGCGTTTCTTTGGTTTCGCACTATTGCTTGTCCTGTTTGCAGTTCCGGCCTTTGCCGGGGGTAAGACCCAAAAAGTGACGATCGGCGCGCCAGTACAAGTCGGGTCAACGCAGGTTGCCGCGGGAGAGTACGAGATCTCGTGGACAGGCACCGGATCGAGCGTCAAGGTGACTCTTGAAAAGAACGGGAAGACCGTTGTGACGTTTCCGGCAACGGCGGCGGTAATAAACAGCATGCCGGGAATGGAAACTGCAGACCAAGGCGGAGTGGCGCGGCTTCAAGTGCTGCATCTGAACAAGATCAGCTTTACGGTGACTAGCGCTCCGCAATCGGGACAATAAGCGGCGCCGATACCCTGCGGCCGATGCGGTGAGCCGCCGGCGGCTGCGGAGCGGGATATGGGGGAAATCGGGACAGGCGCGAAGCCCGACCTGTGGGTTGTGTGCGCCCACTGGGCGGTGGAAACGCGCGGCGCTGCGCCGATGGGTTGCGAATTGTAGACTTTCAGTGCGAGCCAGAGAGGCCAGCACTGGAGGCAAGTTGAGAAACGCGACCCCGATCTCAACATACTCGTCGCAGTCTGTCACCTCGGACACAATCATCAGAGCGCGAGCCTTGATGGTCACGCTGGTCTGCGCCTGCAGCGCGCTGCAGGCGCAGAGCCACTGGGCTCATCCTGGGCCGGGCGGCAAACTGGTTTACGCCGAAACGGCCAAAGGCGACCGCCTTCCGGATTTCTCCTACGCCGGATACGAAGGCGGCGGCGTTGCATTGCCGACCGTGCCGGCGAAGCGGAAGATTGCGCCCTCGGGCGCGGATGACACGGCCCTGATCCAAAGCGCGATTGACGCGGTTTCGGCGCTGCCGATCGGGATTGGTCCGGGCGGCAAATTTCGCGGAGCCGTGGAGCTTGCGCCGGGCACGTTTCACTGCTCGGGGACGATCGCGATTACTGCTTCAGGCGTGGTGCTGCGCGGCGCGGGCGCTGGTGAAAAAGGCACGACAATCCTGATGACGGGATCGCCGCATCTGGCCATGCGCATTGCGGGCAACCTGGCGCAAACCAAGGCGGACGCCCAAACCTACCTTGGCGACGCTTATGTTCCTGCGGGCGCAATGAGCGTTCATGTTGCCGACGCCGCAAATTTTCACGCGGGCGATTTGCTGCTGATCACGAAGCCGGTGACTGCAGGCTGGGTGCACTTTATGGGCATGGACGACTTGCGCCGGAACGGACAGGCGGAGCACTGGGTGAGCGCGAGCCACCTGGATGTACGACGGCGGATTGCGGCCGTGAGCGGCAACACGATTACGCTCGATGTGCCGCTGATGGACAGTTATGACGCGAGCTTTTTTGACGGAGGACACGCCGAAGCAACGAAGATTGAGGTGAGCGGCCAGATTGCGCAGGTGGGCGTGGAAGACCTGCGCTTTGTGGCGCCGAAACAGAGCATCGCGCTGGGCCAGCCGGAGTACAGCGGCATGCAGGTGCGCGATGTGGTGGATAGCTGGGTGCGGCGGGTGACCTGGGAAGAGACGACCAACGGCGTGAGCTTTAACCCCGGCAGCGAACGCATCACGTTTCTGGAGTGCGATCTGGAGCAACACGTTCCCATTACCAGTTCGGCAAAGCCCGCGGATTTTGCGGGCAACGGGTCGCAGATCCTGATCGACCGGTGCACTGGCAGCGGCGACAGCACGTTTTACTTCGCGACACAGGACCGGGAGCAGGGTCCGATTGTAGTACTGCATTGCAAGTTTGAGGGGAACGGGCACATGCAGCCGCACCAGCGGTGGTTTACGGGGCTGCTGATTGACAACTGCGAAGTACCGGGCGGTGGCATCGACCTGATGAATCGCGGGGAGATGGGCTCTGGGCACGGGTGGCCGATTGGGTGGTCGGTGGTATGGAACTCGACGGCACAATCGTTTGCGATGAATACGCCGCCGGGGTCGATGATCTGGTCAATCGGGAATCGGGGTGAGGAGGTAAATCCGGTGTTTCCGGTGTTCGATGGCGGACCGCCGCGCGCGGTGCTTGAGCCGGCGACGATTGAGTCAGCGGGCAAACCGGTTGCGCCCGAGAGCCTGTACCTAGAGCAACTGAAGGAGCGGCTGGGGCCGAAGGCGGTGAAGAATATCGGGTATTAGGGCTGGGAATGGATTGTTCTTGCAATTCCCTGCGGAGTCTAGAAGAATCCGAAGTATTCAACGCCGGGCTAGAAATACCCGGCGCGGTGGATTCCCCAACAATTTAGACAACGAACGCGTTTGGTTTTGCGGCCCGCTGAGTGAACATTTACGCTGCCTGGCCTCGCGAGGGAGTTTGTGATGGCGACGTTTTCGTTTCAGACCTGGAATAGCATCCCCTTCAAAATTGAACGGAAGCCGGGCAAAACGCCGGGCACAGTGATTCTGCGTTTTTGCGGACCGTTTACAACGCGGGACGCGTACAGCGTTATGCCTCCGCTGGCGCTGAAGAAGATGCTGGAACTGGAACCGGAGCCGGGCGAGGAGCCGCTGACCAGGAACATTGTGGATCTGACCCAGTGTCCGTATATGGATTCTTCGGGCGTGGGCATGATCGTGTCGCACTTTGTCCACTGCCAGAAGAAGGGTGTGAAGATGATTGCCGCGGGATTGAGCGCGAAGGTGAAAGACGTCTTCAGGATCACGAAGGTGGACAGCGTGATTCCTCTAGCCGCAACGGTTGAGGAAGCGGACATCGGCTGAGGGCCGCAAGCGAGCCGAACCAAGAATTCATGGAAATGAAATTTTTTCAGGATGCTGTGAGACCTGGCGGCAGGGCTGCGCTATTTTTGCAGAAGCGGCTCGAGCTGGTGCAGTGCTGCGGTCATGCCCGCGCCGTCGCCGTTCTGGACTGCGGTGAAGAGGGCGACCCAGGAGGGGCGGCCGGTAGCGAAGGCGGGAGCGCTCGAAACGAAGTGAATGATACCGGTGTAGTCGAGCGGGTCTGCGGTAACATTGGAGGCCTTCGCGAGGAGAGCCTGCATAGCACCCAACGCCTCGGCGCGTTGTCCGGTTTTGGTGGCGCACGTAAGGCGCATCACGTCGCGATAGTAGGCTAAAGATGGCCACAGCAGCACATCGTCGGTAAGGGTCTGTGCCTGATTGAAGCAATCAGCGAAATGGGATGACACAAAATTGGCTTCAACAAGACCCGCTTCAGCTGCCACCCATTCGTGAGGCAGATCGGCTTTCGTGAGCAATTCGAGCGCATTCTGTAAGGCCTGCACCGCTTGATCCAAGAACGCGGCGGCCACGTCTCCACTCGAACGTTCTCCGCTGGTCAGGAGCGTAAGTCCGAGGTTCGTTTCAGCCAAAGCCCAGTCCTGCGGCAATTCAGTCTTAGTGACCACATCGAGTGCGCTCCGGTAGGCCTGCTCACCCTGATTGAACAGCGCCATCGCTTTGTCGCCGCTGCTGCGCGCGCCCTCGTCAACCAGCGCATTCCCAAGATAGATTTGCGTCCGAGCCCAATCCTGGGGCAGATCGACCTTGTTGCGCACCTCGAGCGCACTGCGGTAGGCCAGCACCGCTTGATCGAACAATGCGACTGCGTGATCTCCCTTAGCGCGGTTGCCTTCCTCATCCAAGGCGATACCGAGATCATTCTCTGTCCAGGCCCAATCCCGCGGCGTATCGGCCTTTGTTTCCACCTCGAGCGACTTCTGAAAGGCTTGTATCGCGCGATCAAACAGGGCCATCGCTTCGTCTCCAGTGGCACGATCTCCCTCTTCCATGAGAGTGAGCCCGAAGTTAAATTGACTTTTTGCCCAGTTTTGAGGCGAATCGGCTTTGGTGTATATCTCGAGCGCATTCTCGTAGGCTTCGGCCGCCTTTGTGAGCAATGGACCTGCTTTGTCTGAACTGGCACGTTCGCCTTCGTCTAAGAGCGCGCCCGCAAGCGCGACCTGCGTCTGTGCCCAGTCTTGGGGCCGGTCGGTTTTGGTTTCAGCATCAAGAGCCTTCTGGCATGCCTCCGCCGCTTGATTCAACAGAATTCGTGCCTTGTCACCAGTTGTGCGCTCTGCTTCGTCTGTCAACACAACCGCGAGGGCGGATTGCGCCGCTGCTGCCGCCTGCCGATCTCCCAACGCAGCATCGTCGGTCGCGAGCGACCCAAAATCGTCTGCGGATTGCGCCAGCAAAGCATGGCTCTGGCTCGCTGGAGCCGTTGTACCTTCGTTCCAACGGGCGCCGGCTTCGCCCGATCGAGCCTGCAGCCAGAGTTCGTGAAGGCCATTGTCGTCGGGATGCTTCTTGTATTCCGCGGCGGCGGTGGCTTCGACACTCTCCATGGAAACGGTGGCCTGGTGATATTGCAGGTTGAGCTGCGAAGCGCTGGCACTTTGCTGGCTGTTGGAGATCATTTGGCGAAGCTGGCCGCGGACTTTGTCCAGGAGGGCCTTTTCGAGAGAAGCTTCTTCGGCTTCGGCGGCGTCGATGGAGTCGTGATTGCTGTCGGCGGCTTGATTAAAGAGCTGGGCAGCGCTGGCGTAGTGTTTCAGAGCCACTTCGGCCAGAGCCTTTTGCTGAAGAGTCGCCTGGGCGGAGTCACGCTGGATCTGCTGGGCCCACTGCTGCACCTGGCTGTCGACTTGCGAGGAAGGAAAGCCCATTGCCTGTGCCCACTCCGCAAGCGCCGGGCCGAGGTCAGCTTTCTGGTCCTGCGCCTGCATGAGTCCGCTGACCCTTTTTTGAAGGCTGTCGACCTCGAGGAGGGAACGATGCAGCATAGCCTCAATTTGCGCGGGGCCGAGGAGCGCGGGAGAGCCTTTGGGCAGCAAGTTCACGTTGACTGTTGCGGGAAGCGCGTGCAGTTGGCCATCAGCGGGCTGATAGATGACCAAGCCGGTTGCCCCGGTGACCTGGACACGCAAATCTCCGCGCTGGGAGACTCCGGGAGAAACCGTGAGCAGGGCCTGGCCCTGGGTGTTTGTGACCTCCTGCGCGTCAGTGATCGAAACTGAGTTGTCGAGATAACTGAGAGAGACGCGGACAGCTTTGACCGGTTGCGGTGGTTGGGGAAGGACATTGAGAACGACGACATCTACATTCTGCTGGGCGGGAGACTGAGCGGCCGCGGGAATTCCGCAGCAGCCGATGCCAAGCAGAAGGAAAGCCGCGATTCGGGCCCATCGCCTCATCGCAATACCTCCGGGAAAGATCGGGGGAGGGCTCTTTGGCTCGCGGCCAGTTTAGCGCATCGGTTTGGGTTCTTAAACGGGAAGCTTTTGCCGGGCGGGTGACGCCCGACGCGGCCTGCTGAACTGCACAGGGATGAGCTTGAAACAACGCGGTCTAATTCCTTGCTGACCGAATCAAATGCGATCGATGACAGCGGGCTGTTCAGGAAGAGGGCCGTGAATGTCGATTTGGTATTTCGCGGCGAGCTCCATCAGCTTTTGCATGTCAGGAGGCGCGGGGGGCGCGGCGAGGTCGACGGCCTGTTCAAGAACGAATTGCTCGAAGCCTGCGGGAGCGCAAAGAATGAGCATCTTTGCGGGGCTGGAGCCCGCGATCCTGAAGCCGTGAGGAATGAGACGCGGCGAAAAGACGTATTTACCTGGACCAGCGAGAATCCACTTGCCGTCAGAGATGAAGGCCACTTCGCCTTCAAGGATGTAGAAGGCTTCGTCTTCGCGATGATGCGTGTGGTAGGGCGATGCCCAGCCGGGCGGCATATCGGAGTGCTCGATGAGGCCGAAGGCACCACCGGTGGTATCGCCGGCGGAGAGCAGGAGTGTGGGCAGACCAAGGAAGCGAAATGGCGCGGTCATTCGGTGATCTCCAGTTGTGACTTTGTGGGATGGGTTTGGGTGGCCCAAGGGGAGTGTAACAAGCGGGCGCGGGCGTTCACAGAAGATTGAAGAAACAACAGTAGCCAACCATGGATGGTGCACTGTTAGACTCGGACGTTTGGGCCACCACCATCCCCAAAAACAAAATCCAGACAGAATCCATACAAGGAGAGAGACGATGAAATTC
>Ga0181520_10010705_pt1 | contig 12225 bp, 6 predicted proteins | sample PEATcosm2014_Bin_29_FD_132451 | JGI IMG/M metagenome (GOLD analysis project Ga0181520, IMG submission 132451) | Peatland microbial communities from MTU Mesocosm Facility, Houghton, MI, USA - PEATcosm2014_Bin02_30_metaG | ecosystem: Environmental > Terrestrial > Soil > Wetlands > Peat | place...
CAGGTGAATCTTGAATTCCTCGCCAAAGGCGTGCTGGAAGCGGGCGGCGTTTATTATCCCGACACCCTCGTCGGCACCGATTCGCACACCACCATGATCAACGGCCTTGGCATTGTCGGCTGGGGCGTCGGCGGCATCGAAGCAGAGGCGGGCATGCTCGGCCAGCCCGTTTACTTTCTCACGCCCGATGTGGTGGGCGTCCACCTGACCGGCGCGATTCGCGAAGGTGTCACCGCCACCGACGTCGCGCTCACCGTCACCCAAATTTTGCGCAAGGCGAAAGTCGTTGGCAAATTCGTCGAATTTTTCGGCCCCGGCGCGGCGGCATTGCCGCTCGTGGACCGTGCCACCATTGCCAACATGGCGCCTGAATACGGCGCAACGATGGGCTTTTTCCCCATTGACGCCGAATGCGCGAATTATCTGCGCGCCACCGGCCGCAGCGATGAAGCCGTCAAGATTTACGAAAATTATTATCAGGCGCAGGGCCTGTGGGGCATTCCCAACAAGGGCGACATCGTCTATTCGCAGGAATTGGAACTCAATCTCGCCACCGTGCTGCCCAGCGTGGCCGGCCCGAAGCGCCCCCAGGACCGCATTGAATTGCCAAAGTTGAAACACGAATTCATCACGGCCTTCAGCAAGCCGGTCACGGAAAATGGGTTTGGCATGAAAGCGGACGAACTGTCGCGCACCGTGCATGTCTCTGCCGGCGGCGAAATTCATCCGGGCGGCGGCGACCAGAAAAACGGAAAAGCCGGCAGCGAACGGGAAATGGCTTCCGAACATCCCACGCCCGATCCGGTCCACTCCCGCGCCCGGCCCCTGGAAGGCAATGTGCGCAATGGCTCGGTGCTCATCGCGGCCATCACCAGTTGCACCAACACCAGCAATCCCTCGGTGATGCTCGCCGCCGGCCTGCTGGCAAAAAAGGCCACCGAACGCGGGCTTACGGTGAATTCCACCGTCAAGGCGTCGCTCGCGCCCGGCTCACGCGTCGTCAGCGATTATCTGGACAAGACCGGCTTGCAACCCTATTTGGACAAACTTGGTTTCAATCTCGTCGGCTACGGCTGCACCACCTGCATCGGCAATTCCGGCCCGCTGCATCCGGCCATTGAAGACGCCGTCGTCAAAAACAATCTCGTCGCCGCGGCGGTGCTTTCCGGCAACCGCAACTTCGAGGCGCGCGTGCATCAAAACATCAAGGCGAATTTCCTCATGTCGCCGCCGCTGGTCGTCGCCTTTGCGCTCGCAGGCCGCGTGGATATTGACCTCGCCAACGACCCGCTGGGCACCGGCACGGACGGCAAGCCCGTGCATCTGCGCGACATCTGGCCGAGCCTGCGCGAAGTCCGCGACCTCATGCAGGCCGCCTTGCAGCCCGAAGTGTTCCGCAAGCTTTACAAGGATTTCGCCGCGCAAAATCCCAAGTGGAACGAAATTCCCTCCAGCACCGGCAACGTCTATGAGTGGGACCGCAAATCCACCTACATCCAGGAGCCGCCGTTCTTTGAGAACTTCTCATTGACCGCCGGATCCATCAAGCCCATCACCGGCGCGCGGGCGCTGGCCATTTTCGGCGACAGCGTGACCACCGACCACATTTCACCCGCCGGCTCCATCAAGAAAACCTCGCCCGCCGGAAAATATCTCATCGAGAACGGCGTCACGGCGGAGGATTTCAACAGCTACGGCTCGCGCCGTGGCAACGACCGCGTGATGACGCGCGGCACATTTGCCAACGTCCGCATCAAGAATCTCATGCTGGCCGGCCAGGAAGGCGGCGACACCATTCTCCAGCCCGAAGGCAAAAAAGTTTCCATCTACGACGCCGCCATTGAATATCAGAAACGCGGCACGCCGCTGATGATTGTGGCCGGCCAGGAATACGGCACCGGCTCCTCGCGCGACTGGGCCGCCAAAGGCACCAATCTCCTCGGCGTGAAAGCCGTGGTCGCTCAGAGCTTTGAGCGCATTCACCGCAGCAACCTCGTCGGCATGGGCGTGCTGCCCCTGCAATTCAAGGACGGCACCACGGCGCAATCGCTCAAGCTCAACGGCTCCGAGAGCTACGACATTGTGGGCCTCGACGCCAACATCAAGCCGCAGCAGGATTTGACGCTCAAGATCACGCGCAAGGACGGCAGCGTGGAAAATGTTCCCGTCCGCTGCCGCATTGATACGCCCATTGAAATTGATTACTACCAGCACGGCGGCATTCTGCCGTTCGTCCTGCGCCAGTTGGTGGCGGAGGCGTAGGCCCGGCGCGCCGGGGCGCTGCCCGGCTCGTTGGCATGTTCATCGGGCCGCGTCAAAGGACAGTAATCCATTTGCGGCTGGTATCTTGAGACGCGTTCAGTTAAACTACAAATCGTGGTCACGCCGTCTCGTTCCAAGCGCGAATACTTTCGCCGCTTGGTCGAAGACAAAAACGAATGGTCGCGCCCCTTGACCGATGCAGAGCGTGCTCCTGGCTTTCCCGCTTGGTATGCCCATGAATAATCAATGAATATTACAAATTCCAACTCGCCCGGTCGGCGACCAATGCTCCGCGGCAGCGGGCCGCAACCGGGCCTGCCGGAGCGCATCATCACCGCCTGCGCCGGGGGCATGCCGGCGGACCAGGCCTTGCGCGAGCATCTCAAGGCGGAGCGCGACTTAATGCCATCAGACGCCCGGGCAATTTCGCAGACGGTCTTCAATTATTTCCGCTGGCGCGGCTGGCTGGATCTGGCCGCGCCATTGACGCTGCAAATCCGCAAGGCGCGGGAACTGGCGGGCAGTTTTATCGAAAATCCCGAATCGTTTTCCGATGCCAGCCTGATTGAACGCATCGCGCCCGACTGGCTCCGCACGGAAATGGAAATTACCCCCGCCTGGGCGCGGGCAATTCAAAGCGAACCAAAACTCTGGCTGCGCGCCAAACCGGGACAGGCCAAAACACTTGTCGAAAAACTGGGTGCTGCCAAACATGAGAAAGCCCTGCTGCCTGACGCCGTCCATTACAAGGGCGAGGAGGATTTGTTCAAGCGCGATGAATTCCACACGGGCGAATTTGAGATTCAGGACATTGCGTCGCAGGCCGTCGGCTGGCTGTGCGCGCCGCAGCCCGGTGAAACCTGGTGGGACGCGTGCGCCGGCGAAGGCGGCAAGACACTCCATCTTTCCGCCTTGATGCAGAACAAGGGCCTTATCTGGGCGAGCGACCGGGCGGAATGGCGGTTGAAAAATCTCAAGCGCCGCGCCGCCCGCGCGCAGGTTTTTAATTTCCGCGCCGCCCGGTGGGACGGCGGCGCAAAGCTGCCAACCAAAACCAAGTTCGACGGCGTGCTCATGGACGGCCCGTGCTCAGGCATCGGAACCTGGCAGCGTAATCCGCACGCGCGCTGGACCACGACGTTGCAGGACGTGAAAGAACTCGCGGCCATTCAAAAACAACTGCTCGCGCATGCCGCGCCGGCAGTGAAGCCCGGCGGCAAACTCATTTACGCGGTCTGCACCCTCACGCGGTCGGAAACGGAAGACGTGGTGGCAGATTTCAACGCAAAGTTCGCGGCTGAATTTGAGCCGCTGCTCTTGCCGCAAATTTCTGAGAGCCAGAATCTCCCCACGTCGGCGGCTGCGATCACCCTCTGGCCGCAGGATTTGAGCGGCAATGGGATGTTCATCGCCGGCTGGCGACGGAAGAAAAATTAACGGGTCCGCTGCGAGCCATCACCGCTGGCTCAAATAATGTTCGTCCCAAATTCAAGCAATTCAGTTGCTTCCAGCAATCAGAAAAATCGGGGCTTGAATTTGACGCGGCGTGGCGCACAATCGCGAAAATCCACCAAGCATGATCGAACTCAAGGTCTATTGCGACTGCGGCCAGAAATTCAAGTTCGACGTGGAGCCGGTCAACGGCCAGATGCCGTTCACCGTGGCGTGTCCGATTTGCCATCGTGATGGCACCTCCAAGGCCAATGCCATGCTGCAACAGATGTCGGTGTTTAAGCAGGTCGAGCCGCCGCCCGCACCGGCCTCCATCGCTCCACCGCCAATCGCACCGCAAACGCCGCTGCCACCTCCCGGCGCACCGTCAAGATTGCGGATAAATACCCCCGCGCATGCCGAACCATCCGCGGCTGCAACCGCACCGCCACCGCCCATCGCGCGGGCATTGGGAACAACCCCGCCGCCGATTGGCGCCCGCCCGCGCATGGGCAGGGCACCAGCGGCAACCGTGGAGGGAGCCGGGATGAACCCCAGTTTTGGCATGGGCCTGCTTGGTGGGTTCGCTGGCGCGCTGGTGGGTTCGATAATTTATTATTTCATTTTCAAAACCACCGGCGTTCGCTTCTTCCTGGCGCTGGGAGTCGGCGCGCTGGCCGGATGGGGGGCAAATTTTTTGGGCAAAGAGGAAGGGAGCAAGGAACTGGGCGGGATCACCGCCGTGTTCGTGATCGTGGGTGTCCTCGCCGCGCAATACTTTGTCATCTTGGGATTGTGGAATCATTCGATCCGTGAAGCGGAAGATGCCGGATACACCGAAAGTCTCACGGAGGCCAAAAAGGTGGTCAAGGCCATTCCCACGGGCTCGGATGGGGAGATTAGAATGTATCTGGCCAGGCAGACGGCCGATGACGGCGAGGCGATCAAGCCGGCCTCGGTGAGTGACGAAGAGGTCAAAGAATTTAAAGAGAAAGAACTGCCTGAATACCAGAACCTCGCGAGTGGCAAGCTGACCAAGGAGCAATATATGGCCCAGTCTGGAATGGATCCCGAAAAGTTGAAGAAATTCATGAGCGAAGAGGGAAACACCTTCAAAGCCCTTTTCATTCTCCTGACACTCAACTTGCGCTCCATCATCTCCATGGCTATCGGCGCGGGACTGGCTTTCAAACTAAGCACCAACGCGCGCGGCGGGTAAATGCACCACGGTGCCATCCACCATCCACCCTGATGCCGCGTCAAACGGTTTCCGGCCTGACGACCGCCACGACCAGTGTCTCCGGCTTCAGATATTTTTGCGCGGCGGCCCGGGTTTGTTCCAGGGTGACGGCCTCGTATTTGGCGTTGTCGAGATCAGTGCTCAGGAAACCGAGGCCGTAAAGCTCATCCAGCGCGGTCGTGGAGGCGAGGTTGCCGAGGTCGGCGCGGGCGATTTTTTTCTGGCCGATGATTTTGGCTTTCGCGCGTTTCAACTCCCCGGCGGTCAATCCTTCGGTGCGCAACAATTCCGCCTCTTTCAACAACTCCTGTTCCACCAGTTCCACCTTGGCCGGTTCGGTGCCGGTGTAAAACACGAAATAGCCGGGCACGAGGCCGGCAAAATTCTGCGCGCCGACGTAGTAGGCCAGCCCCAACTGTTCGCGGATGCGTAAAAACAGCCGCGAGCCGAGGTCGCTGCAACATTCCTGCACCAAATCCAGCGCGTATCGGTCCTCGTTGTTCATCGTCGTGCCGGGGAAGCCAATGACCAGCACCGCCTGCTTCTTGTCGCGCGTCTCCGTGACCCGGTTGGACGCGGGGTGGTGGAGGCCGGCGGTTGAAGGCTTGATTCCCTCTCCGGCCGACCACATGCCAAAAGCCATTTCAACCGCGGCTTTAACGTCCGCCGTTTTGACATCGCCGTAGATGGCCAGCACGCAATTGTTGGGCACGGCGAGTTGCTTGTGAAACGATTTCAGGCCGGCAACAGAAACCCTGCCCGCCGTTTCCTCAGTGCCAAGCGAATCGAGGCCGTAGCCGCTGTCGCCGAACAGCGTGCGCCGCATGGCCAAACTCGCGCTCTTGAGCAGATCGTCCTTCCGCGAACGGATGCCGGCGATTTGAATTTCCTTTTCGCGCTCCAGTTCGTCGGCGGGAAAAGCCGGATTCAGCACCACGTCGGCGAGCAATTCCAGGCCGGTGGCGAAATCGCTGCTTAACACCTCGGCGTTCACGCCAAAGCTGTTGTTGCCGCCGTAGCTGTCCATGTGGCCGCCGACGGATTCGATTTCGGTCGCGATTTTTTCCGCGCTGCGCATGGTCGTGCCTTTAAGCAGCATCTTCGCCAGCAACATCGTGGTGCCATTGTTGGCGGCGGTTTCCGCGAGCACACCCCCCTGAAACACGGCGCGAAATTCCACGAACGGCAGACGATGATCTTCTTTCACCAGCAGTTTCAGCCCGCTGGCAAATTCGATTTTCTGGATGGGATGGTCGGCGTTGCTTTCAATGTCCGCCCTGGCCTTCGGCCGGGCGCCTTCGGGCAGCAGCGCGTAAAGGGTGCGGTTTTCCGGCGTGAGATAATGACGCGTCACGCGCTGGACATCGGCGGTGGTCACCTGTTTGACGGCGGCGAGATAACGCTCGGAAAAATTCAGGTCGTTCGCCGAGAGCCAGTTGCCGCCGAGATTTTGCGCCTGGCCTTCCATGGTTTTCCGTGCCGAGAGCGTGGCGGAGATAAACTGTTTCATGGCCTTCTGCAATTCATTGGAGGACACCGACATTGATTTTATTTTTTCAATTTCGGCGAAGATCGCCTCGCAGGCGGCCTCGAATTTATCGCCGTCCACCATGGCGCTGACACCGAAAAGTCCGGGCAAACCGGGGCTGTAAGTCCAGGCGTCCACATGATGCACGACGCCCTTGCGCTCGCGCACCTGCTGGAAGAGGCGCGAACTGCGTCCGCTGCCGAGCAACACGGAGAGAACATCCAGCACCGGCACGTCGGCGTGGCGCAATTCGGGGATATGCCACGCGAAATGGAGATGGCCGAGTTCCACGGGCGATTCCTCGATAATTTCGCGCGCGGCGGTTTGTTTCGGTTCGGACGGCAGGACCATCGGCGGCATCGCGCGGGTTTTGCTGTTGGCGTAGGCGGATTTTATTTGCGCGACAACCTCGCTGTTTTTCACGTCACCGGCGACGACGTAAAAGACGTTGTTTGGCGCGTATTTCTCCGTGTAATAATTGCGGATGTCGTCCGGCTTCACCTCGTTGAAAATGTCCGGATAGCCGATGATGGTGAAGCGGTATGGGCTTTTCGTGTAGGCGGTTTCAAACAACCGGCGGCTCGCGCGCCGGCCCGGATCGTCATGGCACATGTCCATTTCGCGGCGGATGACGTCCATTTCCTTCGCCAGTTCGTCGGGCGGCAACGTGGCGTGCTGCATGATGTCGCAGAGAATATCCACCGCCTTGACCGCGCCGGTATTGGGCACGTCAATATGATACACCGTGCGGTCGAAACTTGTGTAAGCGTTCATGTAACCGCCAGCTTCCTGCACTTCCTGATCAATCCGGCTGCCGGGGCGGGTGGTGGTGCCCTTGAACAGCATGTGTTCGAGCACGTGCGAGAGTCCGGCACCCAGCCATTTGCCCTCGTGAATGCTGCCGGCGGCGCACCATGCCTGCGCGGAGACGACCGGCGCGCTGTGGTCCTCGCGCACGATGATGGTCAAGCCGTTGTCGAGCGTCGTCAGGGTGACGCCGGGCGGAATCGAAGGGATGCTGTTGGCAATTTCTTTGCTCATTTAAAATTATGGAACAGGAAAGGTAGCCGGAAACAAAGGTCCGGCCAACGGAATTCGGTTCCTGAATTCGCCGGATCGGAACCGAACGCAACGGTTAAAAACACCCTTTCACCACGCCGCCATCCACGCGCAAGGCAGCGCCGTTCGTGGCGGCGGAAAGCGGACTGCAAACATACACCACCAGATTCGCCACTTCTTCCGTGGTGGCGAAGCGTTTTAACAGCGAGCTTGGCCGCACACTGGTGAAGAATTCCTTTTCAAATTCAGCGAACGGTTTGCCGCCGCTCAACTGTTTCACAAATTCATCCACCCCGTCGGAATGGGTGGGGCCGGGCAGCACGGCATTCACGGTCACGCCCGTACCTGCGCAGGTTTCGGCGAGGCCGCGCGAGACGGCGAGTTGCGCCGTCTTGGTCATGCCGTAGTGGATCATCTCGGCGGGAATTTGAATGCCGCTCTCGCTGCTGATGAACACAATGCGGCCCCAGTTGTTTTGTTTCATGCGCGGCAGATACGCGCGGCTCAAGCGGACGCCGCTTAAGACGTTCACCTCAAAAAACCGCCGCCAGTCGTCATCGGGAATCTGCTCAAACGGTTTCGGCTCAAAGATGCCCAGGTTGTTGACGAGAATGTCCACGACCGGAAATTGTTTGACGAGGGTTTCGACCGTGGTCGCAGCGGACAAATCGCCGATGAAGCTGTCCAGTTTCGCCGACGGGACAGCTTCCCGGATTTTGGCAAGGGCGGCGTGAACGGATTTCTCCGTGCGTCCGTTAATGATGGCCCGGGCGCCTTCGCGCGCGAGGCCGGTGGCGATGGCCAGGCCGATCCCCTTGGTTGAGCCGGAAACGAGCGCCAGTTTGTTGGCAAGTTGTAGATCCATAGGCTGCCAAAATCGCACTGAATCGCCGGGTGTCAAACGGCTGGGGCGTGCTTTTAAAAAAGTACGCGTACGGGCGGGCCCCTTCCACCCGTTTTGAGGCGCCGGTTCAATGTCGGTCGCCCGGCGTTGGGCAGGTGCTCAACGGTGTCCACTTTTGTCATCATGGCCTTGTTTAATTTTTTTAGTGGGATTTAGTCGGATTTAGTCGGATAAATGGCCACCCAGAGGGTGCCTTCCCCCCCCCGGCAGACCGGCAGGCCTGCCCGCCGACGGCGATACCTTCGGTAATGGTAGCGGCATCATGTGACCCGCCTTCGCTTGCTTTGGCGCGGCGAGAATTCCCGACAAGTTGGCGTTAGTGGGTGGCGCAAGGCCTTAGTTTTTTACCTTTATTCGGTTTGATTCAGTTTGATTGACCCTGACCTGGCTTGAGCTTGGGACCGCAGGTGGCGAGGCTTCGTTTGGGTTCGTTTTGAGCGGCCAGAAACTCGCGTCTTTTGTAAGAACCTGGATGCAGGTTGGCACATACAAGCGCAACTCTACACCATTCCTCAAAAAAGACCACGTAGCCGCTAACAGAATATGAGGGGGGGTGTAATACATTTCCGGGCAGCACAGGCAACCGCGGAACGGAAGAGAGACGCGGTTTCGTGCCAAAAGTGACAACTTGTCAGTGCGCTGGTTGCGCACCGCCGGGCGCGGCGGGAATGACGACAATCATGCCGACGGGCAAAGGTCCACGCTTGAGCCCGGGATTCGCCTTCAAAATACTTTCCGCCGTCATGGCGCAACCGAGCCGTTGGACGGCGCGGGCAATGATGTAAACATCTTCATCTTCGTGGACTGAATACTTTTTGCCCGGCAGGGGAAATTCCCGTGAAACGACGTTTTCGGAATCCGCGGCCACGGTATTGGTTAATTCCGCCGTGAGGTCAATGGTCTCCAGGCGCGGCGGTTCGCCGTCGCTGGACTGGGCGGGAAACCAGCGCAAGGTGTCCGCCTCCCTGCCCAGGACCGTTTTGCGGCAGCGGCGGACGAGCGCCTTGTAAAATTTATCCGCCCCTGCCGGATCGCGGTCCTTGAGCCAGGCGCCGGCGGCACACAGCACGCGGGCCGTTTCATCCGTGTTGTTCGGCATCAACTGCGCCGCCGCCCACGCCAGGGCCGCCGCCTGCCAGCGATAATGAAACCGCCGGTCGGGATCGGTTGGCCGCGAGGAGGCGCGCTGGATTTCATCTTCGGTCGCAAGATTGACAGTTGCCGTCAGCGAATTGGTGGACCGGGTTTGCCAGTTGTAACCATATTCAAAATCACCGCCGTAGATCGCCCAATCCGGTTCCAATTCCGTGCCGAACAATTCCATGCCGTCCATGCGCGCCAGCACGGCGGCGGCAAAGAGATTTTTCGCGCGCAAATCGGGCAGCAACGATTCGTCCCGCCCGGTGTGCAGTTCATCGAGAAAGGTGGTGTAGGTGTCCGTATAATTTGTCGGATAGTAGGCCACGGCCTCCGGGCTGAGGGTTTCGCGGGCGATCCGCCGGGCGAGAAGATAACGGATTTGCTGACGCGGACTGCTGATGACCCAGTCGCCATCCACAGTGCGCGTCTCCCTGGCTTGCCGCGACGGCGAAACGGGAGGCCAGTTGCGGTCAACGTATTTTTTCAACTCCTCCGTGGTCAGCACACTTTCGGCGACATAGGCCGCATCCATCCAATAGCCCGACCGCACCAACGCGTCGAGCGCCTCCGCATATTCGCGGCGCACCAGGTGCAACACCCCCAGCTCGCCAAGCGATTGGAGGCCAATGGCTGTTGACTCCTGCGAGTACGGGTCACTCTCCACAAACAAGCTTTGAACAAAATTCAAAGGCGCGTTCGTGCCGGGCAATTCGCGCGGAAATTTGCGGCTCACCTTAGCCAGCAATTTGGCCGCCTCGTCAATTTTGCCTGCGCGCAAGAATAACTTCGCCTGCAGCCATTGCGCGACCGCGCTGCCCCGGGCGTGGGTGACCCATTTCTGCGCCGCCGCCATGTTGCCAGCCTGATAGGCCGCGAGGGCAAGCTGTTCAGCGGATTCGACGTCCGGGACGCCCGCCGCGTCAACCGCCGCGAGCCAGTTGTCGGTGCGGTCAAAAAAACTTTTTGCGTCCGGGTCGTTTGTGCCCTCACTGCGGTCGTTGTAGGGGTGACGGGAAATCAAATAAGCGGTGACGATGGGGCGCGTGCGGGGATTTAGCGCGAGGGCTTTCAATTCCATGGGAGTCGAATTGCTCTCAACGACGACACGGGCGGCAGCAAAACGCAGCGAATTAAGGGCAGAGCCGTCTCCGGCGGCAAACTGTTCGAGGTAAAGCTCAATGGCGCGTTCATAATTTTTACGGTCCAGCCAAATCCGCGCCTCTTCACCGAGGCTGAACACGGCCAGGCCCGCCGAATCGGCGAACCCGTTTTTGGCCAGGGCGGTGACTTGCTCGTAATATTTAACCGCCTCATCGTCGTTGTACTTGTTCGTCAGACTTGCGTTGTATTCGCCGAGCATGAACGCGGCCCAGGTGGACTTGAAATGACGCTCCGACGCCGGCAGTTCCAAGACGCGCTGCCAAAGTTCAGACGCCTGCCAGCCGCCGTTGGTGTGCCACACGATGGCGCCCGCGAAATAATCCGCAAATTCACGCGGCAACCCCGGCGTAACCGCGAGGTCAGGAATCGCCGGCGGGGGATTTGTATTGGGCAGGCAGGTGTAATTGTTGTTCGTATCGTAATAGAAGCCGGGGCTGTAATACGCCCATTCGTTTTGTTGCGCGAGATAGGCCCCCCAGCTTCATGCGCTGGGCCAGATGCGCCTGCATCACCACCGTGGCCTGCTCACTGGACATCTTCGCCCGCTTGAGCGCGACGGCGAGGTCCGACATTTCCACCTCCGTGGACTGGTCATAAAAGGATTGTCCGGTGGGCGTGGGTACGACCGGCAGCCGGCTGGGCATGATTTTCATGCACGCCAGTTCGCGCTCAAAATCAGCGATGGGGGGCTGCAATACGGCGTGGTCGCCGTCGCCGAGCAGGTTGTTGGGGAAGAATGGTCCGCAGGCAAAAGTGTTGATTGCGAACCCCGAAACGATGGCGGCGAAAACTACGGCCGCGCTAATATTTTTTGACATCAAGCTGCACCTCACGGTCTTGGTCGAAGCGCAGCCAGCCGACGATTTGCGTTTCGCCAGCAGGCAGGCGGAAATTCGACAACGGATTTTGGAACGTTGCGGCGGAACCATTTTGCTCCGCCAGTACAAAGCCATGCAGGCCGTCACCCGCAATCAAACGGGCAGCCGGCCAGCGCGCTTCCACTGCGAGCCGTGAGGAAATGTCGAGTTCGCCGTCATTTACGAGGCTGATTTCCACCAGCCCCGCCTCGACACGGCGCGCGTCCGCGTGAAAACTCCCGCGCGGTACGCGTCCGGCGACTATCGCACCGAGCGTAGGCCAGCGCCAGTTCAAGTTATCCACAGCCACCGGCAGCCGGTACCAGATGAGGCCGCGCAGGGCCGCCGGATGATTGGCGGCCCAAAAAATGGCCAGCGAACTCATGGCCAGCGGATCGGCGCTCATTGCGCGCACCGGGGTTCCCTCCGGCCAGGTCACCCGCCCGGTTTCAGCGGCCAGACCGGCGAATTGTCCGTCAGCCCCAAACGCAACGAGGTAAGTGTAGGTGGGCAACGCGACTCGAAAGGGAACGCCGATCTCCCCTGCCCTGGTCACCGCGCGCCTGGCCACCAGGGGATCGCAAAGCGTAAATGGCGACGAAATATCCACCGGCCTGGCCAATGAGTGGACTTGCAAAACGTA
>Ga0181520_10010706_pt1 | contig 12224 bp, 7 predicted proteins | sample PEATcosm2014_Bin_29_FD_132451 | JGI IMG/M metagenome (GOLD analysis project Ga0181520, IMG submission 132451) | Peatland microbial communities from MTU Mesocosm Facility, Houghton, MI, USA - PEATcosm2014_Bin02_30_metaG | ecosystem: Environmental > Terrestrial > Soil > Wetlands > Peat | place...
ACAACAGCACCTACGAAAACTTCACTACCGGAAGTGTTTAGCATTATAGCCATCGCAATCACAGCGATTATTTGCTCAGGCAAGGTCATGTTGAAGAAATGACCTCTAAAAAAAAAATATCCTGTTTTATTGTCTTCTGGTGCCTTCTTACCGCACCTGCACTCCTGTTCAATTCCGCTAGTGCCCAAAGTTCTGGGGAAATAACGTTAACCGGAACTCTCCCTCTGGTCATGTATAACATATCCGTTACCGGCGTCGATACTAGTGATTCGACCTTTTCCTGGCAAACGAACGGTTATGCAAACAGTACCGTAGAGTATGGTTTAACATCCAGTTACGGTTTTGTGAGTTCCGATGTGACCGTTGTGACCAGCCACGCAATAACCCTGAACGGACTATCGCCTAATACGGTATACCACTATCAGCTCGTGTCTACCACACCGGGCGGCGAATCGTTTTCCAGCAACGATTCCACATTTCAGACATTAGCTCTTCCCACTCCCACTACGTACGGCAGTGGAAGTAACGGAGGAGGCGGTAACGGATACGCGAGCTACGGTGGTGTTGTGGAAGCACCGGCGCCGTTCCCGAACCTTGGCCCATTGCTAGCACCACCTATGGGTTCATTAAATACACCCACACCAGTCCCACAGGAACAACCAGGAGCATCCGGGACTCAGGTACAACCAACGTTTGGACCGAGTACAGGAGCCGGGAGTATCTCCGGGTGGGACGTTTATAAACTCCTTTTAATTGTCCTTGCAGGTCTCTTAGTTGGAGGAGGTCTTGTTTATGCCGATTGGTATAAACGAAGGCTGGTGTAAAAGAAAAATAAATAAATCCGAATCATCTTTTTTCAGTGAGAAAAATAGTCTTCCTCCACTAAAAAAGACATCGCCGTAGTGTCCCGTTACCAGAAAAGTTCCGGAAGCCCTTTGGATTTGAGTGTTGTATTGATCTCATTTTGAAGTTCTTCCACGCGCTTCTCGTTAATGCTCGTTTTTACGTTAATATAGTCTACAACAAGCATATCGTCGAGGGTATTCAAATTTGCCGAAGAAAGTGAAGCCTGAGGCACATCTAGGATTTCAAGTATCTTTTTGTTGATAGATATGCGCCTGGTGAGGCTTGCAAATTCACAGAACTTCTCCCTCTCTATACCAGCCTGTTTCATTAAGAGAAGTGTCTCCATCAGCTTCTGTTTTTCCTTTAGGATACTATCAACCGCTATATAGATATCTGCCAGCTTGAAGGGTTTCATGATATAGTCGGCGATTTGGAGGTTGTATTGCTTCGCCTCGGTAGCAGTGAGTTCTTTCCCGGTCAGCATAAGCACCGGCATGGATCGAGTGACAGGATTTTTCTTTATTTGTTCGAGGGTCTGCCAACCATCCATCGGCTGCATGAGCACATCAAGAAGTATGATGTCGGCAATCCTGGTTTTCAGGATATCGAGACATTCCTTCCCGCTGAATGCTTTAAGGGTTGCATATCCCTTTTTGTTAAGGTATATGCCCACAGCGTCAACAATGAGTGGATCATCATCGACTATGAGAACAACCTGCTTTTTCTGTTTTCGTTTTTCAGTTATCCAGCGTAGAATCCAGATTGTTATAGCCGCTTCAAGAAACACAGAAGACGAAAACATCGTTGCCTGTAAAAGGATCATGACCGAACCTAATGCCCCGGGTTGTGAAACGGGAAGCGGTCCTGCAACCAAAGACTGCATGCCAGGGTTTGTTACCATATCAGGATCGTTTGGGTACGTCGCCTGAAACTGATTAATAGCATCTAAAAAATTCACAGTTTTCAGGAGTGTCCCGGTACTCTTGTCTGTGAGATCAAGGGTCGTCTCCCCAGGGTAATACGGTACAACAATGGTGAAATCAGCGGTGTCAGAGTAAGTGAGCACCCCTTTATCACTCAACTGGTATCTCGGATCCGAGAGATCGAATTCCTGGAGAACCAACCCATCTGATGTTTTTAGGGTGCCGTGTAGATTACCTGACTGAAACCCAAGGGTTGGGGGATGACCGTACTGCATCTCCACCGATTGATCGTTTATTGTCCCGTTGCTAAAGGTGAGGTGGAGGATAAGCACTTTGGAATAATCCTCCGTAGGATATGCACTGCATACTTGTACCGTGAGAAGCAGGCATACGATGAAGATCCCAATACCGAAGCTACGGAACTTCATGCTTTTTTCACCCCGATGTTATCGAGGATGTATCGTATCCGCGTTGTCGAAGCGTCGCCAAACACTCCGGAATTTGAATTTGCACCCAGACCCATGAGGTCCGGCTCCGGGTCGTATCTCCAGTAAGGTTCAGAGCAGGCAGCCCCACCCGGGATAGTTGCAGCGCCTGTAATCTGCCTGCAGACTGAAGAATTCCAGTTATTATCTGTGGCACTCTGATTACAGGCAGCTTCGCTGCTCCATATATTGGGATCTGGATTAACTACTGTATAATAATCAGTAACCCCACAGAACGTATCGACAAGCCCCCAGATCGCATGACCACTCTCGTGCAGGAAGATCGAGTCCGAGTTCCCTGGGACCTTAGCCCATGAGTGGGTCCCAAGCCCTAATCCCATCCCGCATCCATCCGGCTCGCTGGGTGGTCCTGTATATCGCCCAATATATTCCGGGTATACGATGATAGCCGCGTCAGCAAAAGGAGCATTCTCCCAGAAATGATCGGGGAGAGTACCTGCACAACCGTCAAATGCATCAGCGAAGTGGTTATCGTCCCAGTAATAATAGAAATTGAACTTGTCTTGGTAGTCGGCTGGCAAACCAACAGCAGGTGAAGTTATTGTGTTGAGTCTAAAATAATTGGCGATCAAATTTTTTACATCGGTTTCAAAAGCTGTCCGGTTTGATGTATATTCGTTTGCCGGTAATTTTTGGTCAGTATCTCCGTTATATTCGGTATCTGACGGGACAAAAACAACATCAATTCTCTCTTCAGGGGGACCGTTAACAAAGATCGGCGTGACTATTGAAGGGCTGAGCGTAATCGTTGAATTCGTATCAGCTTGAACATCGACAATTTTAGTGATCTCATCAAAATCAAGTTTTGTAACCCTGACTGAATGTTGTCCACTTCTTACCCCGGGTATGAGGAGACTTCCATCAGTGTCAGATGTTAACCCCACTGCGGCGCCATCAAAGTAAACAAGGACCTGCCCGATATCTGCGCCGGTCTGGTTATCGATCACCAGAACCGTCAGGTTAAAAGCCGGGTTTACAGAAGTCTGATATTCAGCCGTAGCGCTGGACATGATTAGAGGAGCGGCCACGAGTGCCACAAGCAGGAAGAGTCCGGAGCTTACAGCATGACATGATGGATGGTGTTTTTTTATTAATGGTGGAACTACCGCTGTCATGGCTCAGGAATCTCAGATATAGAATGGTATGAGATACTGTCAATAAAGTGTTATGGGAGAATATCGTTTATTCCCGGGGGAATTTCAAAAAAACACAATATTCCTCTCATTTTAATATGAAAATATTTATCTTTTTGAAATTTAGTTGTAAAAATCAGTTTCGATTTCTCATAAATTATCCGATGCCCAATGGATCCAATTCCTCCAGATTATTGAGAGAATTTTAGCTATAGATTACCTGGACGGTTGCCTATTAGTACAAAATAAATTCGACATGAAAACCCTTACCGCCCCATATAAAATATATATTTTTCTAATATATTTTATAAATCCTATCAAATCTCTATATAATCGCAAATTTTCTCCCAAATATATTTATGTATCTAACTCATTTTTTTGTTTAGAGATAAATATGGTAATTTCTTCTTCGGAAAATTTACGTGTATTGCTTGAGAATATCAAATCTCTTAATTTTTTAGGAAGATTGTTTGGCTGGAGACGCATCGAAGAGCTGCATGCGGTCGCCTATAATGAATTCAAGACGATAACTAATGAGATGGAAGCAATATATGCTCAAAATAACCTAGCTCATGTCCAGATTCGTCAGCTCTATAGTGATTTAGAGAACCAGAAAAACGAATCTTCCCAATTAAAAGCAGAACGTGATGCTTTGAGAAATTCTACCGGAAATATTTATGACGTGTTAGTAAACCGGGAAAATGAACTCAGTGCGCTCAAAGAATCAGAGCAGAGAAATGTCAAACGTCTTATTGAGTTAGAACAGGAATGCGAGCGGCTCAGAGCGGTCATAGATCAATATATCCAGTTATTCCAAGAGAAGGAAAACGAACTGTCCCACCTGAAAGTAACTGATGTAAAAAATACCCAAAGGATTCTGGAACTTAACCGTGAATCTGATAAGTTGCAATCCGCAATCGAGCAATTTGCCCAAAAGATAAAAGAATCTGATCCTGAAGCATTTACCAAAGCCGATTTTAAAAATACTAAAAAAGGTGTACGCAGTCACGGTGCGGTCAGGGACATCGCAAATTCCATCGAAAAACGTATCCTTCTTGTCGATGACGATTCAGACTTCTCAAAAATGCTTGAGGACCTTCTGAGGGAAATCGGCTATACGGTTATAGGGATTGCCGCGAACGGCGAACAGGCGATTGCCATGGCCGGTCGTGAGCACAATCTTGACCTGATTCTTGTAGACATTCACATTGACGGTGATATGGATGGTATCGAGACAGCACGGAAGATCCGGGGATTGTACGGTACGCCGACTATTTTTATGACTGCTCATGCAGATGATGAGACAATCCTGCGGGTGGTAATGACAGAGTCCGATGGTTATCTTGTAAAACCCATCAACCGGCAGGAACTCTTCGCAAATATCGAGATGGCCATCCACAAGAAACGCAGGAATGATACTTTCACAGGCCGATGCGCTTCGATAAACCCCTAGGACTTGCTTGTAGGAAGGGGAAATATCGAAATACCTTTTTCACCAACCGTCATTTGGTTAAGCCGGTACGCACCTTTCGGAATCACTATTTCGAACCGTGCACCTTTGCCAGCTTCCCCGGTCTCCCGCATGGACATGCCGGTAATGGCAAGAATCTCCCTGCACAGGGGCAATCCCAAACCCGTATTTACGCCATATCCTTTCTCAAAAATCTTATCTTTATATTCACCGGGAATACCCGTGCCGTTATCCTCCCACACCACGGCTAGTCCGTCATCTGCCTGATCGACAGACACCCTGATCTCTGTTACCTGACCGCCGTGCCTGATGGAATTATCCATGAGATTGAAGAACACTTTTTCGAGCATCGGGTCTGCATATACCTGGGCACCCTGTAAATCCACGGTTAGTTTGATAGTCTCCGGGATTTGTAATCGCCTCACGATTTTATCCGGGTCCTGCCATTGTGGTTCCCGGATACCGATATTCTGGTAGGTCTGGGTATCCATGATCAGGGACTGAATCGCACTCGTGGTATCTTCCAGTTTGCTGATATAATAGGTCAGTGCCGGATTGGGGAATTTCAGGCGTATGATGCCATAATATCCGACAAGAGCTGAGACCTTGTTGAGAATATCGTGCCGGGTGATGCTGGTCATTAAGTTGAGCTGGATGTTAGCCTGCCGGACGGCATCCTCTGCCAGTTTGCGTTCGGATATATCGTAAAAGACCGTAACAAACTGATTTTTCCGGGGAGAATAGACCGAGACCCGGAAATATTTCTGAAGTGGCGCAAACCACGTTTCAAAGGTTTCCGGTTTACCGGTGTCTGCAACCCGTGCGAATACTTCGAGGTACGGGGGCTCAGTTGTGGCATACGCTTCCCGGCTGGTTTTCCCTACAACGTCCGCACGGGTTATATCAAGCTGTCGTTCGAATGAATCGTTCACTGCAAGTACGCGATAATCAGATGTTTTTTTATAGGTATCAAAAATGATCTCGTGCAGGGCAATCGCCTCGTCTATGGCATTAAAAGGAAGAACGATTTGACCCCCGTTCTCCCTTAAAAGATCCTCAGAAAGGTTACGTTCAGTAACATCCCTGATGGAGAAAAGAGCTGCAGTTTTACCCTCGAATACAACAGATTTTCCGATACTTTCAACCCGGATCTTCCTGCCTTGCACCGCTATGACTGAATAGTAAGCAAAGCTGGCATCTTCTCCACGGAATAACTCCAAAAAGTCTTTTGCCATCTGCTCCCGCGACTCCGGAGCAATAAATTCAATGATATTTCTGCCGATCACTGAAGAACAGTTATTGCCCTCGATCATCTGAACTGCCGCATTGTTTGAGAACAATACCATTCCTTCCAGATCAATTATCAGGATGGATTCAGGAGAATTCTCTACAATTGACCGGAACTTCCCCTCGCTGTCATGGAGTATTTTTTCGGCAATTTTGCGTTCGGTGATGTCCAGTAAGACACCTGAGTAGATGACATCGTCCCCGTAGTTAACCGGGCTTGCTTTACCGCAGAACCAGATGTTCCCGCCGGAAGGTTTTACGAACCGGCCCTCGAAATGCCACGACACATGTCTTTTCTGGCTGTCATCGACTGATTCTAAAAACCGGTGTCTGTCATCCGGATGCACATGACCGGTAAACCACTGGAAGAAATCCTTATCCGTATAATCATACCCGAAAATACCTTTACCGGCATGTTCGTTGACAAAACAGACCTCCCTACCTTTTGTGGCATTGACCGAATACTGGAAAACAACCCCGGGAACAGTGGCCGTGATCTCTTCAACCTTCTGCCAGAAGTCCTTTAGTTCGTCGTGCGTCGCGGGACTGTGCTCATTCATTGCCCAAAGCGAACGTTCGATCTGTTTACGCTCGGTGATATCCTGGATCACACCAAAAACGATACGATGTTCAGCGTCATAAGCGGCGATGGAATGAATATCCCGTAACGCCCAGTCATTTGCTCGCTGAATTTTATATTCAACGTTGTATTGTTTACCTTGTGCTACCAGGGCACGGAGGGCGTCATCTAGACCGTTGCGGTATTCCTGGAGCGGGATTTGCTGAGCTACTTTCACCGGTTGAACGAGATTTTTTAGACCGTAAATTGCTCCCGCACCCTCAGAATATATCATTGTCCCCGAGGAAAGATCGAGCTGCCAGTGTCCAATGTGTGCTATTAATTCTGCCCGTTGCAAACGGACTTCGCTCTCGTGGAGTGCGTGCTCTGCTGTTTTCTGCGGCGTGATATCGTACATCGATTCAATCGCGCCGATAACGTTTCCCTTATTGTCGTGGACCGGAACAGCCTTGCAGGACAGGATCTTAGCAACCCCACGCGGTTTTGCGAATCGTGCTTCTGCCGTAATGACCGTTCCTTGGTCCCGTACTATATTTGTATAACGGTTTTCGATTTTTGCATCAGGTTTGAAAACAAGATCAATGAGGAGCGGACAACGCCCTCCATAGAACGGCAGGGCGTATTCATAATTGTCCTTACCGAATATATCGGCCGCCGAAACACCGGTCATATCTTCGATCGCTTTGTTCCAGGCGATTACTACCCCCCGTTTGTCGATACTAAAGGCAGCATCCGGAAGGGAATTGAAAAGATCAGTCCGTTGTTCAAAATTTATCCGGGCTTTGGTATTATTCTGGTCCACTGCCATTTTTATCTTGTTTCGTAGCTCGCCAAGCTGGGACTCTGTATCTTCGCCTTTCTGGATATAGAAATCCACACCATTATCAAGTGCCTGGATAGCCACATCTTCCCGTCCTTTACCGGTGAACAGGATAAAGGGGATATCGCCAAATGTCGACCGGACAATTTTAAGAAATTCGATGCCGTCTGTCCCCGGCATCTGGAAATCCGATACGACGGCGTTATATGTCTTGATCTTGAGAGCATCGAGTCCATCCTTTACTGATTGTCTTGTGTCAACGGAAAATTCCCCGGTTACCTCCAGGTATAACTTGGTAACCTCGAGAATGTTTGATTCATCGTCGACGTAAAGGACTGAAAACATGCTGCGCTGTAATATGGGATCACCTATTTAATAAATCAATTTATTTTTGAAAATATAACCAACACTTAAAAATCAAAAATATAGTATACACTATACCCCTATATCGGGAAGAGTGTGATCATCTTTTTTATCCTTTTCGATCTGGCTTGTTTAGTGTTTCAGCTGATCGATTATTTCCCGAATTTCTTCAACCTGGAATGCATTTTCCGGGGCTGCGCAATCGATAAACTTCTCAAAGCATTGAATTGCTTCCTGATCTTTACCAAGTATCCCGCAGGAAGCTCCTTTGCTGAGCCAGGCATCAGCAAAATCCGGTCTCACTTCAATGGCCCGATCGTAAGCAGTCATCGCTTCCTCGAACTGACCTTGCACGGCAAGCGATTTCCCCTCCCGGTACCACGTTTCGGCGTCATCCTTTTTCAGAGCAATGGTATGGTTGAAGGCAACCACCGCTGCTATAAACCGGCCAAGTTCAGTAGGAGAATCCCCATTGTAATACCACGATTCAGAATCCTCCGGGTTGAGGGCAAGAGCGTGATCATACGCAGCCATCGCTTCTTCAAACCGGCCAAGTTCAGCAAGAGAATCTCCTTTATTGTTCCATGCCTTTGCATCGTCCGGTTTCAGTTCAATTGCCTGATCAAAGGCAGCCACAGCTTCCATGAACCGGCCAAGTTCAGCCAGCAATACCCCTTTGTTATTCCATGCACCGGAGAGTTCCGGTTTCTTTGAAAGGACATCATTAAAAACGGAAAGTGCTTCGTTCCACCGACCCATTTTCGCAAGCGAAAGCCCTTTGTTGTACCAGATGGTATCATCGTCCGGTGACAGTTCGATTGCGCGATCATATGCTGATGCCGCTTCGTTAAACCGGCCAGTTTCAGCGAGCAAATCGCCTTTGTTAATCAACGCACTGGCATCTTCCGGATCCAGCATGACCAAACAGTCACAGGCTGCCAGCATTTCTTCGATCCAGCCGGGTTCATCCAGCCGGTCATCGTTCTTGTTCCCGTCTTTTTCCGTCAGAGATCCTTTTCTCTCTCTGGCGAAAGGCTGTTCACCGGCCTGATTATTGAAAATACGTAGTACATCCGGTTTTAAATCTTCAAAATCTTCATAGAGATCGGCCGGATTCTTCCTGATGCATTTCCCGATGAGGCGATCGAAACGTTTCGGTACCGTGGGAATCCGGAATCCTTGTGACTCTGGTTCTGGCGTGATTTGGATCGGGGCGAGGAGTTCTGGTGAAGGGTCTTCTTTAGGAAAGAACACACCAAAAATCCTCTCTCGCAAACCCATCATCGATCAGGTTTTTAATGATCTTTTAAAGTGAATATATATTCTGATTTGAATCGTTTATATCCAAAAAAATTTCTATAGCGTCATATTCACTGTAATTTCATCGCCGTTGGTATCTATCAATAGACCATCCGGTAAGCCCGGCTGATTTCTGCCACGCTCCATGCCTGCGCAATGCAGCCATGGGGCAGGAAGGGAAAATCGCCATCGAAAATTTCAGATATGTACCCTACCCCGGCCTCCTTGAGATGCTGGAGTATAGGTGCAAGAACAAACCTTGCTTTTTCCCGGGAAACGCCGTGCCTGAGCAGTACCTGACAATAATATCCGGTAAGCCAGGGCCAAACGCACCCGTTATGATAACTCAGGTCCCCGTTATACCGGCCCTGGTATGCCGGGTCTGAGGGGGCAAGCGAACGAAGGCCGTACGGTGTTAAAAGCAACTTCGTGATGGTGTTCAGAGCCCTCGTAGCCCGGTTCTGATCGATAATGCCAAGGGCAAGTGCGATGAGCTGGTTTGGCCGGATCGATGAATCGAGCGGATCAATCATATCATAGAGACATCCACTACTCTCATTCCAGAACTGCCGGAACGCTGAAAGAGCCGCTGCCGGGTCTACGGGGGTTTGGATCCCCATAGAATCAGCCTCGTGTAAAGCCTGCACCCAGAGAGCGTTAATTTCGACCGGTTTACCCTTCCGGGGCGTGAACGCAGTATCCATCCAGGTACTTTGCGGAACTACAGCGATCAGGTTGTGGTCCAATGCAGCGACATCAGAAGACGGATAATTCAGAAGGATACGTTCAATCACCGGTTTTGTCTTCTCTATGAACAGATCATCTCCCCACCGACGCCGGTACTGGACAAGGGCATGGATGAACCATAACGATGCATCGCTGGAATGGTAATTCTCGGGGAACCGGTTCGGGATAAGGCCATTCTTTTCCTTATCTGCGAGTCGATGCAACACAGCCTGTGCACTCTCCTTCCGGCCGCGGTCGGTGAGTAATCCGGTAACACTAATCGCAGAATCCCGTCCCCACGACTCGCAGAACCAGTGATAACCGGCAAACAGCTCATCTCTTTGCATGAACGCGTCCGCTGCCCACTCCAGCCATTCAGGGTCCGTCTGGGGTGACCGGGTACTTATTGTGCGGGAAGGATTCGGGGTATCCGGGGTACAGCGGAACATGACCGTTGCGTTCTGAATATGACCCTCATAAACGCCCGGGGAATACAGGCCCTCGACCGCATTGTACCCCCGTTCCTGTTCATTCTGGTACCATACATTCCAGTATGTTTCGGGATGTGATTTGTACGGAAGATCACCGCTGAAAACGAGATGGTTCCACCGGAAACCGTCAGGCTCATCAAAGCATGCGGCAATAGGATCCCGTGATAAATCATTGACCGGCCGGTCCGTAATAAGCGGGCGAACCCACAGGTCAGCACTTCCTGAAATATCATATACAATCCGGAGTCCCAGGTTGTCGAAAATAACCGTTTTTGTGAGCATACAACCGTTGATCCAGTAGACCCATGTCGGTGGATAAACGGAAAATGAAACAAGGTAGCTGAGCCCCGCACTGTTATCCGCCCCTTCGTATTGCTGGGTGGAAACCTGGACACCATTGAGCCGTTCATCGAGCCCAGCGAGGAGCACACGCCCGTCCCGGACAAAAAGACCGTGATATCTCCGGGTATTGGCTCCCGCCGAAGACGAACAGTAGGCATAGTCCGCGGTCATAAGAAATTCGAGCGAACGAGCTGTACCGGGAGCCTGGATCTCCCGTCCCCACTGGAAAACCATGCTGAAAACTCCCGTGTCAGCCTTCGACTAGTTCCCGGTAGATTCGTAGAGTGTTTTCCGCAGCGGTTTCCCAGGTGAACTGTTCTATCACCCGGTTCCTCCCGTTCTTTCCCATCGTCGCTGCAAGATCAGGATGTTTCAGGATATTAACGACGAATTTGGCGATATCCTGCGGATCGTACGGATTAATATGGTAACCGCAGATTCCTTCGCCATTGGGGATCACCTGCTCGCGGAAACCTGAGGTCCCCCGGGCGCCTACAACTACCGGTTTTCCAAGAGACATGGCCTCAGTACATACAATACCAAACGGTTCGTACTTTGATGGAAGGACAACCACGTCGGAAGATGCATAATACAAGAGACGCTCTTCTTCCGGGACCATCATAAAATGAAGGATCACATTATCCTCAAGATGCAAGTTGTGGACCATATGCGAGAGCATCTGATCCATTTCACCAACCCCGAGGATGACCAGTTTTGCATTGGGGACTTCTTTGAGGATAGAAGGCATTGCAAGGACGAGCATATCGACCCCTTTGACCCAGGTCAGCCGCCCGATGAAGAGGATCATCGGGGCATGACCGATCCCGATTTTCTGCCGGAACAGTTCAATCTGGTGGGGCAAAAACCGTGAAGGGTCATATTTTTTTTCATCAACACCGTTGTGGATGACCCGTATTTTATGCTCGGAGTATCCGTAACTTACCAGCTCGTCTCTCATGGCATAACTTACCGTGACAATAGCGTCGGCAATGGTAGCGGACTGGCGTTCGATATCCTTGATGGTCGGGGAGCCTACCGGATTCCGGCCCTGTTCTGTCGAATGGAAATGGAAAACAAACGGCAGCCCGAGATTTTTTCGTGCGGTGATCCCGGCGAGCGCTGCAAGCCAGTCATGCGAAACCACCAGATCGTAGTGCTGCTGCTCTTTGAACACGAGATAATTGACCAGTTTAGAAGCGGAAAGCAGGTTGTAGAGAAGGGTTTCAGCAAAAAATTCCTGCCCGTTTTCATCCCAAGTCCTCACTTCGGTAGGGTTAACCATGGAAATGATATCGGACGTTTTCATGAGTTTTGGCCGGTGGATATCTATCCCGTCGCGTATCTCCGAGGTGGGATCATTCCCGGTGTTTCGTGAAAAAACAGAAAGCGAATGGCCCCTGTGAACAAACTGCCGTGAGATTTCGCTTGCATACGTCC
>Ga0181520_10010707_pt1 | contig 12224 bp, 14 predicted proteins | sample PEATcosm2014_Bin_29_FD_132451 | JGI IMG/M metagenome (GOLD analysis project Ga0181520, IMG submission 132451) | Peatland microbial communities from MTU Mesocosm Facility, Houghton, MI, USA - PEATcosm2014_Bin02_30_metaG | ecosystem: Environmental > Terrestrial > Soil > Wetlands > Peat | place...
CACAGTTTTCGTCTGTCCAGTTCGGCCAATCATCACTTTCGTGATTGAGCCGGATATCTCCATCGGAGGCGTGCGTACTTCAAGTCCGCACGCCATTCTTTTTTTCTTTTTTTATAATTATACTGCTTCAGCAAGTATATCAAGTATATAATGTAGTATAGTATGTAAATGTTCAGCCACATATCATCTCACCGTATTTTTTCCCGTCGCGACTATCTCGCGCATAAAGAGGCCGCTCGCCATATCGTCCACGAGCGATTGGCGTACTTTCGTCGTTATTATGCCGACCTCGGGCATGACCTCTCATACCATCGGGTAGCCGTCCGTGATCAACGTTCTCGCTGGGGATCTTGTTCGAAAGTCGGCAATCTCAATTTTAATTACCGCCTCGTTCGCCTGCGTCCCGAGCTTCAAGATTATATTATCGTCCATGAGCTCTGCCACATCAAAGAGTTCAATCATGCACCGGCTTTTTGGACGCTGGTAGCTCTGGCAGTACCGCAGTGGCGTCAGTTGAGAGCTGAACTGCGCACAGTAAAGTTTCAATGAAAAAGCCGCTGGATTTCTCCTGCGGCTACGTGATGATTACGGGTTGGGTTGTTACATTGACATCATAGATGTCCTCTTGGAGCGGGCGGCTAAGACTTTTGCTATGAAAAGTGCTGGGGTCAGGTAATGCTTCCTCTTCTTTGGTCTCACCACCAGCATTTGGAAACCTTCCATAAAGACTTGGTTGGCGGTGAAGTCGGCAATGTGCTGGCGTATCTCTTCTGTCGTCCGCGTAAGGACGATTCTTTTATTGTGTACCCCTATGCTCATAGGAACGGAGTAACCGATCAGTTCCCATTTCGGTGACTGTTGTGGCTCTGTTGGCGGCAGGACATGTGTAATGGTGAACCAATTGCCGGCAATAGGGACTCTCAGGCCGGGTTTAACCTGAATTTCTGGATTGATCGTTGATACGGAGAACAAGGATGTTGACATAATTTGTTAATGTAATTGTGGAGAACGGTACTCTATCTGAGTACAGCATAGCATATATAAATATTATGTCAACAATACGCCGGCACGGCACACTTGACAGATTATCAAAAGTGAGTATTTTTATACTAGTTGTACACAACGAAAGGTAAACAAATATGAAATGGCCCGATTCGATAATGCTTATCCGCCACGATACGTCCGCCTACAATGTTCTCAAGGTCAAGAAAAAAGCCGACCCTGTCTACAACATGTTTATGGTGGAACGTCTGCGGAATCCGCTGTCAGAGGAAACCAAGCGTCTGGCATGTCATGTTCAGCAAAGGTTTGCATTGAAGATGGGCGATGCCATGACCCCGCTTGCCGATGCGGAAGGCAAACAGGCCTGCCGGACGGGCATTGCTCTCGCCGTCTGCGACAAAGTGCCCGACGTAATATTCGTCTCGCCGTATCTCCGTGCCAAACTTACCCTCAAACATCTCATCCGCGGCTGGCCGGCCTTGGGTGACGTCAAAGTCTACGAGGAAGAACGCATCAGGGAGCAGGAACATGGGCTCGCTCTCCTGTGCAACGACTGGAAAGTTTTCGAAGCTCTCCATCCGGAACAGCGGCTCCTGCGGAACATGGAAGGTTCGTACTGGTACCGTTATCCTCAGGGTGAAAATGTGCCCGACGTTCGCGAGCGCAACCGTTCATGGCTGACGACGCTTACCCGGGAGTTTCGGGGAAAGAAAGTCCTCGTCATCACTCATCATCTCAACATTCTTGCCATGCGTGCCAACCTCGAACGATTCGGCGCGGCCGAATTCCTCCGTCTCGATGCGAGGGAGAAGCCCATCAACTGCGGCGTTACCCTCTATCGCGGCAATCCTAAGAAGGGTAAAGACGGCAGGCTCGAGCTTGAGTATTACAACAGGAAGAATTATTAGTCGGCGATACGTGTCGCGCGCAATGCCGTCCTATCTGACATATCGGCGACCGGGTTCAACAATGGCCCGGTTTTTTTTATTTCCTGATTGAACGATCTGAAACTCAAGGCAGGTTAGTCGAGATAGACTCATATTTTCCTTTCAATTGGGGGGCGTATTCCAAATCGACTTTATCTTTTTTTCTTCACTCTGTCAATCTAATCTGGGCAAAATAGTCATTGCGTGATAATCTATGTCCTTTATGGTAAATACGTCAAAAAAGATGGGTAAAAGCAACAGCAACGCCGTTAATGCCGCACATTTCGCCGGCGACATCATCCTTCGTTTTGACGACGTTTTTTTTAACCATGGTGAAAAGAAACCCATTCTCGACGGGGTGAGCTTTACTGTGCGCCGCGGTACAAAGGTCACGCTTATGGGACAAAACGGGGCGGGCAAGAGCACGATTTTTGGGCTTATTTTGGGGGCGGCTGGATCGACGGTTCGCGTGGCAAGGCATGGGATAGGACACGTGGCGGGGGTGGGTGATAAGGGAGATAAGACTATCGGTAAAAATCGGACAGTTGAATTTCGGACAGTTGGATTAAAGAAGCCCGAATCCGGCGAAATTTTCCTGACCGGCGGAGCGACGGTGGCGACAGCACGACAGGTCATGCCCCGCGATGACATGGATCTTACTGTCCGCGAATTTTTCCAAAAATGTTTTGATGAGGCGGGACGGGGAAAAATCTACGATATTGATCCGAGGATAGATGCGGTCTTGGAGGTGGTCAATCTTGTGCATTTGAACATGCGATCCATGGCGAATACTCACATGACCTGTCCGAAAAGTTCGGGTAGTGGAGAAATTGAGGTCAAGAATGATAGAAAAAAAGGTTCTAAAGAAAATTCCGAAAAGGACGCCACCACAGCCCCCGCCACCCACGCCCATCTCACCCACCTCTCTCTCGATCTCAAAGACCGCCCCATCCGCACATTCTCCGGCGGAGAGCTCGCGCGCCTTCTCCTCGCCTCCGCCTTGATCCAGGACCCGGACATCCTCCTTCTCGACGAGCCGACGAACAATCTCGACAAGGCCGGCATCGAGCACCTCACGCGCTTTCTCATTGATTACAAAAAGACCTGCCTCGTCATTTCCCACGACGCCGACTTCTTGAACGCCTTCACCCACGGCGTCCTCTATCTTGATGTCTACACGAGGAAAGTCGAGCAATACGTTGGCAACTATTTTGACGTGGTCGGGCAGATCACGGCGCGGATCGAGAAAGAGAACATGAAGAACGCCCAGCTGGCCAAAGAAATCCAGGAGAACAAAGACAAGGCGAACTTTTTCGCCATGAAAGGCGGTCAGATGAGACTCGTGGCCAAGCGCATGCGCGACAAAGCCCTCGAGCTCGAGGAGGAAAAGGTGGACGTCCGCCGCGAGGACAAGACCATCAGAGACTTTACCATTCCCGTCCAGCCGGATATTTCGAGTCTGCCGGGGGAGATCATGCATATTTCGTCGTATTCGTGTTTGTCGCCGAAGACGCATCGGCCGGTGACGCGCAAAGCGGCGATTTCATTGCGCAAGAATCGGCATCTGCTGATCGCGGGGCCGAATGGTTGTGGCAAGAGCACGCTCCTCGAGAAGATTTTTGCCGTAGCGAAAGGGACAGGCGAAGGAGGCAACGAAATGGATGCATCCGGCACGGTCAAATACCCGCTCGATGAGAAAAGCAAAGACGCCTCCGGCAACGCGCTCGGCATCTCGATCACCCCCGGCTGTCGCGTGGGCTATTACCGGCAGGATTTTTCCATGATGGATTTTAACGACACGGTCTACCAGTCGCTCGAGCGCATCATCCGCGCGACCGAAGGCCGCCTCATCGAGTCCGACCTGCGCGCCACGGCGGCGAGCTTCCTCATCAATGCCGAGACCATTCATACCCGGATCGGCGATCTCTCCGAGGGTCAAAAAGGCCTCGTCGCCTTCGCCCGCCTCGTTCTCCAGAAACCGGGTCTCCTCATCATGGACGAGCCGACCAACCACATCAATTTCCGCCATCTCCCCGTCATCGCCCGTGCGCTCGACAGCTACCAAGGCGCGCTCATTCTCGTCAGCCACGTGGGCGAATTTGTGGAGCAAATACGGGTGGATGAGAGGTTGGAGATGGGCGACTAGCAAGTCGCGCCGGGAGGCGCTGAATATGCTATACTATACACACTATGAACACCTCTATCTGTAAAAAAGCCACACAAGCCATTAATTATTTTGCCCGGAAAAAGGACGGAACAATTAATAAAATGAAATCCGTAAAGCTTATCTATTTTGCCGATCGATATCATATACGAAAATATGGCAGGCCTGTTGTTGGAGATATTTATTTTGCAATGAAACTTGGGCCGGTAGGATCCAATATATTGAATGTTGCCAATTTGTCTAATACTAATCTTAATTCCGTTTGCCTAAAATACGCACATGAATTTCTGGGATATCCTAAAGATGACAAAAAATTACAAACAATCGTCTCTAAAAAAGAAGTAGATTTGGATTTGTTTTCCCAAACGGACATCGAAGCATTCGAGACAGTCTTTAAAGAATATGGATCCGAAGATCAATTCGAATTGGCAGATATTTCACATGAGTACCCTGAATGGGCAAAACATGAGAAAGAAATTAAACAAGGAAAAAGAAGCGTACCAATGGATTATATTGACTTTTTCTTAAATCCGTCAAAAACCAAATCAGACATATTCAAAGTACCGGCAGAAAATCTTGCCGTGGCAAAAGATATTTATTTGGAACACAAAGAAGTCGAAGCTCTATTAGCGTAAATGAACATACCGTCTGACATCATTGCGGCTGTTTACATAGAACAGGGAACAGTTTGTCATTATCATCTTGAGACGATAAATAGGGACGGAACTCCATATAGCGGAGGGCGGTTTCTCATTGTCTTGAACGTAAACCCGAAAACCGATGAAATTCTCGTTCTGACGACGATAACCAAACAGATTAAAAATCAAACGCACTACATAAAAAATATCGGAGAAGATCCGGATACCCTGGTAACAATTTCACCGTCAGATTTTAGTCCCTTGAGTGTTGAAAGTATTGTGAATTGTAACAATACATACGAAACAACAATGGACGAATTGAAATCAAAGATGAAAAAAGGCGGGAAATTTTTTACAGCAAAATTACCCAAAACGATCGTGAGCGCGCTTGTCAGCGGTGTATTAAAAAGCAAGCAGGTTCCGCCGGAGAGAAAAAAGTTGATTGTTTAGGATATGAGAGGTTGGAGATGGGGGAATAAGAATGAATATAAAAAAAGCCGCAGAACAATATTGTTCTGCGGCTTTGCAATTGGCAATCATCCACAATTACGCCGCTTGGGCGATAGCCACGCTTTTTTCAGTGGCAACTGGTTTCCCAGGAAGGGGATTTTTGAGCTTGAAGTCGTCGCAACGTCTGCCATGCCATTCTTTGTGGCATGGGCTACATGTATAGGCGACGTACAGATTTCCCCAGACGTTTATGATTGTCCTCTCTGTGGCGTGAAGGCCGCTTAGACATTCCTCCATCTGACACGAGTGGGTATTCGGAATGAGAGGGAAATTCAGCGTATTGAGCGTCCAATATTTGTCACCAAATTCCCGCTTAACGATCGTCTCGATGTCGAATTCTGCTATCACTTCCACCTCTTCGGTCGGAAATGTGATGACGCGGTGACATTGGCGATAATTTTCGGCCGTCGGCATGCCGCCTTTCCAGTCCTCGCACATAGTCTGGTAGAACTCATATCCGGGTACTTCTCGGTCGAAGAAAATGGCGATTGGTCCGTCTTCGGGACGTTTATCACTCTTGTTGTCAATGACGACACCTTTTTTGCCGGTGAAGCGGTTATCTCCTTTTATGAGGACAATCGCTCCGACGACGATGGGTACTCCCTTGGGGTCAGCGGGATCAGTAATGGGCATGGGCATATTTTTCCTTGAGTTGACGGTTAATCAATGTGCATACACATGCACGGCGTTTGCCTTGTTCTGCATAGAAAATAGCACTAAATTTAAAATAAGTAAAGGCTTGATGTAGTGGATGAGAGGTTGGAGATGAGGGAGGTATTTACTTGAATTTTTAATACGTGACAATCAAATTAAAAGTTAAAGCCTCAATCTTTAATTTGCATTTATTAATGTATGCCAGAATGCTAAAATATATCCATGAACCCCGACGATTCAGACGATACGAATAATGTGACAGCCCCGCCAGCTCCCGCGGATGATACCAACACCGATGCCGACACGTCTGCCGCCGCTCCCGTCATTGAGCCTGATGTCGATGACAACGCCGATACCGTCCCTGCCGCCGCTCCTGACCCTAACGTTGCAACCCCAGCGACGTCAACACCTGACGAAGCGATACCAACAGTACCATCCGATCCGGCAGTACTATCGGCATCACAGATTTCACCCTCATCACTCGCCGCAGGCGCCGCACCTCAATCCGCCAACACCGCTTTTCTCGACGCTATCCGTCCTCTCGCTGTCGCCGCCGACCATCGCCGTACCGCCAAGCAAGAAGAAAAGCTCATGGCTTTCGCCGTCCAACACGGTTCCATCACCCGCGCCGACGCTCGTCGCCTTCTCGAAATTTCCCGTACCACCATCGACCACTGTTTCGATGATCTTGTTCAGCAGGGCAAGCTGATAAAAACGGGGCCGAAAAGCGAGACGGTATATAAAATTCCTTAAATTAGAATGAGTGAGCAGTAGCTTTAAATTTTTATCAATAAAGTCTATAATGACTCCATGCCCACCCTCGACGATCTAACCAAGCGAATCCTCGCGTTTCGCGATGCACGCGACTGGAAACAGTTCCATAATCCGAAGGATTTGTCACTTTCGCTCGTGCTTGAGGCGGCCGAGGTTATGGAGCATTTCCAGTGGAAAAATGAGAAGGAAATGCTTGAACATCTGAAGACGAACAAGGAAGAAATCGGAGATGAAATGGCCGACACATTGTACTGGCTCCTGCTTATGAGTCAGGATTTTGATATTGATATTCTCTCAGCGCTCGACAGAAAATTCAAGAAAATCGAAGCGAAATATCCCGTCGAGAAAGCCAAAGGGAAGCATACGAAATACAACAAGCTCTAATCCCATGATACTCTACAAAAATAATCTTAAAGGCTTTCGAAACGACGTTGATACGAATCAGATCGGGGAATTGATTGAGAAATCTTTCAGGGAAAAATTGGGTCAGCGTGCTAATCCAAATGAAAAGCGTTCATGGAACAACCCATTATCTTTTATGGAAAAAGTCGTGAGGAGAGCAGATCTATCTGATAGCTGTGGTGTTTTACTTGAGTATATTATTCCAAATGCTTCTAATCGAATTGACTTCTTAATTTCTGGTGAGAATGATAAGGGGAATCAAAATTTTGTCATTATCGAACTCAAACAGTGGGAAACTGCATTTTCCACTGATAAAGATGGTATTGTGAGAACGTATATTGGTGGTGGTGTTAAGGATAAGCCACACCCATCATATCAAGCTCATTCATACGCTACATTCTTGAAAGATTTTAATGAGAGTATTTATCTAGGTTCAATATCTTCTTTTGCGTGTGCTTATTTACATAACTATAAACAACTGACCCCTGAGCCGCTTAATGCTGAAATATATAGCTCGATCATTAAAGAGGCACCAATATATTTTAAAGATGACTACGAGAAACTAGGAAAGTTCTTGCATGAACATGTCCGTTTTGGTAAAGGAGAGGAAATTCTCTATAAAATCGAAAGCGGTAAAATCCGTCCAAGCAAAAAGCTCATAGAGCATGTCGAAAAAATGTTTAATGGTAATCAAACTTTTACGCTTCTTGATGATCAAAAGGTTGCATTTGAGACAGCTTTATCCATTGCATTAAAAGCGACGAAAAAATCAGTTGTCCTCATTAAAGGCGGTCCCGGAACTGGCAAATCGGTCATTTCTGTCAATTTGTTGGGCAGGCTTTTGAAAGAAAAAATGAATGTCAATTTTATTGCACCGAACGCATCCTTTAGAGATGTAATTATAAGAAAATTAGCTCAAAGCGAAAGAATTACAAGATTGCATAATTTATTCAAAGGTTCCTCAAGTTTCGTTACTACAGACAATAATATTTTCGATGTTCTTGTTGTCGACGAAGCACATAGATTAAAGAAAAAGGGTGCATACATGTACAAAGGTATTAATCAGATCGAAGATATCATAAAGTCAGCAAAGGTTTCAATATTTTTTGTTGACGATAATCAGATGATTCGTCCTGACGACATTGGCTCAGTTTCCGAAATCAAAAAAGCTGCTTCTACTGCAGGTGCAGAGATTCATGAAGTTGAACTTATCGCGCAATTCAGATGTGCCGGTGCTGAAGGCTATTTGAATTGGCTTGATAATACATTGCAGATCAAGGAGACCGCAAACTTCGACGGCTGGGAGCAGAAAGATTTTGAGTTTAAGATATTCGATGATCCGAATAAACTTCGTGAAGCAATAAAAGAAAAACATGATAATAAGTTTGATGCTCGTATCTTGGCAGGATTTGCGTGGGAATGGACGTCCGCTGATAAAGGGAATGCAGATGGTCAAGTAGAAGATGTCACAATACCGGAATTTGATTTCAAAATGCCATGGAATTCAAGACGAGATGGAACAACCTGGGCTATTGAACCAAATGGTATTGAACAAGTGGGATGTATTCATACGTCTCAAGGTCTTGAATTTGATTATGTGGGAGTAATAGTCGGAAACGATTTACGTTTTAATCCCGATACTCTTGATTATCATGCTCACTGGGTATCATATAAAGATGTTGTGGGTAAGAGAAGTCTTCAAAATAAACCGGGAGAGCTTACTAAATATGTTAAAAATATTTATAAAGTGCTTATGAGCCGTGGCATGAAGGGTTGTTATGTCTACTTTGTCGACAAGGCTATGGCTAATTATTTTCGCTCGCGAATGAGAAAAAATTAAAAAATTTCTAAAGAAAAAACTTAAATTTCATTTATATTTTAGACTTTTTTGTACGTTTCTTGAGCGTCCCTTTGTTAGTGTTAAAGGATGCAAAAACATAAAATCACACAAAAACCCAGTGCAAAAGGAAGACAAAAATATTTATTCAGTAGTAATAATTGCGAGGATAAAAATTGTCCGGTCTGTAGACTTATGAAAAAAGCCAAAAAAGAAAATAGGGAATTGACGGGAGAGGAGATAAGGAAAGCGATGTTAGAGCCAACATAATTTTTAACCCTTGACTTCTCCCCCAATCCGATCAACGATCACTTCATGAAGATATCGCGCGAGTTGGCCATACAAATTTTAAAATATTGCCATGAGCATGGGGAATTCTATTTTCCTTTTACGGTCGTGTGTCAAGAGTATACTCCGGAGGACAATGATTTTGTAGAGGTCGAGCCGGAGGAATGGGAAATGATTCAGGAAGATCCGATGTATCAAACGTTCGAGCTTTGGGAAAATCTGCAAAATCTCCGCGAGGAAACAGTGGAACTTATGGCGAAAGGGTTTATCGAAAAAATGACAAAAGGATCAATCACAGCGGAGCTACAACATTGGGCGCAGGAATATCGAGCGCTTTGGAAAGCAGAATTTCGTGACAACGACAGTATCGAGGAATTTGGTCTCAATGAATTTTATGGCGGCAAGGCGGAGGGGTTTGAGGAAGCGGTGGAGATTGTATTTAATTGTTCAAACTAGGTGGCTATTTCTCAGGTAAGCTTGTATAAGCTCGAAAAAAGTTATCCCCACGAAATAAAATTTTGATAAAGTTTTTGTGATTTTTGGGCTTGCGTGCGGTAGTGTACGCGATACACTTAAGCTCTAGTAGTCTCACCAGCGCTAGCTTCCCGCGATTATGAATGCCACGAGGGAAGGGCTCAGGAGCAATCCAGCCATGGTGAAGTGAACTATAAACGCAAAAAACCATGTAAATTACTACAATAAGCCGCATGTCCGAAGAAGAAAAAAAAATTGCAGACCAGGCAAGAAAATATATCCGTAAAAACAGAAAGGCAGTCCTGTTTCGTGCATTTGCCGATGATGCAGACTATGTCGCTGATACCGCGCCGGTCACTGTCTTTATGGCTGGTTCTCCGGGCGCGGGTAAAACTGAAATTTCAAGAGAGCTGGTCAAACAATTCAAGACAAAAGCAGTGCATATTGATGCCGATGAGATTCGGAAAATGCTTCCCGGGTATACCGGTACCAATGCACATCTCTTCCAAGCGGCGGCGAGCATTGGCGTGGATGAATTATATATCCGATGTCTTTCCAGAGGTTTCAATGTCGTAGTTGACGGTACGTTCGCCCATCTGCAGACCGATCAGAATATACGAAAATCTTTTGCAAAAGATCGGAAGGTCGTCATCTATTTTATCTATCAAGATCCCGTTGTCGCATGGGACTTTACGAGAAAAAGGGAAGTCGTCGAACAAAGAAAAATTACCAAGGATATGTTCGTCAAAGGATATTGTCTGTCAAGATCCAATGTGGCTGAAGCCAAAGCAAAATTTGGAGACAGAATAGAGCTCAACTTGATCATAAAAAATCTGACAAATGATGCTATCGGTAACTTTTATCAGAATATCTCGTCCCTTGATATGTATATCCCGAATATGTATACTGAAAGCGAATTATACGCAAAACTGCCATGATGACTTGTATTAAACATTTCTTTGCCAAAGACCAGAATTCCAAGGCTGAAAAAAGCGACTTTTCGGCGTTTTTTCATGATGCAAGCTCGGCGGAAAAAATGAGAGTAATGAAGAAAGTTATTCGAAAGGCAAACGAAGATCAGCGCAAAGTTATCGAGAAATACGAGAAGATGACGAAGGTGGCATAAGCATACCCGTCAATTCTCATCGAAAGATCCGGATCATGAATAGGCTGGATATAAGCGGTAAAACGAAACAAGCTTCGAAAATAGGCATCAAAAAATCCGCCAATAGGCGGGTTCTTTGATGGTGTTTGATTACAGCTTACATGGCCGTGATGGCGCGAACGCCCCAAACACCTGCTCAAGGTTAACAAAACCGATGGCGGTGTCAACAGACTGTATCCGTATTTCTTGCAAAAACTTTATCAAAATTTTATCACGTCATATTCTCGGAACCTGGGCTTCTTCCTTAAGTTGACTTTCTTCCATCCTCGCGTATCCTTTATTGTAGAAAACAGCCGCTAATTACAAACTTATAACCTATGAAAAAAACCCACCTCATATACGCCACGTCGAATCCGGGCAAAATCATCAAGATCAGCAGGCATTTTGGCGTCCATGGCATTGCCGTCGAGTCGCTCACGGACTATACGCCGGTCAAGCTCGATCCGGACGAGACGGGCACGACGCTTGGCGAGAATGCCGACATCAAGGCGCTTGCATATGCTCGGGCTATCGGCGATTTGTCCGCCGGTGCCGGTCTTTCCGTTCCGCAAGGCGGTCATTTCTGTCGCCGTTTCTGCGTCATCTCCGACGATACCGGAATATTCATTGACGGCCTGGGTGGCGAGACGGGCATCAAAGTCCGCCGCTGGATAGGCCGCAAGATGACCGACGAGGAAATCATCTCCTACACTCTTGAGCGTATGCGGGGACTGAAGGGTGATGCGCGAAAGGCTACGTTCCGGACGGTTCTGTCGCTCGTTGTCGTGGACGAAGCCGGCAAGGACGAAGCGGCCCCGGCCGGCAAGGTCGGTAAAATCAGTGCACGGATCAGCGAGCCGATGCATTTTGAAGGGGAGCTTCGCGGTCGCATCGTGGAGACGGCCGATCCGCACAGGATAGAAGGCTTTCCGTTCGAGTCGCTTTTCTATGCGACCGAGTATGGCATGATCTTGGGCGATTTGCATCGTCTGCCTGAAGCGGAGAAGCGCAAAGGCCTTTTCAACCACCGCGAACGCGCCATCGAAAAGGCGATTCCGGTCATACAAGGTTTGTTGAAGGATTAGAAATTCTTCAGAAATCGTCAAATCTTTTGTAAAAATGTAAGCCGCGCTCAAAACGCGGTTTTTATTTTGCCAAAGTTATCCCCACGAAATAAAATTTTGATAAAGTTTTTGTGATTTTTGGGCTTGTGTTTCTTTTCCGGACTGACATAATTGGAGCATGGAGAAGGAACTCACTAAAATCGCTTTGTTTCAGAAAAAGGAGATTCGTAAGGTCATTCATAATAATGAATGGTGGTTTGTCGTGGAGGATGTTGTACTTGCGCTTATAGACTCATCTGATCCGAAGCAGTATATTCAAAGGATGAAACAGAGGGATCCGGAGCTCG
>Ga0181520_10010708_pt1 | contig 12222 bp, 16 predicted proteins | sample PEATcosm2014_Bin_29_FD_132451 | JGI IMG/M metagenome (GOLD analysis project Ga0181520, IMG submission 132451) | Peatland microbial communities from MTU Mesocosm Facility, Houghton, MI, USA - PEATcosm2014_Bin02_30_metaG | ecosystem: Environmental > Terrestrial > Soil > Wetlands > Peat | place...
CGCCGCTAACTATTTTATTAACCGTTAATACGCCCGTGGTAGAGGTAGGAGGGACTGAAATGGCATTGGCATCTAGCGTAACCTGGGTTTGTGCCAGCGCTCTGCCATTTAATACGGCGCCGGTTTGTATAATAACCTGCTTTGCGCTTAATATGTTTCCATTGAACGTAGAATAAGTTCCCAGAGTGGCGCCGGTAACACCGCCAACCTGCCAAAAGACATTGGAGGCTTGGGCTCCGCCGGAAAGTATGACCTTCACGCCAGCAGGGACGCTGCCTGCGGAGGCTATATTAAGATTCCCGGCTATTTGGAATATCCAAACATCGTTTGGACCACCGGACAGAGTAACACTTGTCGGTATAGTAACGTCAGTGCTCCATTTGTAGAGTCCGGGAGCAAGCGTCATGCCGCCGATATTTCCCGCGCCCAATTCAGTAGCGGTCGGATCGGTCCTTCCGGCGGCGTCAGTGTAGGCAGTGCCCATGTCCAGCACGGCGTTGTCCACTAAAGTTTTATTAGCTAAAGGCGGATTACCCGCAAAACATGTGGTAATGCCACTGCCAGTATATGCCGAGTCAACACCGTATATTTGACCGGTTACTTCTGAACAAAATACATCATTCATGGCAGCGGCAGTGATGGGGCTTGCACCAATATTTCCAGTAATAACAGCGCTGTGGCTTCCGGTATCCGTTATGCCTGTTTCAGATAGAATTACAAAATTATCAGCTGACAAAAGATTAACCGGCGCCGGCCCGGCCGCCATTGCTGGAGCGACGGCAAATAACCTTCCCGTGGCCATAAGGCCTGCGAAAACAAGAAACAATAAAAGCTTCTTGCCCTTTAGTGGTTTAAAAATTATATTCATAATCGTTCTATTTAGAAAGTTTATCTAAAAATGTATAAAAATTTATTTTATAAATACCCTTTATTATTTTGCTTTCAAGAGCGCTGGTAGCGCAATAGCCTTTTTAGGCTATTGCGCTAGAAACTTGGTTGGTTAAAAGTTCTTGCCACACGCTTTATTTTTTTAGTAGCGCGGCCTTTACTGGCGTAACGTCTTTTTTACGCATACCGCCAGCCGTCACCAACTTATTGCCAACTGGCGTTGACAGACGGGCCGCAGCGCAGCATCAAGACTAACTTCTTGCCGGAAGAAAGTACAAGATCGTCTTTTTCCATCAGGCCTCCTTATAAGTTCCAACCCCCCCGATTGGGACCCTTAATGAAGTTATTGGGTTTGCTTTGCTTGTAAATTGCAATTTACAGCCTATGTTACTTCTTATCTACCGGCATTTTTTTAAGCATCTCTTTCATCTTGCCGACAAACTCTAGTTTTATTTGTAATATCTTTTCCTTTTTTTCCAGCATGGCTAACTTAAATTCCATTTTCATTGGCCCGTGCATTTCATGGCATGAACAATCACAGGCTTTGTTGTCTTCTGCTTCATTTTCTTGATCCATATTTTTCTCTCCTTATTTAGTTATTAATTTTTTTGCGTCTATATCCAAGTACTTCATAAACTACGAAAGCGGCAAGAAGTATTAGGGCCAGAAGCATTAGGAACATAATAAAATTCCAATGGGTAGATTGTTGGCCATTCATACTACCTATCTTTGACTGGTTTAAACTAGCGTGGGCAATAGGTACCCCAAACGCTAAACCGGCAGAATTACTTCGTTCTTTACTTCCGCCATTGTCAGTTCCGCCAGCGTTAACGCCTCCAATTGGGAAAATGGAATCCGCTACGACTGTTGAAGCTCCCAACACTGAACCGCTGGGAGTGATTTGGGCGATAGAGCCGGATGATTCGCTTCCACCAGTGGAACCGCCCGATACAGAGCCGCCCACTGAGCCGTCGCCTCCGCCTGTAACTGTACCTGAAACGCTGCTGCCTACAGATCCGCCACTAACCGTACCAGAGACCGTGCTGCTTCCACCGGTGAGAGTTCCTGTGACCTGCGAACCCGAGGGAGAGGAAATGCCGCCCGAAGAAAGCACCCCGGTTACCTCGGATGCTGAAACAGAGGCAGCACCCAAGGAACAAACCGCAACAATTGCAATTGCACTAATTATAATTTTTTGTATCATCATGAAAGTCGAGTGATTAAGGCATTGTTTGGACTCCGTAGTTTGTTAGATAGGAGCCATTTACTGTATTTAAGGGAATTTTTACTTGTACCAGAACCTGAGTTTGCAATCCAGCAGTACCGGAATCAAGATCGCCCGTCATATCAAGAGCCGGTGTCGAGTAAACATTAGCCGCGGTAATGGGGATTACTGCCCCGTTATTATTGGCCTGCGCAGAGGATATTTGCATGTCGCCTGCGGCCGGAAGAGTGCTTGAAGCGCTTGAGTTAAGCCAATCGCCAAAATCCATTGATAGGTTTGGTTCGTTGGTTGGCACAGTTATGTTAAAGAGATAACTCCATCCATCGGCGTAAGTATTGTCAGCCGTTGCGGTGGTTTGTACTGGTGTGATAGATGTTACCGCCAGAACTCCTACTCCAGAACCGCCTCCAGTAACAGTGCCGCTAATGGTGGAGCAATTATGATTCCAAACAATAACATATTCATTATTAGTCAGATTCGTAAAGCTCGGGGGTGTTGTGGTAGGTGTTGCCGCTTGGGCTAAAGCCATGGTGCTGCCAGAGGTATAACCCACCAGAGCAAAGGGCTGAGTGCTGCTACAATCTGTGCCAACAACCGATCCACCGGTAACTTCATTGGTCATGTAGTTTGAATTGGCGTCTAGCGGCGAGGTAATAGCTTCGTACGCGTTCGGGGTATTTATGCCGCTCGGGCTCAAGTTATAAGTCGAGGTAGCCGTAGCACTAGCAATGGTGTAGGTCTCGGTCATGGGGAAGGAACTACTGTTTGCGTTAGCTGCTGTGGCCTGCACCCCGTCTATATATTTATCAATTGTAACTGTCGGATTTGTAGGAGGAGTGTTTGTCGCAGAAGAAGTAGTAAAGCTCATAACTGCTCCAGGATACCATGTACCGCCTACGTTAGACCAAGCTGCATAGTAGTAGGTCGTGCTTGGAGTCACCGTAGCAAGACCGTTGACTGAAGAAAGTAAAGCTGAAAAAGCTGTGTTTGAAGCAATGGCGCCAAGATCAGCTGTTGAATAAACATTAGCTGGGAGAGTCGGGCTGGCGGTACTAAATGTATTTAGCGAAGCCCAGAATGAGTGTCCGGTTGCCGCATTAACTCCGTTAGTGCCGTTTAATGTTGCATCAGATGAAGTTATAGCGGTTGCACTGTTAGTAGTAACATTAGTCACAACTGGAAAAATTGTTGAAGGATCACCGGTGAGGGTTGTATTGGTAGCGGTTAAGACTGCACCGTTAGACAAAGTAACGGTTGCTACCACGCTTGTCGGTATTAATGTCTGACCGTATTCAGCGCCTCGCACATTAGTCCAGTACCCGTCCGTAACATAATTGAATGTCCCGAATACGTCAAAGGGCGAAGAGAAATCGGTTCCTGGAAGTCCAAAAACCTGCGATGTGGCTGTATTGGTCTGCAGTAATGTTGTTCCAGAATATAACTGCACGACGATTGATTGAGCCTGAGCCAAAGTTGTATTAGTCAGACCAAAACCCGCGGTGTATCCCATAACCCCGCTCTGATTCATAACGCCAAAATCTTGCGCGGCTAAAGAGCCGAGAGCGACTGCGTTACCGCTTGTGGTTTGCCAGGTCGGGGAGGTGCCGCTCATGGAACCGTTGTCGGCAATGGTGCCGGTAAGCGTCGTAACGTTTCCGGGATAATATGGGCCGAGATTTGTTGTGGTGAATGTTATATTGTTCCCGGTAACTTGTCCGGTAATCGTCTCGGCAGTTTGACTTGGCGCGGTGTATGGGGCGCTGCCTGCCGGGTAGCCCCCGGTACCTGTAAATGTTCCGTCAGGATTTTCTGTCGTTATTACCATATCGCTGACATAGGTGCCAGAGGTCACCGTTTTAGACCATACGTATGTTCCTACTACATTCCAGTTCGGCGGTGATGTTGTAGCGCCTGCCGTCAGGGCTAAGCCCAAAGGCATTACAAGGATTGCCACTAGAGCAATTTTTGAAATAATTTTTTTCATAATATATATTTAGATTAATTAAACTTGATTAGTTCTATATCAGTGACAGTATCGACCTCTCTCCTGCCAGGATCTGACTTTGATTAGTATTAGTAATTTTTTTAATTTTTATTGCCGGCCGGATAATTTAAATTACCCCTTTGGAAATGGCCCTGGCTATCTTGTTATCAGCTCTTAGTTTGTAATAGACTTTTTTACCAACTTTTTCTTTCTGTAAAATCTTTGCCTGTTCTAAAGATTTAAGGTGTTGCGAGGCCAGAGGGACGGATGTTTTTAGGACTCTGGCAATATCACTAACGGAAATAATCGGCTGCTTGCCTAACATTTCAAAAATGCGGTAGCGGTTGGTGTCGCCAAGTATCTTAAAAATTACTCTTTGCTGAGTACCATTAAATGTCTTTTGGATCTTGTCTACTTGTTTATCTGTGAGCATAGTTTTTCTTTCTATTTATTAACTAATTAAGTAATCATAGGACTTACGCTTTTTATTTTTTAATTTAAGTCGAATATTTTTAAATAAGATAGAAGGCGTAAGTCCTACAACAATTAAGACTGACGCTCGTCTTCCTCTTCGTCTATATAACTATTATTCAGATACCGCTGAACTACCCTGGGTTTATCTTCGTTAATATTTTCATTTTGTTCCTGAAAATCAAAATCATTTTTACTCATATATTTCGCTCCTTTTTAGATTAATAATTTGATTTGAAAGTTATAAATATACTTAAGTCGTACGGCGTAAAGCCTTTACAATCACGAGTAGCACGACCGCTCCAAATATAGCGACAAGGAAACTATAGAGGTTAAAACCGCTTACGCCGCCTTGGCCAAAAAAACTCATAATCCAGCCGCCTAAAATTGCGCCGACGATTCCAACTACAATATCCATAAGCAAGCCGTCTCCGCCGCCCATAATCATAGAGGCAATCCAACCAGCCAAAGCGCCAAAGATAATCCAAAGAATGATTCCCATAAAAAAATAGTAATTAATATTTAGCAAAAATTCCCCGATTATTGTCCCACCTTATCAGCTTTTCTTTCTTCATTGTTATCAGTCTGATAATGTTGGTATGTTGCATGTTGGCAAATTCGCTGGGCGCTATCATAAATTTTTTTGTCCTCTCCGCCAGGATTTTTGCGTCATTTTTTGTTGTCATAAAACTCCTTATTTGGTTTGACTGGTAATATCAGCCAGTCAAAGATTAATTATTAAATCGTAGCTGCTCTTTATACATCGAGGTTAAATAAATTGCCATAATGGCTCCAATTGTTGCTACTGTCAGGCTGTACCAGTTAAATGCTATAGCATCCGGCCTGCCAAAATGGTTCATAACGTAAGCCCCGGCCATAACACTGCAACCTATAACAGCCCCCACGATTCCTAAAATTACATCCCACCATAAGCCATAGCCCGAACCCTTAATACTGAAAGAGATAATCCCCACAACTGCTCCAAAGGTAATAATAAATAAGAAGATCATGTTTTTTCCTCAAGTTTTTTAGCCTGAACTTTGCTACCTAGTTTGGCCGCATCTTTAGAAATTTTCTCCCAGTGGGCCATCAGTTCTTGCCCAAAGCTTTTTAATTCTTTGAGGTCAATCCCGTCAAGCCGTTTGTATTTTTCCAAAACCTCATCCAATGCTTCTTTGTAAGCGTCCTGGCTGACATCCTTCATTTCTCTAATCTTTTCCAGCATTTCCATTTTGGCCTTTTTGCTCCAATTGCCAGCTTGTTTTCTATGCTCTTTGCCGTTTTTGCCAAAGAAATAATAGCCTGCCGCTACCGTGGCGGCTCCAGTTGCTAGGCCTAAGGCTCCTGCGACTTTTACCGCTGCAGATGTTTTTTCCATAAACTTTTTTCCCTTCTATTGTTATGTTATTTAGTTTGATTATCGAGTTTAGCCGCGGCTTCCGGAGTGGACACTGTTTTGCCCATTAAAAATAGCTGAATGATAGCCAGGGCAATCAGCCAATAAACCAGCATGGCAAGCAAAGTAGTCCATTCAAAGACGCTGCCTTCCACGCTGCTAATTCTAAATACGCTTAGGAATGGGGCTGCAAAGGGGTAGGTAACACCGTAGATAAAGCTGGTAAAGCCGGCTAAAGGGTTGGCGCCGAAGAGTTTGAGCAGAAAACGAAAGGCCAATAACGCCTCTAAAAGTCCTAGAATATACCAGACTATTTGCGTCCCGCGGTATAAGGGTTTGGTGCTTGGTGAGTTGTATGAATCCATAGATTTTTTGTTAATTAATTTACAAATTATTTTAAGCGAAATGTTTTCCTTCCATGTTTTCTCCTCTGAGCATTTGAAAAAAGTCGTTAGTTTAGAAGTTAATAATAGCTTGGGCAACTGCGTTATCTTCTCTAAACTTATAGTAAGCTCTTTGGCCTTGCGTTTCTTTTTCCAGAATATTTATTTGCTCTAAAGCTTCCAGTTGTCGAGATGCTAAAGCTTTGGGTAACTTAAGAGTTTTGGCAATGTCACCAACGGTAAGTCTCGTTTGCCGAACCAGCAGTTCAAAAATCAGATAACGGTTAATATCGGTGGGGGTTTTAAAAGTTACCGACTGACTGCTATTATTAACAACTTTGCTAGTTTTATTTAGTTGTTTATTATTTAGCATATTTTTCCAATTAATTGGCCATAGGGCTTACGCTTTTTATTTTTAATTTAAACATTTTTAATACAATAGAGGGCGTAAGTCCTACAATCAATTAAACAATTAATGAACTGTTTAAGTTTTATTGGCAGGAATCTTAAGTCTACTCATATATATATAGGCTGTCTATAGCAGAAAGTTATGTTACGCACATGTTATCAACTTTTTGTTGTGGATAAGTCTAAATATTATTCTAAATATTATTGAATATCCTCACTCAAACAACTGTTTAAGTGTTTAATTGTAGTATAAAACATTTCTTATGGCTTAAAACTGGACTTAATTCCCTTTTGCAAGTCTTTGTGCTATATACATTATTTAAAATAAGTTTTATCCTAATTAGGCCAAGGAGAAAATCTTTTAAATGAAGATTAAAAATTGGTTGCGCTTTTTAAAAAAATGTTTCTACTCAAAATCAGCAACTGCAGGCGGCTAGCCTAAGTGTTATAAAGTAGCTTGAATTTTATAGAGACAAATCTAAAAGGCGTAATGTTACAAAGAGCAGGTTGCAAAGCCAAGGACAACCCCGACAAAATATTATAGGGGGAAATTTCCAGGGGGTGCGGCCTGCTCTTTACAAAGCTACTTTGATATAAATTAACCCTGCTTAGCCAAAATTTAAAGGTTGGGCAGAGAAAGGAAAGTTATGAATGATGACACAAAGCCGACAACAGTTACACCGGCACCAACTACATCTGTTGAAACCAAGCCCGCTGATCAAAAACCGGCGACACCGGTTGCGAAATAAATAAAGAGCCCTTGCTAGAGCAGGGGCTCTTTATTTATATAACATTTTTTCACCGCAAGCCTTTGTAGCTTTGGCTACTAGGGCTTATTATTTAATCAATTTAATTAGAGTTTTTACAATGGGATCTTTTCGCTTCAATTCATAGTAGACTTTTTTCCCTTGTTTTTCTTTTTTTAGCAACCCGTTATCCAGAAGCGTTTTAAGATGCTGGGAGGCTAAAGGTAGAGAAATATTAAGGACTTTAGCCGTATTGCCAACCGATATATGGTCTTCTGTGGCAAACATCCAAAAAATCTTGCATCTGTTAGGTTCACTTAGGGTTTTAAAAACTTTGGTAAGTTCTAAATTTTTGTTAGCGAGTTCTTTTTTAAGTTTAAGTATTTTTTCTTCTGAAAGCATAGGAATAACTGGTTCTTTTCTTAATTTGGATAAACATTAAATAATTAAAAAATCATTTAACTATTAAATATAATAGTACTCCGCTAAAATAGGCCTGTCAAATCTTCAACCAAATATTAAAAATCCGCATAGAATGAAGGGTTAGAAATGCGTCTTAAAAAACCAGCTATAATATAAGTATGCAAAACATACCTTTTCATCTACCCCATATCCTCACAGCCTCTGGCTTTATTTCCTATTGCTCAGATCACGGGGCTATTATTCATTCTGAGGACTTAGAAGCTTTTCACAAGCAGGGCCTTTTAGTGCCAGTCTTACAGCTTTCAGTCGGAGTAAATAAGTACAGAAAAATTTTAGTTAACGTTAAGCATGGGAGCGAAGATAAAAAAGAAGCTTGGCGAAAAGAATGGCAATATATCGCAGCCCAAGACCTTAAAAAATTTAAGTATGAAAAATTTGATAAAGCAACTTATTATCATATAAGCAGTCTTGACCGTACCGATCCTAATTGGCTGGATTGGTATAAAAAGCGCAACATGGTTAAATATCCGGCGAAGGAAAAATTCAAACCCTGGCCCCAGGAACCATTTATTGGCTTTACCACAAAGCCAGACAAAATTAATGACACTATCTTTTTTTACGAAAAGTACCAATTTTTACTGCTTAAGGAAATATTCCGACTTCGCGAGGCTTGCGATATCCCAGATAGCAAATACGCTAAACAGCAAGTTAAAAAGATTCTAAAAAACCAGGTCAAGCAATTTTATAATTTCATCGGCTTTTATATTGAAGCAGAAAACTACCACCAAAAACTAATTTCGGTAATTTGCAAAGAGCAGCAAGATTTTTTTGCCGACTATGGGGAAGTTAACAGAGCGGCAAAAAAGGATTGGCAGCGCCATTTTGATGGGAAATTTCGAGAAATGCTCAAAAGCCAAGTAGAAAATATTTTAAGGAAATACAATATAACCCTTGATGATATAGAGTATTGGCAGTATTGGCTGGCCGGCAAAACCTTGCTTGGCAATCCTGCTTACGCCTCCGCAGTACAGCGGCGCTATACCTCAGGATTGGAGGAAAAAATCTTGGTAAAAGCCGAAGAGGCTAACCGCATGATTTTTATATTGAACCAGATTATCTATTTGTTAACTGGAGAAAAGCATACGGTCAATCAAGTTTTAGGAGACTGGCAAGGAAGTCGCTGCATTATTTGCCACAAATTTTTTGAGCCGACAAAAAAACTGCAATATACTTGCGGCCAGCCTGATTGCACCCGGAAGCACGAGAATATGATTAAACGCCAAAACCGCAAAACGGGCAAATACAAACCCCGCTGACAATCCACAGCGGAATAGATGCGGAATACAAAACCTCCTTGTTTGAAATAGGCTACGCTTATGGTGTAGCTTATTTTTTAATATATTAACCAAACAAAAAATATGCAAAAGAAAAACTTTGTCAAGACCCAGGAACTTAAAATTGTCATGGTCCCAACAGGCGAACTTAAGCCAGCCGACTACAATCCCAGAAGCTGGGACGCATCCGCCATTGAACAACTCACACAGAGCATCAAGACCTTTGGTTTGATTGACCCAATTATTTGCAATGGAGCGCCAAACAGAAAAAACGTGGTTATCGGAGGCCACTTCCGTCTTTTCATAGCCGGCAAATTGGGCATGACAACTGTACCTGTTTTATATTTGAACCTGCCCAGCCTTGAAAAGGAAAAAGAGCTAAATTTGAGATTAAACCGTAATTTAGGGAGCTGGGACTTCGAAAAATTAATGCAGGAATTTGATGTTGAGAGTTTACTGGATATCGGCTTTGACGGGCAGGATCTGTCGGCGGCCTGGGACAGTATGCTCCAGACCGAGGACGATAATTTTAATGCCGAGGAAGAAATCAAAAAAATTAAGCAACCCAAAACCAAGCCAGGCCAAATGTTTGCCTTGGGCGATTCGTTTCTACTCTGCGGGGATGCCACAAACGGCAATGACGTCAAAAGATTGGTCGGCAAAAACACAATTGATTTAATCCTCAATGACCCACCTTTTAATTTGGCTTTAAGCTACGAGAAAGGGTTGGGCGGCCACAAAGATTATGGCGGCACCTTAACCGATGATTCCAAAAGCGAGGAAGATTACAAAAATTTTTTAAAAGCCTCCTTGAAAAATGCCCTAGCAGTAGCAAAACCAGATTGCCATTGCTTCTACTATATTGATCAAAACAGCATAGGTCTGATGCAGCAGATCTACAAAGAATGCGGCCTTATACCAAAAAGGGTTTGCCTGTGGATAAAAGGACCACATAACCCTACGCCCTTGGTCGGTTTTAATAAGTCATATGAGCCTGCCGTGTACGGAACGAGAGGACGCCCATATTTATCGCCCACACTTCTTAATCTCAATGAAATCATGAACCGGGAAGTGTCCAGCGGCAACCGGGCCATTGACGACTTGATGGACTTGCTGGATTTGTGGCTGGTTCGTAGGCTGCCAGGCAATGAATATATCCATCCGGCAGAAAAACCAGCCAGCCTGCATGACCGGGCTATAAGAAGATGCACTAAAGTCGGTGACAATATACTCGACACCTTTGCCGGTAGCGCGTCAACCATGGCTTCGGCACTCCAATTGAAACGAAGAATCTTTTTACTTGAGCATCAGCCTATTTTTTGCGATTTAATATTAATGAGATATGAGAGGCTCACCAATGAAAAACCTAAACTTATCAGTTAAGTTGCACGATCTGTTCCAGGTCGGCAGCCACCGTGTTATCTGCGACGATGCCCGCGACCCTAAAGCGGTCAAACGCTTGGTCGGCGGCGATAAAATAACCTCGGTAGTCTGTGATCCGCCGTTCGGGGTAGACGTAAATGCCAGTAAGGCCGGCTTTAAACAAAAATTGTCCATGCCCAAGGATATTTTAAATGATCATTTACAGTCGGACGCGGAGTACCAAGAGTTCAGTAAAAAATGGCTAGAGGCCGTTATTCCGCATTTGGCCAGGAAAAACTCCATGTATGTATTTAACGCAGATCGGATGGTTTTCGCGCTTCGACAGGCCATGATGGAAACGGGCTGTAAAGTTTCGCAAATGCTCATCTGGATAAAATCCCAAGCCGTGGTCGGTCGGCTGGATTATAACCCTCGCCACGAGTTAATTTTATACGCTTGGTATGGCATCCACCAGTTTTTAAAGAGTAAAGATCAAAGTACCTTGTTTTTTCCGAAACCCTCGAAATCCAAATTACACCCAACAATGAAACCGATTCCGCTTATCCGCCATCTGATTTTAAACAGCAGTAAGGTTAACGACGTGATATTTGATAACTTCCTGGGATCAGGGACCGCGCTAATGGCGGCGGAGCAGACTAAGCGCCGGTGTATGGCTATGGAACTTGACCCTGAGTATTGTAAAACCGCGCTCCAAAGATTTTATAATATCTTTGGCGTTATGCCTCAAAAAATTAATTAAACTCCAAACCCATATGACAAAGGGTAACATCCTGACTGATTCTGACATTCCACCGGCTCTGCCGGAATCGGAATCCAGTCAAACTGCCGTTGATATTCGCCAGCAGCAGCAAAAGCAAATGATTATAGACCAGCTACGAAAAATCCCCGTAGTCCAGCTTATGGTAGAAAAAACTGGCATTGGCCGCACCAGCTACTACCGCTGGCGCAAAGAAGATAAAGAGTTTGCTAAAGCTTGCGATGAAGCCATGGAGCAGGGCTGCACCCTAGTCAATGATTTGGCCGAGTCCCAGCTCATTTCCGCCATCAAAGATAAAGATTTTCCGGCCATCCGCTTTTGGCTGGTAAACCACCACCCGGCCTATGCCACCAAAGTTCAAATTAACGCCAACATTAACAATATCCAAGAACAATTAACCCCCGAACAACAACAAGTTGTCGACGAAGCCTTGCGTTTGCTTTCACTCAGTGAAAGCAACGAAGAGCCTAAAGGAGAAAATAAAAATGAAACTCACACCTAAAATCATAAAACGGATGCATGAAGATCCCGTCATCCGCCGTGCTGTAACCAAGCGCAGCCCCGAAGCCTTTTTCGGCTTTTATTTGCCTCACTACATGGAGTTCCAGAGCGCACCCTTCCACCAACAGTTATTTAAAATGATTGAGGACGATAGTATAAAGCTCATGGTAGTCCAGGGCTTCCGCAACAGCGGTAAGTCCACGATCCTGTCCCAGTGTTTCCCGCTTTGGTCGGCTGTTAGCGGCCGGGCCCAGGAAATCCTGGTTTTTAGCAAAAACCAGATGTTGTCCCGCCATATCTTAAGGAACATCGGCGACGAGCTC
>Ga0181520_10010709_pt1 | contig 12221 bp, 8 predicted proteins | sample PEATcosm2014_Bin_29_FD_132451 | JGI IMG/M metagenome (GOLD analysis project Ga0181520, IMG submission 132451) | Peatland microbial communities from MTU Mesocosm Facility, Houghton, MI, USA - PEATcosm2014_Bin02_30_metaG | ecosystem: Environmental > Terrestrial > Soil > Wetlands > Peat | place...
TGGAACCGCGGATGAACGCTGATGAACGCGGATAAGACAAGAACCACCATTATCTGCGTTAATCTGCGTGCATCTGCGGTTGATGCGTCCTTCCTTCGGACCAAGCCGCGGAGCAAGGGCGTTCTGACCACGGATTTCACGGATGCCGCGGATAGGAATGAGGCGATCAGTTTGTTTCACGGCTTGGGCGTGGTCAATATCGCAAGAAATGGGCCGCATAGGCGTTGTATAATGCCGCAGGCCGGGGTGTCCGGCGCGTGCGAAACAGTCGAGTCTGCCCTTTTCTTCCAGGAGCCGTGCCATGCGTCGATGCCATGCAGGCCGTAACCATGCAAGATATTCGGCCGGTGTTCGCGTTTTGGCGCTGGGTGGACTGATGGCGCTAGCGTTGGCAACGCTGTGCTGTCGGGCATTGGCTCAGCCCTCGACGCAACCGGGCGGCGGCGCCAGTGGCGGATCGGGAGCGGGCCTGGCCATCGGCTCGGCGATCCTTGGCCCGACCCGGTCGATGGCCATCACACGACAGGCGGCCGAGTCGCTCCAGCTTAATGCCCAGTATCTCCACGATGTCGATGCCATCCTGACGCAATATGAATCGCAGGCGCGCGATTTGGCCGCCCAATCCCCGACCATCGCCCCGGCCAATCTGGCCACACAAATCCAGAACCTCATCCGCCAGGAGCGTGCCCGTGTGGCGGCGGCGGTGCCGCTGGATCAGCGAATGCCGTTCTTTCATAAGCTGGCGGAACTGGTGGTGCAGCAATGGGTCGGCCCCGACGGCGCGGTGCAGAAGGTTGTGCTGGCGGACAACACGCTCACGGCCGCCGAGCGGATGGACATCAAACGCATCGACACGACGGCCGACGCCAACATCAAGAAGGTTCTGGCCGATCCGGACATTCAATCCAGGCTGCCGGACCTGGTTACGGAGTTGCAGGATTACCGGGTGCAGATCATGGCGGTCCTGACGCCGGCGCAACAGGCCGGCGCCCGCAACCGCCTGGCGCAGGCGACGGGCACGCCGGCCCCGGCGGCTCCCGCCAACGCCGCCGGGCCACGCGCGGGCGCGACTGGTCGAAGCACCGCATCCACGACGGCCCCGGCCGGTCGGGCTGGCAATTCCAGCATGATGATGGACGGCACGGCGGCATCGTCCGGCGCGGCGAAACCGGCCTCGATTGCCGGTACCGGCCTGGAACCGCTGCCCGCATCGGCGGCCGTGGGTCAGAGTGTTCCCGATCTTCGCCTGTTGCGATTCGACGGCACGCCGGTCTACCTGGCGAATTTCTGTCGCGATCACGTGACGCTGTTCGAGTTTGGTTCGTATTCCAGCCCCGAATTCCGCCAGCGCGTCGAGCCGATGAAGAAGCTCGTTGCAACCTATGGCACGCGCATCCAATTCTTCATTGTCTACACGCGTGAAGCCCACCCAATAGGCGACCAGCAGACCAGCCAGAACAAGACCGATGGCATTCTCGTGGAGCAACCCGCCGACGCGGCCGCAAGACATCGCCTCGCCGCCGAAGCCCGTCAGGCCCTGACGATCACCAGCCCCATGCTGATGGACGGCATGGACGATGCGCTGGAAAAATCCCTCGGCGGTTTCCCCAACGCCGCGGTCATCATCGGCCGTGACGGAAAAATAGCCGCCCGCCAGCAATGGACGGACCCGTCGGGATTGAAGGGTTTGCTGGACGATGCGCTGGCGGCGAAGGCGCCGACGACGAGGGCGGGGAATCAATAACGGACGCCAAGACTTGGAGTATCTTCAATAGGCGGTTCTTTCGATTTTGTTCTGCATGGACAGAACACGTCGAAGCATCCGAGTTGGATGAGGCATTCCTCGGTACATGGTCAAAATGCCCCCGGCGGATTCGCCCTCAAGAACTTCACCGCCTGCTTCATATACGTGCGTGGATTGGTGCGCAGATGTCGCATCCACGGCGGATTGTCTTCGTTTCGAACTGTCGTCCACAGGGCAAGGGCATAGCCGAACATGCGCTCGTTCAGATAACCCTGTTTGGACGCTTTCCACCCATGCCAGCCGCCTTCGGCCCATTGATCGAACTGGCACACGCTGTTGGCGTTGAAAATCCCCAGGCCGAAAAAGACTGTCGTGAGGTCGGTGAGCGGTTCGTGGTCTTCCTCCTTGCCGGTGAGGCGCCGTTCACCGAGAAGACGAACATGCGCCAGTTCGTGAGCGATTGTCGCCACCAGCGACATCGGATCGTTCAGCTTCGAGGCCTCGATCCCGACGATTTCCTTTTCCTCGACGCGATAGTGACCGGCCGTTGCTTTTCCCTCCGAGTGGATCGCCACGTGCAGGTTATCGGTGAGATCTTTCGGGCGTTCGGCATAGAGTTGGAGCGTCACCCGGCCGGGAGCGACGCCCATGAATCCGCATACGCGATCGAGCATGCGTCGAACCGCATCTTCGCTGCCGTCAAAGCGGTCGGGAAAGAATTCCTCAGTCGGCTCGACGGCCCGTGCGGTTCGCCATTTCGGCATTCCGAATTGCCCGGCCAGCCATTTCATGCGCGCATCGACCCAAGCCTGCGATTGTGACTCGATCGGGCACTTGGGACGAAATGGCAGAAGCGGCATACGGCGTCCTTTCAGCGAGGCGGAATAGGAAGTCAATCATACACGAACCCTCACCCCAACCATCTTCCTGAGTACATGGCAAGGGGGAAAGAGGCCGCCATCGCAAGGGGAAGCAAGCGACGCGCATAAGCGCAACCGGGACACTCACTTGAACTGAATATGCTTATACAGAAGGAAGCCCGCGACGATCAGGATCGGGCCGAGGATGCAGCAGGCATACAAGAGCATCATGCGCGACTTGGCGGCCATGACGCTGGGGACGACAAGGCGATCGGCGCGGCCGGTGACTTCGACGGAAGAAGGGTTGTCCAGATCGGCTTTGAAGAGGCGGGCGTTGGCGTAACGCTCGGCAGGGTTGCGGGCCATGGCGTGGAGGATGATTTCCTCGACCTGTTGGGAGACGTTGGGGTTGCGGACGCGCGGGGCGATCGGATCGCCGCTGAGGCGCGAGTTCATGATGATGAACGGGTTCTCGCCGTCAAAAGGAGTCGAGCCGGTGGCCATTTCGTACAGGATGGCGCCGAGGCTGTAGACATCGGTGCGCGGATCGCCGCGCTTGCCCTTGACCTGTTCGGGTGCCATGTAATCGGGCGTGCCCATCGCCGGTGTGAAGCCGCCGAATGTCAAACGCCGCTGGCCCTCGAACTTGGCGATGCCGAAATCCATGATCCGGATCGAGCCGTCGTTGCAGATCATGATGTTGTCGGGCTTGAGATCGCGATGGACGACATCGTGATCGTGCATGTAATGCAGTGCTTCGCAGACGCGGCCGGCGATTCTCAGTGCATCGGCTTCAGGCATGGGACGGATGGTGCCCATCAGGTGGCCGAGCGTCTGGCCTTCGAGGTATTCCATCACGATATACGGGCGCGAACGAGTCGAATCGGTGGGTTCGACGCGAAGGATATAAGGGTGCTTGAGCGAGTTCCCGATCTCCTGTTCTCGCTGAAAGCGGGAGAAGAATCCGGGATCGGATTCGTATTGCATGTGCGGAATCTTCAGGGCGACCGGATTGTCGGTCGTGAGATCGATGGCCTTGAAGATCGACGCCATGCCGCTGCGGCTGATGAGATCGGTGATTTTGTAACGCTCGTCCAGGGTCTGGCCGACTTCTACATCGCTTCCCATGATGGCGGGCGACTCCTTCTGGTATGTGGGCAGGCCGCGGTAATACGTGACCCGCTCGACGCTGACGATGCGGACGACCTGGACGGACAGGTTGTCGTCGGCCGCACGTCGCTCGGCCAATTGAATAATCTGGCGCGCCGCTTCCAGCGGTTCGTTCCGCTCGACGATAGTCTGGATTTCACCCTCTGTCACCTTGCTCCAAACGCCATCGCAACATTGGACGATGAAGTCGCCGCGATTGACGACCGCCCGGGAGAAATCGGCGCGGATGGATATTTCCTGCCCGACGCATCGAGTGAGGACCGATCGAAACTCGCTTCCGGCCGCCTCTTCAACCGTGATCAGGCCCAGCTTCAATTGTACGCCGGCGTAGGAATGGTCGTTGGTGAGTCGCCGTATGCGGCCCTGCTGAATGACATAGGCGCGGCAATCGCCGACGTGGCCGATCGTTACCTCGTTGTTGCGGAAATGGCAGACCGTCAGGGTGGTTGCCATCTTGCCTTTGCTGGAGTCTTTCAGGTTTTTGTCGAACACGGCCATATTGGCGGCGGTGAAAATCTGCCACAGGATTGATTGCGGGTCCTGGCCCGGCTTGGCCTGCTGAAAGGACTCGCTGGCGGCCTGACAGGCCGTCTGGCTGGCGACTTCCCCGCGTTCCTGGCCGCCGACGCCGTCGGCCAGCACGATGATCGCGCCGCGTTGGCGCCAGTCTTCCTGGGCGGTGGGCAACCAGGCCGCAAGCGAATCCTCATTCAGGTCGCGGACGGGTCCTGCTGTGGTGTGAAAACCGTATTGAATTTCCATGGCGATTGCGAACTGGTCCTAACGGCGCGGCGGTTGGTTTCCTTCCGCCGGCGATTCTAAGGCCGCTTGTCTGCATGGCAAGGGGCGAGCACGGCCCGTGAGAGTTTTGCATGATGCGATCCGAAGAGCCCCGGTAGCGCGCAGCTTTGTGGCGAGTTCACGCGGGTTGTACATCGTCTGCGCGATTATTGTGCAACTCTCCGGCAAGGGCGGACGCAGACCATCAACCCGCATTGCAAGCTGCAATGCGGGTTCTTAGCGGTCCAAAGCGCCTATTTCCGGCCATTTCAGCTCTTGGCACGTTGTTTGTGATCAGTTGGTCCGCTGGATTCATCCGTGCTCGCGTGCGGCGCGGGAACAGTATTTCGTCCTATCGGCTGAAAGGAGAGTGTTTGTGGCAGACCCATCATCAAGCAGTTCTACTGGACAGGGAACGATGAAGCCCACCCTGGGCTTGACCGGCCTGACCGCTAACGCCATGGCGCTGATCGCGCCGGGTGCGTTCTTGTGGCTGACCTTCGGACCCCAAATCCTTACCGGCGCGCCGGCGGCAGGCATGTCGATGTTCTTCGGCATTCTCTTCGCTCTGCTCCTGTGTCTGGCAACGGCCGTGGCGTATGCGGAACTCTCCAAACTCTATCCCGGCGCCGGCTCCAGCTACTTCTTTGCCGAACAGGCGTTTCTGTCCAAGAAGAAAGCGTTCAAGTGGGCGCGGCTGATGAAATTCTGCGTAGGCTGGGGAAGCCATCTTTACTACTGGGTCTATCCCGGCGTGATGGTGGGCGTAACGGCGATCATCGCCGGATACCTCATGGGACAGATCTGGCCCGCCGTCTTCTCCTCAACGGTTCCCAGCCCGATCTTCATGTACGGGTTCTGCTTCGCATTTTCGTTCGGCGTGGCGTATATCGCCTATCGCGGCGTCGTCGGCGCGACCAGCGTGAACGTCGCCATGAACATCATCCAGATCACCGCGCTGATCATTTTCGCGATCCTCGCCATTGCCCATCGCAACACCCATCCGGAGGGCAGCGTCATCTGGGTTCTGGATTCCAACGGCAACGCGACGCAATATGTCCAGGACACGATGCCCGACACGACCAAGACGATCCCTGATCCCAAGGATGCCACCAAGCAGATCCAGGATCCCAGCGCCACGGTTCCGAAAGTGACGTCCTCCGGCGATCCGGTGTTTGTCCAGTTGGCCGCGGATGCCAGCGGCACGCCGCTCAAAGGACCTGACGGCAAGACGATCGCCGTCCCCACCGACAAGGACGGAAAACTCGCCGCTCTGCCGGCCGGCGCGGCCAAGGCCGTTCCGCAATTGGTGACGGTGAGCTATCTCGGCGGCGTCACCAAGGATGACAAGGGCAACGAGACTTTCAACTACCACATGTCCGCCGGTTCGGTCGTCGCTCCTCACACCTTCGGATACACGATTATTCAGGCCTGTATCGCCATCCTCATCCTGGTCGGATTCGAATCCGTGACCTCGATGGGCGAGGAAGCTAAGAACGCCAAGCGCGATATTCCCAAGGCCGTTATCTTGTCCCTGCTGATCCAAGGCGGCTTCTGCTACCTCTTTGAATACTTCGCCGCCAACTACTACCTCAACAGCGGCTACAACGCGACCATGGCCGGCGCATCGGCCGCCCCGATCGGCGACATCATGAAACTGGTGGGCGCCTGGGCCTTCGGCTCGGCAAATGCGGGCTGGTGGTTCATGTTCATCGAAGCCGCCACCGTGTTCCTGGCCCTGATCGGCACCACGCTCTCCTGCATGAATACCGGCGCCCGCGTCACCTACGCCATGGGCCGTGACGAGGAAGTTCCCGCCCACTTTGGCCTGCTGCACGGCAAGAACAATACGCCGCATCGCTGCATCTGGATTCTGGCCACCATCTCGGCGGTCATCGGCATCTACGCGGTCATGTTCTACTTTTGCAACGGATCGGCACAGACCGATAGCGTGATCGCCGGCCTGCCGCAGAACGCGTGGTACAAGATCGGCCTGATCCATCACGACTTGGCCGCCGTGATTCCGCAGAGCGTGCTCATTGTGACTCTCGTCAGCAACTTCGGCACGTTCATGCTCTACATGCTGAGCTGCCTGGTCGCCATGGTGGCCTTCCACGAACACCACATGCACAATTTCTTCAAGCACAAGGCCATTCCCATGTTTGGGCTCCTGGCGAATCTGTTGTGCATGGTGTTCTATCTCGTCGGCCCATTCTTTGTGTCGGGCATGAGCCCGAAGGAACCCCTCATCGCACTTGGTGTTGCCCTGCTCTGGGGCCTCTACGGTGCGTTCTACTTCGTCAAGCGCAGCAAGACGCTTGGCCGGGAGGTCATCCTCACCAAGCCCTCCATCGCCTCTGCCTGACCGGTGATGGAGCAAGACCCTTACAAAGGACCAGGACGGCCACTCGATCGCGAGTGGCCGTCTTGCGTTCCATCTCAAAACGCCCTTTAATCCATCCCGTGACAACCAACGACTCCACTGCCATCAACTGCGTCTGGGTTCTGCTTGCCGCATTTCTGGTCATGTTCATGAAGGCCGGCTTCGCCCTGATCGAAACCGGCATGTGCCGCGCCAAGAACGCCGCACACACCATGGCCATGAACCTTCTGGTCTATCCACTGGGCATGATCGGATTCTTCGCCTGCGGGTTCGCCTTCATGTGCGGGGGAGTCATCACCACTGGCGATTACTCCCCAGCCTCAAACTTCGCCTCCCCCTTATCCGTTGGCGGCAGCGCTGATTTGACCCACATGTTCACCGTCGGTCTCTTCGGCCACACATGGGGCTTGCTCGGCCATCACGGGTTCTTTCTGGCCGGCCTGGGTTCGAACACGGCCGCCTTGATCTGCTTCTTCTACATGATGGTCTTCATGGACATTACCGCCACCATCCCCACCGGCGCCTGTGCCGAACGATGGCGGTTCAAGAGCTTCACCATCTTCAGCTTGCTCGTCGGGGCATTCATCTACGCGTTCTACGGCTGCTGGATGTGGGGCGGCGGATGGCTGGCGCAATTGGGCTCTTATGCCGGCCTCGGCCACGGCGCTGTCGATTTCGCCGGCTCCAGCGTCGTCCATCTCCAGGGCGGCACGCTGGCTCTGGTCATGGTGAAGCTCCTGGGCCCACGCATCGGAAAATACGGCGAATCCGGCCGACCTCGACCCATCTTCGGACATCACATGCCCATGGTCTTGTGCGGAACATTGCTCCTGGCGTTCGGTTGGTTTGGCTTCACGAGCGGATCAACCCTCGCCGTATCCAGTGGCCGCATCGGCCTCATCGCCGTCAATACCGCTCTGGCCAGCGCCGCCTCCACGCTGGCCGCGACTCTCTTCATGTGGAAGCTCTATGGCAATCCCGACCCCTCGGTCATGTGCAACGGCCTGCTCGGCGGCCTGGTCGCCATCTCCGCTGCCTGCGCCTTCGTCAGCCCCTTTGTCGCATTTGTCATCGGCGCCGTCGCCGGTGTTATCGTCGCAGCCGGCGTGTTGAGCCTGGAACGCCGCGGCCTGGATGACCCCGTCGGCGCCATCAGTGTCCACGGCATCGCCGGCGTCTGGGGCATGCTCGCTCTGGGCCTCTTTGCCGATGGAACTTTCGGCGCTGGCTACAACGGCGTGGCCGGCAATGTCACCGGCCTGTTTTTCGGCGATCACTCGCCGCGCCAACTTTTCGCGCAATGCCTTGCAATCGTAGTCTGCATCGCATGGAACCTTGTCATAGGCGGCGGCGCGTTCCTGCTGGTCGGGCGATTTGTCAAAGGAAACCGCGTCAGCGTTGAAGTCGAATTGAATGGACTTGATGTCCCCGAACTGGGCGTCAGCGGATATCCGGAATTCCTCTCCAGCTTCTCCGACGAGAAGATATCCTCAACCAAATCGCGAATCAATTTCTAACCCGGCGCAACTCGATTCGCCCGCCGCAAATACGCTCTTTTCCACCGATTTTGCACACACGTCCGATAAGAATGTGGATATCAGGTGTATTAAATTTTCTTTGGGCCTCTTGGTCCTGATCCTGCCGATACTTGGGTCATTGCAGACCGAAAAAACGATAATGTCGGCCTTGCCAGTACAGCCGTCAGTGATTACTTTTCTTTCGTTTGATTCAGGGAAGATTAACCCCGTGTAAGCGACAGGCTGTCGCTTGAGACTGCGGGAGCCGCCGGGTGTGCCTGTCTCGGCAGCGTCATATCGTACGGACACGATTCCACGGATGGAAAACTGCTCAGCGGCCGGAGGCCTGGTTCGGGCAACTGCTGCGCTCTCCCTCCCCTCTCTCTTGGGTGGCAGAGCATCGATCTCGCGTTTCTGTGAAGGAGCGATCGTGACCTGCATTACCGCACAAGACCCTCAACTTACGCGCCTGGCCAATGCCATCGCACAACGCGTCGGCCAACAGCGCTTTCACGTCTGGTTCAACAACTCCACGCGCCTGGACTTGAAACATGACGGCCTGGAAATTGCCGTCCCCAATGACTTTATCAGCGAATGGATCGGAAAGAACTTCTCCACTCCCATCCAGGAAGCCGCTCACGAAGTTCTCGGCTGCTCCCTCTCCGTGCATTTCAACGTCGATCCACAGCTTTTCGTCAAGCCGTCTGGCGATGATGCAAACTCCGATGCAAAACCCAACGGCTCGCATCGCAATGCCTTCGTCCCGGTCCAGGCCCGGCTTCATTCGGGGGCCGACCTCCCCATCCTCGTCGATCTCGATCGACGCAACCACGCCGCCCTACCCTCCGCTCCGGCGCCTGCTTCATCGCGATCGCTTGAGCTCTCTTCCGGCATCATGCAACGCCAGCGACTTCGCCACGATCTGGAATCCTTCGTCGTCGGACCCTCCAGCCAACTCGCCTGCAACACCGTCCAATACGTCGCTGAATTCCCCGGCGGTCAATACAATCCCCTCTTCCTTCATGGCTCCTGCGGCCTGGGCAAGACCCATCTCCTCCACGGCCTGTGCAAGCGATTCATCCAGCACCACCCTACCGGCCGATGGGCCTATCTCACCGGCGAGGAATTCACCAACGAATTTCTCACCTCCCTGCGCGGCAACAAACTCGACGCCTTCCGACATCGCATGCGCGAACTCGATCTCCTTGTCGTCGATGATGTCCATTTCCTCGGCGGAAAAAAGGCCACCCAGGAGGAATTCCTCCACACCTTCAACGCCATCGAGGCCATGGGCCGGCAGATCGTCATGGCCAGCGACAATCATCCCAAGATGATCGAGGAATTCGGCGAATCGCTGATCAATCGCTTCGTCAGCGGCATGGTCGTTCGCATCGATCCCCCCAACTTCATGACCCGCTGCGAAATCCTCCGCAGCCTCTCCCTTCGCACCGGCTTTGTCATGCCCGATGAGGTCACAAGCTGGATCGCCCGCCGCGTCACCCAAAACGTCCGCGAGCTTGAAGGCGCTGTCACGCGCGTCGCCGCCCACGTCAAACTCACTGGCAAGACCCCCGACCTGGCCATGGCCCAGGAAGCCCTCGGCGATCTCGACAAACAACTCGTCGCACCCATCAAGCCCGACCACATCCTTCAGGCCGTCTGCACCTATTTCGGTTTGGAACTCAAAGACCTCATGTCCGGCCGTCGCCAGCGAACCATCAGCCTCGCCAGAAGCGTCGCCATGTTCCTGGTCCGTAAGACCGCCAAACTCAGCTTCCCCGAGATCGGCCAGCGCATGGGCAAGCGGAATCACAGCACGGTCATCAGCGCCTGCCGGAGAATCGAGCGCGCCGTCCAACGCAATGAACCCCTGCTCTGGAACTCCACGGTAGGCCCCCGCCAGGAAGAAGCCGCCGAACTCATCCAACGCCTCGAAGAACACGGCCGGGCCATGCGCTGATTTTTGCGCAGTGCCCCAATTCTGTGATATAATTCACGGGATGCGTGTCTTCTCCGCCATCATCGAGCGTGACCCCGACACCGGCCAACTTATCGGCCATGTGCCAGGATTCCCAGGCGCTCACTCGCAAGGCTCATCAATGGAGGAGCTGCAACAAAACCTCCGCGAGGTCATTGCCATGCTCCTGGAAGACGGCGAGCCGTCCCGGGAATGCGAATCCCCCGGCACACAACCACTCACAGTCGCCTGACACGCTCACCTTTCGCTCCCCACCATTATTCTACCGCCCCCGCCGCCCCTCTGTCACCCTGTCACCCTGTCACCCTCCCATTCTTTCATCCCCTCACCCAACAAAGTCCGATAACCCCTTCATGGGCATATCCATCTACAAGCTCACCGACCGCCAGATCCTCTCCCTTTGCGTCCTCGCACTCCTCCTCCTCGGCGTCCTCATGGTCGAATCCGCCTCCGCGGGCGTTTCCAACCATCTCGGCTGGAACTGGACTCCCTTCGCCACTCGCCATCTCATCTTCGCCGCCGTCGCTTTCCTCACCTTTCTCCTGGTCGGCGCCGTCGATTATTCCTGGCTCGGCCGAATCCCCAAACACATGCTTTTCAGCCCGGTCCTGTGGATGCTCTTCATCGCGACGGCCGCGTGCGGCGCGGTTCTGGTCCCCCACATCGGCATCTCCGAAAACGGCGCCCGTCGCTGGCTGCCGCTGGGGCCGCTTCAGGTTCAGCCGTCCGAACTGGCCAAGTGGGCCATCGTCATGTTCCTCGCCTTCTGGCTTTCGCATCGCCCCCTCCCTCTGGAAAAATTCTTCACCGGATTCATCCCCACGCTCATCCCGATCGGCCTGATCTGCCTGCTCATCGTCATTCAGGATTTCGGCACCGCCGCACTCATCGCACTCTGCTCGATGACCATGCTCCTTGCCGGCCGGGTCCGCACACGCCATCTGCTTCTGGTCATCCCGCCCGTCCTCGCCGCCGCCGCGTGGTTCCTCATGCACAAGGAATACCGCTGGCGTCGCGTCACCGCCTTCCTCGATCCCTACGCCGCCCCACAAAAGGAAGGCTATCACATGATCCAAAGCCTCCTGAGCTTCGCCACCGGCGGCGTCTCCGGCCGCGGACTCGGCAACGGCATCCAGAAACTCGGCTATCTCCCCGAGGACACCACCGATTTCATTTTCGCCGTTATCTGCGAAGAACTCGGCCTCTTCGGCGCCATCTTCACCATCGCCCTCTATCTCGGCATCCTCCTGATCGCCTGGCAATCGATCCGCAACCGCCGCGACGAATTCGGCCGCATGCTCGCCTTCGGCATTGCCTCCATGGTCACACTCCAGGCCATCATCAACATCGCCGTCGCCACCGTCTCCGTCCCCACCAAGGGCCTGTCACTGCCGCTTGTCAGCGCTGGCGGCAGCGGCCTGGTCATCACCTGCGCCGCCTTGGGCCTGCTCCTGAGCATCGCCCGCCCCCCCAAACCCGATCCCGTAGAAGCGCCCCCCGCCGCCAGTCCCGACCCCGTCCCCCAGGGCGACCCGCTGCCCATGCCCCTGAACCCTTCCCCGGTCTGATACCGCTATACACAGACAGATCGGCCACGCTCACCACAGGTAACAAGCAGCCCAAACGCCTCATTCCTATCCGCGGCATCCGTGAAATCCGTGGTCAAAACGCCCTTGCTCCGCGGCTTGGTCCGAAGGAAGGACGCATCAACCGCAGATGCACGCAGATTAACGCAGATAATGGTGGTTCTTGTCTTATCCGCGTTCATCAGCGTTCATCCGCGGTTCCA
>Ga0181520_10010710_pt1 | contig 12220 bp, 9 predicted proteins | sample PEATcosm2014_Bin_29_FD_132451 | JGI IMG/M metagenome (GOLD analysis project Ga0181520, IMG submission 132451) | Peatland microbial communities from MTU Mesocosm Facility, Houghton, MI, USA - PEATcosm2014_Bin02_30_metaG | ecosystem: Environmental > Terrestrial > Soil > Wetlands > Peat | place...
AGATAATCCACGCCCGCGGCAAGCTCCAAGCCTACCTCTTCCACAGCCGTCGCGCCCGACTCTTCCAACGTTGCGCCGTTGAGCGTGAAGGGAAGCAGGTTGGCGGGCAGCGCTGCCAGCAGTTGCGCTGCAAAGTCAGGATCTTCGAGGGGATTCCAGCCGGTAGTGATGGTCGCCGTCTGCGGACGATGCGCCAACCGCTCCACCAGCAGCGTCAGTACGCTCTGGTTGGCGGCGGCAAAGTGCACCGGAATCTCATCCAGCCCGGCCAGCGCCAGCCCCAGATCCGAAAGGTTGCCAATAACGACGCCGGTAAAGGCGATCTGCTCCGCGCCGCACACAATCGCCGCGCGTGCCGCAGCATTGGCCTGCTCCGGATCGGTCTCCGCAATCTCTTCGGTGATCAGCCATCCACCGCGCGCACTGGCTCCACGCATGGAGGGAAAGCTGCCCGGAGCCGCGTTGAGCCCGGGCACATTGGCCAGGTCCTCCGCACGATAGTAGGGCTTCACCGCCAGGCCCTCCGGCGTTGGCCAGATGAGCTTCTTGGCGTACTCCGCGCCCTTCAGGTCGGCGTGGATCACCGCTTCCCACTCCGCCGTCGTAACGGGCGGAAATTCCTTCAGCAACTCTTCGGTCGACATAGTTCCTATTTGCCTTCGGGTGTTACTTGCTGTTCGGGTCTTCTACGATTTCAATCAGGTAGCCAAAGGGATTTTCGGCTCTCGACTTGGGGTGAACAAAGAACACTGTGGTGCCACGCGAACCCTTGCGCGGAGCCTTGTCGATGATCGTGAAGCCGGCCGCCTGCATGGCGTCAAAGGCTTGCTGCGCGCTGTCTACGCGGAAGGCAATGTGGGCAAAGCCACCACGGCCGCCATTGCGCTCAATCAGCTTGGTTACAGGCGACTCCGGCGTGAGCGGCTCCAGCAGCTGGATCAGGTTCGGCCCGGGGCCAATCTGCAACAGCGACTCGCGCACTTGATCGCCGCCCAGCACTTCTTCGCGATGAACCTCGGTGAAGCCCATCATCTGGTAGGCCTTCACCTGGCCCTCCAACTCGCCGGGCTTGACGGCAATGGCTACGTGATCGACAAACTTGATTCCGGGCACCTGGCTCAACTCCGCCGGCACGCTCTGCACTGCTTCAGAAACACTGCTCACAACTTCCCCCTTCAAGGTTCAAAACAATGTTGGCCACGCTGGAAAACGTGGCCAACATGCTATTCGAAGGCGACCAGAATGTCGCCGGTCTTTACCGATTGTCCCTGGGTCACGAGAATGCTCTTCACCGTGCCCACGCCGGGGGTGGTGATGTTGGTCTCCATCTTCATGGATTCCAGAACCATGAGCAGCGTGCCCTTTTGCACTTGCTGTCCATCTTCGGCAATCATGCGCACCACCAGGCCATTCACGGGCGAACGCAGCACCTTCTGCTCGCCGCCGTAGGGCGCGGCGCTGGGCGCGTGCGATCCGGCAGAGGCCGTTACCGGCGCATAGGTTACAGCCGCCGGCTGGAAGACGGGCAGTGCCGGCTGCACCGGCAGGTCGTCGTCATCCATTACCTGCACGTCTGCTTCGTAGGTCTTGCCGTTGATCTTGATCTGCAGCTTCACGGGTGAATCCTTTCTGAGTCCGGCAGCCGCTCTAGCGGTGCGGGCCGATGTTATGCGACGACTGAACCAGGACGCGCCCCTGCTGCGACCACGCGGTGGCGGCCTCCGATTCGGTGGGTACCTGCGTCAGCGAGCGGATGCGCATCTTGCGCTCGGCAATCGCCGCGGCTGCCGCTGTGACTGCGGCCAGCAGCTCGTCCTGCGCCTCGGTCGGATCCACGCTGGCGGCCTTGGTGTGCACCAGATGCGGAACGGCGGCGGGCAAGAGCTTTGACACCTTCTCGTCCAGCCTCGCCAACTGTGTGCTGACTTCCTTTTGCTGGATCTTCAGCACGCGCCGCGTACGGCCAAGAGCAATGATGCAGCCGATGGCTCCCAGGAAAGAGAGGGCTGCCAGAGCAATCGCCAAAGTACCTATATCGATTTGCATTCCTTCTCCTTAAAGTGGAATCAATCCGTGCTTCTTCTGGGGGCGAAGCTCGCGCTTGCCGTGCAGCGATTCCAGCGCGCGGGCAATGTACTTGCGCGTGTCCGCCGGTTCAATGATCTCGTCCACCAGACGCCGGCCCGCGGCAACCTGGGGATTCGCAAAGGTGTTGCGATAGCTGTCCACCAGCTCCTGACGCTTGGCCACCTTGTCTTCGGCCGTATCGATCTCGCGCCGGAAGACGATCTCCGCCGCGCCCTCGGCGCCCATCACCGCAATCTCCGCCGTGGGCCATGCGGCCACGCGATCCGCGCCCAGGCCCTTGGAGCACATGGCAATGTACGCGCCGCCGTAGGCCTTGCGCAGCACAATGGTGATCTTTGGCACCGTAGCCGCCGAGTAGGCAAACAGCAGCTTGGCGCCATGGCGGATAATGCCGCCGCGCTCCTGCTCAATGCCCGGCAAAAAGCCCGGCACATCCACCAGCGTGACCAGAGGAATATTGAAGGCATTGCAGAAGCGCACAAAGCGGGCTGCCTTGTCGCTGGCGTCAATATCGAGCGCGCCGGCCAGCATCAGCGGCTGGTTGGCGATAACGCCCACCGGGCGGCCCTGCACACGGCCAAAGCCGATCACGATGTTGGGCGCAAAGCCGGGCTGAATCTCCAGAAAGTCGTCGTTGTCCACAATCCGCATCACCACGCCGCGGATGTCGTAGGCCACCTTGGGATCGGTGGGCACCACGTCGTTCATCCCGGAGTCGGACTTGACCTTGCCGGTGGTGGGCAAGCGCGGCGGATCTTCCAAATTGTTCGAGGGCAAAAAGCTCAGCAGCTTGCGGCACAACTGCATTGCCTCTTCGTCCGAGCGCGCCGTCAGGTGCACCACGCCGGAGTAGTTCATCTGCGCCTGACCGCCACCCAAAGCCTCGGACGAAACCTCTTCGCCCGTCACCTGCTTGATGACCGAAGGCCCAGTGATGAACATGCGGCCCTGCTTGGTCTGAATGATGAAGTCGGTCAGCGCCGGGCTGTAGGCCGCGCCGCCCGCGCAGGGGCCACAGATCAGCGAGATCTGCGGAACCGCGCCGGAGAGCATCACGTTGTGATAGAAGACGCGGGCATACCCGGCCAGGCTGTCGATGCCTTCCTGCACCCGTGCGCCGCCGGAGTCGTTGATAAAGACGAAGGGGCTGCCGGTCTTGAGCGCCATGTCCATCATCTCGGCAACCTTATTACTGTGCACCTCGCCCGCGGCCCCGCCGGCAACCGTGAAGTCCTGGCTGGCAAGGTGGACCTGGCGGCCGTCAATGGTGGCGCAACCGGTCACCACGCCGTCGGCCGGCAGTTCCTTGTCGGCCATGCCGAAGAACGTGGCGCGATGCTGCGCGTAGAGTCCGATCTCCTCAAAGGACTCCTTGTCGGTCAGTTCCGCAATGCGCTCGCGCGCGGTCATGCGGCCGGAGGCGTGCTGCTTTGCGATGCGCTCCTTGCCGCCGCCCAACTCCAGCTCTTCGCGCTTGGCGCGCAAATCGGCAACGTGCTCCTGCATCGTCTTGTGCTTGCCCGTGGTCTGGCTTGACATTGCTGCTCCTCGGCCGGTGATGAGTTCGAGAGCCTTTCCAAAAAGCGCTTCTCGTGGTGCGGAACTTCAGGTTTCGATCCCGGCCCGGCAACCGGCAGAGCCCGGTCGGGATCACTCGTAGATTCAGATATTTACCCTTTGCTAGCGGCCTTGCTGGCGGTTGCAGGCGTAGAACGCCCCATCCCAGCCAGCAGGAACGCTTGCTCCCTGCCCCGCAATGGCCAATTCTATGCACCGTAGGATGGGCAGGCTGTGATGGGGTTCACCATGGGTTAGAGCCTACCAATCAGCTATTCAGACCGTCCAGGGTGGCAAATGCCGCGTTTTGAGCGCGGAGATATGTTTCTAGTTGGCGTTTAATGCGGTGCACTGTATCACAATGGGGGATTTCTCTTTGGGGCGCGATGCGCCGGAAGCGGAGAACGGGCTGGGGGTGATGGGCATTCCGGCTGGATTCTGCTGGACCGCATGGTTACTATATGGTAAGGATGCGGTTTGGCGACATTAACCTATCTGCCATTAAGGAGTGACTAGCAGATTTTGCCATTATTTGTTCACCGCTTTAACGGCTGTCATCGATACCCAGCGCACGACGACGCTCGCCGACGAATGTAAGGGCCTGTGCATCTCCGGAAAATTCCCACCAAGCGTCCATCACTCCTCGAAACATATCGTTTGGCAGTTTCTTGGTAGCAACAGCATTTTGCCATACAGTTACGCCAATCTCGACGGCCTCATAATCACCCAAATCCACTTCCCCACGTATAAGTTCACCAGCCCGTTCGTTGCGCGTTCGACCATCATCCGTGTTCATATATTTGCGCATCGCAAGATGCCACACCGCAAACTGCTGAACCGTTATTAGCGCAGCGATGCGTGTATTCTGTAGCCGAGTTTTGCGAACCATTTTTCCGTTGCCTACAAGAAACTTCGATGAAATCTGGTCGGCGTCGGCGGTTCCTCGCTTTGGATCAAAGGGAATTGTGAAGCCAAAATCTCCATACATAGCGCCGAGCATGATGTGCGGCTCGTTCAATTGGACGAAACTCCCTGGTGGTGTGGCTAGGACAAGCGCGCACACATAGCTCGATGTAGATCTGAATTTTCGTGTGCCCTCTTCAATATGTTCACGGATTGGGGTGTAAGAATTGAACACGCTGAAGCCCCTCGGAGGCAATGCGTTTTCGATGTCTTTGACTTCCAGTAAGATTTTGCCGTGGGTTGGATGATCGACCACAAAGTCAATTAGCTGCGAAACGCCTGGTAATTGGGGCTCGCGCTCGAACGCGATTTGTTGCGAGGCTAGATATTCTTCGAACAGCGCCTCGCCAAATGTCGACTTATTCATAATCAGCCTTGGGCCAGAAGTCTAAGTCGGCTCATCTGGCGTCTGTGCATATTCCTCAATGTCCGCGCGCAGTTTCTTCATATCCCTTCGCGATACGTGCCACCTTCTCCCGACCCCGTCCCAGATTGAAATGGCTTTGAGGTTTCCGGTGCTGATTTGCTCATCAACTCCCGTGAATTCTACGTGTTGCTCCTGCTCTTCGAGTATCTTCGGTAAGTAGCGGGCGCTTACGAGGAAAGTATTACGCCCGTTTACGGGCGTCCGATAGGTGCCTCCCCATCCTTTCCAATTCATTCGCCGTCGCCCCACGTTCGTTACAGTCACTACGACGTACAATTCATCGCCCAGTCCGTGGATATTCATGCTTGGCTCCGCCGCATACCATTGGCTATCGCCTTCTCGCTGTCCAATCCTTCGAATTTGCGCGGTCACCTTGATTTTAGCCCTGTCGCGCAAATCTCTATAGAGTGTCCACCCGAAGGTGATGCTCGACAGCATGGCACCCCAGAAAGCCAATACCGCCGTTAGATCGTTACTATTGTCCGTCTTCATGTCGTTGTGCACATTCTATGCCTCTGAACATGAGGACGGTAAGGTGGTTTTTCTCCATGATTGCCTGCCCCCAGATAGCAAAGTTGACCTCGATGGTGGGTGGCCCTGCTCTCGGCATCCCACAAAACCACACCGAGGGTGCCCGGTCCCTCGCATTTGGGGACCGGGGAGACTCCGGATCTCAACGAGCAAGAAGAAGGCGGGTGGCCCACTTCCGGCTCGCCCAAAACTGGGTGCCCCAGGTCTCGATTTTGAGACCTGGGATCGCATGAATCCCTCCCAGCTACGGCTCACTCCCGAAATGCGTCGTAGGCACCGCCAACTCGCCAACCTGCCACCACGCGCCGCAGGCGCGGCCAACTCCGCCAACCCCGCTAACTCCGCTGCTTTTGCACATAATTACCTGACCCTCCTGCACAATTCACTACAGACGACCTCCAGGCAAAGGCCCACGCGCCCGTAAGCCGCGAGCTAACTCCTTTTGCTGGACGAATTTGCGGCTAACTCCTTGGCGTGGAGGAATTTGTAGCGCCCCGCCCCGCGTAACTCCCTGTAGCAGAGGAATTTACGTCTTGGCAATAGGGGGGGGGGAGTCCCTAGTCCCGATGCGGGTGCTCCAGAGCCTGCCCCTCCGGCAGCGCGGAGGAGAGCAAAAGAATATTCTCCGGCACAAATTGAAGGGCCCAAGGCTGTGGCTGTGATGCCAGTTGCCGCCACATCTGCTTGGGAAGGTCGGCTTGGATCTGCGCCTTCTCGCCCTTCTGCGGCGCGCGGTGCAGGCGCAGATAGAGCGTCATCTCATGCGGCGCTTCGCTGGTTTCCACCAGCCAGCAGGGAAAGACGTTCTCGCCCACAGCGTGCCCTTGCAGCCGGAAGTGGTGGGAGCGATACCCGACCGCATCCACCGCCGCGCCGACCGCGCCGAGGCTCTTCAACGTGCAGCCCCACTCCTCTACGTGCACCTCATGGTCGTTCAACACCCGGGCCGCGGCAATGTTCTTGCAACCCGTGAGCCGCGCCGCAACCTGGGTGCCCGGATCGTCAAACAGCGCTTGGCGCGGGCCGCTCGCAATCACACGGCCAAGATCCAGCACCACCAACTCCGTGCAAAAACGGAAGGCCTCTTCCATGTCGTGGGTAATGAAGAGCACCGCGCCCGGATAGCTGCGCAGCGTCTCGCGCAACTGTTCTTCTGTAGACCGGCGCAGGTGCGGATCGAGCGCGGCAAAGGGCTCGTCGAAGAGCAGCGCCTCGGGCTGCATGGCCAGGCAGCGCGCAATGGCCACCCGCTGCCGTTCGCCACCGGAGATCTGCGCCGGAAGGCTGTTGGCCAGGTGCGCAATGCGCAGCGCGTGCAGCAGCTCGCCCACGCGCTGCTGCCGCTCGTCTCTGCGCAAGCGGAAGAGCGAGTAGCCCACATTCTCCGCCACCGTGCGATGCGGAAACAGCGCGTAATCCTGAAACACCACGCCCATGCGCCGCTCCGCGGGCGGCAGATCGATGCCGTGTTCGCTCGAGTAAAGGGTGCGCCCGTTCAGCTCGATGCTGCCGCTGTCCGCCCGTGCCACCCCCGCAATCATCCGCAACGTAATGGACTTGCCCGCGCCCGATGCCCCCAGCAGGCCCACTGGCCGCTCTCCCGCATTTAGATGGATCGACAGCGAAAAATTGGGCAGAGCTTTGCGCAGTGAAACCCGCAGCTGCGGCGCTTCGCTGCTGGACTGCATCAGGTCGAGTGGCGCGGAGTTCGAGGCTATCTTCGCACTCGTCGCCGTCTCACCCACAAAGCGATTGCGGAAGAGATCGGCGGCGGGCAGATGCAGCAGCCGGATCATTCCCAGCGAGAGCACCACAATCACCGTGACCCAAAGCGCAGCCTCCGCGCGGTCGCCTCCCTCCACGGCGGAGAAGATGGCGATGGGCAGCGTCTGCGTGTGGCCGGGAATGTTGCCGGCCAGCATCAGGGTGGCGCCAAACTCACCCATGGCGCGCGCAAAGGCCAGCACCGTGCCGGCAACTACGCCGGGCCCCGCCAGCGGCAGCAGAATGGTGCGGAAGACTCGCGCCTCGCTTGCGCCCAGCGTGCGGGCCGCATCCAGCAGCGCGGGGTTCACCTGCTCAAAGGCGCCCAACGTGGTGCGGTACATCAGCGGAAAGGCCACCACGGCCGCGGCAATCACCGTGGCCGGCCAGGAGAAGACGACGACGATGCCCACGTGCTCCAGCGCCATGCCTAATAGACTGTGACGTCCAAAGAGAAGGAGCAGGAAATAACCCACCACCGTGGGCGGTAGAATCAGCGGCAGCGTCAGCACGCCGTCCAGCCATGCGCGCAGGTTGTTGCGCACTGCCAGCATCCGCCACGCAGCTAGAATGCCCAGCATAAAGGTTACTGCCGTGGCCGTGGCCGTGGTGGCCAGCGAGAGCCAGAGCGGCGTGGGATCGATCCATATCATTCATGCGCCGCCGTTATGAATCCCTTGCCTGCAAACACCTGGGCTGCGCTGCTTGAGAAGAGAAAATCGCTGAAGGCGCGCGCTTCAGTCGCATGTGCGCTCTGCGCCACCACGGCCACGGGATACACAATCGGATCGTGCGCGGCATCGTCGATGGTCTGCGCCACATGAGCCTTGCTGCTCAAGCGCGCATCGGTGGCGTACACAAAGCCCGCCTCCGCGTTGCCGCTTTCTACATAGGCCAGAACCTGACGGACATCCTTGGCAAACACGAATTTCTCTTTGAGCGCCGCGTCCAGCTTGGCACCCTTCAGCGTCTGCAGGGCATAAAGACCGGCCGGAACGCTCCGCGGATCGCCCAGTGCAATTTTTTTCACTTGTTTTTGGCTGAGATGGTTGAGCGACGTAATGGTAGTTCCCTCAGGCACAATCAGCACCAGTTGGTTGTGCAGCAGAATCCGGTTTTGGCCCGCGGCAATCAGTCCCTTTGCCACCAGTTGATCCACGGGCTTGGCGCCTGCCGCCAGCAGCACGTCCACCGGCGCGCCCTGCTCAATTTGCCGGGCCAGCGCGCCGGAGGAGCCAAAGTTGTTGCGGAAGGTTATCTCTGGATGGATTTTGGTGTAGCTGCTTTCCACTTGCTCAATGGTTCCCGTCAGGCTGGCTGCTACGGAGACAGTAATCTCCACATGGCGGGCTCCGTGGCAACCGGAGAGCAGGGAAGCGAACAGACAGGCGGTTGCGGACAACGCAACACCCCTGCCCGTGCAACGAAGATGCGATAGCACAGCCTGACAACCGCGCACAATGCCCCTTTGCTAAACGCCGACGATCACGTTGGACGACTTGATGATGGCGCTGGCCGCGCTGCCCACGCTCAGGCCCAAGTTGGTCACGCTCTGCTTGGTAATGGAGGCAACAACCTTCGATCCGCCCTGGAGCGCGATGGTCACTTCGCTGTTCACAGCGCCGTCGCCAATGGATTCCACCGTGCCACTGAGCACGTTGCGTGCACTCAGTTTGGCCGCGCCCAGGTCTGTGCCTACAATCACTTCGTTGGCTTTTACAAGGGCGCAGGCGGCCACGCCTTCCGCTAGGCCCAGCGCTTCAACGCTGGCATTGGTGATAATGGAGACGATTTTTTCGCCGCCATCGAGCACCAGCTCGACCTCGCTGTTGACGGCCCCTTTTAGAACCTTGCTCACTTTGCCGGCAAGAATGTTGCGTGCGCTGATTTTCATCGATGTTACCTCCCTGGGAATGTTACTGACTGCCCAATAGTCTACTTGGCCAGCCCTGAAAACTCCACAAGGAAGCAGTACAAAAATGTGTCTGGCAGCGTAACCAGGAAGGCCGCCGGGCGGTTTTGCTAGCGGCTGATGCGGATGGCGAACTGCGCCACCCGCGGGTCGGTGGTGGTGCTGGTGATGGAGCCAAAGGCAGTTGAACCGAAGCTGCCGCTCGGCTGAGAGAAGGCCGGTGTGTTGGTGATGTTGAACACTTCGCCGCGGAACTCGAGATCGACTTCGCCCGGCAGCTTGGAGTGCTTGATCATGGCAATGTCCAGATCGCGGTAGGCCGGCCCGCGAACCGGATTGCGCGAACTGTTGCCCAGGGTGAACTGCGCTGCTGTGGTGAATGCGGCCGTGTTGAAGAAGTGCGCCGGCGTGCGCAGATCCGGAGCCAGAGCGGTTGCTCCGGTGTGATTCGGCCGCTGCAGAGCGTAGCCTGCAAAGGCGTTGTTGTTGGTGGCTTGCGTCACGGTCACGGGCATGCCCGATTGCACCGTGGTGATGGCGTTCAAGATCCATCCTCCCAGCGCGGCGTTGCCCAGTCCGTGGTTGGCCAAGCGATGGTTGCGCCCCGCCGGCAGTGTCCACGATCCGCTGGCCGTCAACACGTTGGGCATGTCGCCGGTGGAAAGATCGCGCTCCATACGCGGATTGAAGGTGTCGGCCGCAATCAGGCTGCTGGAATTCGGCGAGGAAAGCACAGTGGAGGAGTACACCGAAGACGCGTCGTCGATCAGCTTGGAGCGCGTGTAAGCGGCCAATAGCGTGAGCCCGTGTGCAAGCCGCTGCTCCACCTTCACTTCGCTCGCGTTGTAGTTGGTGGTGCCGCTATTGTGCCGGTATATGGCTACGTTCAGAAAGCGCGGATAAGGTTTGAGCAGTTGGGCCGCGGTCACGGTCTTTCCGCCAATCGAACTGGAGACCGGAATCAGGCCGTAGTAAGGGTTGGTGACCGACGTCTGCAGCGACGCGCCTTGTGCCAACTGCGCCTGCGTCAACTGGTTCAGGTTGGAGTCAGGAATGCCCACATGCACAATGTGCGAGCCCACGTAGGCCACTTCCACGGAGAGTCGGGGCGCAATCTCGCGCTGCAGGGCAAGGTTCCATTGCTGTGAGTAGCCCGACCCCGCCGTGCGGTCGGCCGTATAGACGCTCTGCCCCAGTCCGGCATCGCCGTTCTTCACAATGCTGGCAACGGTGGGACCGCTGGCGAGCGCAAAGGCCGCGTTGATGCTGTCTCCCGTCTTCTGCTGCACGTTCTGGATGAAAGGGAATTGCGGCACCGTGAACGGCGTGGTAATGCCTGACTGATCGATGAACACAATGCCGTAGCCTGCGCGCACCACGGTCTTTGGCGTCATCAAGTAGGCCAGGCCCACACGGGGCGCAACGTTGGACCAGTGCAGCTCGCGCGCGGAGCGCGAAACATCGCTCACTCCCATGTAATCCAGTTGCTGGGTTTGCAGGTTGAAGACCGCTCCTTGATTGTTCTTTTCCACCGAAGGCAGGTGCAGCGTCCAGCGTGCACCCAGGTTTACCGTCAGCTTGCTGGCAATCTTCCAGTCGTCCTGCGCAAAGTATTCTTCAATGTGATCGCGAGGCCGGATCTTGCTGGTCTGCAGATCGATCTGGAAGGTGTCCACCTGGCCGAGCAGAAAGCTTGCAAAGGAGTTGCCGGTTCCGGTCACGCCCTGTTGGTTGCTGCCCGTGGTGGTAAAGGCAAACGAGCCCGTTGGGTTGGGTGGCGAGATAGTGTTCAGCTGGTACCAGCGCAGGTCGGCGCCGGCCTTGAACTGGTGACGTCCGCGGGTGAAGAAGACGGAATCCACCACTTGCCATACGCCGGTCTGGTATTGCGCAAAGGTGCTGGCCGAAGGGCCCACCTGCTGGAAGCCCGTAAAGGTGAACAAGGGCAGCGCGCTGTTGAAGGCCCCGTTCGTAGGGATGCCCGGAATCCCCAGCGCGCTCGATGGTGAGCTGCCCAGGTAAGGTCCGGCAATCGTATTGCCACGCCGCGTATAACCGAGGCGCAGATCGTTCTCAAGCGACGCAGTGAATGTGTGTGTTTCATCGAAGACCGCTTGCTGGCCCGCCACGCTGGAAAGGCCCGCAACGTTTCCGGTACCCAGCACCGAGCCGGAGATAGCTCCGCTGCCGCCTGGAAACGGAGTGGCCGGTTCTTCCACTTCCTTGTAATAGGTGTAGCGGCCAAAGGCGCGGTCGCGCGCGCTAAACGCTCCATCCACGCGCACATCCATCTGATTCTGGTGATCGATGTCGTTGGCGGTGCGCGCATAATTATTGGCGCTCGCCGTGGTGGTGGGTGATGGCAGATAGTACTTCAAGATAGTAGACGCAACAGAATCGTAGGCGCGATTGATGGTGTCGGTGGCGAATTCCGTGCGCACATACTTCCCGCTGGCAAGAACCGTAGAGGCCGGATCGTAGATTTTCGATACGCCGGAGAAGATGCCCAGCCGCTCGTTGGCGGTCGGCACGGTGGAGATGCGGGTCACGCCAATCGATTGCTGCACGCCCTGATAATCGGCAAAGAAGAACAGGTGGTCCTTTACGATTGGCCCACCAACGGTGGTTCCGAACAGGTTGCGTCTGTACACTGGCTTGCGCCCCGTCGGGGCAAAATAGTTGCGCCCATTCAGATCCTCATTGCGCAAGAATTCGAAGAGGCTGCCATGATAGGCGTTCGAACCAGAGCGTGTGGTCACATTCACCACACCGCCATTGAAGCGGCCAAACTCCGCAGCAACGTTGTTAGCCTCGACAGTGAACTCCTGAATGTCGTCGAGAATCGGAAAGAAGGCGACCTGGCCCGGCTCCGGTTGCAGCGCGGAGATGCCATCGAACAGATACTCGTTGGTGCGCGGACGGCCGCCGTTGATGCGCGGCAGTAGTGTGCCCGGAGGTAGCGATACACCGGGCGACTG
>Ga0181520_10010712_pt1 | contig 12219 bp, 7 predicted proteins | sample PEATcosm2014_Bin_29_FD_132451 | JGI IMG/M metagenome (GOLD analysis project Ga0181520, IMG submission 132451) | Peatland microbial communities from MTU Mesocosm Facility, Houghton, MI, USA - PEATcosm2014_Bin02_30_metaG | ecosystem: Environmental > Terrestrial > Soil > Wetlands > Peat | place...
ATCACGAGCGCAACATGGCTTGCAAAGCCAAGTAGTCGCGTAGCCGGAACCATAGGAATCCGCGCTATCGCTAACGCTGCAAGTAGGAGCATGTGCAGCGGGCTGGAAAAACCCTCCACCGGCACACCACTCAGGTTCCACCTTGGGCCGTGACCTTCGGCCAGGTGCCGGGCATATCGCATGGTGATATATGCGTCGTCATACACATATCGCCAGTTTCTGTGGAGACAGACAAACGCCAGCAGAATTGACCATGCAAACGTCGTCCAGCACACAAGCTTCATGCCCCGGGTCATCGTATCGTCACTCGATCCAGGTGGGATGCTATGCGTTGTGGTTTTGCCAGAGATCCCCGAGGCGGACGGTCTCACGGAATGGGGTGTGCTCATACTTGACCCGAGTGTAGCAAAGCGATCTTCCGTGAACGCCTTGGAGTGATCATGGGCAGGGTGAGCGCGCGGCGGATTATGGGGTCCTTGCGGGAGAGGCCCGTTTGGATGCGGTGTAGGGGACGAGGTGATCTTTCAGACGCAGGAAGAGTTCCTCGAAATAGCGGCGGGATAGGAAGCAGAACAAGGTGACGAAGGCAAGCACGCCGCAGAAACGCAAAAGGAGAAGGCCGGCGGTGAGCTCAGGCAGGGGGTGGCTGAGGTCTGAGAAAAAGTCCTGGTAGACCTTGAATCCAAGGACATGGAAGAGATAGAGGCCATAACTGATGTATCCAAAAAAGCGCAACGGACGGGTGAGGCGGAAGACGAGGGTATGACTGCCGAACTGTAAAGCCAATAGGAGCAGGGCGGAAAAGAGAAGGATAAAGGGTTCGGGCTGAAAGGCAGCCCCGAGGGCTGTGGTTTTGTTCATGATATGCAGACGAAATCCCAGGATGAGAAGAGCCGCGCTCAATAGACCCGCGCCAATCGTACCTGTGCACACACGGGAGAGAGTTGCGTAAGGAGTACGCAGCAGGATGGCAATCAGTGCCCCGGCAGCGAGATTGTCGGTCACCAGCCACGTCGCCGAATACGGATTTCCCATGGGGAGAATTCGGCTGACTGAGAGATATCGGAGCAGAGGGGAGAGAAAGATGCTTGCCAGACATAGGATGGCCAGCGTGCGGGTGCGCAGGCGATGCACCAGAAACGGCCACACCAGGTAAAACTGCTCCTCCACCGCGAGAGACCAGAGTGGACCGTAGCCCAAGCCAAAACGGGCCGTGGCAAAGTTCGCCATATAGAACAGACAGAGAAAAAAATACATCCAACTGACTCCGCTGTAGAAGCGAAGAATGAGCAGGGTGACCAGGTAGAGCGGAAGAATGCGCAGGGCGCGGCGGGTGTAGAAGCTCTTCCAGTAGCTGGGACGGGTGCGGGTGTCGAGAAGGATTCCCGTAATGAGGAACCCTGAGAGCACGAAGAAGAGGTTGACACCCAGCCAGCCGGGGGAGGCAAGCAAGGACAGGAACTTGACGCCGGGAGAGAACGAGATGGCCGGAGGAAGCCACCAATGGAGGCCGTGGTAGAGGACCACGGCAAGGACCGCGACCCCACGAAGCGCGTCCAGCCCCGGCATCTCGCGCTTCAGCAACGGACTGTGGAAGGGAGTTGCAGGGGGCGGAGAGAACTCCGTAGTGTGATCTGGAGGGCTGAGTATGCCCATCGATACCGTCCATTCAGTTGAACTTTGCCATGCTCCAGGGATACGCCGGGCAGGCCAGCCGATAACGAAGGCTAGCATATGCCCGGCGGCGGGGAGGAGCTACCTAGGTTCCTGCATACAAAAACGGGCAAATTCTTTTGATTTGGCGCCAGCAATCGCATATCGTTCAAAAGGAGAGACTGTGATTGGATGAAGAGCATCCTCATGGCGCAAGAGGGCGGAGTGGAGGCATTCGGCGAGCAGTTACGGATGGCACGCGAAGAGCGTGGAATGACGGTGCAAGCCATCTGCGACTCGACCAAGGTGTCGGACAGGCATATTCGCGCTCTGGAGGCGGGAGCGCTGGGGGAACTGCCGGGGGGAGTCTTTCGGCGCGGTTTTGTACGCAGCTACCTGGGCGCTCTGGGGCTGGAGGAGGGCCCCTGGATGAGGCGATTCGAGGAGAGTTGCCGGCAAAGCGGGGTCAGCGAGCCGACCCATACGGAGTGGGCGGAATTTGCAGAAAACGTGAAAAACAACCGGATTGTGCAGCGTCGCCGTATGGGCATGCGATGGGCGGGAGTGGGGGTAACACTGGTTGTACTGGCCCTGGCGGGGTGGTGCGGATGGAGACTGGCCACCCATAGGGGGCTGCTTCCCACGATACCGATTTGGAGGGTTTTGAAGTCTTCTGTTGACAATGCCCCCTCCAGGTAATTTACTGTTTCCTCGATTGAAATTGTCAGTTAGCGCGCGCTGAGAATTATTTTGCCAACGCGCGTTGCAATTACGGCATGACCGCTCTTCGGCATTTGTGCGTATCGAAGGCCGGCGAGCTCAAGGTAAACGTAGAACAATAAGGCCGGCAAAGCCCGTCGGATGTATGTAAGTAGGTTCTTCAGGAGATGATGATGACGCTGTCTAGACGCTGGGTTCGCGGTGCTATGTGGGTTGTACTGTTGATGGTGGGTTCGGTTCTGGCCCGTGCTCAGGAGGTCTCGGGAAGCATCAGCGGGACGTTCCTAAATGCCTCGGGGGCCAGTGTGAGCGGCGCCGTCGTGACCTTGACGAACACCGACCGGGCGTACGTAGAGCGCACCCTGAAGACCGATAAGGCCGGCTTCTACTCGGCTCCGTCGCTTCCTCTGGGCAACTACGCTGTGACCGTCGCCATGCAAGGTTTCAAGACGTTTACCGAGACGGGCATAGTTTTGCACGCCAACGATGAGTTGAAAGTGGATGGGAAACTAGTGGCCGGCAGCGCCACCGAGACGGTCGCGGTTGTCGCCATCCCGGCGCAAGTCAATCTGACCAACGGCATGAGCGAGGGACTGATCACGGGCACGCAGGTCCACGACCTGCCGCTGGTGACCCGGAATTATCCACAGTTGGTAACCCTGCAGCCCGGCGTGGTATACGCCGGATCTGGCAGCGACCAGTTATTTCCGGGTAAGGTGCTTCCCTACGATACAACGGGCCCGAGCCAGCCGAACAAATCGATTCCGGCGTACTCATCGACCTCGGTGCCGAACCAGGTCCTCTATTCGATTAACGGACTGAGCCCGTCGCAGAACAGCTGGACACTCGACGGCGGGGACAATGTGGACCACGGGACGAATCTACAGCTTCTGACATACCCCAGCGTGGACGCCATATCGGAGATGGTGACCCTGCGCGGCACCTACGAGGCGGAGTATGGCCACAGCGGCAGCGGGCAGATCAATGTGGTGACCAAATCGGGCAACAACGCCTTCCACGGCAGCGTCTATGAGTACCTCCGCAACGACAACATGAACGCCAATAATTTCTTCAACAATCTGACCGGCGTCGCACGGTCCCCGATGCGCTATAACGACTTCGGCTTTACCGTGGGCGGGCCAGTGGTGATTCCGCACCACTATAACGGCAAGGACAAACTCTTCTTCTTCTTCTCGCAGGAGTTCCGTCGGGAGGTGCAGTACGCGTCGGTGACGGCCTATGCCCCGACGGCCGATGAGAGGAACGGAATCTTTACCAACTCGTGGTATCAAAATTCAAATGGCGCCTGGGTCCAAGGTCCTGTCGCTGTTTGCGCGGGCCCCATCCAGGGGACATGCACAAATTACACCAAGAGTTTCGCCGGCACCAGCGGTATTCTTTCTCCGACAGCGCAGGCTTATATCGCCGGCGTCTACAACACAGTTCCGCTGCCTAACAGCGCTGCTGACGTTGCCGTCGGACTTGATCCGCATACGGAGATCAACAGCATACGCAACCTGTTCAACGACTCGCAGCAGATTGCGCGCATCGATTATGCGCTGAACGCGAGGACCAATCTCTACTACCGGATCGTGCATGACAGCCTGCCTTCGGTAGAAGGCGGGGGACTCTTCGTAAACGGCGGATTGCCTGGGGTATCAACCACGCATACCAAGTCGCCGAGCAACCAGGAAGTGGGACATATGACGATTGCCGTTCATCCTACGTTCCTGGTGGATTTGGGTTATGCCTACACGAACGGTCAAGTCGTCAGCATACCGGTCGGCTCTGCGGCAAACGCTTCCGCATACTGGGGCGGCAGCGTCAACCCGCTCCTTCCATTCCCCTCCCAGGCCCAAGTGGTTCCGTCTCTATCGTTCAGTGTGGGAAATATGACTGGGGTCACGAGCAACGGACTCTACACCGACCACAATTTCACTCACAACGGATTTGGCAGTCTCACCAAGATCAAAGGGCCGCACACGCTGAAATTCGGCCTCTCCTACGTCCACTACGAGCGGACTGAGAATAACACCAACACCAATTCACAGGGCAGGTTTACCTTTGCTCCCGCGGCACCTCCCTCGGCCCTACAGTTGTCGGCGCTTGGCGCAGGGCTGCCCAGTGCCTACGATTCTCAGTGGGGAAATTTCCTGATCGGCAATGCGTCAGGAGGCTTCTCACAGGCCAGCGTAGATCCTACCGCGGACATGAACCAGAACCTGATCGAACTGTATGGACAGGACAATTGGAAAGCGTCGCCGCGCTTGACGTTGAACCTGGGTGTTCGCTTCAGCTACTTCGCCCAGCCGTCCGACAATAGCAAGGAACTGAGCAATTTCGACCCAGCCCTCTTCAACACCTACTACATGGAGACGATCTCAAGCAACGGAAGCCTATGCACCACGGCCGGGCAGACGTCGCCTGTGTACACTTACTCCTCGACCGGCGTGTCGGTTACCTATACACTGGCCAACTGCCCCAACGTGAATGGGTTGAACCCGTACCAGCCAAATACGCTGGCAGATCCCGTGGACGGCCTGATCCTTGGCAATCCGGGCTTCATCAGTGCCGAGCAGAATGTGCATAATGCGAATTACCCGTTCACGGAGCCGGTGGGAACAGGCACTCCATCGCAAGCACAATCGCTTTCGACCCATGGATCTCCCTTCGGTCAGGCGGTGGGTCAGGCGGAGAAGCACGATTGGGCGCCACGTCTCGGCTTTGCCTATGACTTAATGGGGAACGGCAAGACGGTGGTGCGCGGTGGCTACGGAATGGCGTACGACAACGCATCGCTCAACCAGTACGAGAAAGAGGTGTTCAACAATCCTCCGTATATCAGTTCGCGTACCTATACGACTTCCCCGCTGGATTCGGTGCCCACCGCTTCTTCGCTAAATTTGGCCCCGCCAACGCTGTTTGCCACGCCGGTGATATTCAAGACGCCGTACGTTCAGCAGTACTCACTGGATGTACAGGCGGTGATCAATCCTACGACGACGTTGGACGTGGGCTACTTCGGGAACCATGGAACGCATCTGCAGGGTTACGTCGACCTCAACGAGGCCTATCCCGGCGCGTTTGCCAATAAGGGCATCGGCTATTCCCAGGGCGGGGCGTCCTGCATCATGTTCAACAGCCCGGCATGCGAGGCGCCGGTGAACCAGATTCGTCCGTACCTCGGCTACACGGCGATCAACGCTACGCAGAACGTCTTCAACTCGAATTACAACTCCCTGCAATTCAAGGTGACCAAGAAGTTCAGCGGAAAGAGCTTGATCGACGCCAACTATACATGGAGCCGCGGCATTACCAACTCACCGTTTGATACTGGCACGGCAGCACAGAACACTTACAACCTGTCGTCTGAGTACGGGGCCAGCCCGCTCAATCGCAACAGCGCTCTTACCATCGACGGAGTGTGGGAGCTTCCGTTTATGAAAGATCAGAAGGACGCTATCGGCGCAATCCTTGGCGGATGGGAGATGTCCGGAATCTTTACCATCGACTCCGGCCTTCCGCTTACAGCCACCATGGCCGCCGGCGGTACAGTGAACTATGGCGGGCTGATCAGCACCTACAACAATGCAACCAACGGTGGCCCGGTATCCGATGCTGCTGGACTGGGAATCCTGCAAGGGAGCTTGGCGACTCTTCGTCCGACCATGGTGTTGAACCCGAACCAGGGATACGGTCAGACGAATCTGAGGACAATGGGGCCTGGCGGGTTCTGGTTCAACCCAACGGCCTTCATGGCTCCTGCACCTACCGGATTCCAGGTCGGTAACGAGAGGCCAGGAGCGATCATTGGCCCTGGGATCGATAAACTGGACTTAGGGCTTTTCAAAACCTTCAGAGTCTACCACGCAACTACCTTCACTCTACGCGGCGAGGCATTCAATGCCCTCAACCACGTCAACTGGGGATCGGTCGATACAGTAGCGACAGACAGCCAGTTCGGTCGGGTCACGTCGACACGAGATCCGCGCATCCTTCAGGTTGCCGGAAAGATCAACTTCTAACCCATTCCAACTCAACGGCGCCTGCTCTAAGCGACAGGCGCCGTTTCATTTTAAGTCCATGGAATACGCCGCTCAGAGCCCGAGGGACAGTTATCGCCAGAGCTAGCCAATGCGGTATCTCGCATTTCGCGGGTTAGTTCCCACCACAGAACCTGTAGGTTTTGCAGCATCCGTAGTGCGAGGGTAAAATTATAAGGTTGCAGGAAATCTAGAACCATCAGCAATTGGAGGGAATGATTTGGCGAAGCGTGACCGTTTTTTGTTTACTAGTGAATCCGTGACCGAGGGCCATCCGGACAAGATTGCCGACCAGATATCGGACGCGATCCTGGATGCCTGTCTGGCACAGGACCCGTTTAGCCGGGTGGCGTGCGAGACGTTGACCTGCACCGGGCTGGTGGTGATTGCGGGCGAGATCACCACGCAGGCGTATGTGGACTTCCAGAGCGTGGTGCGCGGGACGGTTGCAGCCATCGGGTATGACAATGCGCTGTACGGCTTCGATTCAAATACCTGCTCGGTGATCTCAACCATCAACAAGCAGTCGCCTGATATTGCCCAGGGCGTGGACACGGGCGGGGCGGGCGACCAGGGAATGATGTTCGGCTATGCGACCAACGAGACGCCGGAGCTGATGCCGTTGCCAATCTCCCTGGCTCAGAAGCTGACGCGGCGGCTCAGTGAGGTGCGCAGGAGCGGGCTGATGGCATACCTAAGGCCCGACGGCAAGAGCCAGGTGACTGTGGAGTACGACGCCAACCAGAAGCCGGTGCGTGTGGATGCGGTGGTGATTTCGACCCAGCACGCGGACAATGTGGGCAATGAAGAGCTGCGCGCCGACATTCTGAAGCATGTGATTCAGGCGGTGATTCCGGCGAACCTGCTGGACGCAGGAACGAAGTACCACATCAACCCGACAGGGCGATTTGTAATCGGCGGGCCGATGGGCGATACGGGCTTGACGGGGCGCAAGATTATCGTGGACACCTATGGCGGTATGGGGCGTCATGGCGGCGGCGCATTCAGCGGCAAGGACCCGACCAAAGTGGACCGCTCGGCCGCGTATATGGCGCGCTATGTGGCCAAGAACATCGTAGCGGCGGGGTTGGCGGATCGTTGCGAGGTGCAACTGGCCTACGCCATCGGCGTGGCAGAACCGGTGAGCGTCCGGGTGGACACCTTCGGTACCGGCACGGTGGATGAGGACAAGCTGGAGGCACTGGTGCGGGCCAATTTTGCGTTGACGCCGAAGGGCATCATCGAGAGCCTGAACCTGCGACGTCCGATTTACAAGGCGACCGCAGCCTACGGGCACTTTGGCCGCGAGGGTAAGGACTTCACCTGGGAGGCGACTGACAAGGCCGCCGCACTGAAGGCCGGCGTGGCAAAGGCGGTCGCAGCCAAGTAGATCGTTACGATAGATAAGCGACGGGCGGACTCATTGGAGTTCGCCCGTTTTTCGTGGGCGAACTGGATCGCAGCGGCCACAGGCGCGCGATGCGGTATGGTGGAGGGATGAGCGGAGGAGAGGGTATGCGGCGGCGGTTGCCACCCTGGGCGATGGGACTGGCGATTGCGCCACTGGGGTTCTACTACGGGTTTATCTCCACGGCGACGCCGATCCTGCTAGCGGCGCGTCACGTCTCGGTGGGCAGGATCTCCGAGGTGTCGGCAATCGCATTTTCACCGACCTTCTGGGCGTTCCTGCTGTGTCCGGTACTCGATGTCCGGTTCAGCAAGCGGACCTATGCGTTGTTCTTCGCAGGCGTGTCGGCGCAGTGTCTGGGCGTGTCGACGCTGCTGACGGAGAACCTGGCGGCCTATACGGCGGTATTGACGGCGGGATGCGCGGCTGCGGTGATGTTCGGCAATACCCATCAGGGATGGATGCCGGACGTGATCCAGGACCATCACTATTCGCATGTGGGAGCCACCACCAACGTGGCCAACCTGGGCGCGGCCGGGCTGTTTGCAACGCTGACTGTAGTGCTGGTGCGGACGTTGCCCGCTTTGCCCGCTGCGGGGTTGCTGGGGCTGACTGTAATGCTTCCCACGGCGATGCTGTTCTTTATTCCCCTACCAGCCAAACCGGCGCGCGGGGTTGCGGAGACGTTTGCCACGTTTTTCCACGATCTCTATGTTGTCTGCAAACGCCCTGGCTGCGTCCTTGGCCTCATCTGCTTCCTTTCGCCGACGGCATGTTTTGCGCTTTCCAACTTGTTCTCGGGAACAGGCGCGGACTTCCATACGCCGGAGTATCGGGTGACGGTGCTGACCGGGCTGGGTGTTGCAGTCGCGTGCTCGCTTGGCTGCCTGGTGGGGATATGGTTCTGTAGCCGGTATCCGCGGCGGATGGTATATATCCTGACCGGATTTGGCGGTGCGACGGCGGCCCTTGGGCTGATCTGCACGCCGCATACATTGCAGTGGTTTGCTGCCGGAGTGCTGATGTACACCCTCTGCCAGGGGATCAACTACACGGCGTTTTCGGCGCTGTGCTACGAGATTGTGGGGGCGGGCAATCCGCTGGCTTCCACCCAGATGGCGCTGCTGGCTGCCAGCGCGAACCTGCCCATCAGTTATATGACGGCGGTGGACGGCCACTTCCACACCACGCATGGGCTGGCGGGAATGCTAGCGGTGGATGCGTTGTGCAGCGCGGCGGTGGGAACACTGCTTCTGGTGATCTTCCACAGGATGGGGCATCTGGGCAGAAAGCCGGAGGTTGCGCTGGCGGCAGGATAGACTGGTAACACTTCCGGCAATTGCATCTCACTCTTCATCACGTCTCTTTGAAACGAGGACTGCGGATGCTGATCAAGTCTGAGTTCGACATTCAGTTCTACTTTGCCCACTCGTCGGCGATGGTGGCCATGCTGCACCTGCATCCGTCGCTGGAGCGATATGTGCGGAAGGGTAATGTGCTGGTGGTGGAGCACCTGAAGGAGGGCGTGGGGCCGGGGTACGGCGAGTTGATCGGGACGCTGGAGTATAGCGACAGCTTCGGAAACCGCTGCTCACGGTTTGTGGCGCCGGAGGGATTGCTGCGGTTGAGCGGGACCAGCACCATCGACGTGGAGGGCGCGCCGGAGCTGGGAGATGCGGATGCGCGGCAGTCGCCGATTGCGGAACTGCCGAGTGAGGTGTTGCAGTTTCTGCTGCCCAGCCGGTACTGCGAGGTGGACCGCTTCGTTCCGGTGGCGCAGGACCTATTCGGATGGATGAAGCCGGGATGGGAACGTGCGGCGGCGATCCGCGACTGGGTACACGAGAAGGTGCGCTTCGACTACATGACGGCGCGGCCGACCAAGACGGCGATGGATGTCTTCACCGAGCGGGTGGGCGTGTGCCGCGACTTCCAGCATCTGGCGGTGACGCTGTCGCGCTGCCAGAACATTCCGGCGCGCTATGCCACGGGCTACCTGGGCGACATTCGCTGGCCGTACACCGGCGCGGGAGACTTCAGTGCGTGGTACGAGGTATGGCTGGAGGGGCGATGGTGGACGATGGACGCGCGGCACAACGAGGCACGGCCTGGGCGCGTGCTGATGGCCACCGGGCGCGATGCGGCGGACGTAGCAATGACGACCTCGTTCGGCAATGCGGAGTTGAGGCACTTTTACGTGGAGAGCCAGGAGGTGCTGGAGGATGGCACGGTGGTGCCGCCGCTGGCGGTGGATGAGGCTGGTGGGTTGGTGGGATGCGCGGGTGACGGGGCAGTTTGACGTGAATGACTGAATATCTCGATAAGCCGACATTGTAGGCAGGTAGACCCAGCGCTGGACGCTAAATCACCTGTTGACGGTGTGGAGAACACTGGGGTCCGCACATAATTACAATGCAAACCCTTGATTGAAATACGTAGTACCTAGAATCTGCGCGTGAGCGTGGTCTTGGCGGTGATAGCAATCACATCGCCCATTCCTAGCGGTGCGTTAATATGACCCGCTGTCTCATAGGAGCGAATCAATGAAACGAATTCTCTTCGCAATCTTGTCTCTCTTGATGGGTGCGGGGGTGGCAGTCGCGCAGGCTGTCGATGCAAAGGTATGTGACATTTTGGCTCACCCTAAGGACTTCGACGGCAAGATGGTGCGGGTCACTGGAATCGTGGCAGCCGGATTTGACGAGTTCGTGATCAGGGATACGAGTTGCAAACAGAGCGTGAACGCTATCTGGCTTGCCTATCCCACCGGAGTGAAGGCGAAGGCAGGGCCGATTGCCATGGTCACGCTTAAACTGGCAATAAACAGCCCAGGGCAGGCTACGTCGGTTTCAGCGATACCGGTGACACTCGATACGGGCGGGGATTTCAAGAAGTTTGACTCGGTCCTATCGGCATCGGCGAAAACACCGGGGCGGTGCCTTGGCTGTGTGCGGTCCACAGCGACGGCGACGATAACCGGTCGGCTAGACGCTGTAGATGCGGTTTCGCTAGAGAAGATGGGATCGATGTTCACGGTGGTAAAGGGATTCGGAAACCTAGCACGGTATCCTGCGCGGCTGGTGATCCAGTCCATAGCCAACGTCAGCGAGCATGAAATCGATTATTCCAAGGCCGCTGAACTGGGTGATGGAGATGTAGGCTTGGGCCTGACGACCGCTGATCTTAAGCGGGCGGCCGCGGCTTATGGCGCACCGGGCGAAGATAACGGAGTCGACGTAGTGATCACTGGAGACAACTCGTTAAGACCGGACGACGGCGCCAAGGGTAGCGCGAACTCGCCTGATGGCCTTTTGTTGATCGTGACGATGGACGGCGACCGGCTAAAGGAAAGTGCAATGGGCGAAGCGATAGCACATACAGGAACACATATCGCTGACCTGCGAGAATCGCCAATGGGCCGAAATATGTTCCAGCTTGAGGGCCGGGCATGGGGCGTGACAGTGTTGAGCGCAATTAGCAACAAAGAAAAGACGCTGACACTCCCAGGCGGGTACGTGGCCTGGAATAATAAATGGACGGACTCGGAACAGCAGAAGCAGCTTCCCGGGTCATTGAGCGGATACCTGACACAGTGGGCCGGGTTGAGCCAGTAAAAGGCGGGAGTTGGTCTGGACCGAGTTACCGCGCCATCTTCAGCGTATTGGGCAAGTTTGTTGAATGAGCATGCCCTCAGCGGATAAAGTCATATTGCAAATTCAGACTTTATGGCGCGGCTGAAGCCGTGCCCTTTCAAAGCAAATGCATACTGGTCCATTGCCAGTGAACTGTCTGCGTTGACTCGGGGTGGGGAGGTGGGATATTCTGGAAGCTCGCGCAGCTCCATGTCTGCACGTCATCGGTAGGCTGTGTCCCTAATCGGGCGCGGCATGTTGTGGCGATGCAGCAAGATGGGGCAGATCGTGGATTCGCCGGGAGCAGATTTACCGGGAGCAGCCTGCAAGAGCGGCTGTCCTGAACGCACCCACAACCACAGGCAATGCTGGCACAGGCAATGCGCGACTTCCAGGCGGTGAGGCCTTTCCGCGTTCAGGCAGGGAGCGAGGTTTGCTCCGGGCTGTTGTTTGGCTCAAGGCTGTCTCGCGCTGTTCCGCTGGGCCTGGAGCAATGAGATTGGCGTTCCGTCGATGACTTGGCGGCACGCATGGAAGTTGAACGCACCACGGCAGCTAACTCTTCCGTAAGACGCCGGGCTGGAGAAGGAAGACGGCAGAACCAGGGAGTAACGCGAGCACTATGAATAACACGACGACCATACCGAGCGGCAAGGACATCCAGCGCAAGTGGTATCTGCTGGACGCCGCGGGCAAGACGCTGGGCCGGCTTTCGACGCAGGCGGCGTCGATCCTCGCCGGGAAGAACAATGTGCTTTATACG
>Ga0181520_10010713_pt1 | contig 12219 bp, 10 predicted proteins | sample PEATcosm2014_Bin_29_FD_132451 | JGI IMG/M metagenome (GOLD analysis project Ga0181520, IMG submission 132451) | Peatland microbial communities from MTU Mesocosm Facility, Houghton, MI, USA - PEATcosm2014_Bin02_30_metaG | ecosystem: Environmental > Terrestrial > Soil > Wetlands > Peat | place...
CAAACAAAACGGCATTTGCCTCCGCAGATTCCGCCGAGGCACGCAGATTTTCTGGCTTTTATCGGCGAAAATCCGCGTCATCTGCGGATAAAACTCGGATTGTTTGTCAACGACATAATCCCAGAAAAAAGAGCAAATATGAAAACAGACCAAACCGACCGTGTCAGAACATCTGACCCATATAAACGAATTCGCTTAACCGCCCTTCTCGCCGCGCTGCTGGCTGTAGCCGCCTGGGGTGTGAAGGCGGATGAAACCTCAACCAACGCGGTGGCAGCATCGGCGGCCCAACCGGTGCCCGCCGCCAAAACCGACGAGAAAGGGGCGCCGCTGCCGCTGCATCAGATTGAAGGCAGTGGCGGCATTTTCTCCACGCTGTCGGCCTACATCGTTAATCCGCCGCGACACGACGAACCGGTGGGCCGGCCCAGCGTGGGGTTTGCCTACGTCAGCCTTGGCTACGATAAAAACCTTGAAGCATTGACCATCACGGAATCGCCGTTCAAGCGGTTGGAACTCGGCTACGGCTGGGACTACCTCGGTTTGGGCGATCTGCCGCAGGCCTTGAGAAACGCCGGCATCATCCAGTATCATCAGAACGAGGTGCAATTGCATAACTTTAATGCGCGCTACCAGATTTTGAAGGAAGGCGAGTTCGACCAGAAATGGATTCCGGCACTGACCGCCGGGGTGCATTACAAATACAACGACGGCATCAGCGAGGTGAACAACGAGGTCGGCGGCGCGCTGGCCAATGTGGCGCACATTCCCAATCACGACGGCACGGACTTCACGCTTTACGCCTCGAAGCTGTTCACACAACTGCCACGACCAGTGCTGCTCGAACTCGGCGGACGGGCGACGGAAGCGGTCTGGGATGGTCTCGGCGGGTTCACCGACAGTTACAACTTTGTTTTTGAAGGCAACGTGGTGGTGTTCCTCACCGGCAGCCTCGCGCTGGCAGCCGAATACAAGCAGCAGCCGACCGATTACAACGCCATCGGCAACCTCGTGCGGGCCGAAGATGACTGGTGGACGCTTGACGCCGCTTATGTCGTCAACAAGCACCTGACGCTTGCGGCGGGCTACGGTCACTTTGGCAATGTGCTGAACCACCAATCCGACGGCGTCTGGGGTATCACGACCAAATGGGAATTTTGACACACATGACGATTCAGGCTGGAGGCAACAGCGACCACTTCTGCGGCATCGTGATTCCTCCGCACGCGCCGGGTTGCGCCGCCGGGTTGCCTCCAGCCCAAAGAAAAAAATTTCACCAAAATTGAACCATTAAAACAAAACAAATTTAACCTGTATAATATATGAGCAAAATCTATAATGACATCACTGAAACCATCGGCAACACTCCGCTGGTGCGGCTCAACCGCACGGCCAAAAAACACGGCGCACTGGCCGACGTGCTGCTCAAACTCGAATTCTTCAATCCGCTCTCCAGCGTCAAGGACCGCATCGGCATCGCCTTGATTGAGGCCGGGCAGAAGGCCGGAAAGATCAACCAGGACACCGTGCTCATCGAGCCGACCAGCGGCAACACCGGCATCGCGCTGGCGTTTGTCGCCGCCGCCAAAGGCTTGAAGCTCATCTTGACCATGCCGGAAACGATGAGCATCGAACGCCGGAAGCTGCTGAAAATTCTCGGCGCGAAACTCGTGCTGACCGAAGGTGCCAAGGGCATGAAAGGCGCCATTGCCAAGGCCGAGGAACTGAACAAACAGATTCCCAACAGCTTCATCCCCCAACAGTTCAACAATCCGGCCAACCCGGAAATCCATCGCAAAACCACCGCCGAGGAAATCTGGCGCGACACCGACGGCAAAGTGGATTTCGTCGTCGCGGGCGTTGGGACCGGCGGCACGATCACCGGCGTCGCGGAAGTCATCAAGAAACGCAAGCCCGGTTTCAAGGCGATTGCCGTTGAGCCCGCGAAATCGCCGGTGATTTCCGGCGGCCAAGCCGGTCCGCACAAGTTGCAGGGCATCGGGCCTGGTTTTATTCCGGCGAACTTGAACACAAAGATTGTGGACGAAGTGATCAAGGTGAACGAGGAAGATTCCGGCCCGATTTCCAAGGAAGTCAACCAGACGGATGGCATCCCCGTGGGCATTTCCAGCGGCGCGGCAATCTGGGCGGCGCTGCAGGTCGCCAAACGCCCGGAAAACAAGGGCAAAACCATTGTGGCCATCGTGCCCTCGTCCACCGAACGTTATCTTTCGACCTGGCTGTTCGCCGACATCAACACTGATTCCGACGACATCAGCAATTTGTTTTCACACGATGCGTAATTGCATTTGACCAAAACGGCAATATCATCAGCAACCAAAGAATCATATAAATTATGAGCAATCAAACAAAAGGCCTCAGCACATTGGCATTGCACGCCGGCCAGGTTCCCGACCCGACCACCACCGCGCGCGCCGTGCCGATTTACCAGACGACGTCCTACGTCTTCAAAAACACCGAGCACGCGGCCAATCTTTTTGCGTTGAAAGAGTTCGGCAACATCTACACCCGCATCATGAACCCGACCACCGACGTTTTCGAACAGCGCGTCGCCGCCCTCGAAGGCGGCACTGGCGCGCTGGGCGTGGCGTCCGGCGCGGCCGCCATCACCTACGCGCTGCTGGCAATCACACAGGTGGGCGACGAGATTGTGGCCGGAGACAACCTGTATGGCGGCACTTATGCGCTGTTTCACTACACATTTCCCAAGCTGGGCCGCACGACAAAGTTCGTCAATTCCCGCGACCCGGAGGCGTTCCGCAAAGCCATCACGCCCAAAACCCGGGCGATTTACGCCGAGACCATTGGCAATCCGAAACTGAACGTCCCGGACTTCGAGGCGCTCGCCAAGATCGCACACGAAAACGGCATTCCGCTGGTGATTGACAACACCGTCGGCGTCGGCCTGGTCCGTCCGTTTGACTTTGGCGCGGACATCATTGTCACCTCCGCCACGAAATACATCGGCGGTCACGGCACCAGCATCGGCGGCGTCATCGTGGACTCCGGCAAATTCAAATGGAACAACGGCAAATTCCCTGAATTCACCGAGCCAGACCCAAGCTATCACGGCCTCATTTATTGGGATGCGTTGAGCAACGTGCCCGGCATGGGCAACGTCGCCTTCATCCTGAAAGTGCGCGTGACGCTGCTGCGCGACATCGGTGCGTCGCTCAGTCCGTTCAATTCGTTCCTCTTTTTGCAGGGGCTGGAAACCTTGCCGCTGCGGCAAAAGCAACATTCGGCCAACGCGCTCGAAATCGCCCGCTGGCTCAAGACGCACCCGCTGGTGACCTGGGTGACTTATCCCGGCCTGCCGGACGATCCGAGCCACAAGGTCGCCTCGAAGTATCTGAAGCTCGGCTTCGGCGGTCTGGTCGGTTTCGGCGTCAAGGGCGGGTTGGAAGCGGGGAAAAAATTCATCAACTCGGTGAAATTGCTCTCGCACCTCGCCAACATCGGCGACGCCAAATCGCTGGTGATTCATCCGGCTTCAACCACGCACTCGCAGTTGTCGCCAGCCGAACTGGAGGAAACCGGCGCGACGCCCGATTATGTCCGGCTTTCCGTCGGTTTGGAGGACGTGGCCGACATCAAGGCCGACATCGAGCAGGCGCTGCAAGCCTCGCAGAAATAATTCCGAACTCCGCGCACCGGCAAGGATCAGTCAATCGCCGGTGCGACGGAGGTTGGTTTGCCAAGCTCCAAGTTCAATGGCCAGTGATTTTTTTGCCAGCAGCGACGCGGTTCGCACCGCGCAGCCGTTGCGTTTTGCGCAGAGCATCAAGCTGGACAAGCCACTGCCGCTGGAGTCCGGCGGCACTTTGCCAGGTATCACGGTGGTCTTTGAAACCTACGGCCAGCTCAACAAGTCCGGTGACAACGCCATTCTGATCTGCCACGCCCTCAGCGGTGATTCCCATGTCGCCCGTCATAATGCCGGGGATGATCCGGGCTGGTGGGACATTTTGGTGGGGCCGGGCAAGCCGGTGGACACAAAGCGTTTTTTTGTCGTCTGCCCGAATCTCCTTGGCGGCTGTCGCGGCACCACCGGCCCCGGCAGCCTCAACCCGGCGACCGGCAAACCTTACGGGCCGGATTTCCCGACCATCACCATCGGCGACATGGTGGAAGTCCAGAGTCGTCTGCTGGATCACCTTGGCATCGGCCAGCTCGTCGCGGTCATCGGCGGCTCTGTCGGCGGACATCAAGTGTTGACGTGGGCCGCGCGGCATTCCGACCGGTTGCGCGGCGTGGCGGTGCTGGCGAGTTCACCGCGATTGACCAGCCAGGCGCTGGCGTTTGATGTGGTGGGCCGGAACGCCATCCGCCGCGATCCGTATTTTCACAGCGGCCAGTATTACGGCCAGCCGCACGGCCCCGACGTCGGCCTGGCGCTGGCGCGGATGATCGGCCACATCACCTATCTTTCACCGGAGGCCATGAACCAGAAGTTTGAGGCCGACCGGCTGCACCCGCGCGAAGAAGTGATTGAGTTTGAAAAAACTTTTTCCGTCGGCTCGTATCTGGGCCATCAGGGAACGAAGTTCGTGGAACGCTTCGACGCGAACAGTTATCTCACGCTGTCGCTGGCGATGGATTTGTTTGACCTGGGCGGCACGCCGGAACAACTGGCGGCAAGTTTCAGTCCGGCGCAATGCCGGTGGCTGGTGCTGAGTTTTTCCAGCGACTGGCTGTTTCCGCCCAGCCAGTCCCGCGACATCACGAACGCCCTGATTCACAACAACGCCGCCGTGAGCTACTGCGACATCCAAAGCGCCTGCGGTCACGATGCGTTTCTGCTGCCGGACAATTTTGACCGCTATGGCGAAATGATCCGCGTGTTCATAAATAATCTTGCGCCCGCGCCAAATCCTCCGCGCGTCGAGAAAGAAGAGCTGCCCGGAACCACCAGCATTTTCCACGAGCGCCGGCTCGACTACGACCGCATCCTCGAATTGATCCCGTCGGGCGCCAGCGTGCTGGACCTCGGCTGCGGCTCCGGACGGTTGCTGGCGCGGCTTCAACACCGGTCTCCCGGCCGGCTGGTGGGCATCGAACTGGACGAGAAAAAAATCCTGGGTGCGTTGCAACGGAATCTCAACGTGGTTCAAGCCGACTTGAACGAGGGCTTGCGGGCGTTTGCCGACAAGCAGTTCGACTGCGTGGTGTTGTCGCAGACGTTGCCGGCGGTCAAGGACGTTGAGGGCGTGATTGCCGAAATGCTCCGCGTGGGCGCGACGGGCATCGTCAGCTTTCCCAATCTGGCGTTTCACAAGCTGCGCCGCATTCTCGCCGAGGAAGGCCGCGCGCCACGCGCCTATGGCTGGATGCGCGACAAATGGTATAACACGGCGGACATCCGGTTTCTTTCCATCGCGGACTTTGAATCCTTTTGCAAGGAAAAACACTTTCACATCCAGCGGCGCATTGCGCTCGACACCGAGGCGGGCCAGGAAGTCACGGGGGACGCCAACCGGAACGCCGACCTCGCCATCTTCGTGCTCCGTCACGAAGAAATGCCCCAATAAAAACCGGTGCGCAACCAGCTTTGCCGGCGAAATTCAAGGATCACCCGTCGCGTGAAAATTTTGCCGGCAGCCGTGTTTGCCATATGAGCAATGGGACGTTGAATTTCAAATCATCCAGTTCACCGTGAACAATTTTCAAACAGCCTGTCTCTGCCCGCAAGTCATTCAAACAACGGTCAGCCAACTTTTAGTCTTTGGTTTTCAGCGCGGCGAAACTGCTTGCCTCCGCGCTTCAGTAAGGCATAATATCCGCTCGATGATTCGAGCCAAATAGGTTCTCGGCGACTTTGTGAAACACTGGTTGTCCGACGAGTTGCGATGTGCTTTTGCCCATCGTTTTCATGCAAAAAGACGGACAAAAAAGACGGTGGGTTACAAATTCGGGTTACAATATAATGCCTGAGATCATTGAATAATCTTCGCAAATGCCTTTGCGATAATTTTTTGGGTTGGTAGCTCAGTCGGTAGAGCAGTGCCCTTTTAAGGCATTGGTCGTGGGTTCGAGTCCCACCCAACCCACCATTTCTTTTCATTGGAAAATCAGTAAAATAACGATGGATAAAGGGTTTTATTGATTTATGACGGGATTCTTCAAAGTGCAAGCGAATGAAGCGGAGTGCCGATATTTGCCACAAAACACCGCTTAAAGGCAAATTTAATGGCAACTTTCCAGCCTTCATTGGCGGATACAATCCAGACCTGATGTTGCCGCTATTTCTTTTTGGGCTTGGCGGCGGCGCGGGCGAGTTTTTTTTGCGGCTCGCGTTCGGGCGTGTAATGAATCTGGCCGTCGCTTTGCCAAACGTATTCACCGGACTTGGTGAATGGAAATTTGTTTTTCTTTAGCTTCTTTTCCGATTCAAGGCGCATGGACGTAAGAAACCCTTCCAACAAATAACCGGACGCCAGTTGCGGCAGTTTTTTGATCTCCGCCGCGATTTTATCGGAGTCCGGCATTTTGACGGCGATGCGGTCTTCCTCGGTGACGCCGAAATGTTTTTCCAATTCCTCGAACGCCTTGGCGAGTTTGTAGGCGCAAAGGGCGGAGTCATCGTTTTTGTAGGCACGATACTGAATGGCGCAGAGGCGGCGGATATTCGTGGTCAATGAATGGAGTGCTTGCAAGGCTCCCAGATCAGGGTGCTTTTGCTGGAGGCCGAGCGCCTGATAATCTTCAAACAATGCCTTGGTATAGGGTGCGCCTTCAACATCAACCGGCGGCTGGTTGACATCATTGGTCAAAAGCCAGGCGAGATTGATTCCGGTCTTGTGCGAAACCAAGCCGGCCAGTTTCTCGCTAAGATTCAACCTGCCCAATTCCACGGCCTGAATCGTGGGCGTCGAACATTCAAGAATCGCGGCCATTTCCTTTTGGGTAATGCCAATGGTCGTGCGGAGAACGGCTAGGGTGTGTCGCTGTGGTGACGGTCGCATAATCGGAAGCATAGCATATACGCATTAAACATCTACCTTTTCAATGCAGATATGCGATACATATAACAGAACGATGCAGGCCGAAGATAAGCGGTTGGCAGGCGGTCGGAACCAAGCAAGCCAAAGCAGACGCGGACTGCGAGTTGACTACGACGACATTATGATGAATGAAATAACTCTCAAGGGAAAACTGGTGGATGCCAAACAATTGCTCAATGAGTTGTTTGACCAAGACGCCCGGCCCAGCATCCGCTGGCTGCGCCAGCAAACCAAAGCCAAGGCGATTCCGTTTATCCGCATAGGCCATCTGGTTTTCTTCGACGTGGACATGGTTCGCGCGGCGCTGGCGGGTAAAAATCTGGTAGGCGGACGGCATCTTGCTTCAACTGCTCGCGCTGGTGCGTGATGAAAGCATCCCCGCTAGACCGCGCTCGGCGTTATTTCGCCAAGTGCCCGCCAGCCATCAGCGGCCAGAGCGGTCACAACGCGACATTTTATGTCGCGGCGGTGCTGGTGCATGGCTTCGCGCTCGGTGAAGCCGACGCCCTGATGCTGCTCAAGGAGTTCAATCAGCGGTGTCTGCCGCCGTGGAGCGAAGGCGAATTGATCCACAAAATCACGTCGGCGGCGAATGCGGTTCACTCGTTTCCGCGTGGTTATTTATTGGGCGACGAAAAGGACTATGGCGGAACTTTTGCCGCAAAACCGATTCCGCCACCTCCTCCTAAGCCGAAATTTCAAAGGGATGTCTTGCGGCGAATCGCGGGCAAGGTGCCAGACATCAAGGACACCGTTTGTTTTCTTTCCGAACGGTCGCCGGTGAATGTGGAACGTCAGGATTCGGCCAGTGTGCTGCGGCATCTTTACGCTCGCGGGTCGGGCGAAAAGATTTTGATTTTCACGGAAATGAAATCCCAGGGGCAATTTTTATGGGAAGCTGACCGGAGCGATTTTATCCAGCAGCGGCATTTGCCGGCGGGCAATGATGGCGTCTGGTTTCTGCCGCAACCTGTCAGCGGCGGATTTTTTCCGAATCCGCGTTCCGACGGGAATTTGTCCCGGCGGTCGGAAGAGGCGGTTTCGGCGTTTCGTTATGCGGTGCTGGAAAGCGATGAGGCGGATGCCGATGACTGGCTCCGTTGTCTGGTGCAAATGCCGCTGCGGATTTCTTGCATTTGCGAGTCGGGCAAGCGGTCAATTCATGCGCTGGTGCGGCTGGACGCGGCGAGCAAGGCCGATTGGGATCGGCTCATGGCGCCACTCAAGCCGGTGCTGATTACGCTCGGCGCGGATCGGGGCGCTTTGTCCGCCGTCCGTTTGTCCCGGCTGCCGCAAGCGATGCGCGGCGAGCGCTGCCAGCGGTTGCTGTATTTGAACCCGCAACCGAGCGGGGTGCCAATATGCCAACAGCCAATGAAAACGATTCTGTTATTGGAAAAAATGAAGTCCGAACCGGTCTTTGTGTGAATGAATCCACGGACAACCCGGTAATATTATGGGCGGGTCGCAATGATGTTATGACCAAGTCTGGGGCAACCGAGCCGCCGGCTCGTTCGTCTGCGGGTGATTTGCCCGAATTGATTGATGCTGCCGCGTTCATCGCCGAACCGATTGAACCGCCCGCCGAACTGGTGGAAGGCATTTTGCACCAAGGCAGCAAGCTGGTATTCGGCGGGTCGTCCAAAAGTTTCAAGACTTGGTGTTTGCTCGACCTGGCAATCTCCGTTGCCACCGGCACGGATTGGATGTGCCGGGCGACGGCACAAGGCAAAGTCTTGTTCCTGAATTTCGAGATTCAATCTCACGCATGGCAAGACCGGATTATCGCCGTAGCAAAGGCCAAAAGTATCAACCTGCAACCGGGCCAGGTCATGCTGTGGAATCTGCGCGGACACGCGGCCGGGTTCAGGTTATTGATCCCAAGCATCATTAAACGCTGCCGGGACGAAAACTTCGTGCTGATTGTGCTCGACCCGATATACAAGCTTTACGGTGGCGCGGATGAAAATGCCGCTGGCGCGGTGGCTGAACTGCTGAACTCCTTGGAACGACTGGCGACGGAATCCGGCGCGGCCATTGCCTTCGGCGCACACTTTGCCAAAGGCAACGCCAGCGCGAAAGAGGCCATTGACCGAATCAGCGGCAGCGGTGTATTTGCCCGCGACCCCGACAGTCTTTTGATTTTTACCAAGCATGAGGATGATGACGCATTTGTGGTTGAAGCAATTCTCCGCAATTTCGCGCCCGTCGCCCCGTTTGCTGTGCGCTGGGAATTTCCCTTGATGCACCGCGCCGACGACCTTGACCCGTCCAAACTGAAACAGGCGGGCGGACGAAAACCAGAACACAATCCCGACGATTTGCTCACGTTGTTGCCGTCGGACGGTCTGGAAAACAAAGCGTGGATAAAAATTGCCGATGAAAATGGCATCAGCAAAAGGACGTTTTTCCGGCTCCGCAAGGCGCTCGAAAAAGCGGGGAAAATTCACCCCTCCACCGTCACCGGCACATGGCAACCGATTTTGAAGAAATGAAACCGCATCGTGCCAAAATGCCAAAACTACTTTCGCTAATGTTCACCAGCCTTTTATGCCAGTATGCCAATTGTGCCAGAACTGATTCTGGCACGCGGAAGCCGCTGACAGTGCCAAAATGCCAGAATACTTTAGATTCTGGCACTTGGCACGGCGGCATGAATTTTGTCCCGCCAGACGCACTTTCACCCCGTAACCAAGGAGCTGTATGCCGTTGATGTTTGAACAGCAGCCGCGTGAATCGAACAAGGCATTTGCCGCGTTCAAAACTTACCTGGACATGGGGCCGGAACGGTCATTGGAGGCGGTAGCCCAAAAGCAGTCCAAGAGTAAACAGCTTTTGAAAAGGTGGTCGGCGAAATTTGACTGGCAAGCGCGGGTTAAAAACCATGCCGAACACCTCGCGGAAGTAGAACGCACGGCCATTGAAAGCGCGGCGGTTGAAAAAGCCGTGGAGTGGCACCGCACACATGAAGCCATTCGCAGGGAAGTGTGGTGGGAGGCGGAAGAAACAATCGCGATGGTGCGGCAGGCACGGGCGCAGTGGATAAAATCAGGGCGGACGCCGGGGTGGGAAGGCATGGCGCGAATGCTCGATTTGGGCATCAAGCTCAGGCTGCTCGCCGGGGGTATGCCGGGTGAAGTCAAGGAAGTGCATCAGCACGTCACCGGCACGGTGTCGGTGGAGTGGGAGCAAGCCATCCGCAAAGCCTACGGCCTGCCCGACGATGCGCCGATTGTGGAAGTCGAGCCGGTGACGCCTCCGGCGAAGCTGGAGGATGGCAAAGGGGGCAAGCCGTGAACGAAGCCGCTGTTTTTTCCGCCGCTGGCATGAAAGCGGGGTGTCCGCCGTCGCAATTGGTGCGGCTGGTTCACGCCAATGCTTTCCTGCACGAGCGCCAGCTTGCGGCCTGTGCCGCCGCCCGGCTCTGCGACCATCCAAACGGGCCGACGGCCATCGGCTACGGTGGGGCGCGCGGCGGTGGAAAATCTTTTTGGCTGCTGGCGCAAATGGGGGCGGATGATTGCCAGCGTGTGCCGGGTCTGAAATGTCTGCTGCTCCGCAAGGTGGGCAAGGCGAACTTGGAACACTTTGAAGATTTGCGCCGGAAGTTGTTCAATCGGCTGCCGCATGAATTTTCGGCTTTCCGTGGCATCCTGACCTTTGCCAACGGTTCGCGGATCATTGCGGGGCATTTCCAGAACGAAAAGGACATTGATGCTTACCTCGGGTTGGAATACGACGTGATTGGCATCGAGGAGGCAACCACGCTCACCGCCAGAAAATACCAGGACATTTCAACCTGCTGCCGCACCAGCAAATCAAACTTCCGCCCGCGCATTTATTCGACCACGAATCCCGGCGGCGTTGGTCATAATTGGTATCGGGCAAAATTCATCGTGCCGTTTCAGGAAAAACGCGAGACGGAAACGAGGTTTATCCCGGCGCGGGTCACTGACAACCGCTGGAACAATCCCGATTACGTCCGCGTGCTGGAAAATCTCACCGGCTGGCAAAAACGCGCTTGGCTGGATGGCGATTGGGATATTGCTGCGGGACAATTCTTCTCCACTTTTCGCCGCGAGGTTCACGTCGTCGAGGATTTCGACGATTCGCGGGCGGTGGAATGGTTCGCGGCGCTGGATTATGGCCACGTCCATTACACCGTTTGCCTGCTGGGGTGTCGTGATGGCGATGGAAACATTTTCATCGTGGGCGAACACGCGGAGCGGCTTTGGCTGCCGCAACGTCACGCGACGGCGATCAAGGCGATGTTGGCGCGGCACAAAATCGGCGACCGCAAACTTGGACTGGACGATTTGAAACGGTTTGTGGCCGGCGCGGATGTGTTTTCACGCCGGAGCGACGGCACCACGATTGCGGCGCAATACTCGAAACTTGGAATCACCCTGCGCTGCGCAAATACCGACCGCGTGAATGGCTGGGCGGAAATTTTGACACGCTTTGGCGATGTCGAGGCCGGGATTCGCCCGACACTATTCATTCACAAGCGGTGCGGTCGCCTGCTGGAAACTTTGCCGGCGTTGCTTCACGATCCGAACCGGCCCGAAGATGTTTTGAAGGACGATGCCGATGAGGATGGCATCGGCGGCGATGACACGGCGGATTGCCTTCGGTATTTAGTGGCGACGAAGGCGCGGACGATCACGCAACGCAAGTTGCGCGGTTTTTGAATTGCACGCGCCTGGTTGCGAGTTCGTGCGAGCGGCCATTAAAGGCGAACTGTGGAATGAGCTTGCGATTGGAATAGCGAGCCGATTCCCTGCGCGTGAAACATGATGGATTCCAAAGGGCTTGCCCGTTGGCGCGGTCTGGTGTGCGTAACGCCAGAAAAGTTTTCTGGATGCGCGAAACGACCACCGAAGGGCGTTTCGCCGAAAAAAAATTCGCGCCCGGCGCGGTGGCGTCGGGTGCGTGTTGGTCTGCGGGTCAATCTTCGTCCGGCATCATCAAGGTGATGGCGGGCTGCGGGTCGTCAATGTCCAATGCGCCGCAAGTGGCGATGAGTTTGACAAGCCGCGCTGCGCGGTTGTCGTTGCGGACATAGAACGCAACCGGGATGCGGTCGCAACCTGGGCGGCTGCGAAGGATTCCGAAACGGAGCATCCAGACAATATCCCAAAGGCGTCCGGCTTCGTCTTGGCCGGTCACGCCTTCCGGCACGGTCACGAATGAA
>Ga0181520_10010714_pt1 | contig 12217 bp, 11 predicted proteins | sample PEATcosm2014_Bin_29_FD_132451 | JGI IMG/M metagenome (GOLD analysis project Ga0181520, IMG submission 132451) | Peatland microbial communities from MTU Mesocosm Facility, Houghton, MI, USA - PEATcosm2014_Bin02_30_metaG | ecosystem: Environmental > Terrestrial > Soil > Wetlands > Peat | place...
CAGAGCCGGGGGATCTCCTCACCCTTTAGAGGTTTCCCCACCCAATTCGGAGAAACACGGCAGGTGGCCCGGTCATCGATCTTTCTTCCTTCACTTCAATCTTCCATGAAAGCTGTGCCCCGTTCATCGCAGTTTTATCGCGATGAGCGGGAGTCGCTGATGCGCCGTCCACTTTGACTCAATTCCAACTGCTCTTCTAACATCCTAATCGGCTTTGAGCCGGTTGCAAGAGACCCGCCCGCTCATCGCGTAAAACTATTTTGCAATTCTGCCTTTCCTGACGCGATGAACGGGGCACAACTTCGTATAACATTTCATCTTTTCTTCAGTCGGTTGACCGGGCCACCTGCCCCACCTGCCCACCTGCCTCTTTCTGTTTCAGACTAGTTTGATCTCACGCTTCTGGGGTGTAACCAAGTCAACCCTCCCTTCTGGATCTAATCGGATATGAAGGATTACATCTCCCAGCATAAACCAAAACCAATAGGGAATAGTTTTTTTCAATACAGGGCTTATATTTCCACCACCTTTTTTAACGGGTTCTCCCATTTTAAAAAGAAGTTCTGCCTCGGAATCCCCAAACCTAACGCCATTAGGCAATTGACCGGAATATTCTGTGAAGCCCTCAAGGCCTTCACAGTAGAAATGGAAAGCGACAACATATAACTCTTTCGGATCAGTAATCTTTTCTGAAGGCACAACCCAGGGTGCCTCTTTGAACACAATGCCGACCCCCTCGGGCTTGAACTCCAATGATCCGTAATACTCATCGTGGTCAATGTTGGATATTTCATGTCCAAAGAAGTTTCTAACTACCGGGTCATTCTCAGAACGACCTAGCAGAGATATTAACTGTTCAAAATTGAAGCGCGTATTCATATGTCAACGGCATCCTGATGCATCGCATACTTTCTTGGCGGCCGCCTGTGGCAGGTGGCCCGGTCATCGATCTTTCTTCCTTCACTCCAATCTTCCATGAAAGCTGTGCCCCGTTCATCGCAGTTTTATCGCGATGAGCGGGAGTCGCAGACATACCGTCCACTCTGAATCGATTTCACCTGCTCTTCAAATATCCTAACCCGGTTTTGAATTGGTCTCAAAACAACCGCCCGCTCATCGCATAAAACTATTTTGCAATTCTGCCTTTCCTGACGCGATGAACGGGGCACAGCTTCCTATAACTCATTGTGATTCTTCGCGGGGTGACCGGGGCAGGTGGCCCGGTCATCGATCTTTCTTCCTTCACTTCAATCTTCCATGAAAGCTGTGCCCCGTTCATCGCAGTTTTATCGCGATGAGCGGGAGTCGCAGACATACCGTCCACTCTGAATCGATTTCAACTGCTCTTTAAATATCCTAACCCGGTTTTCAGATGGTCTCAAAACAACCGCCCGCTCATCGCGTAAAACTATTTTGCAATTCTGCCTTTCCTGACGCGATGAACGAGGCACAACTTCGTATAACTCTTCATCTTTTCTTCGGTCGGTTGACCGGGCCACCTGCCCGCATCGCTGATAACGAATCAGACCTTTCGTCATCCAGTCATCTTATACCCAAAATTATAGAGACTCAAAAGATGCCGGTTTGAGTTCATGGTTCCCAGGTCTCAAAATCGAGATCTGGGGCACCAAGCTTTTAGGGGTGGTCAGATGTGGGCCACCCGCTGCATTGTGAATGAGATGAAACGATGTTGACCAATTGATTTCAGGTTCAATTGGCTGTTGAATCATTCGGCCAAATTATCCCACACCCGATCCGACAAACAAAAATTCCCAGGATGAGTCCAGGTAGAGCCAGCGTTGTGCGTCAAACCAACTGGTGGGCAACGAAGGAATATGCAGCAGCGTGTGGCCGCCCATGCACATCATCTCCGTGCCGTTCCATGCCAGAAAGGTACGGGATGCAAGGCCAACCTCGACCGGATGCTCGACGCGGCGCAAGCAGACCGGGCATCGTTGGCGATGATCAGAGAGTGCCCAGCGCAGGCCGATGAGAAAAAGAACAAATGCTGAAATCATCTGAATGCTGGAGGAAACTTGCGAGGACTGTGCGGTGCGAAAGTAGGCGAGATCAAGAGTGGAAAAATAGACGATGGGCAGAAGCAGCGCGATCTTGGCCGAGAAAAAACTCCAGCGATAGAGCCGCCGGCCCAAAGAAGTTCTCGGCGGATTCATACTGTACTCGCCCAACGAGACGGATGTAATGGCGGGAAGAGAGATAACCGCGAAGGCAATGCCTAGCCAGAAAATGCCCCATGAACCTGGCTGCCACTGGTCGACGTTATAGCCGAAAAATCTTGGACCTTCGTCCTCGTCGTATTCGGAAATTTGCATGACCGGCGCCCACATTTTTTCTCGGCCCGCCGAGTTCAAGTGGGCGACGATAAATCCGTTGCCACTCACTGCGAGAGCGGAATCCGGCTGCACCAGCCATGCGCCGATCTTCCCCGGTAGATTCCATGCGTCCTCGGCCAACACTCCGGCGACACGCGCGCGCCGTTGGCCAATACGCACTACCCGCCCTGCAATGTGGGGATCAGCGCCGAACTCGATCTTCCAAAAACTTTTGCTCAAGATTATCTGGGGCAGAGCGGAGTCGGCCTCAACGGTCGCAAAACGCACCGGCAACCCGAGCAGGACGAACAGATTGGAGGAGGCTTGCGCAACCTTCCATGGCGCCCTGGGAGCGGAACCAGTCTCATTCTCTTCCTGAACGCTTTCATCCGTGACACGATAAAAGGCAAAGCCGTCAAAGAAGCTGTGGCGGCGATTCTTCCAAACCAGATACTGTTTGGGATCGATGGTAGTGGAGTCGCAGTCGGCATACTGAATCAGGATCAGTCCCGGATTTTGCAGGCGGGAGGTGATCATTCGTTCCGCGCGCACGCCCGACGAAAGCGATGCGATCCCATAACTGGCCGCAAGAAGGCCGAATAGCATCAGCAGGCATTGAGCGGCACTTCCACGCAGCGTCGTGAGCAGCGTCGCCAGTTTCCATCGAGGCTCGCTGAGGCAGGTTGCATCCTGAAATGCGCCCAGGCAAAAGAATGCGATCTCGCGCTCGGCCTGCCAGGAGAGTTGCTCCATCGGGGCGCGCTCCTGCCGGACATGCCAGAGTTCGGCTCGCCATTCGCGCAGCCAATCCGCGCGCCGACTGCACGGCACAAGCCACGCGGCGCAGCCGAGAAGGCCAGCATCCATTGCGGCAAAGGCCTGCTTGAGAGAAGGCTTCATCGGCTTCCGGCCTCCTCAACCGTCAAAGGCTCGGAAGGGATCAACCGCTCCAACAGCGGATATCGACGGCGCGAAGCCTGAAGCGTCGCCCGGCCCGCCGGGGTCAGCTTGTAGTACTTTCTCGGCGGCCTCAGCTCGGCATCGGCAATGGACTGCTTCTCCCACTTCGACAGGATTAATTCGTCGCGCTCCAGGCGGCGCATGGCCGGATAGACCGTGCCGCTGGGTAGGCCGGTCATCTCCATAATGCTGAATCCATAGACAAATCCGGCGTCCAGCGCCTGAAGAATCATTGCCGCGGTGTGCGAAAGTTTAGCCTCTGAGACCATGATGCATTGTACCTATGTAGCAAACTGCTTGACAAGTCTATAAGCAGTTTGCTACATAGGGGTATGCGGGAATGGACTCAGATTAATGTCCGAAACAAAACAAGCGTGGACCAGGAGGTCCACACTACTGCCGATCGGGAGGTCGGCGCTACATTCACATCGATCGTGGGTGGACGACTATGAAGAAAATTTCTATCCTGCTGCTCTTGCTAGTGACGCTCCTCGGCGCTCCACTTTCCGCCCAGCCAAGCTCCAGAGGATGGGGAGTAAAACTCCAAGTCAACAGCCGGTTTCAATTTCACCTTCGTATGCAATGCAATACCTCACACGGCGCAACCCTGTACGCTGTCCGGTTGCAAATTTTGCAAGCAGAGCCCACAGAGCAATTGCTGATTTGTTTTGAGATAGGAGAACGTCCTCATGCTTGAATTGCAAAGTCTTTTTCGGAGTTTTCGCGGCATTCCCGCCATTGCCGATGTCAGTTTCAAAATTGCGCCGGGCGAGATCGTCGGCTTTCTAGGGCCCAATGGCGCGGGCAAATCAACCACGGTGAAAATTATCACAGGCATTCTGCGTCCCGACAACGGGCGCGTTTTCTTTGAAGGCCGTGAGATCGCCGAGGACATGGTCGCCTTCCGCGCGACGTTGGGATATGTGCCGGAGGAAGCGCATCTGTACAACTACCTCTCGGGCCTGGAGTATCTGCAACTGGTAGGCCGTCTGCGCGGTTTGAGCGAGTCGCTGATTGAAGCCAAAGCAACCGGACTGCTGAAGCTGCTCAACCTCGACTCATGGCAGTATTCGCCCATCTCATCGTACTCGAAGGGAATGCGTCAGCGTGTTCTGATTGCCGCTGCGCTGTTGCACGATCCCAAACTGCTGATCTTCGATGAGCCGCTCTCTGGATTGGATGTAATCTCGGCGCGGCTCTTCAAAGACCTTCTGGAATTGCTGGCGGCCGAAGGCAAGGCAATCATTTACATCTCTCATGTGCTGGAGGTTGTTGAGCAGGTTTGCAATCGCGTGATCGTGATAGCCAAAGGCAGGATACTGGCCGATGCGCAGCCCTCGGAGTTGGCTCGGCTGATGCAACTGCCCAATTTGGAAAGCGTCTTTGCGCAACTGGTTGAGCAGCGGGAGACGCGCACCGTTGCGCAGCAGATGGTGGAGGTGATGCAAAATCATGGCTGATTTTATCCAGCGTCTAACTATGCAACCCGAGCCTCTTTCGTTGAACGCGCAATCAGCGCTCGGTCCAGTCTGCGCGCCGCCGCGCAGCCAATTCTCATTGCTGGTGCGCCACTTTCTGGAGCGCTTCTTCAATCACGAAACCGCCTCGCCCGACGGCGACGCCAAAACGCGCATGGTGCAAATCGCCTGCGCCTGCGGCATCCCCGGCTTCTTCTATGCAATGTATTTGTGGCCGCTCTATCACCCCTTCTTTGGCTGGCCACCCAAGCCGCCATCTTATTGGACGCAGGTCGGTCATCACTTTTTTTTCATCGTTTATTCATTCGTCACCATCGGCATCGCCACGGTCTTTGAATGGGATATGTTCTTCCCCGACCTGCTTGATATTTTTGTCTTGACCACATTGCCGATTCCGAATCGCAGATTGTTCATGGCGCGCATCGCCGCGATAATCATCTTTATCTTCGGCTTTCTCTTCGACGCAAATCTGCTGGGCCTGCTCATCTTTCCCTTGGTGGTTGATCCGCCAAACATCGCGCGACTCTTCGCCGGTCATCTCGTGGCCGTGGCAGGCAGTGGGTTTTTTGCGGCCGCTTTCATCCTGGCTTTGCAAGGCCTGCTGCTCTCCATCTTGGGCGAGCGCTTCTTCCGAAAAATCTCTCTCCTGTTGCAAGGCCTGTTGATTGCCTCTCTGCTGATGCTCTTTCTGCTTTACCCGCTGATCTCTGCTCTAGTCTCCACTGCTCTCGAATCCGGTTCAGCTCTCGGCTACTTCTGCCCGCCTTTCTGGTTCCTGAGCATCGAACAGTGCCTCCTGGAGGGCTCATCCGCATTGCCGATTTACACGCGCCTCGCCGAAGTCGGATGCGCGGCCCTGCTCATCACAGCCGGAGTAGTTGCGCTCACTTATCCGATTGCTTATCTGCGCCGCATGCGCCAGTTGGTGGAGGGCTCCGGCGCGCGCGACACGCGCAACTGGTTTGCATGGCCGCTGCATCGGCTTCTTCATGCCACCATCCTGCGCGCGCCCAACAGCCGCGCTGTCTTCCACTTCATCAGCCAAACGCTGCTGCGCGTCCAACGCTATCGCATCTATCTCGTGATCTATGGCGGCGTTGGGCTCTCGCTGGTTGTGGCTCTCATCCTGCGCATTCACATTGCGCATCAACACATACGCATCGATTTCTCGCCCGACGGCCTGCGCGCCGCAACCGGAGTCATCGCCTTCTGGACGATTGCAGGATTGCGCATGGCCTTCGTCTCGCCCGGCAACCGGCAAGGAAGCTGGATCTTTCGCGTGACGCATGGCAACCCGCCAAAGTTTGGCACTGCGATGGAGCAGTTTCAAGCCGCCAAGCTCTGGGCCTTCCTCTGGGGCTTGATTCTTACCATTAGCTTCCTCGTTGCGTCGCGCGCTGTTGATTTGTCAGTGATGCTTACATTGTCAGCAACCATCAGCCAACTGCTCTGTGCCACCGGCCTCTGCTTGCTGTTGACCGACATTCTCTTCTTGAACATCAAGACGCTGCCCTTCAGCGGAGAAGCCCCGCGCGAAGAGACGAATATCGCTTTTTCAATTGTCAAATATGCGATCTACCTGCCGATTGTGGCGCTACTGCCGATTGCGTCGGAGGAATGGATGGAAGCGGACTCGTGGCATCTGGTTTTTACCGCCGCAGGCCTGGCCGCCGCCCACGGCCTGATCCGCATCTGGCATCGCTCGCTGATTCGGGAGCACTGCTCGATGCGCGCGCTGGAAGACGATGAAGAGGAGTTTCCTTTGAGGCTTGGCTTGCGCTTCTAAATCAACTCCGGCTAGTTGTATTCCTGTACAGCTCTTCCAACGCATCGCAGGCGGTGCGGACGCCGTCTTCGCCGGCTAACCGCTGTGCAACGCTCTTGGATCGCTCGGCCAAAAGCGGAGCGGCAAGCATCTGCTTTAACTTGCGCGCCACTCGCCACGGCGTATACTTTCCGCGCTGGATGACGCGACCGACTTTGAGGCGCAGCATGCGACGCGCATTGTCCGGCTGGTCGTGGCTGAAGGGCATAATCAGCATTGGCTTGCCGGCGCGCAAGCATTGCGCCGTAGTCCCGACGCCGCCCTGGTGAACGACCATCGAGGCACGGTTGAAGAGCTCCGAATAAGGCGCGTATTCGGCAACACAAATGGACTCCGGCAGCGCCGTCTTCAGTTGGTTGCGCGGATCTGTACCGATCAACAACACGGCGCGAATGCCCATGCGGATGGCGGCCTGAGCAGAGACCTCGTAGAAATCTCCCGCAGCCAGCACGGCGGCGGAGCCAAGCGTGAAAACCGCCGGTGGCTCGCCGGCGGAGACAAACTTCTCCAGATTCGGCGGCAGCGCCTGGTTGCCGGCATCGGCATCATAGAAGCAGAAACCGGTGATGAGCGTGTTGACCGGCCAGTCTTTTTGCTCAACGCCCAACACGCGCGAGAACAGCGCCAGCACCAGATTCGGCGAGTGTTTGGCGTCAAAGAGGGGATTTGCGCCCCTGGGCAGGCCGAGTTCATTGCGCAACGCATAGATTGGATCAGGCCATTTACGGCTGACAAAGCGCGCCACGCGCTTGATGACGCGTCCGAAGCCGGGGACGAAGCGGTCAGCGCGCGCCAGGCGCGGGTAAGGCGGCAGCACCGGCGGATCAAAGGCCGAGAAGAATGAGAGTGGCGCGAGCACATAGCTGGCCCAGGGAATGCCGGTAACCTCGGCAACGATCGGTCCGGCGTAATTCAGTTCGCCCAGCAGCAGCAGGTCAGCGCGCGCAGGTTTGGTGGCGGCGTCCAGCAGGTCGTCGTAAGTCTGCCGCAGCACGGGAAAGAGAAAGTCGCGCAATCCGCGCTCGGTCCCGTTCTTGATGTCGTAAATCATCTCGACCAGGATGGTGTTGGTCGGGTCAATATCCGGGCGGACGGCGTGAAACTCCAGCCCCAGCGGCCGAATCCTCGATTCGTAGACGGCGGGCAGCGCCATCACCGGCGTGTGGCCGCGGCGTTTGAGCTCCAAAGCAAGGGCGATCAGCGGATTCGTATCGCCAAGGGTGCCGATATTCGAGAGAACAATGCGCAAGGTGAAGTCCTCTGGGCCTGTGCTAGCCCCATGTATGAGGGTAACGCATCGGGGGCAGTTGCAGTCGGATTGGAGAATGAGCTTCTCTCATCTGACCAAATTTGCTGGTTCATTTCCGACAAGCGGGAAACTTTTAAGGGAATCTTTCCGTCATGCTGTAAAGTGCGGCTGATTCAGGGTTATCCGCCGTACAATTTAACCACGAGGTTGGATCGATGAAAACGCTTTTGTGCATCTGTGCAGCGTTGTTGATGACTTTTGGCACTGCAACCGCCTTTGCCGCCACCGACGTTTTCGGCACTTGGACCGGCAAGATGGCCGGCCCCAATGGAGATGGCTTTCAGATCACCTTCACCTTTAAGGTGGACGGCACCAAGCTGACCGGAACAGTGGGCGGGCCAATGGGCGATCCGATGGAAATCACCGAGGGCAAGGTTGACGGCGACAAGCTCTCCTTTAATGTCAGCTTCAACGGGATGACCATCAAGCACGAGGGCGTGGTTACAGGAGACACGATCAAGCTGACGACCAAGGCAGAGAGCGGCGACTTTCCCGGCGGCGAGATGACGCTGACCCGCAACAAATAATAAGTAACCTTAAGTCTCTGGAGAATGATCATGCAACCTCGGAGTTCGCTTCGTCTAATCACTCTGGCCTTGGTGGCTGTGGCATTTAGCACCTTGCTTGCTTCACCGGCCATCACCTCCGCGCAGCAGCCTTATAAAGTCATCGACCAGTGGAAGATCGGTGGCGAGGGCGGATGGGATGATCTGACCGCCGATGGGCAAGCTCACCGGCTGTATCTGACCCACGGCCAGCGCGTCGATGTTGTCGATACGCAGACGGGCAAGCTCGTAGGCGCGATTACCGGTCTGCACGGCACGCACGGAGTGGCGCTAGATAACGCCGGAAAGTTAGGCTATATCTCCGATGGCGGCGGCAACGCCGTCGTCGTCTTTGACCGCGCTACGCTGGCGACGGTGGCCACCATCCCCGCTGGAACCGGACCGGACGCAATCGTCTACGAGCCGGCTACGCATACCGTTTGGGCCTTCAATGGCCGCAGCAAAGATGTCACGGTAATCGACGCGGCAACCAGCAAGGTGGTGGCGACGATTCCGCTGCCCGGCAAGCCGGAGTTCGCCGCCGTCGATGGCAAGGGCCTCATCTTCGACAATATCGAGGACAAGAACGAGATCGTACGCCTGGACGCGCGCAAGCTCAAGGTTACCGCCGAGTGGCCTGCGGGCTGCGAGGGGCCGAGCGGACTCGGCTTTGATGTTGCTGGCGCACGCCTCTTCCCGGTCTGTGATGGCAAAAAGATGGCCGTCGTCAACGCCAAAACCGGCAAAGTCCTGGCCACGGCCGCCATCGGCGACCGTCCCGACGGCGCGGGTTTTTCGGCGGCGCACAAGCTGGCCTTTGCCTCCTGCGGCGAAGGCGTGCTCTCGGTGATTGACGCCGCCGCTCCCGGCTATCCGACTATCGAGACGCTCCCCACGCAAGCCAGCGCCCGCACCATGACGTATGACGCCTCCACGGACCGCATCTACCTGCCCGCCGCCGAGATGGGTCCACGCCCCGCGCCGACGCCGCAGAATCCGCGTGGCTGGCCCCCAATCGTTCCCGGCAGCTTTACGATTCTGGTGGTGGGGCGATAAGCGTTCAAGGTTTCCCAGGTCCGAAAATCCGGACCTGGGGCAACCAGCTTCGACGATCAGACCTAGGCCACCCGTCGCTGAACGACCGGGATCATGCCTGATATGCGCCGGTAAAACATTCGCAATGGAGCCGTACAGGTTACGCTTGACCGCGGAATCCAAGCCTTGGCCGGTGAGGCCTACGCGGCCAACCTGTTTGCCTCAGCATGAGTAGCGCCGACCTCCTGACCGGGATCCCCAACGAGCGGTTTTTGCTCGTTGGGGTGGTTGATCGGCTGTGGCGTGGACCTCCCGGTTCGCGTCATACTCTCTACTCATTGAAAAAACACTTCTAACTCGCGCCCATATAAACGAAGCGCGCCAGGAAGAGCACGGCCAGCAAATAGAGCAGCCAATCCTGCTTGCGCAGCTTGCCGGTGGCCAGGTGCAGCGCGGCCCAACTGATGATGCCGAAGCCGAGGCCGTTGGCAATGGAGTAAGTAAACGGAATCATCACCATCGTCAGAAATGCAGGCACGGCGACTAGCGGATCGCGCCAGTGAATCTCGCCAATTGAAGCGAGCATCATGGAGCCGACCAGGATCAGCGCTGGAGCAGTAGCCGCGGCGGGCACAATGCCCGTGAAGGGCGCAGCGCCGATGGCCGCCAAAAATAACAATCCAGTCACGATGGCAGTGACGCCGCTTCGCCCTCCAGCAGCTACGCCGGCGGTGGATTCAACGTAGCTGGTCACGGTCGAAGTTCCAGTCAGCGATCCGAAGACGGTGGCCGTGGCGTCGGTGAAGAGGATGCGATTGAGGCGCGGGATCGTGTGGTCGGCTTCGATCAGTCCTGCGCGCTTGGTGACGGCGACCAGCGTGCCAAGATTGTCAAATAGATCCACAAAGAAGAAGACAAAGACAATTTCCAGCAGGCCTTTGTTCAGCGCTCCGCGCAGGTCGAGTTGCAGAGCGGTAGAGGCCAGCGAGCCGAGGCCGCCAGTGCCGTGCGTCCAATGCGTCAGGCCCATCCACCAGGCCAGGCCAGTGACAGTGAGCACGCCAATCAGGATGGCTCCGCGCACCTTCTTCGCTTCCAGCGCCACCATCAGCAACAGGCCCACGAGAGCCAGCGCCGCCGTGGGATTGCGAATGTTTCCCAGGGTAAGGAGCGTGTCGGCGTCGCCCACCACCAAGCCCGCGTTGCGGAAGCCGATCAGCGCAATGAAGAGGCCGATGCCGCTGGCCACAGCGGCATACAGTTCATGCGGAATCGCATAAAGAATCTGCTGCCGGATGCCGGTTGCAGTGAGCGCAAGAAAGATCACGCCGGAAAAGAAGACCGCCCCCAAAGCCGTTTGCCAAGGGATGTGCATCCTCATGCATACAACGTAAGCAAAGTAAGCATTAAGGCCCATGCCGGGAGCCAGCGCAATCGGATAGCGCGCCACAACGCCCATCATGATCGAGGCGAAACCGGCGGAGAGGCACGTGGCGGCGGTAACCGCGCTGAGCGGCATTCCGGCGGCAGCCAGGATCGCCGGGTTCACCAGCACGATGTAGGCCATGGTCAGAAAGGTGGTGACGCCGGCCAGAATCTCAGTGCGCCAGTTGGTTCCCAGGCGCGTGAACTCAAAGTAGCTTTCGATTCTCTTGAGCATAGGTGGATGCTTCTACAAGATGATACCGCAGCAGCATCCAACCAATGGGCCATTTTTCGTGGAAGGAATCAGCGATGCGACGAACGGTTCCATCTTCCGGGCCTGCTTGCACCGCAATTCACTTGCTAGTTCTGCCTTCGACCGGCAATCCAGCCAATCGCCAGCCCAGCCGCGATGCCTATCGCGAAGGTTGCGGCTACGGATTCGATCGGATTGCGTTGCACGCGCTTTCTGGTGTCAGCATAAAGCTCTGAAGCGGCCTGACTGCCTTGTTTTGCCGCACGCCGCGCTGCGTATGCGCCATCCTCAAGCACATCCGCAACGGCAGATGCCGCCCGCGAAGCCTTGTGTACTGTATCGTCGACTCGCTCGCCCAACTGTTCCAACACTGATTGCGTCATGATCCAACCCTCTCTGGTTTCCGTGCGTGAAGTTGACTACTCGCCGATGGCTTTTTCAACTTTGCCAACAAAATTTTGCGCTTTGCCTGCGTTTTTTTCGGTTCTGCCCTTGGATTCCAGGCAGGGATTGCCGACTATCTCACCGGCCTTTTGCTTGATTTCGCCCTTAACTTCGTGAACCTTGCCTGTTGCCTTGTCGCTTGTGCTCAGTTTCATGATGATCTTCCTCTCTGTTGGGTGGTTGCTTCCAATGAATCGAGATCCGTTAAGATCCCCTTGCGCCTTGAAGGTTCGCAACCCCGCAAGGCGCTCTGTAAGCGGCCTGCTTGCTGGATGCAGAGACTTCTATCCATCAGTCTCAACCTTCCTATTTTTGAATGCTGGTCGGAATAGCTCTCCGTACCGCACATTGGCGGGCGGCCCGGTTGAGGCTAGATCTCTGTTTGGGGCGCGGGATGAAGAGAGATATCGGAGAGTGCTGGAGTCTTTACAGGCTGCGGAAAACTAGATTGCGGACTTGTTTTGTAACTGGGCACTCCTTTAGCCGTGCCGCAAGATGCTCAAAATGAAAGATGGGCTTTAGCCCCCACGGGAAGGTTTTGAGAGAGATCATAATCCCACCAAAGGCAAAAACAAAGAGCGACGAAAATCTCCTACCCAAGCCACAGCGC
>Ga0181520_10010715_pt1 | contig 12216 bp, 10 predicted proteins | sample PEATcosm2014_Bin_29_FD_132451 | JGI IMG/M metagenome (GOLD analysis project Ga0181520, IMG submission 132451) | Peatland microbial communities from MTU Mesocosm Facility, Houghton, MI, USA - PEATcosm2014_Bin02_30_metaG | ecosystem: Environmental > Terrestrial > Soil > Wetlands > Peat | place...
CACGTAACCGATTTCTTCAAGTTTTTTAATCATTTGTGTAACGCTTCCCGGAGCTATTTTAAGGTTTTTTGAGATTTTAGTGGTTTTAACTCTCTCCCCATTGTGGCTGAGTTTGTAAATGGTCTCCAGATACTCTTGGATATTAGGGGTGATTTTTTTATGGGATGGTTTTTCATTACTTAACATTTAGGATCGCCTAAACTTAACTTTAATTAATAAGCTATCTATTCATATTATATAAATATATGGGCAACTTAAACTTAAAAAAGTTGGATCATAATTAATTATAAATCTAAAAAAAAATTTAATTCTTCCAAAAAAAGTTTAAGATAAGGATTAAAACCCAGCTGGATAATCCTCAACTATAACATATAATCCATTACAACCGGTTATTAAACAATGCTTCCAGATATTAGTATCCACTTGAACATGTCCACAAGCATTACACTCTAATTCATAAAGTCTTTTCTTCACCCTAACAAAACCACCCTAAATTATTTCCATACAAAAAATATCACATTACGTGACATTAATTACACTTGAAGTGTATGTCTAAACCTATATATAAAAATATACACTAACCCCTAACCACCAACAAAATTAATGATAAAATAAATCCCACCCCTAAATAATATGACCAATTTTCCTTAAAAATTTTTTTTAAATTAAATATAATCCTATGAAAACTCAAAGGAAATCCATCAACATGTATACTATTCAACTCAGAGGGAATACCAGAATAAACTAATCTATTATCATGAACCATTTCTCGTATTAAATCTGATATTCTCTTAGAGGCATTACCATCAATAATATAAGCCTGATTAAACACAAACTGACGCATTTTATCCTCATTAACAAACTCATGGGGATGATACAATAATTTCTCTAAAGCATTTAAAATCTGATCCTGCTTCTCAATAAATAAAACTCCACCATCTTTAAAAAGCTTAGAACCATGATCCATATTAATAATTAATAAAGGTTTATTCAACGCCATCGCTTCCAAAGCAGCTGTACTAGAAACACTCACCACAACATCACTAATACAAATAATTTCATGTAAAGACTGGAAATTATATATTAATGGTGAAATAGGTAAATCTTTTAATATTTCACGATAATCAGCTTCCTTCTCATAAGGCGGGTGAAGTTTAATAACTAACTGAACATCCTTCAAATTAACGCATGCTTTAGCAATCTCAACAATAAAATACTCCCTATCCTTCTTACTCCAAAGCCCAGCCTCAACAAACCATTGCGTTAAAACTAGAATCACCTTCTTATCTGACGGTATCTCAAACTTTTCCTTTAAAAAATCCTTCTTTAACGGATCCTTAAATTGAATTAAATTATCAAATTTAGAGTTACCAGTAACCTCCAACCTTTCAGATGAAACACCTTCACTAATTAACATGTTTTTAACAGTATCCCCAAACAATGCTATTTTAGATGAATCACCATGCCCATAAACAAAAGAATAATCTCCCCCATATTTATATTCAAACCATAAACGATTAATTTTATATTTAAATGAACGATTAGGATTAAAAATAAGTTTCAATACTCTAAAAGGAATAAATATATATTCTAACTTATAAAAAAAAGATTCATTAATAGTTCTAGAAGCCGCAAGCAAACCATCCTGAACCGTCAAAGAAGGTAAACCTAATTCATTACAAGCTTTAATAAATAATATATCCATAGGATTTTGATCATGACCCGTAACTATAATATCCGGATTCTCACTCCTTAAAATTTCATAGACAATCTCCATACTCCAATTATCAATACTCATAAAATCCAATCCATACCTCCTAAAACAATATTCCATTTCCGGAAGCATGAAAAATATTTCAGTATTAACAAATTTAATACTATAATCATCAAGATAATCTACAATAAGCCTAAACATTTCAATTTGAGCTGTACTACTCACAATAATCAGTGCTTTACCATTAAAATCATTAATAGGCATTAGTTATCACAGTTCTAAATAGTTTGTAAATTAAAAAAAAAGTTTTTTTTTATAATTAATTTCGGGCCATTTTCTCTTACCAAAAAAATATAATTATTTGAACATTTTCCTCAAATTTAAATGTTTTTTTTTAGGATCATTATGTGATCGAATCATTAAAAAATATCTTTCTGATAGGTTCACTCACAAATTTTTGTAGGTATCAACATTATTAAAATAAATTTATATTATTCAATTTTATAAAGAGTTACTCCCAAATTATACCAGAATTTCATTATAATTAAAATAAAATCTAAATTATTTTTTTATTTAGTAATGTGATTATTTTAGAAAAGAAAACTAAAAATAATGGATACATCTGGATAATTGCAAATATTACTAATTAACCAAAAAGTAAATAAAGTATTAAATAATTATAAGAATATATATAATACTAACTTTCAAATTTAATATATAATAATTAATACGGAGGTGGAAAAATTGCGAAAACAAGTAATCTTAATAATTGCGATACTAGCCTACACATTATCAATAGTAGGTTCAGCTGCAGCTGACAACCCCGGAACCATCGACAACAGTAGTTCAATAATAACTGATAATTCAACTAATACTGAACCCGGTAACATAACCAATGATTCATCAACATGTAACGGAACAACTGATCCTACAAACGGAGGCACAGGAACAGTTACTACCACCACCGACCCAACCACTGGAGACCTAATAGATCCAACCACTGGTGACTTAATAGATCCTACAACTGGAGACCTAATTGACCCTACCACAGGTGACTTAATAGACCCAACCACTGGTGACTTAATAGACCCAACCACTGGAGACCTAATAGACCCAACCACAGGAGACCTAATTAATTCTACTTATAGTAACTCAACTGATCCAGTAATTACAGATCCAATTATAAGTAATCCAATATTTGGCAATGGTAGTACTGGTATTTTACCGGTTTATATGCTTGCCAATGCAGAAGGTGGTAACGGCTTATCCAACTTACAACAGGATACTAATTCAACTGTAATAACTCATAATTCAGAAGCATTGCTTGATACATCTAATTCCAGTGTTAATAATCAAAATGATCCTATAATAGTTTCAGATCAAATCAATAATACAGACCCTGCAAGCGATAATGTAACAACAAATTTCAGTACTCAAAATAACACTAATAATACAGTTCCCATGCAAAATACAGGCGGTCCATTAATACCATTCGCACTATCAACATTAATGATGATGGGTGGAGTAGTTGCTGCTAAAATAAGGAAATATTAGAGTATAAAAAAAATAATAATAATAATAATAATTTTTTTACTCTAAAAATTTTTTTTTTGGAAATAAATTGATTTAATTCTAATTCTTTTTTTTTTCTAATAAAAATTAAAATTTTTTTTGAATTTATAAAAAAAAATTTTTTTTTCTTTATATATTACTTGAGATATAAATAGACTCTTATTATAATTAGATTAAATTATTTTTATGGTGAATATCTTTTGAAGGAATATAAATTATTCGTGCAGAGAATAGGCATGGTGGGAATAGCTAATATTCTCGTGGCTTTAAGCTCCCTGATTTTGCTACCCATTATGTCTAAAAGCTTTTCTATTGATAATTATGGTATTTGGGTGCAAATTAACACTTTCATAAATTTAATACCCAGCTTCGCTACATTAGGATTACCTTACACTATGGTTCGATTCTTATCCGTAGAGACAAGTAAAAATAAAATACGAGAAGGTTTCTATTCTATAACTCTTCTCATATTAGCTTCAACCATAATCATATCCACTGTTATGTTCCTATTCAGTAAAAACATAGCATTCTATCTCTTCAGTGGTAATATTAATATAGTTCATTTATTATCCGTAATAGTTTTCTTAGCATGCTTGAATACATTATTACTAAACTATTTTAGAACATTTCAACAAATGAAACGTTATTCAGTATTTTTAATTATGTTAAATTACTTAGGTGTCCTAATTCCATCATACTTCGCAATAAAAGGTTACGGAATAAACATCACCGCTTTAGGATTACTAATAGCATATTTAATCGCTTTTCTAGTAATGATTACCTTCATATACTTAGATATTGGCTTTAAATTACCAGAATTCAAGAATTTACGTGAATACTTATCATTCGGATTACCCACCATTCCCGGAAACCTATCCTCCTGGATTGTAGACTCCAGTGACCGTTTCGTAATCGGTATATACCTAGGGACAGCATTCGTAGGATACTATTACCCAGGATACACGCTCGGTTATATTATAATTCTAATCCTAACTCCCTTCAGTATACTACTACCATCATTACTACCTAAATACTATGAAGATAATGATATTGAAAAAGTATTATTATACTTAAAATATTCCTTGAAGTACTTCCTACTTGTAGCAATACCCACAGCATTCGCCTTAACCATACTCAGTAAACCAATCCTAATGATACTAACCACCCAGGCAATAGCATTACATGGATATTTAATTACACCATTTGTAGCGGTAAGTGGATTATTATTTGGTTTCTACGCTATAATAAGTAATGTGATTATTTTAGAAAAGAAAACTAAGATAATGGGTTCCATTTGGATAATTGCAGCATTAATAAATTTAGGATTAAATATAATTATAGTACCCCATTTCGGAATCCTAGGAGCAGCAGCCACCACCTTAACCGCTTACGCATTAGCATTCATACTAACCGTTAATTACTCTAGTAAAATATTCCCCATTGACTTTAACTTAATCTTCATATTTAAAAGTATAATCGCGTCAATAGTAATGTCCCTACTAATTATTTCACTCCACCCCACGGGTATCCTAAATATTCTAGTAACTATAATACTCGCCACTATCATCTACCTCATCCTCCTATTAATCCTAGGTGGAGTAGAGAGAAGAGAATTAGTATTATTAAGGAATATATTTCTGAATAAAAAAGAAGATTCCAAGAGAGTATTAATCGTTAGAAAATAGAAAAATATAAGATTATATTATCATTTATTATATACTTACAGTTTTTTTTTAAATTAAATCCCACGATAAGGGAGTTCCCCGAGTAATAGTCTGCTTAACGGTTCTACCAAGAATACAATTAAGATATTTAGGATGCAAGCCAAAACCAGGTCTAATAGATTTAACATTATCCATGGTAAATAATTCACCCTGCTTAACATCCTCCACCACAAATAATGAACGCTTGAAATCCCTACTAATAGCTGCCTTCTCAGTTAATTCATACGTAACCTTACCCAATGCTTTCTCAACTTCACGCACCGAATCCACCATAACTTTAAATTCACCAGGTTCCATTGAAAATTCACTATCAGGCCCGCCCATACTCCTATCCAAAATAAAATGCTTCTCTATAATATTCGCACCCAATGCAATACTAGCCACCGCTACACTATTACCCAACGTGTGATCTGACAAACCCACCACCTGATTAAAAGTTTCATTTAAATGAGGAATAACTTTAAGATTAATCTCCTCAAACGGTGCAGGATACGAGGAAGTGCACTTTAAAAATGCAATCTGATTATTACCCACCCTATTACATGTTTTAACGGCAAGCTCAATATCACAAAGTTCAGCTATACCCGTAGATATAATTACAGGTTTACCCTTACTAGCCACGTATTCAATTAACGGTATATCAGTTATTTCAAAAGAAGCTATTTTATAGGCGGGTACATCCATACTCTCCAGGAAATCCACACTAGTTTTATCGAAAGGTGAACTAAACATTATAAGACCCAAATCCTCTGCAATAGTTTTAAGTTTAGGTTGCCAATCCCAAGGCATAAATGCATCCTTATACAATTCATAAAGATTAGTTCCATCCCAAATAGTACCCTGCTTAATCTGGAAATAATCATTACTACTATCAATCGTAATAGTATCCGGTGTATACGTTTGAAACTTCACAGCATCCGCGCCACATTCCTTCATAGCATGTATAGTATCAACTGCAATATCAAAACTATTCAAATGATTAGCTGAAAGCTCCGCTATAATAAAAGTTGGATAACCATCCCCAATTCTCCGATCCCCTATCTCAATAAACGAATTCATAACTAATTAACGCTCCTCAATAATACCAATTATACTCATCAAATCATCAACAATAAAATCTGCATCTGTACTCTTAAAACCTTTATCCGCCCAGTAACTCTCCAATACACCACATTTATATTGTATAGTCATCATACCCAATGCTTTAGGTGCACTAAAATCTTTATAAGGATCATCTCCAATATAAACAGCTTCCCCAGGTTTAGTGTTTAATAATTCTAAAGCTACTTGATACGGGATAAGGGATGGTTTCCAATTCTCTTCACCCAACTTATCCGTGTAAATAATAATATCAAAATAATCCTCTAACTTTAATGCAGTTACTTTATTCTTCTGAACCGAAGCCCGACCATCCGTAATAATACCTAATTGAAGATTCAACTCTCTTAAACAATGAAGAACATGTAATACACTATTATAAATCTTTATATCCGGTTTATGACTTCGGTAAAGATAAACACATAAATGTAAATTTACTGGTGAATATAAATCAAATTCCTTAAGTAACAAGTCGAAAACACTACCCCGACCATGCTCCTCTAAAATAGTATTCATCCGATTAAAAATTAATGTTTCATCTAGATTATATTTAGTGCTTAAATATGAAGCAACATATTTAAAACCACTCATCACGTAATCCCGTTCACAGTATAGGGTATTATCTAAATCAAATATAACACTCTTCATAATAATAACCTTAAATCCTAATTTTTATTTTTTAATACTATCCTCACTGATAAACAAGTCTTCCACATATCTAAGTGCAATAAAACCATCCTTAAAATCACCTAACTGTGGAGTTAAAATTTCACCCTTAACAATTTTAATTAAATTAATTGGTGAAGATGCACCCGCTGCAAAACTTAAACTAGCAGCACCACCAAAACGAGGATTAACCTCAATAAACTTAACAATACCCTCATCTAAGAAGCATTGAATAGTATTATGACCAACTAAATTCAACTTCTCCGCTAACCTAACCGCTTCCCTAATAATCACAGGATTATTAAATGTTTTAGTAGTAAAAGATTCACCACCCCACACGCTAATCCGTTCACGAGGCACCGCGGTTATAACTTTACCATTAAAATCAGCGAATAGATCAACCGTATACTCCGGAGCATCAATAAACTCCTGAATAATCGGCTCAACCACAAAATGGTTAATCAACTTAAATTCATTCAAATTATTAACTTTAAACGTTCCCATACCACCCTTACCATGTTTAGGTTTAACAAACAAAGGAAAATCCTTCTCCTCCAAATCATCCAAATTATGATAAGTACAAGGTATCCTGAAATTATTACTCTGGCAAAATTCGGTGAATAACTCTTTATCCTGACAAATCCGTATCGCATCAGGATCTGAAACCATCACTACAATACCATTATCCGTAAATTTTTCTTTATGAACTGCAAATAAAATCAATTCCTCATCCCGAGTAGGAATTAAAAGTTTAACCTGTAAACGCTTACAAGTATCCAGTAAAGAATCTATAAACACTGGATTATCACTACGAGGAACAATAATGTAATCATCCGCTACATAAAAAGCTGGTGAAAGCGGATTAACATCCGCCGCCATCACACTACCCCCATCATGGAGTTTTAACGCTTTTTGAAAAGCCTTAATTAAACCTACTTTACGAGAAGCACTAGTAACTAATATATTCATAAATATCAAATTCCTCGTTCATAATCTATAATCTTTTTAATACCAGTTTTAAGATCCGTAGGTGGAACCCAACCTGTTAAACTCTTCAAACGTGTTAAATCCGCGCAACTAGCTTCAAAATCTTCAGTAACACCTTTATCAATAATCAATGATTCATCTAAAATATTCAGATCCAATAAAATATTAAGGACATCATTCACACTCCTCGCCACGCCCGAACCTAAATTAACATTACCCATCGCATTACCATTTTCAGCTAGTACTAGTAAACCTTCCGCCACATCCCCTGCAAATATATAATCAAACTGATTATCCTTATTATACGTTTCAATATTTTCATTAGCTAATCCATTACGAATCCACCGGGAAATAACATCCTTGGAGCCGCGACCATAAACCCGGTAAATTCTCGCATTAACCTGTCTTAACTCTGGTTTAACTACCTTCCGTACAAATTCAATTTCCCGTTCCGTGTAAAACTTACTAGCACCACATAAATTACGGGGAATAATCACATCATCCTCCCGGAGATAAGTGACACCATCCCGTTGAGTATTCGATAAATAAAGTGATGGATTATAAAGTAAATAACTAGATGCAAAAACAAATACCTCTAAACTGGGTAACTGCTTAATAAAATCCACTAATCTATGACTAACCAGGTTATTATCATGCCAATTCGTACCCCAAAAATCTGGTGACTCACCCGATCTTTCAAAAGCCGCAGCTAAATGAATAATAACCTCCGGTTTAAATTCAATTAACTCATCATAACTATCAACCGCTAAATCCATCATAATATGCTTAACCTTACCATAATCCCCCTCTGGTAAAGGTAATCTATCCACGGATAACACATTCGCATCCTTACTAATTAAAATATTTAATAATTCCTTTCCAATAACACCAGCGGCACCAGTTACCATCACATTCTTACCCTTCACACTCTCATAATTCATCATAAAAAAATTTCTCCCTTATAATTTTATTAATCTAAAAAAATTTAATTATTTTTTTTTCATACAATTAATTACTCGATCAACACCGTAACCATCAACCAAATTTTTACCCTGATTACTCATAAAACAGCGTAATTCCCGGTTACCCATAACATCACTTAAAACCAGTGTTAATTCACTTACAGTAACCTCACTAATTCTACCTACATTCAAGAATAAATTACATTTATTTAAACCTTTAATTAATAATTCTTCCACGGGTGAAGTTGCACCTACAATAGTGGGAAGACCCATAAAAGCCATCTCCCAAACCGTAGTGCCTCCACCTGTAAATGCTAAATCAGCCCAAGCCATAATACCCGGCATATCACGTACATTCTCTAATATAGTTATATCCAAATCACTACCCATTATAAATTCCTTTAAAACATTAATATGCGGATTACTAACACCAACTAAAACATTAATCTCTAATTCCAATGAAGATAATCTCTCCAATGCTCGGATAATCTTTAATGAGTAATTATTTTTATCACTACCACCCAATGTAACAAGTAAATGATTAATAACCGGTTTAACCTCTCGATTCCAATCCCTCCACTCCAAGAACTCCTCTCTAAGTAAAACATATTTATTACCCAATAATAATTCTGTGTAATCCATTCTATTACTATAAAGATTAGGTGAAGCGTGAAGATTCTGATTTAAAATAATATCAGCACAGTAAAAATCTAATTTACCATCATCATCAATAACTAATAAATTAAAATCATAATCCTTAATAAATATTTGATAATCAGTTTTAAAATGATAACCATCCAATATAATCCATGATGCATTAAATTTTTTACTATAATTAATTAATTCACCTGCATCATCCAAACAGCCCGGTGCAGAGGAGATGTCTAAATAACCTATATCCAACTCTTCCAGGCGTTGCCTTAAATGATCAGCATCACTCATAGCATAAATAACTTTACCACCATCCCTTAGCCAAGCCTGCGCTAAAGCTAGACAACGCATAAAATGACCCATACCAATATCAAAACACGCATCCACCCTTATAATTAAAGTCTCCACCATAATATAACCAATAATCCCTTTATTTTAATAATGAATCTAAATATTTACTAACCAGATTTAACTCCTGTAACTCACAAAATTCCATCGCCAACTGTATCTCCTCTTCAACAGTCATGTCAAACCTTTTCTGCATTATATTCCCATTAATCAATTTTAACCATGGTTTCTGTTTAAAAAGAGTTATAATATCCAATACATTAAAAAAATTATTTACTGGATACAAGTAATCAAAAACCGTACACAATAACGCGTAATCCTCCACTGTATCTAAAGTAATTCGTATATCCGGTGCCTTAAACTCCTCAATCGCTTGAAATATATTTAATTTAAAATATTCTGGTTTACTCTTATATATAAATGGTGTAACATGCTCCTTTTCAAAATCAAGTGACGCATTATGATGAGTTTTTTCTAAACTATTAAAATTAAATACTTCCACATCCAATCCATGTGGGAAACTTCGAATCAAACTATTACTAGTGTAATCAGCCTCAACCATTAAATGATTACTAATAACCTCATCTAGGATACCCGGGTCAATACAAGGACAATCACTAGTAACCCGTACAATCACATCTAAATCATACTCTTCAGCCGCCTGATAATAACGCTCTAAAACATTATCCCTACTACCCCTAAACCAATTAACATTCTCCCCCACTGCAATATCAACTATACTATCATCAACACTATCCACCGTAGTAGCTACAATAACCGTGTTAAGTAATTCAGATTGCTTACATCTACGAATAACCTGCCCTAAAACAGTAACCCCACCATCAAAGGGTAAATATTTTAAAACCTTACCCGGCAATCGGGTTGAAGTTGATCTAGCTTGAATAATCGCCCCAATCTTCATCATAATAAATTCACTTTTTTTTTATAAATTATGGAATACCTTAAACACTTTACTAATCACATAATCCACATCACTATCACTCAAAGCCGGGTACATGGGAATACTAATCTCACATTGATAAAAATCCTCAGCTACCGGACAAGAACCCCGCCGGTAACCTAAATTTTGATAATAAGGCTGCAAATACACTGGAATATAATGAACCTGCACACCCAACCCTTCCAAACGTAACTTACTGAAAATCTCCCGTTTCCTATCCCGATACTCACTATTAATTAAAATAGGATACAAATGATAAGATGATAATCCATAACTACTCCGAGGTATGGTTTTAAAGAATTCATTACCCTTAAAAGCAGTATCATACCTTTCCGCAATACTACGTCTGCGCTCCACAAAACTGGGAAGCTTCAATAATTGACTTAACCCTAAAGCCGCTTGAATATCAGTAATCCGGTAATTAAAACCCAATAATTGCATTTCATAATACCAATCACCATCCGGTTCACCCTGTAAATTATCTTTAGTCACACCATGCGACCGGAACATAACTAATTTATCATAATAATCCTTATTATCCGTTAAAACCATTCCACCCTCACCCGTAGTAATATGCTTCACTGGATGAAAACTGAATATACTCATCTCACTATAACCAGAATTACCAATAAATTTACCATCATAACTTGCACCTAATGCATGCGCTGCATCCTCAACCATACATAAATTATGATCCACTGCAATCTCTGATAAATTTTTAAGATCCACGGGATTACCACTATAATGCACGGGAACAATCAGTTTAGTTTTACTTGTTATCTTCTCTTCCACTAAAGATACATCCATATTACCCGTACTTTTCTCCACATCCGTGAAAACCGGATGTGCATCTAAATATAACGCAGCATTACTTGTCGCTACAAAAGTAATAGGAGAAGTAATTACCTCATCACCCCCTCTAATACCCAGTGCATAATAAGAGGCGTGCAATGCTGAAGTACCTGAATTAAAACAAACAGCATACTTACTATCACAATACTCTGCTAAACTCTCCTCATACTCACTTATCCGAGGTCCCTTTGTAATATAATCTGATTTTAAAACATTAACTACACTATTAATGTCCATTTCATCAATAAACTGCCGACCATAAGGTAAAAACTTAATAAATAAAAATCCTCCTTAATAGACGATATCAATCTCATCAAGTAAATTTTTAAGATCCTCTTGTGAAAGCCATTCATTATTTGTATCACTTGAATAACGGAATCTATCCTCAACATTACATCCACCCGGTTTATTATCAATTTTAGTCCACCAATCCAAATCCGGGTAAATAATGTAATGATCATCATACTCCACTGTAGTTCGTGAATCCTCCTCGGTAATCATCACTTCATGAAGCTTCTCCCCTGGTCTAATGCCAATATTATCAAAATTACAATCAGATTTCAAAGCCTTAGCTAAATCCGTAATCTTAAAACTAGGACACTTCTTAACATATAACTCTCCACCTTTAGCCTCACTAATAGCCTTAATAACCAAGTCAACTGCCTCGTCAAGTGTAATCCA
>Ga0181520_10010716_pt1 | contig 12211 bp, 12 predicted proteins | sample PEATcosm2014_Bin_29_FD_132451 | JGI IMG/M metagenome (GOLD analysis project Ga0181520, IMG submission 132451) | Peatland microbial communities from MTU Mesocosm Facility, Houghton, MI, USA - PEATcosm2014_Bin02_30_metaG | ecosystem: Environmental > Terrestrial > Soil > Wetlands > Peat | place...
CCACGATTTCGCTGAGATTAATCACGTCACGTTTCCGTCGCGACGCGAGCTGAAGAAGCTCGTTTACGAAACGACGCCCCAAGCTCCGGTTCCGGTCGGCGGCGTGGTGCTGGACGAGACGATAAATCCGTTGATCGACCAGGCGTGGGAATTGCTCGGTTCTTCGGATGCCATGGACGCGTTGGCTGCTGCTTACAGGCCAGGGAACACCTTTGCCCAGGCGTTCACTGAGTTTTATGCCAAGGTTTTCGCCGCACAGGGCCTGCTCATTCTTAATGCAGAGGGGCGTGAGCTGCATCGCATGGGTGCGCCGGTGCTGCGTGCGGCGCTGGAACGGGCCGACGAATTCCATGCCGCTCTGGTGGAGCGCAATGGCTCTCTTGTGGCGGCCGGCTATCACGCGCAAGTCGCTGTCGCCCCGCAATCGAGCCTGCTGTTCCTCATCGATGAACGCACGGGTGCGCGCATCGCGTTGAAGCGCACGCCGCCGAGCGCCCAGGAGCCGAATGGGCTGTGGCAGGCCGGACGTGAGCGGTATTCGACTGCCGATTTGGTGGGAATTCTCGACGCTGCGCCAGAGCGCGTTTCGCCCTCTGCTTTGTTGCGGCCCGTCTTTCAGGATTACCTGCTTGGGACTTCGCTCACCATTGGCGGTCCTGCGGAGATCGCCTATTTTGCGCAGTCGGCAGTCTTGTTCGAGAAGATTCTCGGCCGCATGACTCCGGCGGAGCCGCGTTTTTCCGCCACTCTGATCGAACCGGAGATCGCTGACCTGCTGAGGAAACATGAGCTCACGCTTGATCGCGTGTTCACCGAGAACGCGGATTCGTTGGCACAATTGCTGGCAGCGCGCGCAATGCCCATCGAGGGTAAGCGCAAGATCGCTGCGGCTGGTACCGCGCTCGACAATGAGCTTGGCCCGGTGCTGGATTGGATGCGCACGCTCGATGCGGGGCTGGGCCGCTCGGCTGAGACTGCGGCCAATAAAATGCGCTACCAGATGAACCGTCTGCGAAGGCTGGGGGCGAACTTCCAGTTGCAGAAGGAAGAGTCGATCCGGCGCCACGCAGAGGCCGTCAGCCGCGCGCTCTATCCCGGAGGCGTGCTGCAGGAGCGGGTACACGGCGCGGCTTATTACTTTGCTCGTTATGGGTTCGGACTGGCCGAGCGGCTGACGGAGCAGGCGACGGAGAATTGCACGGGACATACGGCGATCTGGCTCTGACGGTAGAGAAACAGAGAATCAGAAAACAGAGAAACGGGGGACAGGGCGATCGTTCGACCGATTCCTGGGCTGCCGCCGGTATAATCGCCGCGACGATTCGTGAGGGCTCGCATGAGGCGATTCTTTCTTCTTGTTTTGTTTCTTGGATTCAGCGGCTGCTTTGCCGCGCAGGCGCAGAAAAATCCCTGCGCCATTGCCGGCCAAAACAATGCATTTTTGGGTATTCAAACCATTCGCCTGTGGGCGGGGCCGGCGCCGCAGGCAAAGGGCGAGTCCTGCGACGACATTCCCACGTTAACGATCTTTGAGCCGCAGTCGGGTCACGATAATGGTTCGGCGGTTGTGATATTTCCCGGCGGAGCGTATACGCATCTGGCCGGAAATCTGGAAGGGCGGCAATTTGCCGATTGGTTTACAGCACGCGGTTTTCGCGCGTTTGTCCTCAGCTATCGCCTCACTTCGAACGGCTATGTGTTGCCGGTGCCATTGCTCGATGCGCGGCGCGCCATTCAGCTTGTCCGTTCGCGAGCGCGGGATTACTTCATCAATCCAAATCGAATCGTGGTGATTGGTTCTTCGGCCGGCGGTCATCTGGCTGCTCTCGCGGGCACCCAGTTCGTGCCCGGCAACCCTGAAGCCGAGGATCCTACGGACCGCGTCTCCAGCCGGCCCGACTACCTGGTGCTGGTTTATCCGTGGATCGGCGCAATCACTGCTGACACTTCGCACCTGAGCTACTGCAAGATCTTCAACCTGATGGATCAGTGTGAGGCGTTGCGTGCGGCGTACTCTCCGGACCTTTTTGTCACCAAAGACACGCCGCCGACTTTCTGGTATCACACGTTCAACGACCAGACTGTTCCCGTGGAACAGGGGTTGCGCTTTTACGAGGCACTCGTCAAAGCTGGCGTTCCCGCGGAAGCGCACATCTTTCCCAACGGAGCTCACGGCAGCGGTCTCGGCAAGGGTGATTCGGCGCTCGATCAGTGGCCCGCCCTGATGGAAACGTGGCTGCGTGCGCAGGGATTGCTGACGCCGGACCCCTCCGTCGCGCAACCGAAACCCTAAACTGAAAGGCGACCGGGCATTTCGATCGCCAGTTCAGCCGAGTTGGGGCCTTGATCGGTTGGCCCCACGCCCCCCATTCTTACTTACAGCTGCGGCTGCGGGGCGCTTTCCTGCGGGCCGCCTCCAGGTCCGCCGCGATCGCGGTGTTCCTGCATCGTTGCGAATTTCTGTTTCTGCTGATCGTTCAGGACTGCCTCGATCTTGCTCTGGCTTTCCTGGCGGATTGACTGCATGCGGGAGCGGCGGTCTTGCTGCGCGATCGACTGATCCTGGAAGAGCGCCTCCATCTTTTGCTGGCGGTCTATGAGCAGGGGTTTGATCTGGTTCTGCTGATCGGCCGATAGCCCGAGCTCGCGGGTCATGTGTTCGAGCTGCCGGTCGGGATTCATTCGGCCCGGACCACGGCCTTGTTCCTGGCCTGGTGCTGCGGCTGGAGCGGCGTTATCCTGGGCCATCGCGGCGGCGTTCACCCCAAATGTGAGAAGTCCGCCCAGTGCGAGGGTGAAGAGTTGGTTACGCATAAGTTGAACTTCCTCCGTATTTGTCTCCAGGAACCCGCCGAAATTCCTCCGGCGAGGGGCAGGTTCCTCGAGCGCTCCCGGTGTCAATCCTTCGTAGGATTGCCGGTCATGGAGGTAGACGCAGGATTTCTACGCGCGGGTCAGCGATGTGAAAATTCCGACTGGAAATTAAGAAGCGGGCAACCAGTTTCGGGAGTGGAGAGACTTCCCGGAACTGGCCGCCCGCTGGACCCTGACCCGGGTCTAGGTGGTATCTTTAAGTCTAGGCTTGTTATCGGGGAAAGCAAGTGATTTTTTCCGCAAAGTTTCTCTTTCGTGACAGCAATCACATAGCCCACTGAAATCGGCCTCTCCGCGTTGACTTGCGGGTTCCTGCCTGATACAAAAAAGTGTTCCACCACAACAGATGAGCAAGATTGACCACCTGCAAACCCCCGGTGCCTGAATGCAAGAAATCTTCCAACAACTAGAGGGCTACTTCATCGGTGCCGTGCCCACTTCCTTGCTGTTCATTGTGCTGGTTTTGGCCTATCAATTCCTCATCCAGGGGCCGCTGACCGCCACATTGAAGGAGCGTCGCGCGCGCACGGAAGGCGCCGTCGAGGCGGCTCACAAGGCGATTGAACAAGCCGAGGCCCGTGCGACCGAATACGCCACGAAGTTGCGCCAGGCACGGGCGGAAATCTTCAAAGCGCGGGAGGAACGTATCAAGCAGTGGAACGCTGAGCGCGACGCCTCTCTCGACGTGGCGCGCAAGGCCGCAGGAACCCGTGTAAACCAGGCCAAGGCTGAGTTGGAAGCGGAAGCCGCCGAGGCGCGCAAAATCGTGCAGGCCTCGGTTTCCGAACTGGCCAGTCGGGTGGTGCGCGCGGTTTTGCCCGCGGCTGCCGGGGGTTCCCGTTGAATCTTTCTGCTTACGCTTCGCGCTTTTCTGCACGCATTTTATCGATTTTTCTTTTTGCCGCTTTGACCGCGTCGATGGCTGCGATCCCGTTTCGCGCGATCGCGCAACAAGCGGCTCCCGCGAACAGTTCGTCGGGGACCGCGAAGAGCAACGACAAAACGATCGATAAGTCCGGCGGCACCGAGAGTTCTGCCGAAGACGAGAACGTCTACAGGCACACGCCGATGGTGCGATCGCTGGCCCGCTTGTTCCACCTCGATGTTGAAACCACGGCGCGCCTCTTTGAGTTCTTCAACTTCGCCATCATCGCGCTGGCCATCGTCATTCCGCTGGTGCGCATCATGCCCAAAGTGATTCGCAAGCGGTCGGAGACGCTTCGCCACGATCTGGATTCGGCGCGCAAGTTGACCGAAGACGGCAACACCCGCCTGAGCGCGGTAGAAGCCAAGCTGGCCAAGCTCGACGAAGAAATTGCCGGCATTCGCGCCCACGTTGAAGAAGAGGGCAAAAACGACGAGGTGCGCATCAAGGCAACGATTGAAGAGGAAAGCGGACGCATCGTTGCTTCTGCCGAGCAGGAGATCGCCGTTGCGGCTGCGCAGGCCAAGCGCGGGCTGCGGAATTTCGCCGCCGATCTGGCCATCGAGCAGGCTGCCAAGCAGCTCGTGTTGACGGCCGAGTCTGATCGCGCGCTCATCGCCGAATTCGTAGGCGACGTGACCAAGGGAGGGCAGAACTAAATGGCTGCTTTCGTCTCCCGGTACGCGCGCGCCTTTCTCGATGTTGTGACATCGGCTCACCTCGACTCCGCTGCGCTCGACAAGCAGTTGGCTGACTTTGAAGCCACGTGGGCAGGCAGTCCGGAGTTGCAGACTTTCTTTCAGAATCCCGCCGTTGCGGCAACCCAGAAAGTGGCGATTCTGGACAAGCTTAACGCGAAGCTCGGCCTGCAAAAAGAATTGCGCAATCTTCTGGCCGTGCTGATCAACAACGATCGCATCGGGCAGGTGCACGAGGTTGCCGCGGCCTATCGCGCGGAATTGCGGGAGCGGCTGGGCATTCGCGAGGCTGAAATTGTGACTGCTCGCGAACTTAGCAGCGACGAGCGCGACACGCTGATCGCCGGAGTGGGCAAGCTTGCGGGAGCGCGCATCGAAGCCCAATTCAAGCTCGATCAGTCCATTCTGGGCGGAGCAGTGGTGCGCATCGGCTCGACGATTTACGATGGCTCGGTCCGCGGCCGGCTGGAGCGATTGAGGGAAGAGTTGACGGCGGGTTGATACACAGTTCAAAGTTCGCAGTTCTTAGTTCACAGATTTGGGTGCATCAATCTAACTGAGAAAATAGGAAAACAGCGAGTTGAGAACTGCAAACGAGAACGACCAACTGAGAACTGCGAACTAAGAACTACGAACTGTTAGGAACGCAACAATGGCTCAGATCAAAGCAGACGAGATTACACAACTTCTTCGCGAGCAGATCGCGAACTATGACTCCAAGGTGCAGGTTGACGAGGTCGGGACGATCACTTCGCTCGGCGATGGCATCGCGCGCCTCCACGGCCTCGATAAGGTAATGGCCGGCGAGTTGCTCAGCTTCCCGCATGGCATTGCGGGGCTGGCCTTGAGCCTCGAAGAGGACCAGGTGGGCGCCGTGATTTTGGGCGACTACACCGAGCTGAGCGAAGGCAACGAGGTGAAGCGCACGGGCACGATTCTGAGTGTGCCGGTGGGCGAGGGCATGATCGGCCGTGTGGTGAATGCGCTTGGCGAGCCTATCGACGACAAAGGCCCCATCGCGACCACAGAGAGGCTGCCCATCGAGCGGTTGGCGCCCGGCATCATCGACCGCCAACCTGTGCGCGAGCCGATGGCTACCGGCCTCAAGGCCATCGATGCCATGATTCCGATTGGCCGCGGCCAACGCGAGCTGATTATCGGCGACCGCCAGACAGGCAAGACGGCCGTGTTGCTCGACACGATCATCAACAACGCGAAGAACGATCTGATTTGCATCTACTGCGCTATCGGGCAAAAGCGGTCGTCCATTGCCCAGGTTGTGCAAACGCTGACCGAGCACGGCGCCATGGGCCACACCATCGTGGTGGCCGCGTCGGCCTCAGAGCCCGCGCCGATGCTTTACATCGCGCCTTATGCCGCCACCGCCATTGGGGAGTTTTTCCGCGACTCGGGTCGTCACGCTCTCGTGATGTACGACGATCTGTCGAAACACGCCATGGCTTATCGCGAAATCTCGTTGTTGCTGCGTCGTCCTCCAGGCCGCGAAGCTTACCCCGGTGATGTGTTCTATCTGCACTCCCGGCTGCTCGAGCGCTCGTCCAAGATGAGCGACAAGAGGGGCGGGGGATCGCTGACGGCTCTGCCGGTGATTGAAACGCAGGCAGGCGACGTTTCGGCTTACATTCCGACGAACGTGATTTCGATTACAGACGGCCAGATCTTTTTGGAGACGGACCTATTTAACTCCGGCGTTCGCCCTGCTGTGAACGTGGGACTTTCGGTTTCGCGCGTAGGATTTTCGGCGGCGATTAAGGCAGTCAAACAGGTCGGTTCGACCCTCAAGCTCGATCTTGCGCAGTATCGCGAGCTGGCGGCCTTCGCTCAGTTCGGCTCGGACCTCGATCCATTGACGCAGAAGCAGCTGAATCGCGGACAGCGCCTGACGGAATTGTTGAAGCAACCTCAGTTTCACCCGCTCACCTGGCAGCAGCAGGCAATCGTGCTGTTCGCAGGCACGCAGGGCTACCTTGATGACCTGAAGGTCACCGATATTCGGGCTTTTGAAGATGGCTTGTACGAGTATTTCGAGGCTGCGCAATCCGAGCTGGTCGCCGACTTGACTAAGAAGAAGCAGCTCGACGACGACATTCGCAATCGCCTGCACGCGGCGCTCAAGGAATACAAGGAAAACTTCAAGGCGCAGCTGCAGCCCGAAGCGGTAACGGCGTAAAGACAGGGGTCAGGGTACAGGGATCAGGGGTCAGTCCGATGGTGCAGTCATTTTCACAAAGGAATTTCCTCGGGAAGAGAGTTACGGTCTGACGAGTCAGATGAGGCGTGCTGCTGTTTCGATTCTCAGCAATATCGCTGAAGGGCACGGCAGACTTGGCACAAACGAGTATCGACAGTTTCTAGGGGTTGCGCGAGGCTCCAGCTGCGAGCTGCAAACGCAGCTCGAAATCGCCCGCAAATTGGGAATGGGCGATTCGAAGTTACTTGAAGAAGTCGAAGGTTTATCGCACGAAGTGGGGAAGATGATATTTGGGGTTCTGAAGGCGATCAAGAACAAGGATGCGATGAATTGATCCGTGTTCTCTGATCCCTGACCCCTGGAAGGTTTATGGCTAACGTCCTCGATTTACGGCGGCGCATTCGCAGCGTGAAAAACACGCGCCAGATTACCAAGGCCATGAAGATGGTGGCTGCGGCCAAGTTGCGCCGCGCACAGGAGCGCGCTGTGGCTGCGCGGCCCTACGCCCGAATGATCACCAGCGTTCTGGAATCGCTGACACGGCGTATTGAGATCTTCGACCCGGAGACCGGCAACCTGCGGCATCCGCTGTTTATCACCCGGCCCGAGAAGCGCGTGCTGATCGTCATCGTTAGCGGAGACAAGGGGTTCGCGGGCGCATTCAACGCCAACATTCTCAAGACGGCGTACCAGTTCATTTCCGGGAACACCGAACGCGACATTGACATTGAAGCAGTGGGCCGCAAGGGCCGCGACCAGATGCGCCGCCGCTATCCCGCCGCCGTCTACAACGAGACGCAGGATGCAGAAGGCCACAAGCACAAGTCGCGCGAACGCAAGGCGCGCATCGAAGTCACCGGGGATCATCCGGGCATGTTGGAGAAACTCGAGACGGGACGCGTTTTTGAGCTGGCTCAAGATATTATTACGCGCTACGTGCATGAGGAGATCGATGCCTGCTATATCGTCTACAACGAATTCAAGTCGGTGATCTCGCAGAGGCTGGTTGTTGAACAGCTTCTTCCGCTGATCAAGATTGGCAGTCCGAAGATTACAGGCGCCATCGAGCCGACGCTCGAAGAACGCGAGCGTTTCGCCGAGGCTGCACGCAGCGCGGGCATTGAGCTGGAGCCGGCCGATACGCACGAGGCCGAAGAGGAATCGAAGAAATTCGGCACCGCCGAGGTGGATTACATCTACGAGCAGCCGGCGGAAGAACTCTTCGCAGGGCTGATTCCGCAATATGTTTTTGCAATGCTGTTTCACGCGATGGCGGAGTCAGTGGCCGCGGAGCAGGCCGCGCGCATGACGGCCATGGATTCGGCGACCAACAACGCGTCCGACATGATTGACGCCTACACGCTGCAGATGAACCGCGTGCGCCAGGCCGCCATCACCAAGGAAATCATTGAAATCGTCAGCGGCGCAGCCGCTGTCTAGCAAATCAAGAAGGCAGATATGGCAGAAAATTTCGGTAAGGTAATTCAGATTTCCGGTCCGGCGGTCGACGTGCAGTTTGAAGAAACGAAGATGCCGGCGATCTACCAGGCATTGCGCGTCACCAGCGAGGGCTTCAAGGTGCCCACGCCCATCGACGTGATTCTCGAGGTGCAGCAGCACCTGGGCGAAGGCCGGGTGCGCACCGTCGCCATGGAAGCGACTGACGGCATGGTGCGCGGCATGAAGGCGCTCGACCTCGGCGGTCCGATTCGCGTGCCGGTGGGCAAAGAAACGCTGGGCCGCGTGATCAACGTGATCGGTGAGCCCGTGGACGAACTCGGGCCCATCGGGGAGAAGACTCGCATGCCCATTCATCGGCCTGCCCCGCTCTTCGACGAGCAGTCGACGCACGAGGAGATGTTCGAGACCGGCATCAAGGTCATCGATCTAATTCAGCCATTCCTCAAGGGCGGCAAGATCGGTCTTTTCGGCGGCGCCGGTGTGGGCAAGACGGTCGTCATCATGGAACTCATCAACAACGTGGCAAAAAACCACGGCGGCTTCTCGGTCTTTGCCGGCGTGGGCGAGCGCACTCGAGAGGGCAACGATCTTTGGCTTGAGATGAGCGAGTCTGGCGTCATCAAGCCGGGCGACTTTGCGAATTCGAAGTGCGCGTTGGTCTACGGACAGATGACGGAGCCGCCTGGAGCGCGCCTGCGCGTGGCGCTGACTGGCCTCACCGTCGCCGAGTACTTCCGCGACGTCGAGGGCTCCGACACGCTACTCTTCATCGACAACATCTTCCGCTTTACGCAGGCGGGTTCCGAGGTCTCCACGCTGCTGGGCCGCATGCCTTCAGCCGTGGGTTATCAGCCCAACCTCGCCACGGAGATGGGCGAACTGCAGGAGCGCATTACTTCGACGAGCAAGGGCTCGGTCACTTCGGTTCAGGCCGTCTACGTGCCTGCCGATGATCTCACCGATCCGGCGCCGGCAACGACTTTTGCTCACCTCGACGCCACCACCGTGTTGAGTCGGCCGCTTTCGGAACTCGGTATTTATCCGGCGGTCGATCCGCTGGCCTCGACTTCGCGCATTCTTTCGGCGCGCATCGTGGGCGATGAGCATTACAACGTGGCGCAGGGCGTCAAACGTATTTTGCAACGTTACAAGGACCTGCAAGACATCATCGCCATTCTGGGTATCGACGAGCTTTCAGACGAAGATAAGCTCACGGTGGCGCGCGCCCGCAAGGTGCAGCGGTTCCTATCGCAGCCGTTCCATGTGGCCGAGCAGTTCACCGGCATCGCCGGCAAGTACGTCAAGATTGCCGACACAGTGCGCGGGTTCAAGGAAGTGATCGAGGGCAAGCACGACGATGTCCCCGAGCAGGCTTTCTATATGCAGGGTGGCATTGAGGACGTGCTCAAGAAGGCCGAGGAACTGAAGACGACGGCGTAAAGACAGGTGACAGATTGCAGATGACAGATTACAGTCAAAGCCCGGCGATCGACGCAGCGAACTGTCATCTGTAACCTGTCATCTGAATCCTGAAAGGATTCCATGGCTGACGCAACAACCAATCAACTGCGCGTCCGGCTCGTCACGCCGGAGCGCGTTCTCTTCGAGACGCTGGCGGATTCGGTGGATTTGCCGGGGAAGACGGGCTATTTTGAACCGCTCTATGGGCATGCGCCCCTGGTGTCGTTGCTGGGCGCGGGCGATGTGATCGTTCACGGCGGCGACCAAGACGGGCAACGTTACAACGTGAATTGGGGTTTCGTGGAAGTGCTGCCGGAGCGCGTGACGATCCTGGCCAACGATGCGCATAAACCTGAAGAAATCGATGTGGCTCGCGCCGAGAAACAGCTTGAACGCGGCCAGCAGGAGTGGAAAGACGCTGGCGACAGCGAAGACGCCTATACGGAGGCGCTGCGCGTCATCGCCGAAGCCGAAGCCAAGATCGCCTCGGCGGGCGCGAAGGCTGCCCACTAACGGCGAGCGCGATTGTTGGTTCAGAAGGACACGGCCCTGCTCAATGAGCGGGGCCTTTTTGCATTCACAGTCCGGGGAGAGGCGACTGGCGCGATGTGGGCTTCGTGCCAGACAATGTTCCTTCTTCCTGCGTGCGCAATGGAAAGCGAGCCTAGATGAGACACCTTGCGAAACTCCGATTCATCGCGCTGTTGTGCTTTGTCGCGACCAGAGCACTTTTTGCCCAACCACTCCCGCCTACGCATGTCGACGACTTCACCGGTCATCCGCGTGTTGTCATCATCAGCGACATCGGCAACGAGCCTGACGACCAGATGTCGTTTGTCCGCCTGCTCCTCTACTCCAACGAACTCGATATCGAGGCCATGATCGCCACGACTTCAACCTGGCAAAAGAAGACGACGCATCCTGAGACGATGCACCAGCTCATCGACGCCTACGGGCAGGTACGACCGAATCTTCTGCTCAACGCCAAAGGATGGCCTGAAGCTGCCGACCTGGCTAGCCGCGTCTATGCAGGCCAAACGGCGTACGGCATGGCGGCTACCGGTCCAGGCAAGACCTCCGACGGAGCGCGAGCCATTCTCCGCGCCGCCGATCGGGACGACCCGCGGCCGCTGTGGATTTGCGATTGGGGCGGCGCCAATACACTCGCGCAGGCCCTCATCGAAGCCCGCGCCACGCGTACACCGGAGCAACTCGCCAAACTCGTTGCGAAACTCCGCGTCTATTCGATTTCCGACCAGGACGATGCCGGTCCCTGGATCCGTCGCGAATTTCCCGATCTTTTCTATATCGTCTCGCCCTCCACGCCGACCAGTGGCGAATACTACTTCGCCACGTGGACCGGGATCAGCGGAGACCGCTACTACCGCAACGGCGCGGGTGCGGACTCTACGACTGTCACCAACGAATGGCTCGAAGCGAATATCCGCAGCAAGGGCTCTCTTGGCAAGGTGTACCCGAAGTTCATGTTCATCATGGAGGGTGACACGCCGTCCTATCTAGGCCTGATCGACAACGGCCTCAACGCGTACTGGCGGCCCGATTGGGGCGGATGGGGTGGACGCTACGTGTACCGCCAGCCTTACGGGGAGACGCACCCTATCTGGACCCAGGGGGGCGACGAATTCGCGCGCGTTACTTCGCAGGACATGGTGATTGGGATCGATGGTGTGGAGCACGTTTCGGATCAGGCCACCATCTGGCGCTGGCGCGAGGCCTTCCAGAACGATTTTGCTGCGCGCATGGCGTGGACTGTCGCTGACTTTGCACATGCCAATCACAACCCCCTCGCGGTCGTGAACGGACATTCTGGCACTGCGCCGATCGAAATCGACGTTAAAGCAGGAGAGTCTGTTGACCTCGATGCGAGTCAGAGCACAGACCCCGACGGGCAGTCGCTCACATTTCACTGGTTCCATTACGCTGAAGCAGGCAGCGCCGACGGCAACCTCGCCGCATTGACGCTGACTGGTGCGGATACGGCGCGTGTCACCGTGCATGCCGATGCGCCGTGCCGTCCGCTGTGGCTTCCGATGATCCCATGCCACGGCAGCGGAACGGCCCATATCATTCTCGCGGTAACCGACAATGGCCTGCCACGGCTGACCTCCTACCGGCGCATCATTCTCCACGTGCATCCAGCAGCCACAACGCCGTAGGTCGCCTGGAGTGGGCAATAGGCCACGCAAGCGCCTACAATGCAAAGTGTGATGGCCAAAGCGAAGGAACAATCATTTGAAGTTGCGTGCCCCGATTGCGGTGCGATGATCAAAATCGATGCCGCCACTGGCCTCGTGGTCAGCCATACATCCGCGCCCCGCAAGCGCATGTTTGAAGATCTCGAAGCCGCCGCCAAGGCGATGCGCGAACAGGACGAGCGCAAAGAGTCGATCTTCCGGCAGTCGGTCGATGCGGAGCGGAATAAGGAAGACCTGCTCGAAAAGAAATTTGCCGAGGCGTTGCGCAAAGCAAAGGACGCGCCTGAGGGCAAGCCGCTGCGCGATTTCGACCTGGATTGATTGCGCGCATCGCAAAATAATTTCGGCTCGCTTTTCCTCAGCA
>Ga0181520_10010718_pt1 | contig 12209 bp, 6 predicted proteins | sample PEATcosm2014_Bin_29_FD_132451 | JGI IMG/M metagenome (GOLD analysis project Ga0181520, IMG submission 132451) | Peatland microbial communities from MTU Mesocosm Facility, Houghton, MI, USA - PEATcosm2014_Bin02_30_metaG | ecosystem: Environmental > Terrestrial > Soil > Wetlands > Peat | place...
ACCAACGGCTTCATCCGCACCGACCCGCCCATCCTCACGCCAGCGGCCTGCGAGGGCACATCGACACTTTTCCCGGTTGATTACTTCGGCGACCCTGCTTTTCTGACCCAGTCCGGCCAGCTTTATATCGAGTCCACAGCTCTGGCGCTGGGCAAGGTCTACAGCTTCGGCCCCACGTTTCGGGCGGAGAAGTCCAAGACCCGCCGCCACCTGACCGAATTCTGGATGATCGAGCCGGAAGTGGCCTATTGCGACCTGGACGGCCTACTGGAACTGGCCGAGAACTTCTTGAGCCACATCGTGCAGAGCGTGCTCAAGAACAGGGCCTCAGAACTCGCCGTAATCGGGCGCGACCCGGCCAAGCTGCAGGCGATCTGTCCGCCCTTCCCGCGCCTGCGCTACGACGATGCCGCCGCGATGCTCAACCAGGCCTACAAGGACGGCCACCTCGAAGCGCCGTTTGAATACGGCAACGACTTCGGCTCGCCGGACGAGACCTGGCTCAGCTCGCAATTCGACAAGCCAGTGATGGTGCACCGCTACCCGGCGGACGTGAAGGCCTTCTACATGGAGCCCGACCCCAAGGACGCGCGCTTCGCCATGTGTGTGGATGTGCTGGCGCCCGAAGGGTACGGCGAAATCATCGGCGGCTCGCAGCGCGTATCCAGCTATGAGCTGCTCAGTTCCCGCATCGAACAACACAAGCTCCCCAGGGAAGCATTCGAGTGGTATCTTGACCTGCGGCGCTACGGCAGTGTGCCGCACTCGGGCTTTGGCATGGGCATCGAGCGGGCAGTGGCCTGGATCTGCGGGTTGGACCACGTGAGGGAGACCATCCCCTTCGCTCGCACCTTACACCGCATCTACCCGTAGCAACCAGTGGTGGAAGCCGGGTTTTTGAAGGGGCACGACCGAAGCCGTGCCCTGACACTTCTCGCCACTTGAATAGGAAACTGTTCAGGCGACAGGCGGAGCCACCAAACCGGAAGCGTGCTCATGCTCCGTCTCCACCAACCCCAGCGATTCCTCCAGAATGTCGAGGGCCACGGTAGCTTCCTCCTCCTTGACAATCAGCGGCGGACACAGCCTGAGCGTGGTCTCGCCGCAGCCCAGCACCATCAGGCCGCGCTCAAATGCCAGTGTTTCCAACCGGTTGCGCAGGGCGGTGGCCGGCTCACGGGTCGCTTTGTCCTTCACCAGCTCAATACCGATCATCAGGCCGCGCCCGCGCACATCGCCCACCAGCGGATGAGTCTGCGTCCAGCCCCGCAGTCGCTCCAGCATGAATTCGCCAACCCTGGCGGCGTTGGCCATGGCTTCGCGCTGGATGATGTCGATGGTGGCCAGGGCCGCGGCGATCGACACCGGGTTTCCGCCGAATGTCGAAGCATGAGAGCCGGGAACCCAGTCCATGATCTCGGCCCTGGTCATGCAGACGCCCAAGGGCATGCCGCTGGCGATGCCCTTGGCCATGCACACCATATCCGGCTCCACGCCGGAGTGCTCGATGGCCCACCACCTGCCCGTGCGCCCGGCGCCGCATTGCACCTCGTCCGCTACCAGCAGGATGTCGTGCCGGTTGCAGATGGCGCGCAACTCGCGCAGGAAGTTGTCCGGCGCCACCACGTAGCCGCCTTCGCCCTGGATGGGCTCGACGAAGATGGCGGCAACCTCTTCCGGCGGCAGGATGGTCTTGAAGAGCTTCTCCTCGATGTACCGCGCGCAACCCTGGCTGAAGGCCTCTTCGTCCTGCGCTCCGCCGGAGCAGCCGCGGTAGACATACGGAAAGCGAATATGTGTTACGCCCGGAACCAGCGGCGAGAAACGGCGCTTCTGTTGCGGCTTTGAGCCGGTCAGCGACAACGCGCCCATGGTGCGGCCATGGAAAGCGCCAAGAAACGAAATGATCTGCTGCCGTCCGGTGTGGAAGCGCGCCAGCTTGAGCGCACACTCGACGGCCTCCGCGCCGGAGTTCCCGTAGAAGAATCTGTGCGGGCCGGGCATGGGGGCGATTGCGGACAGTTTCTCAGCCAGATCGGTGAGGGGCTCATTGTAGAAGTCGGTCCCGGAGATGTGGATCAGATCGGCAGCCTGCTTCTGGATGGCCGCCACAACCTCAGGGTGGCAATGGCCGGTGGAAGCCACGGCGATGCCGGCGGAGAAGTCGAGAAACTCGTTGCCGTCCGTGTCTTCAATGCGGATGCCGCGCCCTCGCCTGGCAACCAACGGATAAGACCGCGTATAGCTGGGTGAGATAAGCCGGCCGTCGGCCGCGATGGCCGCCTGGGCCTTTGGGCCCGGCAGCGGACAAACCAGCTTGGGCCCGTACTGTGCGTGCAGTTCCTGCTTGGTCATTTTCTTCTCCGATAGACAGGTCTGTCAGCCTGAGCGATGGGTGCCGAAGTCGAAGGACTTTCGGCTGCATCTAAGTTCACTGAGGGGAGGTCGGGTGCCGGGCTCCCCAGGTATCGCTTCCAAGACCTGGGAAACCGCAGAAACAAACCCGCCGCTGGTTCGCTCGCCCCATCTGCCGAGTGTGCAGTTCCTTGGAGCCGCATCATCGTGCAAGGGTGGGAAACCGGCACCCTCAACCGGCCCTGCTCCTGAAGACCGAAGTTTTGGCGCGTAGGTTACGGACCCCAATTGCTGGGGACATCCATATCCACTCGCTCCCAAAGAGCGGAGAAAGGCTGGGGAGGCTGATCGCAGGGGTGGGGCTAGTCGCCGGAAAACAGGTTTGGCCGGGTGCGGGTAGGCAGTGCGCAAAGGGGCTGTCGCGAGCAGAGGATCCGGGCACACAACTCCGGCCGCCCCCGTTTGGGCGGCGCTACTGCGGAACGAGAGTCAATGTATCCGGAAGCTGCGGCATTCAAGCAGACGCGACCCCCCAGGGAGCGGCGACCTTGCAAAGGACCAACGAGGCCAAGGGGGCTCGGGATTCGCTTTAGAACCGTGTCTTTGCCGGAACGAGTGCGCATAGGAGCCCCGCTGGCCAGAGAATAGACCATTTTCAATTCCGCTGTACAGCGGAGCCGCTGGCCAAGTTGAGAGGGAATCTCCGGATTGTCAGTCCCCCGAAAATGGGTTGGCCCGGATATCAGCAAAGGCGCGACCCGCGACCCCGGATTGGAAGCCCCGCACTCGATTCGTTTGATTGGCAAGTGCGGATGGGTAACAGACGGACAGGGGAAATCCAACCGGAACTCAGAAAGGAATTGCCAGACGGTTCGGCGGGACATTGGGAGTAACAAGCGAGTTCCCCGGCAGCCAAGATCCGCGAGATTCGACTTCCTCCCAAGCCAAATCGAGATTTGTGTCACCTGAGGTTCTTAAAAAGTCAGACCGGCTCCACCTGCGAAACCGCGAGCTGGATTTGATAGCGTAAAGCAAAGTCGCGCGAATGGGATTGGCCAGCGTAGGAGGAGGCACCGTTATCTGGGCTTCGAAGTGTCATTTAGGATGAGGGAGTACACATGGTCCGGCGGGCCACCGACAGGCACTAAAGTCGGGACTTTCAGCGGAGCAAGGTATCGATTCGCGCATCCCAACGACTTCTCTGGAGAAATGGAGAGTGATGGATCCAAGCCGGCTACAAGGTGCCTCTTATCGCAAAGATATTGATGGATTGAGAGCAATCGCGATATTGTCTGTTGTGGCCTACCACCTGGGCATTCCGGGTGCATCGGGTGGCTACGTTGGAGTTGATGTTTTCTTTGTAATATCGGGTTATTTGATTACTTCGCTCATTTCTCGCGAGATTGATCGCGGCAGCTTTTCATTAATCCGCTTTTATGAGCGACGCATTCGAAGGATCCTACCTGCGCTGGCCGCGCTGCTCATTGTGTCGTCTATTGCAGCGTGGGTTTTTCTGCTCCCGCAAGAATTCGCGGATTACTCAAAGTCTCTTCTGGCAGCCGTTGCTTCGGGCTCGAATATCCTCTTTTGGAGCCAATCCGGGTACTTCGATGGCCCAAGTCAGTTTAAACCGCTATTGCACACCTGGACTCTCGGCGTAGAAGAACAGTTCTATATATTCCTTCCTCTTCTTCTGATGCTGATAAGCAGCCGTTGGAAGAGATATCGGAGCACCTGGATCGCTTGCCTCGCTTTGATATCGTTTGCAATCAGTGCAGCAGGGGTGATCTATTCTCCCGCCCAGGCCTTCTTCTTGCTCGACTCACGCGCTTGGGAGTTGTTGGCAGGCGGCATGCTGGCTCTGAACATGGTCCCGGCTATCCGAAGCGCTGTTGGCCGCAGTATTGCCGGCATAAGCGGATTGTGCTTAATGCTGATTGCCGTTGCGGGTTACACGGACTCGACGCCATTTCCAGGGATTGCCGCGATCTTGCCGTGCTTGGGAGCCATGCTGGTGATCGCAGCGGGTCAGTCGGGTTCGTCGATTGTTGGAAGATTACTTTCACTCCGGCCCATGGTCTTTGTGGGCCTGATCTCCTATTCGCTCTACCTCTGGCATTGGCCCATTCTCGTCCTTGCGCGCATGGGACTCTTGAGTTGGGTGTCGATCAGCCGGCATTATGCGAGAGTGATCCTCCTGCTGGAGATGCTGGTCGTATCAATTCTGTCGTGGCGATTTGTGGAGATGCCATTCCGATCTGGTCCAAGAGTCCCTTCAAGAAGATTCCTCTTTATCGCAGCGGGTGTCACCTATGCGGGGATCGCAGCCTTCGCTCTTGCAATCATGCTAACCGGCGGGATGCCGAACAGGTACTCACCCGAAGCCGCCCAGATTGCCACATTTCAGGCGGAGGGGGGAGACCGGCAGGCGGAGCGCGAAGGAACGTGCATGGTTGACAGTTCAAGCCGATCCAACAGTCTCGACGTGAAGGACTGCTTGCGAGAGGAATCCAGCAAACCTAACTTGCTACTCTTTGGAGATAGCCACGCAGCCCATCTTTGGTACGGTTTATCAACTGCGTTTCCCGAATTGAATGTCATGCAGGCCACCGCGGCGACTTGCAAACCTCTTATTCGCGTTTCAAAGGCTGCCCCATATTGTCAAAACCTCCGCGACTTCATTTTTGCAGAGTATCTGACAACGCATCACATCGATGGTGTGATCCTTTCTGCTGCGTGGCTGGAGGCCGATCTGCTCCCGCTTGGGGAGACACTTGATGCTCTTCGATCTTTGGGGTTGAAAGTGTACTTGGTCGGGCCGAATCCGTCATACGACGAGCCTTTACCGCGCCTGCTTGTGCGCTCAAGGATGAAGGAGGATACTTCTCTTCCGGCGCGCCACCTCGTTCGCTTTGCATGGGAACTGGATAACGAAATGAGGAGGCTCGCGGTGGAGAAGCAACTTGCGGGATATATATCCCTTGTGGATGCAATGTGCCCCGAAGGGAAATGCATTGAATACGCAGAACCCCTCGTGCCTGTAGAGTGCGATGGGAATCATTTTTCAGCCCGTGGATCGATCGTCATTGCGAACAATATTCGTAAGGCTCACGGATTGCCGTATTGAGACGCAGATTAACGCTGACTTCAGGGATTTGTAGCAACCGATGTCAATCGAAATCGAATTCCAGTTCAATTGGGCTGGCGGATTGGATGAGGGGCTGAACTTGCGGTTCTCCCGGCCAGCCGGGCCCTCTATAAGTGTTTTGTATTGAATATGGTAGGCACGACTGGATTCGAACCAACGACCTCTTCCGTGTCAACGGGTGTAGATATTGAAATATAAGGACTTACAAGAACAGGCATGCACATTGAAGGGTCGCTAAGTTCTTTAGAAAATGGGTCCGGCCAGCGATGACGGGTTGGATAATTGGATAACGGGTTGAGCGGAATGGCTGGTTGGACGGCATATTGTCTTCGGTTCTTCAGTGTCCTGGCGACTCTCCAAATCGATCGCTCCTCATCATAGCCGCTCGGCCGAGAGCTTCGGGCAGGAATTACCGGAAAATATCAGCGAACAAAGCTCATCCTTGCGGCTTCCGCGCGGCGCCGGAGAATTGAGGCGACCTTCTCTGCGGCTGGATTGCCAGCATCGACTAGTGGTAGCTTCTCGAGCAGGACTTCCGCGAATTCAGAAACGCGGCGCTTCACGAGCGGATTGCGCAGCCCAGCGTCCTCGGACAACTTCTCAAAGTCCTTCGGCGTGACTCTCTCAGAAGAGTATTGATCGCCGATCCTCATGGCCATTTCGCCGCTTAGCTCCGGATAGGCAACCGTGCAGACGATGTCATAGAGCGGGGCAAGCCGCGTCTCGACTCGTCCTGTGCCGATTCCTGTGTAGAGCAAGGAGAAGTTCTTCCCGTGCGCATCGTTATTGCCGACCAGCCAGTTGAAAATGACGGCGTCGAGTAGGTGTTTTAAGTCGAGCACCGGGGCGCTGGAAACACTCCGAATCAGGCCGAAGCACTGCTTCAAGGTTGGGCCGCCCTCCTTCTGGTATTTGTGCTCGGAAACGATGCCCAGCACCTGGCAGAAGTCTTCCTGGTGCAAGCGTTCGACGAATTGTGCGCCGTTGGGTCCAATGCTATGGTGGCGATCGTAGCGCTCGACTAGCAGGTAGTGCAATCCTTCCACACTTCCGATCTCAACCGGAGCCGTGGGTAGCCCGGCCGCGGCGGCCAGCTTCATGCAAAATGCTTCGTTGTGCACCACGCCTTCGAAGCGCTCCACAGCGGGCTTTAGAATGTGCGTACTCGGCGCGTTCCCGAGTGGCAGAGAGATCTCGCCGTCCTCGACGCGAACGGCAACCTTGTCCTGCGCACCTGCGAGCGACAGGCGCACGCCCTTTTCTCCGGCCAGGAGTGGACGAAGCGGCAATTCTCGTATGATGGCGACGAGTTCTTCCTGCGACAGCGTGCGATAACCAGGCTCGCGCGCCGGGAGTGCTTGACCTGCCGACATGAAGGTGACTGCACCAGCGCATTCGCCGCCAATGCGCTCCAGCATTGCATAATTATTACGCGCGCTAATGCCCAGGTTGCGCGCGATGATCTCTCGTTTCGACTCTTCCGGAAGGACTCCGGCAAAGAAGCCGCGGCATTCCTTGTTGCGGTATCGTTTCTCCCTCAGGGGCAGAGACTGGGAAAGCGGGGCCGCCCGACCGCTGGTCAGCCAACCGTCGGAATAGTCGAAAACCATCTGGCCGCCATCATCTTGAACGAGGCGGCCGACGAAATCTGCAAAGAGATAGACGTCGAGCGTTCTGGTCATGGGGTCCTGTTTGGCACCTAGCTTCGGCTTTGCGGCGGCGAAAGTGTGATATCAATTCCGAGGGTGTGCAGGACACACAACGCCTTGCCGAGTTCGCAGGTTTTCTTGCCTTTTTCAAGCTCGATAATGAACCGCAATCCGGTTCCTGATGTGAGAGCGAGGTCTCTCTGCGTAACACCCAGATTCTTTCGGGTGCTCCGAATAACAGCGCCGATTTCTGCTGGAGTATAGCGCACCATCGCCTCCTTAGTTCCCGCACGGGAATATATTAGCCGATTCTGTGCAATGTGCCAAGAGAAATTCCCGAACGGGATTATTGCAAGGAAACGGGCTCGAAGCGCCGTGGAAAGTTCCCGCTCGGGAAACTTGTCGGGGCGCAGCCGCAAAGTTGATGCCGCTTTCATAGATGAGGAACTATTTTGCAGCCAGTGACCGCCGGCGCGGAAGCTCCCCATTTGCGGCATCGATTGAAAAGCCTTCTGCATTGAAACTCGGCCCAGCCCATTCGTGCATCTGCTCAAACTCCTCATGTGTGGGATCGAGCAGGGTCTCCAGCAGATCGGCGCAGCCCCCGGTACCGCCACAATCCTCAGGCGGACAACTCCGCGCACCATCGACTATGCGCGGATAGAGCTTCATAACACTCTCGACTGTCCATGGCATCACCAACGGGAGTCGGCCCGGAGGCAAAAGGTCCATCGTGATCGGTTGAGACTGGGGCAGTTCGCTTCGAATCATTATCCCAAGCGCTGGGTTGGAGTATTAGGCGTCAGGGACGAAGCGCCGAAGGGATACGTGCATCGTTCCGATCGGGCACGCGTAGTCCTGATAGGGAACTGGAGGAAGACGACGGAGTTAGTGTATGGTCCGCCGCTTTTCTTGAAGCGAAAACGACAGACCGAAGTCTGCTGGAATTGAGGGAAATACTTGGATCGGCACCGCCGATCTTGGGCGCTTTCGGCGCTACCAGCAACGGCTCCGCACACCTTGAAAAGTTTGCCGGAGCTTTGGAGCGTTGGGCGCAGGCGAGTTGAACTATCCAGCGCGATGTGATATACGAACCTGAGAGTTCACTCTCCTAGCCTATACAAATCCTGACCGTGGAAGGGGAGCCAAGCGGGGTAGAGAATCCATGTTCAAGCCGAACGGTTTCATTGGGCGCCTCATAAAGCGGATCTCCGCGTCCCGGTCGAAGGGCCGGTCTCAGCAGTCGCAGATTCAGTTCCCCCTTCGAGGCAGCTTCTCGGATCCTGCCGCCCAGCAGAAACTCTCAGCGTTCCTCGACGAGAATTACGGGCCCGGTACCGTCAACGCCTGGAAATTCCCGGAGTATTCCAAAGAAGAGGGTCCCCTATGTGGTTTCAGCGTCGAACAACCGTATGGGATGAACAAGCCAGCACCAGTGATTGATGCCCTCTTCCGCGAAGAGTTATTCCGCTCCAAGGGCACGAGCGATGGTGCTATGTTGAGCAGTTCGAATCCGAGGCTTCGGTAGGCGGAGCCGCTCATCGAGCAGCCGGACGCCTTGGGCCGGCTGGCCGATTGGAGTTAAACTATGTCACTTTTTTTAGGTTTCACCGGGGGCCTTCGGAAGCAGATCGAAACGCTCCATTTGAGGCTTGAAAAACTCAAGTTGGCGAATGCTGCTCTCAAGAAGGGCGGATTCTGGTTTGATTATGGCTCACTGAACCCGAACCCAGCTCCTCACCGCAAATGGCTCGCACAGTTTGGCAGAGTATTCAGATTCCTGCTCGTCGGTTTGACTGGCCCCCTCAAGAAGCAGATCGAAACGCTCCAATCGGAGATTGCAAGGTTCGAGAAGGAAAATGAGATTCTTTCGAAAAACCAACAGGCCAAAATGCTTGAACAGTTTTTTGGGCCCAATCCCGTGAAAGAGATGTCATTTCGTTCCAAGGGCAACAGCGACGCCGCCATGTTGAGCCGCTAGCTGGATGCGTTTTCCCATGGAGCCTCGATCGGCTGGGGGGCATAGACTCTGCAGAGCGCGGGCGCTTCAGCGCTCTGCTTTCCCAGTCCCTGGTTCAGGTGTTCGCAGAGAGACGTCCATACCTCCAGCGCGTGGAGAGGGGCGCTTTTCAGCGCATTTTGCACGAGGCCTTCAACAGCCCAACGGATGTTGAAACAAGGGGCAAAAAGGCAGTGACTCGTCATCAGTGAGATCAACTGCCCCACGAATAGTTCTTCTGGTTCTCCGGCGACGAATGCCAGAGCCAGCCTTACCAGCAAGACGCGCCCCGTGAGCACATCCCGCACCAATCTGGCGTGGACCCACGCGAGATTGAGATCGTGCCGCGACTCGTCCCACTGCCTGCTTAGCAAATGGGCGATTGCGAAATTGAGTTGGCGATGAGCCAGCCGGTACCCGTTCACACCTCGCCGCGACTGTTCCAGATCGATTGCTCTCTTGAACTCAAGAATTGCCTGGAGATACTCAAGCGCCATCAGGGAATTCACTCCGAGGTTGTTGATACTCGGCGCCAGTCGGGAATTCTCTTCGCCATGGCAAGCGGTGTTGATCGCGAGGGCTTCCTCAAGCATGGTCCGCGCTTCCGCTACTTCGCCTCGGTCTTCCAGGATTCTTGCCAGATTGGTGAGCAGTGATGCTCGCGTGGGATGAATCGGCGAATCCCACCTTGCCGCTGCGGATAGAGCTTTACGGAGCAGCGCCTCGGCCTCTTCCAACTGGCCGTCGTTTCTCAGCGCTTCCGCAAGCGTAGATGCGTCCTGGCAGGTCGTAACATGCTCATCCCCCAGCAACTCGCAGTCGATACGCATTGCTCTTCGGAACAACGCGCTGGCATCGGCAAGCCGACAGAGATCCTGATAAACCAAGCCAAGATTCACGCAGCGCAGCGCGGTCTCGAGGGTATCGTCAGCGCTAGCCGATTCGGAAACTCGCAGCGCCTTTTCAGCCAGAGGCAAGGCCTCGAGCGGCCGGCATGTTTCCCGATAGAGGCATCCGAGATTGGTGATGACAGCCAGCCCGGCTTCCTCAGTCGCATCTTTGGTCAACTCGTGCGCGGCGGCGAGATGTTCTTCGGCTCCTGCGTAATCGCCGAGGTTCAAACACACTGAGGCGACCACATTTCGACAGGAGATTTCTGAAACTGGGGGGCCTCCGGACTGAGTGTGAATTGCTTTCAAGGTTGCCAGTCCCAACCCCAGGGCGGGCACATAGCTGCCGACCTGCGAAAGTGCAGAAGAACATTTCAAGGCAACGAGCTGCGCTGCGGGAAACCCTCGCGCTAGCCATTGTTCCGCTGAGTGCTGGAGGCAATCAAGTTCCCACCGTGGAAACCCGCTCAAAGCGGCAACGTCGCTTTCTGAGGCCCGCCTGACAAGCTGGCGGGTAAGGTCGAAAACCAGTGTCTGCCAAGGGAGCCTTTCCTGCTGGACGACCTCCTGAACCAGACGATGCGCCTTGACCACATCAAGGGTTCGATGCGGCGCGCAATCTGCGGCTCTTGTGATCTGTAGAAGCCTGAGGCTCAGCAGCCGCCGCAGAAGATTCTTCCACGGATCGGGGTACCCCGGCTCTGCATCTTTCTCGACTGCAGGGAACTTCTCCGCCAACAGCGAACGAATCCAGGCAAGGGCGATGTGGTCAGCAGGAAGCAGGGCGGCGTAGCGCAGGACGAGGTTCTCTCCCTCACTGAGATGTTCTAGTGTCGGGGCCAATGTGGCAGCTAAACGCTTTTCACCATGTCGGACTCCCTCGCTTGTTTGCTCCGCGGCCACGTCCAGGCCCGTCAGTCCTTCCTTCTTCAGCCTAGTCAGAAAGGCGGCGCAGGTCACGTCGTTCGCAAACTGGCCCAGATACACTGCCGCCGTCTCAATCGCCAACGTGAACCGCCCAAGGAGATTCACAATATCGCGCGCGGCTTTGCGCTCGGCATCGTTGCGGAACTTCCCGCCGGGCTGGTAACTCTGAATCAGTTCCAGAGCATCTGCCTCGGGCAGTTCGTCCACGGCAAGAAAGGCACGGTCCTTGTGCGTGCCGTACAGGTCGGCCTCTCCGAGCCGAGAAGTCGCAATGAGGTGGAAGCCCTCTGTAGCGGGCAGCCGCTGCGTCTGCGCCGGTTCCAGCAGGCGCGCGGTGTCTACGTTGTCCAGCAGCAAGAGACAGCGGTGTGGCTCATGTGCTTGAGCGATGCGGCGGAGTTCCGCCTTGACACGCTCGAACTGCCTGTTGGCATCCAGTTTTTCGTCTTCACTGAACGTGATGCCCAGCGGCGCGGCCAATTCGGCAATGGCGGCATCGAGTTCGTTCTTTCCCTCGCAGCGCACCTGCCAGCGCCCACCTCCATAATCGTGTGCAAAGGCATGGGCATATTCGATCGCTAGCGCTGTCTTGCCCACGCCGCCCAATCCATGAACCACGGTCAGGAGGCCGACAGGCCCCAGAGCCACCATTTCGCGTAATCGCCGCAGTTCTGCCGCTCGGCCAATGAAGTGATGATTGTGTGCGTCTACGTTGCCCAGCCCGCTTTCGGCCTTCTCTCCACGGCTGATTCGTTCCTTGATTCCTTGGTTAAGTTGATGCATCCGCGCCTGCAGGCTGGCATTGAGCAAAGCCTCCTGTCCAGCGTAGAACCAGGGCCGAAGATCGATCTGTTGACGGCGGCGCAACTCTGCCACCCAGGCCTTGCAATGCAGCTCGAAGCTCTTGTCTTCCCAACCAGGAACTTCAACGAAATAGATTGGCGCGATACCTTCTCCGAAGGACGCCCGCCCGATTTCGTGCTTGAGATATTCATTAAACTCCCACTCGCAGTAGTCGCTTTTGAGATAGGAAGGGGAGAGGCAGGCCAGGAGCAAGCGCGATTCTCGCAGCCCTTGCAATATGCGATAGCGCCAGTCCTCCATCCCGAGGATGTGGTCGCAATCGAAGAACGGCTGGAGGGGGCGTCCAGCGAAGACTTCGAATTCCGCCTTAATGCACTCGACGAGCTTCGTAACCCGTCCTTGCTGATTGTCCTGCCGCGAATAGCTCACGAATAGAT
>Ga0181520_10010719_pt1 | contig 12208 bp, 9 predicted proteins | sample PEATcosm2014_Bin_29_FD_132451 | JGI IMG/M metagenome (GOLD analysis project Ga0181520, IMG submission 132451) | Peatland microbial communities from MTU Mesocosm Facility, Houghton, MI, USA - PEATcosm2014_Bin02_30_metaG | ecosystem: Environmental > Terrestrial > Soil > Wetlands > Peat | place...
AATCCTGAGAGTAAGCTCCAGCCATCCCTGCTGGCCTCCATCCAGCCAGCAGGTTGAATCAGAACGTCGCTGATTTGGGAATCCCTCCCGATTCAGCCTAACGTCCGAGCGCTCTAACGAACGGTGCGAAACCAAGGGCATCCGCCGCGAGGTGATTGGAATCGAGGGTGACCACGAGACGATGTGAACCAACGGAATGGTCCGGAAGCCCGCCCGAGGGTTGGCGCCAAAAGTGAGCGCGCTGCTGTGATTGGGGCGAAGGACCGAAGCGGACGAAACATCAGGGCCAGAGGGGCGATCTCACCCGCATTCACTGGCCGAAGACGTGACCGCGGCCGAGACGTTCACAAGCCTCGCGAGAACGCTTGACAAGGGGCGCCGTCGAGACGTGACCCCGGCAAATTCCTCCAGGTGAAGCTGGAATTCGGACCGAAGTGATCGCCGAATCAGTCGCCGCTGTAGCGGGCGACGTCCTCCCCGTCGTCAGTGAGCCGTCTTGCGGAAGCGCATTCGCCCAGGTCGACAACGCCGGAGAATTGCACCGCCGGGCGACATTCGTCGAAACAAATTCCCCTTCGTGTCGATACGGCAGCACAACTTGGCGCAATGTCATGTTATCGTACAACCCTGATGGAGGACATTAAGCTAGGTTCGCCGTTTCGGCGCGCTGGCGTCGGGCTCGAAATCCGTGTCCTCGCGACCAAACACTGAGACTGGGAGAAAGCGACAATGAGTGACGTCCCAAGCCACTTTCGGATGATGCACACGATGATCCGCGTATTCGACCTCAACGCGTCCATCAAATTCTACACCGAAATGCTTGGCATGAAGCTCTTGCGAAAGGAGGACTTTCCAGACGGGAACTTTACGCTCGCCTTCGTCGGCTACGGCCCCGAAGAGACCAACACGGTCGTTGAGCTGACTCACAATTGGCGCCAGGCCGCGCCCTACGAAATCGGTGCGGGCTTCGGCCACCTCGCCCTTGGCGTCAACGGAATTTATGCGGTTTGCGAGGCGCTCGAGAAACGCGGCGTCAAAATCCCCCGGAAGCCCAGCCCGATGAAGCACGGAACCACCCACATCGCCTTCGTCGAAGACCCCGACGGCTACCGGATCGAACTCATCGGACTCGACGCGGCGCGGTGAGGCCGGAGAGATTGGCCGCGGCGTCCTACGGCGCTTGCGGCCGAGTCTTCCGCGAGATTTGGGCGAACCTTTCCCTATTTGATAATCGCGATCTTGCTGCGGTCGATCGTGACGGAGACAGCGCCGATCAGCACCGCGCCGAAGACCATCTGCTCGGCGAAAATGTCAACGCCAACGAATGTCATTCCAATTCGCACGATGGAGATGATGAGAGCGCCTACGGCGGTTCGCTCGACGCCTCCCAACCCACCCGTGATCGCCGTGCCGCCGACGATGACCGCCGCGATGGCGGGAAGAAGCGTCTGATTCGCCAGATTCGGCGAACCGCTGGACAAACGGCACGCCAGGATGACCCCGGCCAGCGCCGCTAGCGCTCCCGACACGGTGAACGCGAGGATCTTCGTGCGATCGACATTGATGCCGACGGCCCAGGCCGCCGGCTCGCCGGCCCCAACAGCCATGCAGCGGCGGCCAAACCGCGTGTAGCGTAGCGCGAGAAAGCTCGCGACGCCCGCCGCGATAGCGATGATGACGACGACCGGCACGCCATCCAGCGATTGGTTCATCCAGGTCGTATCGAGCCGACTGGTTTCCTCGATCGTGATCGCACGGCCGTTCGAGGCGAGCAGCCCGAGGCCCGCCACAACGCCCCCCGTCGCCAACGTTGCGACAAACGAGGGCACCCTCAACCGCACGTGCACAAGGCCACTTGCGAAGCCGGAGGCGACGCCCGCGAGTATCGCAACAACAAACGCCCAGAGGCCCAAACGTGGCAGCAACTGTGCAAGAATTACGCTCGCCAGCGAAGCGACCGACTGGATGGAGAGGTCGATGCCGCCGATAAGAATGGCGAAGGTCGCTCCAGCCGCGAGGACGAAGAGAACCGCGGTGTCGGACAGGATGACCAGCAGCGTGTCGGCCCTCAGGAAGCCGGGTGAAGCGATCCCGATCACCGCAATCAGCACAAGTAATACGGCAGGCGGAGCGACGTTTCGCAACCAGCCGGTCGATCCCGCGGAGAGAAGGGACCGAAATGCATCGAGCATCTTCATGGCGTCCTCTGTGCTCAGACCATATGCCGCAGCAGCTCGACCTGATCGGGTTTTCGACCCCGCGAGGCGTCAAAACGCGCCGTGATCTCGCCATCGCGCATCACCAAGACCGTATGCGCAAGTCCGATCGTCTCCTCCAGCGTGTCTGAAATCAGAAGGATCCCCTTGCCTTGCGCCGATAGCTCGCGCACCAGTTCGTAGACTTCTTCCTTGGCCCCTACGTCGAGGCCTCGCGTGGGATGATCAAGAACGAGAATGCGCGAACCGGCATTCATCCAACGCGCCAAAACGACCTTCTGTTGATTGCCGCCGCTCAGGTTCCGACAAGCGATGTCAGGGCTCGGCGCCTTGATCCGCAGCCTACGGATCCAATCGACCGCTAGATTTCGCTCGCGCCGATAGTCGATGACGCCGTGGCTCATGACGCAGTCGAGATTGGCGAGGGTGATGTTGATCGCGATCGACAGGAACATGACGAGCCCCTCGATCCGTCGCTCGCGAGGAACATAGCCGATGCCAGCCTTCACCGCCTGTCCCGGCGATACGATCCGGGTCGGAACGCCAGCGACGCTGAGCATGCCGTTGGTCTGTGGGAGGAATCCGCCAACGCACCGCGTCACTTCTTCGCGCCCCGACCCGACCACGCCGGCAATCCCGACGACCTCCCCGGCATGGAGCTTTAGGTCGACGTTGCGAAATATTCTCGCAACGCCGAGATTTGATGTCTCCAGCAGCACCTCCGCTCCCGGCGGCTCCTGTTTCATCTCCTTGTAGTATTCGGATTGCAGACCGCGCCCCACCATGATCTCGTGAAGCCGCGGAGCGGTCACCGCATCGGCCGCATGTTCGGCGACGACTCGCCCGTCCTTCATGACGTAGACGCGGTCGCTGATTTTCAGCACTTCCTCTAGCCGGTGAGAAACGAAGACAAAACTCGCCCGCGCCTTCAACGCTCGGACTCGCGCGAACAACGTCTCGATATCGGCCTGGCCGAGCATGGAAGTCGGCTCATCGAGAAGAATGACCAGTTGACGTTGGGTGCTCTCCTCTAGCGTCAAGGCCTTGGCGAGTTCCACCATCTGGCGCGCGGCAAAGGTAAGCTCCGACGTACGCGTCGTGACGTCGATGTCGACGCCGATCTTCTCAAGCTGCCTTCGAGCCGCCAGATTCATGCGTCTCCAGTTGACGATACCGAAGCGCGCGAATTGAGCCTCTTGGCCGAAATAGACATTTTCGGCGACCGAAAGGTTGAGTAGCAGCGACTGCTCCTGGAAAACCATGCCGATTCCATGAACGGCGGCATCGCGCGCGTTCCTCAAGCGCAACGGCTTGGCGTCCAGCGTGAGCGAACCGGAATCGGGTCTATGGGTGCCGGCAAGGACACGCATCAGCGTCGACTTGCCCGCGCCATTCTCGCCGATCAGTCCAACCACTTCACTCGGCCGCACCTCGACATCGACATTGCTGAGCGCGGGAACGCCGACGAAAGACTTGCTTATTTGAACGGCTGCCAGCATCGCGGTCATTTCACTATCTTGAGGCGAGTTCGGTCCAGCGTCAGAGCGACGGCTGCGATGATCATTAGGCCCTGCGCGGTCTGTTGGACGTAGGGTGAGATGCCGAGGAGAATCATGCCGTTCGAAAGGACCGTGACGATGATTACTCCGATCAGCGTGTTGACGACGCCGCCTTCCCCACCGGTGAGAGACGTGCCGCCGACGACGACCGCAGTCACCGCCGCGAACATGCGACCGTCGCCAATCACCGCGTCCGACTGGCCCAGTTGTGCGGCTGCAAGCACGCCCGCAATGCCGTAAAAGAATCCGGCTAGCCCGAAAGCCGCGATGCGCACCCGCACGAGATTGATTCCCGAGAGTTCGGCGACGTCTTCGCCCCCGCCCACCGCAACAATGTGCCGGCCGACCCGGGTGTAATATTGGATGACGACCGCGAAGGCGAAAGCGGCGGCGGCGATCCAGACGGCGAACGGCAGGCCTAGAAAGCGTGACAACGCCAGCCCGCGCAACGCTGGGTCGACAAGACGCACCGCCGAGCCTCCCAGCATGAAGACCGAAAACCCGAGCCCGATGAACCAGGTTCCAAGCGTCGCCATGAACGAGGGAATGCGCAACATCGTTTGTATGACGCCGCTCGCGAGACCCATGACTGTGCTGGCCGCAACGGCCGCGGCGACGGCGGCCCAACCATAATTGTTGTCGTTCAGATTATTTGCCGCCAAAAGCACCAGCACCATCGCCGAGAGCGAGACGGCCCCCTCGACGGACAAATCGATGCTGCCGAGTAGGATGATGAAGGTCGTCCCCATGGCCAAAGTGAGCGGCACCGATGCCGAATTCGCGATGCGGATCAGATTGCGAACTTCGAGAAAATTCGGATTGGCGACCGAAATCAGCGCGGCGAGAACGACCAGCACGAAAAGCGGCGCCAGAGCACGCCAGCGATGGCTAGCCATGCTGCTCAAGGCGACGCCCCGCGGGCGCGACGCGATATCCGAAGGCGGTTTCAGCGGAGGCCTCGAATCGACGCGGTTGGCGTTAAAAGTCATCAATCTGACCCGACCATTCATGGGGAACAAGGCATAGGCCAAGGACCAACCCTTGGCGCGCCGTCGAGGCGGGACGAGGCATCGGCCTCGTCCCACCCGCGGCGCAGTGGTCAGCCGGCTCGGATCGCGCCTGTGACGCGGCCCCAGAGGTCGTTCCAATCCAACTTCGGTTTCGCCTCGATGTTGGTTTTATAGTAAGCCTCGACGTTGTCGCGCGAGATCTGCACAGCCGTGCCATAAAACTCGCGGTGCTCCGCAGGCTCTTTCGTCGGATCGAACTTCTTCAGCATGGCGCTGAGACCAATCGACAGACCCATGCCGCCCTGCCAGAACGGGTCAGAGGTGACAGTGCAGGCGAACTCGCCTTTTCGCACGGCGTCGACCGCAACCTTGATCCCATCGACGCCGACGATCGGAACCTTGCCGGCTAGATTTTCGGCGCGCAGCGCTTCGAGCGCCCCGGTTCCCATGTCGTCGTTGGCTGCCCAGATGCCCTTGATCTTGTCCCCGAACCTCGTGAGCAGATTGCCAGTCAGATCGAAGGCTTCCGTCGATTTCCAGTTTGCGACCTGGAAATCCAACAAGGTAATGTTCGGGTTGGCGGCGAGTGCGGCGTCCAGGCCCTTCTTGCGTTCGATTGCCGCGGTCGTCGAGATCAGACCGCCAAGAGCAATGATGCCGCCGGAACCGCCGATGGCTTTGAAAAGAGCCTCTGCGATCGCCTTGCCGCTGGAAATGCCGTCGAACTCGATGTGCGAGACGTAGTTCGGATTGAAATCCTTCGGATGCAGGTCGCTCGGCTTGTTCCATTGGGTGACGACATAGGCGCCGGCCTTTACGCAAGATTCGACGATCGGCCGCGCATCGGGCGTGTCATTCGGATCCGAGTTCAACACCATGTTGCCACCGGTCTTAGCCAGCATGGCGCGGATGTCGGTGATCCCCTTTTCGCTGTTTCCCTCGGAGACGAGCGTAACGTGATCGAGGCCGACGGCTTGGGCGAAGGCCTCGGCGCCTTGCTTCCAGACCGCATGATAGGGATTGGAGAGCGACCTGATCGAGGTCACCAACGTCGGCTTGGTCTCCGCCAACAACCGGCTTGGCATGGCGGCAGCAAATGCCCCCACCGCCGCGGCGATTGAAAATTGTCGGCGGGTCACTCGCTCATGCACTAAATTTTCTAGATTGCTCATCGTCGAGCCTCCTCTTGCGTTGCGTTTCCTGCCTGATTGGCGCCTTCGACAAGCTGGCGCGCTAATGTCCGCTTGAAGGGAAGCTCAATTACTTGTAGGACAACCCCTCAAGGTGATGACCTTACCCATTCTGCAAGCGTCGCGCAAGCGGCTCGTGATTTGCCCGTCGTCTGCCCTGTGCAAATGACTGGGCTGGCGAAAGGCGAGCGCGGTCGCCGGCGGCCAACCCGCCGAAGATTATCGATCGAGGAGGAACGATGCCCAATTATGTCGTCGCCGGTGGAGGCTCGACCGGCCGGGCGATGGCGGAAGGTCGCGGGCCTAGGGCTATGAGACGGCGCCCCGCCAAGCGATCACGAGCCGCACGATGACCTCGATGCTGAAGGACGCATGCTCGGCGACCGAAGACTGGCGCCCGACGCCAACGATCGCGGGCGCCCCGCCGCCCGTCCCGAACAGCTCTAGGCCGGCGCGTCCCGACGCGATTCCCGAGAGATGAGAAACATGTCCGAACTTTATGCCGCCTTCGGGTTCGCGCCTGTCATAGCCATCGACGACGCAGGCGACGCCGTCGCGCTCGCAGGCGCGCTGCCGGAAGGCGGCCTCGATGTCGGGGAAATCACCTTTGGCAAGGCCGCCGCGGCGCGAATGTCGGCGACGCCCAAAGACGCCTATCCCGAACTGCTGATCGGCACCGACGCAGTTCTCAATTTTGACTCGCTGAAGGCGGCGGTGGCCGCGGGCGAGCGCTTTGGCCTTGAGCCAGAGTACGATCCAGAGATCTTCCAATCGGTCGAATTGATGAAACAGTCGTTCGCGCCGGGCGTGATAGCGCCGAGCGAACTCAGCGGCGCGAAAGATTTCGCCACAACGAGGCTTCGGTTTGCAGCGCCGATACGAATGGAGGGGGCATGAGTCACGCTCGCGATTTGACGCTCGCAATTGATGTCGGTACGGGCAGCGCGCGCGCCGCGCTCGTCGACGCAACCGGTCGTATCCTCGCGATCGTGGCGCGCGAATACGAGCAAATCGTGCCGGCGTTCGGTTGGTCTGAGCAGAGGCCCGCCGATTGGTGGGCCGGCGTCGTCGCTTCGATTTGGGACGTGCTCAGGCAGGTCGATGGCGCGACGGCGCGCGTGTCGGCAATTTCGGCCTGCGGGCAAATGCACGGAACCGTTCTCATCGACCAAGCCGGGCGGCTGACCCGAGAAACCGCGCCGCTGTGGAACGACAAACGGACAGCCTCGCTCGTCTCGGCGTTTGAGGCCGCCAACGCGCCGGCCGACTACCTCGCACGCACTGGCAACCCGCCAACCTCCGCTTGGCCGGCCTTTAAGCTGATGTGGATCCGCGACAACGATCCCGCCGCCTATGCAAGCGCGCGCTCAATGTTGATGCCGAAAGACTACGTCAACTTTCGCCTGACCGGCGAAGTTGCAATGGACCACACCGAGGCCTCAGCCAGTTTCCTGATGGATCCTTGGACGGGAGACTGGTCGGCTCAAACGATCGCGCAACTGGATCTCGATCGCGACAAACTGCCGCCCATTCGGAAGCCGACCGAGATCCTGGGCAGACTCTCGATCGAGGCGGCTGCACAAACAGGTCTTCTAAGCGGAACCCCGGTGCTTGTCGGCGGCGGCGACTACCCGGTCGCCCTGCTGGGCTCCGGCGCGTGCCGTCCAGGGTTGGGTTCGGACGTCACAGGCACGTCTTGCATCATCACCCAGATCGTCGAGGCGCCGCTGCTCGACCCGGAGATCTGTAACGTCGGAACGGTCGAGGGCGCCTGGGGAGCCTTCATCCTGCTGGAGACCGGCGGGGACGCGATGCGTTGGGCTCGCCGAGCGATTCACGAGAAGGCGCTCTCTTATGACGAGATTGTCGTCAAGGCCGCCGAGGCGCCGGCGGGATCGGATCGTCTATTCTTCCTGCCGTATCTGGCTGGCGAACGGTTCGGCGCGGGCCGCAACGCACGTGCGCAGTTCTTCGGAATTGGAGCAGCGCATGGGCTTGCCCACCTGCATCGCGCCGTCCTCGAGGGTGTAGCGATGGCGACGACTCGACACATCCAGATGATGGAGCGCATTGCGGGCAGACGTCTGGACCGCGTGGTCGCCTCCGGCGGCGGGGCGAAAGCCGATCTTTGGCTGGCGATCAAAGCGAGCTGCTATGGAATTCCGATTCTCGTCCCCTCGGAGCCGGAATGCGGCGTCGTCGGTTGCGCCGCCATGGCCGCGACGGCGACGGGCCGTTTCGCGCGCGTCGAGGACGCTGCGGCCGCATTCGTTCACTATGAGCGCGAGGTTTTCCCAGATCCAAGATGGGAGGCGACATACGCGAAGATGCAACCCGTGTTCGAGAAACTCTATCGCCATAGCCAAGCGCTTTACGACTATCTCGACGGACTGAACGCCGCCCCTGTTAGCGGCAGACGAACCGACCTCCCCTAAGCGTTCAGGTTTGACCGGTCCCGTCCGTCGACGCCAAGACGTCGGAGCCAACGAGCCGGGAACGCCCAGCTCTGTCCTCCGCCGGCCTGAACCGAGTCGCCGACCGTCACTGCGACGATTTGCAGAACGCTCCAACGCGATCACAGGCAAGACGACGGCGAATTCGAATTCGCCGACGATCTGCGCTGCGTTGCACTCCCAATTTTCTGGAACGACGGCGGCGTCCGCAGTGGGGCAGTGGAATCGGCGGCTCGGGTCCTCGTTCTCGGTTCGCGCCGGGGCTTGACCAGCTACGCGAACCCCTACCGAACGAAGGGCACTGACTTTCTCGGCAGCTAAGAAGCCTTTTGCCGGCCCTTCCGCTTCAGGCTGAGCATTCGCCGCGTGTCGTGATCGAGGGTTTAAACCTTCGCGTCTCTGCGACAGGCTCCCCGTTCCCAGAGGCGACCCGCGCGACTCAATTTTGTATTTTTAGTACATTTTCGTCAAAATCGTCGGCGGCGAGAACCGAGACCAGAAGCAAGACTCGTCCGACAAAGCCTTAGGCGCGTGATTATGCCACACATAAATCGACAAAATGACGTTGCAAGCAAATTTTCGCCATGGAAGCTTGCCTTGACGAAAATCGCACTCTGTATTTATGCTACAAAAAGTGCGCCGCCCAACGATGCTCCAACGACGCCCGAAGAGTGAAAGTCCAGAGGGACTCCAAATGAGGAAAACTGTTTCGGCGCCGACGCGCGCTGTCGCGACGCCTGGCGTCGTCCGCGGCACCGCCGCGACAGCCAATTGCTGAGGCCGGCTCTTCATGCGTAGGCCAAGCGCCTCCTACTTATCGTGGGCTGTGTCCAGAGAAGGGCGGCCGCAGGCGCTATGCGGTCATGATCAAATTCCTGCTCCAACCCCAAGGCCCTGAGCGTCCACGGATGGAACCGTATATTCGTCCTCAAAGAAATGGGCGCACATCCGAACGAGGAGCCGGCGCGATTCCCAGAATTCATCGCTGACAATGACTAAGCATCGCGGAGTGGTTAGTATGAAGTACAAAACGGTTCCGGCGATGCCAAGCGTGAATTTCTCAACAATCGGGTTCGGTTGTTGGGCTTTAGGTAAGGGCTCTGGTTGGCGTGATTCTAGTAATCGGAGATCAATCGCCGCCGTTCACAAGGCCCTCGATTGCGGCGTGACGTTTTTCGACACCGCCCCTATCTACGGTTTCGGCGTCTCTGAGTCGCTGCTCGGCGTCGCGCTCAAGGGGCGCCGCAACGAGATCACGCTCGCGAGCAAATGCGGATTGGTCTGGGATGAGAGCAAGGCAGTTCGGCGCGATCTGTCGTATTCCGCCGTGCGCGCCGATGTCGAGGCATCGTTACGGCGCCTCCAGAGCGATCATCTGGACGTTCTCCAGTTGCACTGGCCGGACCATGCTACGTCGCTTGAAGAAACGGCGCGCGCCCTGCAAGAACTGATCAAAGAAGGAAAGATCAAAGCAGTCGGCGTGAGCAATTTCTCGCTCTCCGACACCAGAGCCCTGGCCGCGTTGATCCCGCTGGGTTCGTATCAGGGCTTATATAATATGTTGGAGCGTAATCCGGATCGCTATCATGACATTCCGCTCGAATACAGAGCGGAAGAAGAGATACTTCCATATTGTCTCGAGAAGGGCATGGCCTTTCTGCCCTACAGCCCCCTATTTCAGGGCCTTTTGACCGGAAGTTTCAAAGCGGACAGCCAGTTTGGCAAGGACGATATCCGGTCCGCCAATCCCAAGCTTTCGGGCCCGGCCTACGCCACCTATTTCGCCACCTGCGAAGAACTGAAAAAGGTCGCCACCGAAGCTGGGATAAGCATGACGCATCTCGCGTTGGCTTGGCTTTGGCGCAACCTCGCCGTCACTTCGATTCTGTGCGGAGTCCAACGACCTGAACAAATCGCTGACAACGCCAAGGCGGCCGACGTCGTGTTGACTGATGATGTTCTCAACAATATCGAGCAGATACTGAGAAATCACAACCTGTGAATGCATTCAGTGGCGCTACTTTGGCGGATTGGCGGATTGCTGGTCAGGCTCGACTGAGGGCTCGCGCTCTAAGTTGGGAAGCGCGGAGCATTGCGGATTGACGCGACGAGCTTTCGTGATGGCTGGCGCCCTTCCTGGCGCCGTTCGCTCAGGCAAGTCGACGCATACGCCCACCCTATGTAGCAGGGTGAATTGGCCGGGAGATCGTAAGAGCATCCTGGCGATGGCCGAGCGAGCGGCGGCTGGCGTTGGTCGAGCGGCTCTGAAAGGAGGCGCGGTCAGAGCGGCGGCGACCGCCGTGAGTTCGGAGACGCGTCGTTACGAAAGGGGAGGGTTATGAAACTCGAGAATAAGGTGGCTATCATTACCGGCGGTGCGCGCGGCATCGGCGCTGCAATGGTCGATCGCTACGTGGCGGAAGGCGCGAAAGTGGCGATCGCCGATATCGCTCTCGCCGACGCGCAGCAAACCGCGGCGCGTCACGGCGACAAGGCGTTCGCAGTTCAGATCGACGTGACCAAGATCGCCTCGATCGAAGCGGCGATCGACGCCGTCGTGGCGCGGTGGGGCGGCGTCGACATCCTCGTCAACAACGCCGGCGTGTTCGATATGGGCCCGATCGTCGAGGTGAGGGAGGCGAGCTGGGACAAGGTCTTCGCGGTCAACACCAAGGGGCTGTTCTTCACCCTCCAGGCGGTCGCCAAGCGGATGATCGCCCAGGGGCGCGGCGGCAAGATCATCAACTTCTCCTCGCAGGCGGGTCGCCGCGGCGAAGGTTTGGTCGTGACCTATTGCGCCTCCAAGGCGGCGGTGCTCAGCATCACGCAGTCGGCGGGGCTTGATCTCATCAAGCACCATATCAACGTCAACGGCATCGCGCCGGGCGTCGTCGATACGCCAATGTGGGACCAGGTCGACGCGCTGTTCGCCAAATACGAGAATCGCCCCGTCGGCGAGAAGAAGCGGCTCGTCGGCGAGGCGGTGCCTTTTGGTCGCATGGGCCTGCCGACCGATTTCGGCGGGGCTGCCGTGTTTCTCGCCTCGTCGGACGCCGACTACGTCGTCGCGCAGACGCTCAACGTCGACGGCGGCAATTGGATGAGCTGACCCGCCCAAGGGCAAGTTGCGACTCACGCCGCCGCCCGCCCACGCGGACGGCGATCAACGCTCGGAAGCGAGATCGCTGCCGCCGATCGGCGCGGAACCTGGACGCTGATCGGCGCGACAACCTGTTAACGGCGGCGGAAAGTCGGCCAGCGAGGCTGCGAGATTCCAGGCCATGCAATGTGCGACGTTTGTGGCGGCCGCGAGCGAAGCGCGCCTCCATGGCGCGGTAGCGAGCGAGCGGCCGCTGCGGCGTTTTGCTTGATGCAAGCTTAGGCTGATCGGCGGAAATCGACATCCGGCGACACTGATCAGCGCCGGACCCCTTGCCAGTTCACGTTCTCGGAATCCCCTCCACCCACCCAGAACGGCAAGAAAGGAACATTCCAGCGTTTCCAGGTCCGGAGACGGAGAGGCAGCTCAACCGCAACCCGCCCCGTCAGCGGATGACCCTTGCGCCCTTGCCCTTCATGATCGCTTCGACCTCCTTGACGTTGACCATCGAAGTGTCGCCCGGGGTGGTCATCGCCAGCGCGCCGTGGGCGGCGCCGTATTCGACCGCCGCCTGTGGGCCCTTGCCTTCGAGGAAAGCGTAGGCCAGACCCGAGGCGAAGCCGTCGCCGCCGCCGACCCGGTCGTAGATCTCGAGGTTCTCGCGTAAGGGGGCCTCGTAG
>Ga0181520_10010722_pt1 | contig 12205 bp, 15 predicted proteins | sample PEATcosm2014_Bin_29_FD_132451 | JGI IMG/M metagenome (GOLD analysis project Ga0181520, IMG submission 132451) | Peatland microbial communities from MTU Mesocosm Facility, Houghton, MI, USA - PEATcosm2014_Bin02_30_metaG | ecosystem: Environmental > Terrestrial > Soil > Wetlands > Peat | place...
TCGGGAACTGTGCAACGCAGACGCCTTGCGGACGTTTACTGCGCCCACGCGAATTCCCTCGGCCATTCCTTTCAACACAAGCAAACAGTGCCGCGCCGTTATCTGCGCAGTAAGAGCGATGGCATACGCCTCTGAGCTTGTACTTATGACCGTAGTTTACGCTTGGACAATAGACTCTCATTCAAAGCAGGACGAAACGATCAAATGATGGCTGTATTCTTGCCATATTGCGATCAGTTCTTAACGGATGATGGGCAGCAAGAGAGATGTCTGCGCGAGGTCGCATCCTGTGCTGACATTCCGGTTCGGGCTCTGCTTCATCGTTGCTTTTTCGCACTACAGCAGGCCGGACTTCAGTCAGGGAAGCGAAGCGTTTGCCGCAAAGACGGTGAGCAAATTCGCACTGGGACAAGCGCTGGCGGCTTTGCCGAAGGCTCTTCGAGTGTGGTGCTGCAAAGGCGTGGGCCGCGCACTCTCGGCCCACGCCTCATGTTAGTAAGCGGCGATGCCGTTGAGGCCCGCAGCAGCAGGCAGTCCAGCAACGATGCCGAGACTTTCCAGTGAGCCATCGTGCTCAATCCGGAAGACCGAGAGCGAGCCTGTGCCAGTGTCGAGTGTGTAGAGGTACTTCCCGTGCGCAGCAATCGTGATATCCAGGTTCACGCTGCCCGCCGGATTCGTCGCTACTACCGTGCCCGGCAGCGGCGTTAGCGCCCCGTAGCGGCCAATCGCATAGCCAGAGAGCGACGAAGTCGCGGCATTGGAGGTATACATATACGGCCCGTCTGGCGTGATGGCGCTCCAACAGGTCGCCATGCCATCCGATGGCAACGAAGCCGTTAGCACCTTCAGCGTGCCGTTCGGCAGCACTTCATAAGAAGAGATGGAGTTGGAGGCCTCAGCCACGGTCAACGCTCCGTTCGGCGCAAACAGCGCGGCAAATGGCACAGCGCCGGAACTGGCATTGGCCACCGGCTCGCTCAGGGTGCCGTCAAAGCGAACCCTGTAGACGTCGATCTTGTTCGTCACGCGCTCGGTGGCCACCAGGAGTTGGCGGTCCGGGCTGAAGGCAATCGAGGAGCCGCCCGCATCATCCGCGCTCAATGGACGGCTGGAGTTTTTGATGGCGCGCAGTCGCCCATTGGGCAGAACCGCGAAGCCATACACGTTGCCGTTACCGCCGGTGTTCAGCACATAGAGCAGCCCGTGCGAGTAGGCGAGCGCCACCGGCGAGCTTCCACCGCTGGACGCGGTATCCACCAGCGTGAGGTTGGCGCCGTGCACCGCGAACGAGGATACCGTGCCGCTGCCGGCGTTCACCGCAAACAGAAACTCGTGACCTTGCGCGAGAACCAGCGAGCCCTGCGAACGCAGCGGATCGACTGTCCCGCCGCTTCCGGCACCGCCCGTAGCAAAGCTGCCAACTGTATGCAGCAAGCCATCTTCGCCGCGGACGTAAGACTGCACCTCATTTTTGTCCGCCGCATTGGTCATCACAAACACCGCACCCTCGTCGCCGAACGTGGCTGCGGCGCTAACCGCAGTCAGAACAAGGCTTCCCACAAACAGCGCCGCCGCAATGGCGAGCTGCACACTTGTCTTCATACGTTTCAACTCCCATCTGAAATTGAAATGCAGCCGCCACCCTGCGGCGATATTCCTGCATAACAGACCGTGTGATTGGGAACAGCGCAGAAGGTTACACGCAAAATGTCAAACGCGGAGGTTGGGAAGAACTTGCTACTCGGTAGAGAACAACGGATGCAGCATAGCCTCATAAACCACCAGGACAAGGGTAAGCAGCGAAAGTGACAGGCTGAACAGAATGGCGAGCCATTGCCGACTCGTCAGGGGACGTTTGCGCCAACGCGCGGAGGGTAGATTGCGCATGCGGTGCGCGTTCCACAGAACGAAGAGGCTCAGGCAGGAGAGGAGTACCGAGACCGCCATGAGCGGCACGCGCACAATATCGGAGTGCAGCTTTGAGGCCTTCAGCGCCCCAGCCAGCGCCGCCACGCTCACCAACCCCTTCAGTGAACTGCTGGCCACCAGCACGGCGCACGCGCCCTGGACGAGGCCGCCGACGGTGGAGGCCATGGCAAGCCACAGCGAGCGGTCCCGGGGAGGCGCCGGCAGTTCGTGCTCGTTGACCGTGTCAGGATTCGGGAATTGTGCTTCCATGGGGCTCCTTGACGAGGAAGACGGTACAAGATCCACCTGCGTTGCGTGACCGAGTGTAACTTTCCCAACCCTGCCGCATCAAGAGCAGCAGGGCGATGGATGACGCAATCAACGGCACAATGGCGGTAGAATGCAAGGCGAACACGGAATGCAGCCTCACATCCTAAGCGAGCGCGAGTTGATTGCGGAGATCCTGGCCGGAAATCCGGAGCGGTACTATGAACTCATCGCACCCCTCGAGCGGCGAATTTACTTCACCGCCTTTGAGATTTTGCGGGTGGAGGCCGATGCAGAGGATGTGGCACAGGAGGCGATCCTGAAAGCCTTTCGTAGTCTTGCGTCGTTCAAGGGCGAGGCGCGATTTTCGACGTGGCTTTTCAGCATCACCATCAACGAGGCCCGAATGCGGCTGCGCAAGCGTCGCGAGGTCTCGCTCGATAGCCCCGCCGAGGACGGCTCCGGCAGCGACGAGGATTACACGCCCATCACCCTTGCCGACTGGCGCGAACTGCCGCTGGATACGGTGCTGAACAAGGAGATGGCCGCGCACCTTGAGCAGGCCACAGCCAGCCTGCCGCTGAGTTATCGCGAGGTGCTGGTGTTGCGCGATATCGATGGCATTTCCACTGCGGAGGCCGCGACGGCGCTCGGCATCTCGGAGGGCAACGTCAAGGTCAGACTATTGCGGGCCCGGCTGATGCTGCGCGACTATTTTGTGTCACACTGCCTGCTGCCAAAGTCGGCACCGGCAGGAAGGGGGAGACGATGATCCGGCTAAGCTGTGAGGACGTGCGCCGCGAGATTTCCAACTATCTCGACAACGACATTGCTCCCGCGCGGAAGAAGCTGATCGAGAAGCACCTGGAGCAGTGCCAGAACTGCGCCGTACTGCTCGACAGCATGCACAACATGGTCGTGCTCATTGCCGACGAGCGGCGCTTCGAACTCCCCGAAGGCTTCGGCAACCGCCTGCGTGACAAGCTGGAAAAGGAGTTTACCGCGTTCCAGGAGAAACGGCGCTCCGAATAGCCTCCCCCGTCGCCGCGCCGTTACCATCCTTGCGGCACCCTGTAACCTTCCGCCTGCATCCGAGTCTCATGGAATGCGCGGCAGCCTTTCCACTCCCGCGTAGATTCCTTATTGCAAGGGGGCTCCGTGCCCAAACGGAAGGATGCTCGCAACAGGCAGCGCCTGGCTGATGTTACGCGGCGCGAGCTGCTGAAGATGACACCATTGCTGTTGGGCGGCGCGCTGGTGTCCCCCTCTCTCCGCAAAAAGCTGCTCCGGGCTGGCCTGTCGTTCAGTGACACGGCCTCAGCGAGGCTCTTTAACCGCCAGAGCAGTTTGTCATACCCGGATTCCGCGGTCGTGCCGTTCAGCAAATTTCCTTACAACTACTTCAACGTGCTTGATCCCGAGGTGGACCTGGAGCGCTGGACGCTGACCGTTGCCGGGGATGTACAGCGTCCCGGCGAGTACACCCTGGCGCAAGTCATGGCGCTGCCAAAGGTAACGCAAAACACGCGCCACGTTTGCGTTGAAGGCTGGGACGTGATCGGCAACTTCGCCGGCGCGCGGATTCGCGACTTTCTGACGCTGGTCGGAGCTTCGCCCATGGCCCGCTTTCTGGAAGTCGAGTGCTCCGATGATTACTACGAGTCGATCGACATGGAGAGCGCGCAGCATCCGCAGTCGCTGCTTTGCTACGAGATGTACGGCCAGCCTCTCGAACGCGGCCATGGCGCTCCGTTGCGCCTACAAATGCCCACCAAACTCGGCTACAAGCAGGCAAAGTATCTTGAGACGCTTCGCGTCACCGACGTGATCAGCCGCACGCGCGGCTACTGGGAAGACCAGGGCTACAGCTGGTATGGAGGCCTATGAAACTTCGACTGCCACGTCCGTTCCGCCTTGCCGCGCGCGACCTTTCTCATGTGCGCGTGGCCAGCTTTCCCACCCAGGCAAAGGGCCGCGTTACGGCCGCCCAGGAACATCCGCTGCTGGTGCGCGTCACGCATTGGCTGGCGGCCTTCAGCATCATCGTGCTCAGCATGAGCGGACTGCAAATCCTACACGCCTTTCCTTCATTCGGCGCCAAACTCCCGCAACATGACTTCTTTGATCCACCGCGCTGGATGCGACTGGGCGGATGGCTTGGCGGCGCGTTGCAGTGGCATTTCACGTTTATGTGGCTGTATGCCGCGTGCGGCGTCATCTACGTGTCGCACGGCCTGTGGACCAGGCATTACCGCACCGCTCTCTTTCACCCGCGAGACGTACCCGGCGTGTGGCCCATGGCCTCGCACTATCTGTTGCGCACGCCCGAGCCGCAACCGCTGGAGCCTTACAACCCGCTGCAAAAACTGGCTTACTCTTCGGCACTGGGATTGGGCGCGGTCTCGTTGCTCACTGGACTGGTGCTGTACAAGCCAGTGCAATTTCATTGGCTGGCGACATTGTTTGGCGGCTTCCACTTGGCGCGGCTGTGGCATTTTCTTGCGATGTGCGGGCTGTGGGCTTTTCTGCCAGGCCACATCCTGATGGTGGTGCTGCATGGGTGGCAGAACTTTGTTTCAATGCTACACGGCTGGAAGCCTGAGCCGCCCTATCTATCCTCCAAGTCCCCCCGCGCGGATTGATATACCAAACAAAAGGGGCGACGAATCGCCCCCCTTTCCCTGCGCGGCACCAGCTACTTCATCTCGCTCTTCTGCATATCGTCATGCTTCATGCTGTCCTGCTTGGACTGGTCGCCGGCCGCCTGCTTCTTGGTCTTGTGCTTCTTCTGCGTCTTGGCCCCGCCCTCCTGCTTCATGGCGTCGTCGTGCTTCATGTTGTCTTGCTTCATGCTGTCCTGCTGCATGGTGTCGTGCTTCATGTTGTCCTGTGTCTGCGCCACGGTTGCTGCGGGCATGGCAAACAGGGCAAGGGCGGCGAAGGTCAAAAGTCTCTGCTTCATCTGGTTCTCCTTATCGATCTCAGGCGTTCGGCGAATTGCCGCGCATTCATCTGAGTCGCAAGGCGCGCAGAAGTTACGCAAGGTCGGTCAATTTTTCTGCGTGGTTTCCCCGCGCTTCCTGGCGGCGAAGGCTGCAACCTTGGCCCGGTTTCCGCAGAGTTGCATGCTGCACCAATGGCGCCTGCCCTTCTTGTGGGTGATCACTGCTTCAGAACTGTCGAAAGATAGAACTTTCGTTGATACCAGTCGAGTGGTGCGTGAAATGCGACCAAGCCTGCGCCGGCACATCGAATAAACTAGAATAGCCGCTGAAAACAACGGCAACCAATCGATCGCAAGGAGATGACACTTGACTGCCATGCCAGAAAACACACTGAATAAACACACCACCAGAATTGGATTCATTGGCCTGGGACTCATGGGAAGCCGGCTGACACGGCGCCTGCACTCGTCAGGGTGGAATATTCAAGCCTGGAACCGCAGTCCGGAACCAGGAAAAGCGCTAGGCCATGCCGGAGTGGTGATCGCAGCATCGGTCGCAACTCTCGTCGCAGCGTCGGATGTAATCCTCTCATCTCTTACGAATGACGCGGCAGTTCGCTCCGTGTATTGCGGTCGCGACGGCGTTCTTTCCATCGCAAGGCCTGGGACCATCGTTCTTGAAATGAGTACGATTTCGCCAGAGTTATCGCGGCAGCTTCATCAACAGGCCGCGGACCGGGGAGTTTGCTTTCTCGATCTCGCGATCGCTGGATCCACTCCGGCGGTCGAAGCCGGAACCATCACGCTGCTCGCTGGCGGCGACCAGAATACTTTTGAAAGATGCACTCCCATCTATGAATCCATTGCGAAGCAATGGTTCTTAGTCGGACCCGGTTCTTCTGGCATCCTGATGAAGCTGGTTGTCAATCTTCTCTTGGGTGTTGGCATGCAGGCGATCGCGGAAGCCATCTCGCTGGGCGAGCATCTTCAAATCAACCGGAATATTCTGCTCGATGTTCTATCCCGGACAGCCGTGATCCCTCCGGCATTTGTCGGCAAGTTCCAAAAAATAAAGAATGGTGACTACTCTCCGGAATTCCCCTTGCGGCTAATGAGTAAAGACATGGACCTGGTTCTAGAGGCTGCCAAGGCATCTGGTGCAGAGTTGCTACCCGCGGCAATTGCAGCCCAGTCCGTGCTTGCCTCCAATCTACTCTCCAGTGGAGACCAGGATCTATCCGCCATTACTCCTTTTGTCGTAGGTCAAAAATAAGGAATTGCGGTGAACCCGCAGCAGGATGCGGCCGTTCGGGTCAGCGACTCGAACGGCCAATCCATTTGTCAGCAACTGGCGTTTGGTAGCTGCTCATACGATCCAGCAGGCGCGCAGGATCGGTATCAGAGAGTAGCAGTTCACGATTCACATCGCGCAGAAATCCTTCGGATACGGCTACATCGGCCATCTGAAGCAGCGGGTTGTAATATCCATTCACATTCAGCAGGGCGCAGGCTTTGCTCTGTATCCCGAGTTGCGACCAGGTCAGCACTTCGCAAAACTCGTCCCAGGTTCCGTACCCACCCGGCAGTGCCACAAAGGCATCGGAAAGATCCGCCATAGCGGCCTTGCGCTCATGCATCGAGCGCACAATACGCAATTCCGTTAATCCGGTATGGGCAACGTCCTTGTCAACCAAAGCCTGAGGGATGACTCCGATGACGCGTCCGCCGGCTTTCAGGCAAGCGTTCGCCACCGTACCCATGAGCCCGACGTTGCCGCCACCATACACAAGCTCGATATTGCGTCCGGCAAGCAGCTGTCCAACTGCCTGCGCTGCGTGTGTGTACACCTGCTGGCTTCCAGAGCTGGAGCCACAAAATACGCCGACTCGCCGTAGCATCCTTGGATTATAACGGAAGCCGTTCGCGAGCAAAGCCATTCACGTGCAACCTCAGGGATGGATTGCAACGACCGGGTAAATCTGGAGTTACGCGCTATCTTCCGCCACGTCCACCGCCGCCGGTTTCTTCCTTCGCGTGGTGGTGATCACCACCACGCGAAGAATGCTGACATCCACTGGCGTCCGCTCGGTGAGCGCTCTCCCTGCGCGATCATCCAGCCATAAAGAACTAGTCCCGCAACCAGGAACCGCATCGCCGCCAAAAAAAACGGCGGAACCTCGTAGACGCCAACGCGAATGGCAAAAAATGTGGAGCCCCACACAAAGTAGATAATCGCGAAAGCCAGCAGGGTCTTCCACGTCGGGCGATGGGTTTTGGTTTCCATGGCAGATTCCAACTAGCACTGTACCAAGTTCCTCACCTCGCCGCTCGCGCCCGTCGCGCTCGTTGGGAGGCCATCGAAAACGCCGATGACCTGTTCTAGCCCTGCTCCTAGCCCGGACATCTAGGCACTCCGCGCCTCCATGATTTCATTCACTCCAGTTTGGGACAAGAAAAACAGTGAGCTTTCCCGGCAAGGCATCCATCGATGCCTGCAATCCATCCACACCGAGTGCAAGACCATGCTGCGACGGCGAGGGCACCTATCGAAGCATGCGTAACTTCCTCGAAACCCCGGTCAAAGGGGAAGGAGGGCAACGTAGCGTTTAAACACGACACTCAATCCATGGCGTTCTGCAACGTGCTGGCCTTATTGCTGTTCCCTCAAACGGCTCTTAACCTCCTCAGATAAAGTCTTCTGCTAACGGCTGGGCGTGGTCACTTGACCGCGCCCAGTTTCGCCTTTGGGGTCCGTGATTTCCACCAACCCGTACGGCGCGTGCCCCTCAACATCGCCGATCTCAGCCAGGTTCGCATCCCTTTGCTGGCTGCTTCATCCAATTCCCTATGGACAACAGGTTGTTCGCCATTTCGGCTTTGGATCTTGTCGCCATGCGGGTAGGTGAATCCGTGAGCAGCGCAATCGCCCGCTCCGTCGACCTAGCGCAGCACGTCGAGCAGTTAGGATACAAGCGCTACTGGCTGGCAGAGCATCACGCGATTCCGGGCCTGGCTTGCTCGGCCACTCCAGTGCTCATCGGACATGTGGCGGCAGCGACCAAGTCGATTCGGGTAGGAAGCGGCGGAGTCATGCTGCCGAACCACGCCCCGCTGGTGGTCGCCGAACAGTTTGGGACCTTGGAGGCGCTATTTCCCGGTCGGATCGACCTGGGCTTGGGGCGGGCTCCCGGCGGAGACTTCCAGACCATGCGGGCGCTACGAAGGGATTTGCACCAGAGCGGCGATGACTTTCCCGCGCTGCTCGAGGAGTTGCGGACGTACTTGGGACCGGCACGAGCCGGGCAGGTCGTGCATGCGTTTCCTGGGCAGGGAAGCAACGTACCGGTAACCTTGCTTGGATCCAGTGGCTTCAGCGCACAACTAGCAGGAGAGCTGGGATTGCCCTTCGCATTTGCCGCGCACTTTGCTCCCGAGTATCTGCATCTCGCCGCGCAAATGTACCGCGAGCGCTTCCGTCCCAGCGAAGTGCTGCGCGCGCCCTACCTGATGGTAGCCGTGCAGGTCATTGCCGCCGAAACCGATGCGATTGCCCGGCGGCTATTCACAACTCCACAGCAACGCTTTCTAAAGCTGATCCGAAACCAGTCGGTGGAACTTCTGCCCCCGGTGGATTCCATGGAACCCCTCTGGCAGGACTGGGAGCGAGAGGCCGTGGAGAGCAAGTTAGGCGCGGCGGTCGTGGGATCCGCTGCCACGGTGAAGGCAGGACTGGAGAAGCTCGTCGATGATACGGGAGCAGACGAGATAATCGTTGTGACCGATACGTATGAGCATGCCGATCGTCTGCAGTCGTACGAACTGGTAGCGCACGTCACCGAGCCGTCAGCCGGTTGGCCCACTCAAGCCTCTTTTGCTTGAGTGGAAGATTTCCACACTCGCCAGAATTGCATGCGCGCAGTCCGGCGGGTCTGATGTCACGCTTATACCGTGGGAGCGCCGTCCTTTTTTGCCGCGGCAGCTTTTGTCGGCTCGTCGTTCACAGCATCCTTGAAGTTCTTGATTCCCATGCCCAGCCCTTTGCCGAGTTCCGATATCTTGCTCGGGCCAAACACCAGCAGGGCGATAAACAGGATCACGATCAAGTGCATCGGTTGCAGAAGTCCGTCGAACATCCAAAGCCTCCAGAAAATCGCGCAGCTCAACGCTCCATCGCGAATTTCCGTAAGGTTAGCTGTTGGCGGCCGCTGAAACCAGTGACGTACTTCACAATCTCAACCTATCTTTCGATTGGGTGGTCGCGTGCCCCTCGTCAGAACGAATACTTGAGTGACACATTTGTGAGATTGGCGTGGAAGTAGCGCGGCGCAGTCGGGCCAGTAAATGAGTTCTCGTTGTACTGGTAGTAGTTCCATCCGCCACGCAACTCGATCTGCTTCGTCAGCTCTACGCCTACCGATGCCACGGGTTGATGATAGCGGTATGACAACGGGCCCAGCGGCTGAAGCAGGTTCAGAATCAATTCATTGCCATCCACGTTGATAATGCTGTATCCGGCTATAACGGACACTCTCCGCACCGGTTTGAACAACACGTTTGCGCTGCCATAATGCGTGCGGTTCGAATAGAACCCCAGCACCTCCTGAAGCGTGTTGTCGTTCGTACAAGGTGCGCTTCCCGGAGCCACAAATGTTCCGGTGTAGCAGATATTGTTGTTCTGCACCGTGCTGGTGTAGTTATAGGCGGCGTCCACCGTGATGCGGCTGTTTGGCGAGGCAATGGCGTTGAAGCCAAAATTGCGGATGTGTGCGTCGTAGGCGAAGTCCTGCGTCGGATTCCGTTGTTCTTTCAAGTTGAGGTTTGCCGCCACCGTGAGCCATGGCTTGGGAGTAAACGAGGCATTCGCGCGATACTGCTGCTCGTGGCGCGGATCGATGCGCGTCAGATAATTGTCAGCTGACATGATCCGCGCTTCCGCATCAACCCGGAATTTCTCCGCCATGCGATACCACACTCCGGCGATCGCCCAGTGCTGGTTGATGGTGACCGGTTCGTTCTCGCTGTCAAACGGCCCGGTGACCGTACAAATGCCACCTGCTCCCACCACTCCTCCTGCCGCCAGGCAGGTCGCGGTTGCGATCGACGAACCGCCAGTCCCCGAGGCATCAGGGAAGTAAGTGTCAGGGTTCGATGTGCTCAGCCACTGATGTGCGTCGAAGATGTTCCGGTAGCGATACCCCACGCGTACGCCGAAGTATCTTGATACGTCGTAGTGCAGGGCGAACTCGTTGCTCTTCGTTGACTGCTGTACAAATCGGTTGTAGACATCGTTCTGCACATCCGCCGGAGAGCTCGCGGAGTGGAACGGAGTCACCGGAAAGGTCGCGACCGGCTGCAGAATGTTGGGCGTAGTGACCGTACCCAGGTTGAAGAAGTTGTTCTCCAGCAGATACATCACCCCTGGAATCCGGTAGGCGTAGTAGCGGAAGCTGTCTACCACGCGCACATGCGAGCCAAGGTGGATGGTGACTCCGGCGTCAGCATCTTCGGAGACCCATGTTGCATGGGCCGTGGTGCCATTCGTATTGGAAGCCCGGAGCCCGGTGCGCGTGACTAATCCATCAAAGTTCTCACTGAGCGGAGTATTCGTGTCCGCGTTGCTGTACATGAAGCGGGCAGTGAGATCGACATTGCGGATCGAGTTGGATGATAGGTTCACCTGCTCGCTGGGCAGGTAGTTGCGGAATCGCTGGGTACGCGAATAGGACAGATATCCGTTACAGCTTGGGTTGGCAAAGCCGCCCACGATTGCCGTTGCGCTCGATGGTATGCACCCCGGCGAGCCATTCAGCCACGGCAACCCGAACTCCACAGGCGTGCCATTCGCCGCCAGAACCGTATGGAAGGCCGCCAGCGTCTGGTCCGTGTCGTTCTTCAAAAACTGTAGTGACTCGGTGAAGCTCAGGGTCGTTCTCGGCAACACCCTCCAGCTTACGCCTAGCCGGAGGTCGTTCTGTGTAGTGCTGAACTGCTGATTCAGCAGTGCTTCCGTGCCCTCGTGAACGCTGCTGAACGAGGGGCCTTCGTTGCGGCTCCGGTTGTAGTCAATGCGGAAGCTTACCGTGTGCTGCGGCAGCAGTACCAGATTGAAGTCATACATCCGGCGTGTCAGGTACATACTGTGCGGCGAACTATCTACCAGGATGGTGGGCAACGTGGTGGTGCTTGTGGCGTTTAGCGGGTTGGCCAGCAGGTCGTAGTCAAAGTAATTCTTGTCCCGGCGAAAGCTCACACCCAGGTTGTAAAGTCCGCGCTTGGTGACCCTCAAACGTGCTGCGTTGCTCGGGTCGCCGCCCCATCCAAAGCTCTCGAAGTACAGATTGTCGAAAGGAGCTTTGCTATTTGGCATGGGACGAATCATCAACGTCTGCTGAAACAATCGCGGCCCGCTCTGCTCGTTCAGCAACGTGTTGAACATGGCGCCGCTGCCGTTCAGGCTGGTGATGCGTCCGCCAAGTTCCACCGACTGCATGACCACGTAGTTCTGCATCACTTGTCCGGCGCTGGTCTCCGCCGCCGTATCGATGTCGGCAGGTCTGCCCGTCGGTCCCTGGCCTGACCCCTGGCCGAACGCGGCAGTGCTCAAAACCAGGTGGAGCACGATGAGGCAGGGAAGGTGTTCAACAAGGGCTGGCGCAAAGCCGCCCAGCTTTGAACCATGGGTGCTGCAGCAACGGTAGACAGACTCTGCGCGCATCGTCCCTCCTTGCGGATTTACCGGAAAAAGAATTCGTCAAAGTTCGACCCATGAATCTGGATGTGGCACATGGTGCACGCCTGGTACTTGGTCGACTGATTGTGGAACGAGGGAGCCTCTGGCGTGTCACGATTGGCCATCGGTGAATGGCACTGCAAGCAGAGAACATTCACTTCGCTTACGCGCAACTGGCGCGGGTTCGTAGAACCGTGGGGCGTATGGCAACCGCCGCAACCTTCCTGCTTCACCGGCATGTGCTCAAAGGCGAACGGTCCCATCTTTTCGGAGTGGCACTTGGTGCACACTTCCATTCCACCGTCCGCGGCCCGTAGCTGGCGATCATGGAAACTGCCGTGGGGGTTGTGGCA